>Ga0068857_100004393_pt1 | contig 11921 bp, 13 predicted proteins | sample KBSCornC72_FD_66591 | JGI IMG/M metagenome (GOLD analysis project Ga0068857, IMG submission 66591) | Corn rhizosphere microbial communities from Kellogg Biological Station, Michigan, USA - KBS Corn C7-2 | ecosystem: Host-associated > Plants > Roots > Rhizosphere > Soil ...
GTTTAGCTCTATTGGCCGCTCGGCCGTAATGCCGGGTTCGATATTGCCCGTTACCAATTTTGCGTAGCCCGCCATTTCACCATCGATCTCGGCGATCAGGAAAATGGCCTGCGGATCTTCGAGCTCTTTTGTGATCTGCTCGACACTAAATGCCTGCCGCATGTAATGGGCAAGGTCGTCCGGCGCATTTTTTGGGTGATGAGCGAACGCGTCCCAGAAGGTGGCGTACGACAAATTAGTCAGCGGCCCGGCATCTTCAAGTGTGGCTGGACGAATAGATATCATAGAAACGGCGGGAGATGTCCTTTGCAACTATTGTTTATTTTCCGCTCGTTATCAATTTGGCGATCGTTTGAAGCTGCATGTTCGACGTGCCTTCGTAGATGGCGCCGATCTTTGAGTCGCGCCAGAATTTTTCGACCGGGTAATCCTTCACGTAGCCGTATCCGCCGTAAAGTTCAATAGCTTTTGACGAAACGGCTTCGGCGACGCGGGACGAATAAAGCTTTGCAATCGCGGCTTCTTTAAGAAACGATTTTCCGGCGTCTTTGAGCCGGGCGGCATTGTATACAAGCAATCGGGCGGCCTCGATCTCGACGGCCATTTCCGCAAGCTGAAACTGAACGCCCTGGAAACTATTGATCGACTGGCCGAACTGCTCGCGTTCGGCAGTGTATTTTAACGCAGCCTCATAAGCACCCTGGGCGATACCGAGCATCTGCGCGCCGATGCCGATACGTCCTTCGTTAAGCGTTTCGATCGAGACCTTGTAACCTTTTCCGACCTCGCCGAGGACATTTTCCTTCGGCACTTTGCAGTTATCAAGGATCAGCTCCGTAGTGGACGATGCTCGGATGCCGAGCTTGTCTTCCTTTTTACCGACCGAAAATCCTTCAAAACCTTTCTCAACGATAAATGCCGTAATGCCTTTGTAACCGGCTGCAGGATCGACCGTCGCGAACAGCACAAATATCTCGGCTTCGTTTCCGTTCGTTATCCAGAGTTTCTGTCCGGTGATCTCGAAATGATCTCCCTTATCAACCGCACGCGTTTTCAAGGCGAAGGCATCCGAACCGGAAGCCGCTTCGGACAACGCATAGGCTCCGACCTTGCCGCTCGCAAGCTGTGGCATGTATTTTTTCTTTTGCTCGTCATTTGCCCAACGCATAAATGCGTTTGTCACAAGCGTGTTGTGAACATCGACAAAGACCGAAACTGATGCATCGACGCGTGCAAGTTCTTCGATAGCAAGGATCGCGTTAAAGATCGTCGACCCGGCGCCGCCGAATTCTTCAGGTGATTCTATGGCCATCAGGCCAAGCTCAAAACATTGCTTGATAAGATCCGGATCCAATTTCCCGGCGTGTTCCATTGCTTCAACGCGTGGGGCAACTTCACCTTCGGCAAATTCGCGGACGGAGGCTCGAAAAAGTTCTTCTTCGTCCGATAAAATGGTCAGGCCGTTATTTGATAATGCAGTTCCTGCGGCAGTGCTCATATCTAATTCCTTTATACGATTTTGTTAATTGAGTTTTGATAAACTACCATCATAATTTAGCCCAAAGGCAAAGGCAAAAGCAGTGAGTATCGATCCAAATCCCGAAATTGAGCGCCTCGAACCTCACCCGATTTCCCCAAAACACATCAATCGGCTAAAGATCGTAGGGCTGATATTGACACTTGCAGGGATCGGCCTTTTTTCGTATTTGATCTACTCGGTCGGCGGACGCCGGATACTTCATGACATCAGGCTGTTCGGGGGCGCGGGTTTTGCGCTGATCCTTCTGATATATTTTCTACGCCTTTTCATGCGTGCCCTGGCGTGGAAACTGTCGGTTTATGAGCCGTATAAATTGGGGCTTCGCGACACTATTCCGGCGGTGATAATCGGCGAGGCGATGAGCAGCCTTATCCCGCTTGGCATTTTAATGAGCGGCACGGCAAAGGCCGTCGCGGTCAGAAAACGCGTTCCGCTGGTTGTCGGCTTGTCGTCGGTCGCAACCGAAAATCTTTTCTACAGCCTGATAACAAGCCTGTTCCTTGTCGCCGGAGCGTTCACGCTGCTTCGTACCTTCGATCTTGACGAGGGGTGGGTGGCGACGATCGACGTTGTGATAGCTGTTGTCTGCGTGGTCGTTTGCCTGGGCATCGTGATGGTCGTGCGTCAATGGCACATCGCCAGCGAACTGTGCGAATGGCTTTATCAACGAGGAATCGGCAAGCGCATTCTCGAAAATGGCCGTCTCGACGTTCGTCTTTTTGAAAACCTTATATACGGATTTTACCGGCGGTATCCGCAGCGATTTATCCCGATCTGTCTTTTGGAACTCAGCTTTCATATCCTGGGCGTGTTCGAGGGCTGGTATATTCTGAGCCGGCTGCTCACCGTTGTCCCCAATTTCCTCACGGCCTTCCTGCTCGAATCGGTAAGCCGCTTGATCACGATCGTTTTCAAACTTGTCCCTTTGGTCGTCGGCGTTGACGAAGCGGGAGCGCGGTTTGTAACTAAAACGCTCGCAATAGGCGCAGGCGTTGGCATCACGGTCGCGCTGATCCGAAAAGCCCGCATATTATTTTGGACTGCTATCGGCATTCTTCTGATCATAAAACGCGGACTTTCGATAAGAGAGATTTCACAAATTAAGGCTAGTCAGGAACGATAAGTTGCCGTCTCTGGCCTTATTGGCATTGCGCTCTTTTACCACATTACATTCATGTGGCCCATGTGATCACAGTGCCAAGGGCAAACCGTTCCTCTGTACGTAATTATCATTTTATTCATGATTAATGCCGGAAAGGCCTGTGGACCATTCTGATCAAAAAATTGAGGGGCGCGGAGTTGCCCCTCAACGGAGCTGCCCTTGCCTATCGCAGAGCAGCCACGAAAGCTGAATTGCCGTTTACGTTGTTAATCATCGGCGGTAAACGGGCCAATCATTGTTTTTACTTCAGCGATAGAATTTGCAGGAAATCCGCCCTGTCGCGCATGCGCAAGCACCATTTCTTCGTTCGGCGCATTATAGATGCAGTATAGTTTGTCAGCGGTTACAAGACTCTGCAGCCATTCGATCTGCGGACCGAGTTCCTTCAAAACACTGTTCGATTTTTTTGAGGCTCCTTTTAGATCATCGGCTGACCAATCTCCAAGATTAGGAATTTCGCGTTCAATTACGTATTTAGGCATATATTTTTTCCTTTTTGTCTTTAACAACCCTCCCCGGCTCGTCACTATCATGTCATTAACCGTATCCGCAGCAGGACGCCAGGGAATAACGTCCTGCCCAAGCCTATGTTGACAGTAAGCCTCACATTTACATTAGTGAGAACTGGCGGCCGGTGACTCGTCCTTCTTGTAGAAAAAGTAGTCGGCGGTGTAAGGCACAAACGCCTCATTGCCGACGTCCGTTGCCGAAGCGCATCCCGTCAATGGTGCTAACCCTCCATGCGTGTTAAGCCGCTGGACAAAGGTCGTATCTGACAGCGTGTGGCCGCCAGTGGGTCCGTCTTGTGTCCCAGAGGCCGTGAGCTTAAGCCAGGCAACTGCGCCCTGCTCGACCAAGGGCGAATCGGCCGATGTCAGTGTCGTATCCGGTGTCGCAAATGCCCACACCCGACTCGAGTCCCGCGAATCCTGCCACGTTGCGCGGATCAGTCCGGGAGTACCAAGAGCCGGAGTCACCACTGTCGGATCAGGGTTCAACTCAAACGGGTTGGGGCTGAAGAAATGGTGAATAACCTGCCTGTCGTTATCAGCGCCAAACAGTGTCGCCTGCGGAGTGAAAAGTACGAACTTGAAGCCGGACCCGGATGCCTTGCAAACATAGTTCTGAGTACCAACAGCGCGCCCCACGAGGAACACTTTGTTTCCCTCATCCACCTTGATCTTCTCAGGTACATCCGGCGGCCTAAGATTCCCGGGATCAGCGTTTTGAGCGTGCGCCGCCGTGCTAATGGCCACCAGTGCGAGCGTCAGCAGGCAAATGCTGATCCTAAAATTACATAATACTTTGGTCATTTTTGAAATTATCTCCTATCAAATTAATTCGGAATATTTCCTGCCCCTTGTTCGATCACGGGCAAAATTTGCATAAAAATCGCAAATCTTGACCAAAACCATGACGGTCTTCGTTTATTACTGGATCGGCTGCGGTTCGCCGTAAAGAAAATCGTCCATCGCCACGACGTCGGTTCCCGGTTGATCGACAACCCCTGGGAAAAGACCGGTCTTGCCGCTTTCGATATCGACCCGCGCGATCTTTGCATCGCCGTACGAAACGCCGATGAACGACAGGCCGCCGTCCGACCTCTCGGCGGTGATGACGCCAGGATCGAGAACGTTGCCGAACCTGTCGTACGGCACTAAGCGAACGTGGCCCGGAATATCGACATCAGCGAACACCGCTCCAAATCCTGTCGTCTCGGCCGGAATATTAGTGCCCGCTTGAAAGAACAGCACGGACAACTTGCTGCACGGTGTGTCGGTGCCGCTGACAACCGTAAAAAGTCTTTGCGGCGAAAACGTTTGAAATGTATCAGAGTAACTCGGGTCGATCTCGCCGAAGCGGACCGGCGTGTTGGTCGGATTGCCCGTCTTGGCGCTGATACGAAAGGTCGCGAGTTCACACGGAGTTGTAAAAACTGCTCCACGGGGCGAATTTGCGTTAAAGAAATTGGCCGGCATAGTGTTCGGCGATGCAAAGCCGTCCGGCACGCCGTCCCAGTTTATCTCCCGCCGTCCAGATGCGAAAAGCTGTGCGACGTTCGGATTTAGCTGTCCGCCGAGATCCTCGCGAAATTGGTTCACCGTCTGTAATATCGCCGCGGGCTCGGCCCCGGCGGCGGAGCGAACAAGTCCCTGTGCGGCCGCCGGAATCAACGAAATAAAAATAGCGGCTGCTGTCAGTAAAAGGTTATAAATTGCCTTGATCATTTTGATAAATCTCCTATTAGTTTGATCCTGGAACCCCCTATCTTTGTCCTTACCGTGTCCAGAAATGCGGTGAGGCATATACAAGCAGAACCGTCTGCCTGCGTTTGGATGTGACACTCGTTAACGGAGATAAAGTGAAATATCCGGTCGGTGTCCGTTATAAAAAGGGCTGCCGCCTCATCCGCGGAAATGAAGTCGGTTTCCTGCCTGCAGGTCGAGCAGAAAAGCAGCTTGGTCTTTGTCCGCCTGCGGATGAGCTGAACTTTTTCGATTTCAACGACGATCTCCCTGTGTTTCGAAGCGTTCATAAATTCCGCCTGAATCTTTTAGCTCTTTGGCTTGAGCGTTTTGTAGCCGGTATCGAGACGGCGCGTCTCTCGGCTGTCGAAACAGCGAAAAAGAGAATCGCTGCAGATCAAAATTTTTCCCCGAATATTGTGAATACGGTGCAGTTCGCCGCCGATCGCCAATGACTCGATGTCATCTGTATCGGTATTAAACAGGTCAGCAGATTCGCTGAAACCGAGCAGCTCAACAAACTTGTCGCAGACCGGACAATATGCAAAACCGCGTCGCCGGAGATGTATCGCATCAACGTAGGTTTCGTCGTACATTCCTTCCCGCGTTCGTCCCGAATCAATAAATGCCATAATTTTCTTTCGTCCTGCCCTTTTTTGCGTTAAACTTCTGAATCGTTCACTGAAATATTTTTAGCGCCTCCGAGGTGGCAAATTCTTTAGGTATCAATGAAACTTTTCTGAAGAATTTGTGAAGATGTGAAATGGAAAGCGGGTCGCGTGAAATTTACGAGTTCTGCTCTTTTCGGCTTGATGCCGACGAGAGGATACTGTCCGGCGGCACGGGCGCCATTCCTCTGCCGCCCAAGGTCTTCGACACGCTCCTGCTGCTTGTGGCCAACAGCGGCCGCGTCCTGAGCAAAGAAAAGATGCTTGCCCAGATCTGGGAAGGCAGCTTTGTCGAGGAAAACAACCTTGCGCAAAACATTTCGGTTCTAAGACGCACACTCGGCGAAACCCCCGAATCGAAATTCATTGAGACTGTTCCGAAATACGGCTACCGCTTTGTCGCGCCGGTGGAAGAATTACGCGATCAACCGCAGACGGAGGTCTTTGAACAATCTCGCGCGCGCATCTACATTGACGGCGGTGAATTTCACGAATCGCCTCAGCTTGGTTTTGCCACAACCGCAGTTCTCGCTCCTTCGATTCCCGAAACCCGTTACGTCCGGAACGGCGACGTCAATATCGCATACCAGGTTGTGGGCAACGGCCCGGTGGACATAGTGTTTGTGATGGGATGGGTGTCTCACCTCGAATACTTCTGGAAGCATTATCTTTTTGCATCCTTTCTGAACAGTCTGGCCTCGTTCTCACGGTTGATACTTTTTGATAAACGCGGCACCGGTCTTTCCGACCGCGTCCCGAATAACGAATTGCCGACGCTCGAACAGCGGATGGAAGACGTGCATGCGGTCATGGACGCCGCCGGTTCCGATAGCGCAGTGTTGATCGGCGTTTCCGAGGGCGGACCGATGTGTTCGTTATTTGCGGCAACCTATCCTGAACGCACCACGGCGCTGGTGATGATCGGCACGTATGCGAAACGGATATGGGCACACGATTACCCGTGGGCACCGACGACTGAACAGCGCGAAGCCTTTTTCGACGTTATCCAGAGCGATTGGGGCAAAGCCGTCGGTCTCGATGAACGCGCCCCTTCGATGGCGAACGATGAAGAGTTTCGCGAATGGTGGGCGACCTATCTGAGGATGGGAGCAAGCCCCGGCGCGGCCGCCGCTCTGACAGAAATGAACGCCGAGATCGATGTGCGTGAAGTGCTGCCGACGATACGTGTTCCTGCTCTGGTCATCCACCGCAGCGGTGATCAATGCCTTAAGGCAGAAGAGGGAAGGTTTGTAGCATCAAAAATTCCGGGCTGCAAATACGTCGAGCTTGACGGCATCGACCACCTGCCGTTTGTCGGAAACCAAACCGACATTCTCGATGAGATCGAAGAGTTTGTGACCGGCAAGTTGCATCGGTGCGAACGCGACCGCGTGCTTGCGACGGTTTTGAGTATCAAGTTCGCTGATGGATTCTACGACTCGTTTGAGGCTACAAACTGGCAGGACACAGTGGCGCGGTCGGGCGAGCTGATCCGTCGCGAGATCATGCTTTTCAGAGGTCGTGAAATACCGTGCGGCGAAACGGGTTTACTTGCAATGTTTGATGGTCCCGCGAGAGCGATACGCTGCGCTATCGCTATTACAGATTCGGTGCAGCGTCTCAACATTCCGGTCAAAACAGGCCTTCATACAGGCGAATGTGATGTGGAAGACGGCAGATATGGCGGCTTCACGGTCGAGCTGGCTCAGAAGATCGCGGATCAGGCCGCTGAGCAGAGCATTTGGGTGTCGCGAACGGTGAAAGACCTCGTCGCCGGTTCCGGTTTAGTGTTCGACGAACTGGGCAAACGATCGTTTCCCGATACCGACAGAAAATGGCGGCTATTTGCCGTGCAGCGATAAAATATGCTTATGCCAAACCAGAAACTCGACAAAAAGGCGCTTTTCGTGTCAAAATTTCGTTACTATTAACAATTACTTATTAGAATACCAGTTGAGGAGAGTTTTTATTTAGATGTCTGAAGAAGCAGTACAAACCGCCGAAGCGGCAGAAGAAAAGGCGCCCGAATCGCCGCAGGAAGCACCATCAAACACGGATGATGTTTCCTATCAGGCCGTCGAAAAAGACGGCGTTGTGACGGCGATATGGGAGATGCAGGGGCAAAAGCACCTTCGCACCATCGATCCGCGCTCGAACGAGGGCAAGCAGATCCTCGCCCTTTTCGAAACCGCAGGCTAAAAATCTGGTCATTGGAGATACGAGATCGCACGGAAAGATATTCGTGTGATCTCGTGTTTTTAATGCCCGGCGTTTCTGCAAATATTTTTCCAAAATTCATTCCTTTTCGGCTAAAATCTATCGGGCCTGGCTTTGAAAAATATGAAAGCGCTCGTTCTCACCGTTTTTGTCACCGCCGCATTCCTCTGCTTTGGGTGTTCCGATCATTCGCTAATCGGCCCGTCATCCGTTATAAGCGGCTCGGTAGAAAAGAGAGAAGTTGCTTCCGAGCCGATCAATAAAATGCTGCAAAGCGCGGAGGAGCAAACGCGGCTGACCAAAAATTACACGCAGGCCTATTTCACCATTCAGTATCCGAACGGCGATCTGCCTATCGATACCGGCGCTTGCTCCGACGTTGTTATTCGAAGCTTTCGCGCTGCTGGTATCGAATTGCAAAAAGAGGTTCACGAGGACATGGCGGCGAACTTCGCCGCATACCCGAAAAAGTGGGGATTGTCCGCGCCCGACACGAACATTGATCACCGCCGTGTACCAAACCTTCAAACATTTTTTACGCGCAGAGGAAGATCGGTCGACATTACCGCAAATGGGGACGACTATTTGCCTGGAGATGTCGTCTCATGGGATCTCGACGGCAAAGGAATGACCCATATCGGCATCGTCTCAAACCTTTGGAACGAAAAGACAAAACGCTATCTGATAATTCACAACATCGGCGGCGGAACAAAGGCGGAAGATCGGCTGTTTGATTGGAAGATAACAGGGCATTTCAGGTATTTCTAAAAGAGGATTTAAGACAGACCTTTAGACAAGATACGGAACGACTCGGCAGGATAGTTGATTCTCCGCTCTGTTCCGCTGCCGCTCTATATCCCTGCAACTTTCTCCTAAAAACCGTCTTTTGCTTCTAACCTCGCGGCCGCTTCATCCTTTGCATCGATAAGTCCTTTTTTGGCCCTGCAAAACTCAGTTACCAGTTCCACAAACATATCGCTCTTTTCTTCCTGAGGAACATGGCCGCAGTCTTTAAGCACGACAAATCGCGAGTTCAATATTGCGTCATGCAGCGTATAGCCGTCACTGACCGGTATTATCGCATCGTCTTCGCCCCAGATTATCAGCGTCTGCTGGTCGATCAGGCCCGCGTCGCGCGTTATGCGTTCGGCGTGCCAATTTCGCGATGTTGCAAGCAGCGAATGGTGTGCGTCCGCCGCACGCAGCGGCCGAAGCGTGGAATTAAGTCTTTCATCCGTTATCAGATCGTGGTTTGCGGGCGAAAGCGTCTCATGCATCCTGCGCCGCAAATACATTTTCGAGTCGGCAACAAACGGCGTAAGGATCTCGCCTACGCCCGGAATAGAAGCAAGCCTCAGCAGAGGATGATGTCGCAGGTTATCGTTCGCGACGGCATCGACCAGAACAAGCTTCTCGACGCGCTCGCGGTAATCGAGTGCAAGCGTAGCTGCAACCGCAGCTCCGTAAGAGCTGCCGACGAGCGTTGCTCGACCGATGCCGAGGCGGTTCATAAGACGGGCGATCATCCGCGCCTGCGCCTCGATAGAATACTCAAACCATGATGGCTTGTCCGAATAGCCAAACCCTAGCAGATCGACCGCGATAACGTGAAATCCGTTTTCGGCAAGCATAGGCGCGACCGTCTTCCAAACGTACGCCGACGCCGTGTAGCCGTGAATGAGGATCAATGTCGGATGCGCCTTGTCGCCGAACTCCTGGTAGTGAACAGTCGCACCATCAACCTCGACAAAATGTGAATTTTCCGAGTGAACAACCTTATCAGAAACCTCGTCCCACTCCACGCCCTTGGCCCGCGTAAGCATTTTCAGGGCGACCGCTCCTGCAAGCGCCCCGCCGATTCCGATCGCAATATTTCGTAATTTCATAATCCCGAACAGCACGCTGGTAGCCGGCAGCCACCAGTAATCAGCTAATTTTTATTTTGACCAATGGTCATTCGATAGACCTTACACTAACCCCGTTATCCAGATTCTATAATAATACGACTTTTGGCTGCACGACCTTCTCGTTGCCTTTGTAATATCCGATCGCGATCAATTCGCCCGAATCCGTCAGCATGCGTATTGCCTGGCCGTCTGTGATTTTCGCGGAATCAAATCGCGTTGACAGTCCATTTTTTGTTTTTTCAACACGGTCCGGCGGCAGAACGCACTCGGGCAGTTCGCTTACAGCTTCTTCCATTCGTCGCAATGCCGAATCCGGATCGTCCAGTCTTTCCAGTTTATCAAGAGTAATACTTTCGGACAGGCCGAACTTCCCGGACCGCGTCCGCCGCAATTCTTCAAGATGAGCGCCGGTGCCCAAACGTTTGCCTATGTCCCCGGCGAGTGTTCGTATGTATGTTCCGGCAGAACACACAACCCGAATGCGGATCGCGGATCGCGGATCGCGGATTTCTTCGTCCGACAAAAGCTCGAGTGCATGAATTGTAACTTTGATCGGTTTTCGCTCGATCACTTTTCCCGCACGTGCAAGCTCGTAGAGTTTCTTGCCCTCGATCTTTTTTGCGGAGTACATCGGCGGGACCTGTTCGATATCACCCCGAAATTTTTCAAGAACCGCGTCCAAGTCGGTTTTATCCAGGAATTTGGCGATCTCCTCATTCCGAATTCCGAATTCCGCATTCCGAGATCCCGTTCTGTCTCCGCTATCGGTCTCAAACCCCAGTCTCACAAGCGCTTCATATTCTTTGACGTCTTTGTCCAAAAATTGCGCAAGACGCGTCGCTCTACCGACAAGGATAACCATAACGCCCGTCGCAAACGGATCGAGTGTTCCGGTGTGCCCAACGCGTCTTGTTCTTAGTATTCGCCGCACGCGCGCAACAACGTCATGAGACGTTAAGCCTTCGGGTTTGTCGATTATTAAAAGACCGTCCATCGTTTCAGCGTTAAATTATAGATTCTTATCATCCCGAAAAAAATCGCCGCGGTATCAAAAGATATTTTTGGGCTGTAAATGTAGAATAAATTTATGTGGCGTCGACGTTCCAAGCCTATCGAAGAAAGCGAGCGCGTCATCAAAGACGAGCAGAAGGCGAAACAGCGCACAATGGATCGCGCGATTCGACTGCTCGCGGCGAAACCGCGATCTGTCGCTGAGCTGCGCGAGCGCCTGCTTGAGAAATCGTGGACAAATTCACATATTGTCGGCGAGGTTTTGCTAAAGCTCGAGGAGTATAAATATCTCGACGATAAACAGTACGCAAAAGATCTGGCCACCTCGAAACTCCGCCAAAAACCTCAGGGGAAACGAAAACTAAAACAAACCATCTCGCAAAAAAAGCTTGATAAAGACACTGTCGAAGAGGCGATCGATCATGCATTTGAAAAAATGCCGGAAACAGAATTGATCCAAACGGCGATCGAAAAACGCATCCGCCTAAAAGGCATTCCCGACACCCGCGAAGACCTCAAAAAATTCTACGACCATCTGATGCGTCAAGGATTTTCTTACGGACTAATCCGCGAAAAACTCAGCGAAGCGCTTAGGCAAATTTCCGACGAAGAATCTTCCTGACACAATCATTAGCCAAGAATGGCACGAATTGTTTTCGCTCTATTCATGCCATCAGTGTAAATCGTGGCCGCCTTCTAAATCTGAATCCGATTCTCCGACTTCCACGAATTCCATGTCAAAAGGGACAAAACGCCTTTTGAACACACTTTGGAAAATAGGAGAAATTATGAAGAAATTATTGTTTGGATTTTTTGCGCTTGCGGTTACGGTTGGTTTTGGCGCTATCGGAGCGTCGGCCCAGATGTCGGAGGGCAACCCGATGGTTGGCGGAGCCGCGATGTACAAAACAAAAAATATCGTGGAAAACGCCGTTAATTCAAAAGAGCACACGACGCTTGTTGCCGCCGTCAAGGCAGCTGGCCTTGTCGATACGCTGGAGGGCAAAGGGCCGTTCACGGTTTTTGCTCCGACCAATGCGGCGTTTGACAAGCTTCCGGCAGGAACGGTCGAAATGCTTTTGAAACCGGAAAACAAGGCGATGCTGACCAGCATCCTGACCTATCACGTGGTTGCTGGCGATATGGATTCGAAGACAATTGCAAAAGCCA
>Ga0068857_100004397_pt1 | contig 11915 bp, 9 predicted proteins | sample KBSCornC72_FD_66591 | JGI IMG/M metagenome (GOLD analysis project Ga0068857, IMG submission 66591) | Corn rhizosphere microbial communities from Kellogg Biological Station, Michigan, USA - KBS Corn C7-2 | ecosystem: Host-associated > Plants > Roots > Rhizosphere > Soil ...
GGCCTAACGCCTAGAGTTGAGTTGCGGAGTGCCTCAGTCGCCGGGGTCGCAATGGTGACACTACGACCAACACGAGCGGCGCACAACCTGATGCCGGTCGCTCCGTCAATTCCAACGTACGTTAGGTGGCGGGGTCGAGGGCCGGAACTTCCACGAGGTGGCGCGGAACACGAACCAAGTCAACGAGCTCGCGCACGACCGCGACGCTGACTCGCTCGGCGACGCAGGCGTCGTTCGCGCATGACAGGATGGTCCGGTCGCCGAATGATACCCACCGGATCGGCTCCTCGCCGCGGTAGAACGTCAGTCGAAGCGGCCCGCCGGACGCCGGGGCAAGGGTCGAACGCCAGCGCGGGTAGTGCTGTTCGACGATCGCCACGACACCAGCGAGGGTATCAGCCTGTGTGATCTCGCGCAGCCTGCCTTGAGGGCCCTCAAGCTGAACGCGGGTGACGCCGACGAGGGGTTGGAAGCCTGGCAGGGTTAACCAGTACCCGCCCCCACAGAGTGCCAGAACCGCGACCGCGATCAGCGCCTTCAGCATACCTCTTTTACCATGGAATGTGTCGCCACCTAACGCCTAGAGTTCACCTGCAGAGCGCCGGCCAGGCGGGCGCCATGTGACCTGAATCTCGTACGCGGTTGACGGGCGCACAACCTGATGCCGTCCGCTCTGGCAGGTGCAACGTACGTTAGGTGGCGGCCAAGGTGATGGCGGCTACTCGACGGCCTGCCATTCGGCCAGATCGTCGGTTGAGGCGACCACGACGGCTCCCACGCTTGTACCGGCGTTCGGTCGCTCGCCTGACCGGTGAATGCGAATGACCTCGTATGTGAGCTCGGCGTGAGACGGAGCGTCGGTCGCGAGAACGCGCGCCTCGACGTCCTCACCGTCCCGGAACCGCAGGCGTACGACGCGCCCTGTCTGTTCCCAGAGTTGCGACTGATCCATGTCGCCACCTAACGCTTTAGAGTTTTTGCGGCGCGCAGTCGACGCAAAAACTGCGTTGAACTGAACCGCGATGGCGCGATACCGCTATGGAGTTTTCCCGACCGTTCGCCGCCAGGTATGCTGGATGATTGCTGCAGTGACAGCCGGTGGCAATCGGGACGGCGCCATCGGCGGAGCGATGACCGGGCCTTGCCGCGACGATTGGGCGCGCTCGCGGCATTGGCCCGACGCCTCCGGCGGCGACATGCCGACCACGGAAATCGGTGCGGGCGCGTCGAGGGCCGGGGGGCGACGGGGGAGCGGGGCTCGACGAGGCACGGTGGTCACGGTGGGATCGCGCTCAGCCCGCGACACGGCGCGAGATAGCGGGCGAGATGCAGGACTCCGCTCGCACACTGCGGACACGGCCGAGACACAGCGCTGGCCGGGGTTGGGGCGGCTGGGGACGGCTCGTTAGGTGTTGCGTTCGATGCCGGCGGCGTGGCCGGGGTCGCGCCTAAGGCCTCTTGGACGCGACGGCGCGTGGCCTGCGCCGCCGGGGCCCAGAGCCCGTAGTAGCGGACCTTGTGGAAGCCCGGCGGGAGGACGTGCTGGAGGAAGCGGCGGAGGAACTCCTCGCCCCCGAGCGTCATCCGCCGCCACGTGTGGGCCTGCGCGTCCTTGTAACTAAAGGTGACCTGCTCGCGGGTGATGGCGAGGACGCGCGCGTCGGTGATCGCCACCCGGTGGACGTAGCGCGCCAGGTAGCGGAGCACGCACGCGCTCCCCTGCACGGTCGGTTTGCAGTAGACCACCCACGGCGTCTGCCAGACGCTCGGCGGGATGACGACGTCGGGCAGGTGCGCCCGTACGCGGGCCAGGAACCGGGCGCGGAAGCGGACCGACAGCGCCCGCACCGGGACGAGGAAATTGGCGCGGGCCGGGCGCCACGTCCCGCCATCCGCGGCGAGGGCGCCGGCGGGCACCAGGCAGTGGACGTGGGGATGGTAGACGAGCGCCCGCGTCCAGGTGTGGAGCACCGCCAGGATGCCGAGCGTGCCGCCGACGTAACGCGGATCGGCGGCGAGCGCCTGCAGACTCTCGGCGGCGGTCGTCATGAGCGCGGCGAGGCAGACGCGCTGGTGCGCGCGGACGACCTCGCGGAGCGCGGCGGGGAGCGTGAAGACGACATGGAAGTAGGGCACGGGGAGCAGCTCGGCCTCGCGGGCCGCGAGCCAGTCGGCTGTCGCGGCGCCGTGGCACTGGGGGCAACTGCGATTGCGGCAGGAGTGGTAGACGTAGTGCTCGTAGCCACAGGCGTCACAGCAGTGGACCTGGCCGCCTAACGCCGGCGTCCGACAGGCGGTGAGGTCGCGGAGCGCACGCCGGTGGCTCGCCGGCATCGCGGTGCTATAGCGCGCGCGATAAGCCGGCCCGAATTGGCGGACCGCGTCGGCGACGCCGGGCACGCCCGGCGCCTGGGGCTAGCGGGTCATCCTAGAGCGTCGCCATCAGGCTGTTGACGGTGGCGTGGAGCGCGCTCGCCACCGTCGGCGTGACGTGGGTGTAGATCGCGGTCGTCGACGGGCTCTGGTGGCCGAGGAGTTCCTGGATGGTGCGCAGGTGGACGCCGTGCTCCAGCAGGTGGGTGGCGTAGGAGTGGCGCAGCGTGTGGGCCGACACGTGTTTCGGCAGGCCGCTCACCCGGCCGACGGCGATGAGGGTCCGCTGCACGGTGTTCGCGCTTAACGGGCCGGTCGCTTGGCGGTTGGGAAACACCCACTGCGCGCCGGGCGGCTGCGGGAAGCGGGGGCTGGTGGCCCGCCAGTAGGCCCGCAACAATAGGAGCACGCGCTCGGCGAGCGGCACGTAGCGGTCCCGGCCGCCCTTCCCATGTCGGATGCGCAGGACCATGCGCGCGCCATCGATGTCGTGCGTCGTGAGGCCGGTGCCCTCCGACAGTCGGAGGCCACAGCCGTAAATCGTCGTCAGGCACATCCGCACGCGGGGATCCCGGACCAGGGCGAGCAGCGTCCGTACCTCGGCGGGGGCCAGGACAACCGGCAGCGTCCGGCGTTTGGCCGGGCGGACGAGGTCGAGCACCGGCCACGTCCGGCGGAGCGTGATCGCGACGAGGAACCGGAGCCCGGCCCGGCGTTGGAGCACGGTGCTCCGCGAGGCGTGGCGGTCCTCCACCAGATGAAGGAAGTACCGGCGGAGCTCATCCTCCGTCAGCGAGTCGAGCGCGTTCGGCGATCGGGCGCAGAACGCGGCGACCCCGGTCACGGCATCGAGGTAGGCCTCTTGGGTGCGGGGCGCCAGTCCGCGGAGTTGCATGTCCTGGCGCATGCGATCGAGCAGGGTGGGCGTCGCCATCGCGACCTCCGGTGTGAGAGAACGGTCCGACTCCGAGTGGTTCTCTCACGTTAGGCTCCCGCCCCCCAAACAAAAGGGACCGCCCCCGAGGCCAGTCCCCACGTCCCTACCGCGCAGCGGTTTAGTTCAACGCCATTTGAATTGTCACGATACGCGGTGAGCCAGGGAAGATCCGGTGAGCGGCTGCCGGAAATCGCCGCCCACCATCCGACCCACCACCAACAAGTGACGCCATGGCTTCGAGTTGAAGTCTACTGCGCTGGCAACATATGTAGATCTACTGCGTGGCGCCGCAGGGATATCTACTACATAGGGGTCCCGCGCGCCGAGCAGGCGAAATCACAACCCCGCCGCCCACCACCGCCGGACACCGCACGCGAGCAGATCCCGCGTGCCCGATCGCAACCAAGAAAGCGAATACGTATGGCGACCCGTCGTTTGAGCGCCGTTACCCGTCCCCCGTCGCCGGTCGTTGCCCCTTCCCCCACAGCCAACAAAAGGCCGGCGCGCGACCACGTCGTCGCAGCACCGGCCAACACCAACTCCCGAGGAAAGGGCTACTTCGTCGCCTTCGCCAGATCCTTGATCGCAGCTGACATCGCCTTCACCCGCTCCGGATCCTTCGCACCCGACACGTCCTTGTCCACCTGCTTCGCCAACGTGTTGAGCGCATCTCGGCGAGCCTTGCCCTCCTGCTTCTCGGCCGCGTCCAGGGCGTTACCGATCGCCGTCGTCCGGTCGGACGAGAGACCCTTCCAGCGCACGAGCTGATCGAGGTACGACCTAACGACCGGGAACGCCGCCGGCCACACGATCTTCGGCTGGCTCTGCGGATTGTACTGCTCGAACTTCACCAGCTTCGCCGCCTCGATCTCGTTCTTCGACAGCTGATCGGTCGGCTGCAGCTCCAGCACGTCGAAGCCACGATCCAGCTCCGACGAGTAGATCATGCCGTTCCAGTAGTACGCACCCCACGAGCCACCGATCGCGTTGCGCGGACCGCGGCTGCCACCCGACTGCGCGCTCGCGGCCGGAACATCGGCACCGCCCGGCGGATCGATCGGACCACGATCGAAGTACGCGAGCTCCGTCGGCTTGTCGGCGTTCGTGAAGTCCATCACGCTCACGCCACCCTGATACCAGCCCTGCACCATGATGTCGCGGCCCGGCACCGGAATGAGACCGCCGTTATGCGACACGCAATTCTCTTCGGCCGACTGCGCCGTGTTGATCTTGTAGTACGCGTGCTGCGTGTACTTCTTCTTCGGGTCGATCGTGAGGATCGTGTTGCCACCCATCTCCATCATCGAGTTGGCCTGGCACATCGGCGACGTGCCGCCGCCCCACTCATCGGTAAACACGACCTTCTTGCCGTCATTGCTGAAGACGGCCGTGTGCCACAGCGAGAAGTTCGTGTCGCTGCGCGCATCGAGACGCACCGGCTTCTCGGGGTTCGAGATGTCGACCAGGAGTCCGTAGCTCGCGCACGCACCAGCGAGCAGCTTCGCGGCCGGGTACGCCGTCACGTCGTGACAGTTGCGCGGACCTGTCGGCGGTGGTGGCGGCGGCGCAGGCTGCGTCGAGTCAGCACCCTGACGACGCGGCGGACGGGCCGGCCGGCTCGCCGCACGCGGCGCCGGATCGAGACCCGTGAAGATGCGCGCACCCGTAATCACCGCGGCCTTCTCGGGGTGCTTGAGATCCACCTTGATGACGTCGAGGCGGAAAAGCGAGTTCGTCGTGTCCGCCGCATCCGTTCCGTTCTTGCAGCCCGGCATCTCGGTCTCCGGACGCGCGGCCTGGTTGCCCGACACGTAGATGTAGATGATGTCCTTGTCCTTGTAGCTCGGCACGATCGTGTGCGTGTGCGACCCCTTGCAGGTCTGCACGTTCTTCACGAGCCGAGGCTCCGCGGGATTCGACACGTCGTAAATGCGGACGCCCGCCATGTGGTCCTTGGGGTCCGTGACGCCGCCCTTTGCGCAGTCGTTGCGATTGCCGCCGCCTTCGGCAGAGAGGAACAGCAGGTTGCCGTAGATCGACGGGTCGCCCTGCGACGTGATGCACGAAACGGCCGAGACGACCTTCGGCTTCGCCGGGTCGCTCACATCCCAGATCGTGAAGCCGGCGAAGTTACCCTGGTAGACGTACTTGCCTCCGAACGCGAGGTCGGAGTTGATGAACGCGAGGCCGCGTGCGGTGTCGAACACCGCCGGCTTCTCGGAGAACGACACGAGACGCATGCCGCTCGCGGCGGTACCGGCGTCGAGGCGACCCGGCTTGAGGCCGCTGCGCGGATCCGTCTTGCTGGGATAGGTCTGCGCTGCGAGCAGCGAAGGGATGACGAGGGGCGCGACAAACGCGAACGCCCTGCGGGCGAAGGCCATGTGGAAAGGCTCCTGGGTTGGGTTAGTGCCTGTCATCCCGAGCGAAGCGAGGGATCCTCAGGGTCCCGGCAGAGAGCCCTCGGTCGGGACGATGAGGATCCCTCGCTTCGCTCAGGATGACAGCTACTTCAACTGGGACAACATCTGCTGCATCGCGCCGATCTCGGCGGTCTGCACTGTCACGACGTCATTCGCGAACACGTTGACGTCGACTTCCTGTCCAGCACGAGGCGTCGCAAAGAGGTCCTTCACCATCTGCAGCGCACCCTCGTGGTGCTGGATCATGTACTCGAGATACGCGCGATCGAACTCGACGCCCTTGGCGTCGGTGAGCGCCTTGATCTGATCGTCGGTCAGCATTCCGGCCATCCGCATGGTCCGCCACGACGACGTATCCGGAGCGGTCTGACCATTACTCCGAAGCCACTGCTGCATGATGCGGATCTCGGCCACCTGCGACTGATCGATCTTGGTCGCGAGCTTGAGCAGCTTGGGATTCGCGCCGTGGGACGCGGCCAGGCGCGACATGTAGATAGCCTGCGCGTGGTGCGCGATCATCCCCTGCATGAACTCGACGTCGGCAACCGTATAGGCGGCGCCTTCCGGGACCATGATGTGGTTCATTCCCGACATCGAGTGCTGCTGCGCCTGCATCGTTGCCGGCTGGGCGAACAACGGCATGAGGACGGCGAGCGCGACAACAAAAACGGGACGACGAATAGCGTTCACGTAATGCGGGGTTGCGGTGCGTTGTGCCGAGCCAGGGACTCACTCTGACTACGCTAGTCAACTGCAAGGCGTTGTGCGTAGGGACGAAGTCGAAAAAAACCTGGCGGCCCTCGCGTCCGTAGAGGCCCGGCACAGCTGAAATAGCTCCGCTAGACCAGTCTGCCCAATACTCGCCAACCCTACGAACTGGAATGAACCGACTCGCGAGCGACCTCCGGTTCGGCTTCCGCATGCTGCGGAAAACTCCCAGCGCCGTCGCCATGGTGCTCGTAGCGCTCTCGCTTGGAATAGGGCTGTCCGCCGTAATGTTCAGCCTGATCCAGGGCGCGGTGCTCGCCAGGCTGCCAGTCGAGCGCGGCGATCAGATCGTCCGCATCCAACGCTCCGACCCATCCACCGCGAGAGCGGACGACTACGCCACCTGGGTCTCGCGCGAACGATCCTTCGCGGCCCTCGGCGCGTACGATCTGAGCACGGTGACGCTGTCCGTCGAAGGCACGGGAGGGGACCCCGTCCGCGCTGCCGCGATCACTCCCTCGATCCTGCCACTCGTTGCCGTCCGGCCCCAGCTCGGACGTCCATTCACGGAGGCCGACGCCATTGCCGGCGCGCCAGCCGTCATCCTCGTCGGCCACGACCTGTGGCGAGACCGGCTCGGCTCCGACCCGTCTGTGCTGGGCCGAGTGGTGCGGGTGAACGGCCGGCCCGCGCAGATCGTCGGCGTGATGCCTCGAGGGTTCGGGTTCCCGCTCGACGAGCAGGTCTGGTCGCCGCTCGATACCGATCCCACTCACGCCGCTGGCGCCGCGTTCATCCCGACAGGCGAAGCGAGAGGCGTGGTGGGACGTCTTCGCGACGGCACGTCCGCACCAGCGGCTGCAAAGGAGCTCACGTTCATAACCACCGAGCTCGATCGAGAGAAGCGCGGCGATTCCGGTCTCCAGTCCGACGTGAAGGTGCGCGGCTACACGGACCTCTTCAGCAAGCCCGGACAATCGGCCACGCTCGCCGCGCTGATGCTCGGCGTCGCGTTCCTCGTGCTGCTCGTCGCGTGCTCGAACGTCGCGAACGTGCTGCTCGCCCGCGCGGTGGCGCGACGACGGGAGATCGCGGTTCGCCTCGCGATCGGTGCATCACGTGCCCGCATAACGACACAGCTTCTCATCGAGACGTCCCTGCTCGCGGCAATGGGCGCGGTTGGTGGCGTTGCGGTCGCGATCGTCGCAACGCGAAATATCGGCGCCGCGATGCCCGCGGGAATGCCGTACTGGATCCAGGTCGGCGTCGATTGGCCCGTCCTCGGCTTCGTTGTCGTCGTCGCCGGCGTGGCGGCGCTGATGGCCGGACTCGTACCCGCGCTTCAGGCAGCGCGATCGAACACGCACGACGTGCTCAAGGACGACGCGCGCGGGAGCTCGAGCTTCCACGTGGGACGCATGATGCGGAAGCTGATCGGCGTCGAGATCGCGCTGTCGTTCGTGCTGCTCGTGCTGGCCGGGCTCTTCATCCGCAGCGCGACGAACTTCCAGGCCACCGACTTCGCCTTCCGCCCCACCGGCGTCTACTCGGCACTCGTTAGGCTGCCGGACGCCGCGACGAGCGACCCGGCGGCGCAGGCCCGCCGGTCGGAGCGGCTGCGCGAAACGCTCACTGCCCTGCCGCAGGCGGCCGGCGCGGCGTTGACCACCGCCGTCCCCGGGGTCGGCTCGTCTCAGGTCGCAGCCGTGGAGATCGATGGCAGACGCGGTGCCGCCGGGGCATCGCGCGCTCGCTCGATCACCGTGTCACCCGGCTTCTTCGAGCTGTTCCGGACTCGGCTCATCGCGGGACGGGACTTCGACACGCGCGACCGCCCGGACGCAGTGCCGGTCGCGATCGTGAACGAGTCGTTCGCGCGGCGATACATGCCTGACGGCGCGCTCGACCATCGCGTGCGACTGTCCGGACGCGATGGCAAGGACGAATGGCTCACGATCGTCGGTGTCACGCAGGATTTGATGGAGGGCGGCGTCGAGGGCTGGGACCCGGAGGCCGTCTATTTGCCGTTCTCGCAGCACGCACAGACCGCGTTCACGATCGTCGTCCGCCCACGCGCGAGCTTCGAGTCACTCCCGGTCGCGGTTCGCGAGTCGCTGCTCGCGCTCGAGCCGGACATGGCGCTCTTCGACGTGCAGCGACTCGAGGCGGTGATCTACGATGCCAACTCGGGATACACGTGGTTCAGCATCCTCTTTCTCGTGAGCGGCGGAGTCGCGCTCTTCCTCGCCGCGCTCGGTCTCTACGGCGTCATGGCATTCTGGGTCATCCAGCGCACGCGCGAGATCGGCGTCCGCATGGCGCTCGGCAGCCAACGCCGGGATATCGTTAGGCTCGTGCTGCGCCAGGGCTTCGCGCAGACGTCGGTGGGACTCGTGGCCGGACTGCTGCTGGCCGTGGCGGCGGCGGTGCCGCTCCGCTCCGCGATGTTCGGGGTTACACCCTACGATCCGGTCGTGTTCGCATCGGTGCTCGGCGTGATGCTCGCGGCCGCGTGGCTCGGGTGCTGGATGCCGGCGCGGCGCGCAACCCGAGTCGATCCGCTGAGAGCGATGATGTCCGAGTAGAATTGTTGCGGTCCGTGAGCGCACGGCGTTGGATAGTAGGGTGAACCGTTCTCGAACTATCGAATCGCCATGCGAATCATCGTCGCGTTTGCGCTGCTGGCCTCGCTCGGTCCCGGGCCCCGTCCCGGCGCGCCCGGGAATCGCGACCGGCCAATGGCGCGCGCGAATGACTTCGGACAGACCGCCGGCGTCCTGCGGAACGGCGTGCTCACCGTGAAGCTCGTCGCGCAACGAGCACAGTGGCGCCCCGCCAGCGACACGGGCGTGGCGCTTCCTGTCGATGCGTTCGGCGAAGAGGGCGCGGTGCCGGCTGCGAGCCGGTGGCGAGCCGATGGACAGCGGGCATGGATTTCAGCTTTTCGGCGTCCTCATCGGCGACACGACCGACATCCCGCCGCCGGAGCGCGTGCTCGTGGTGAGCTTCTGGAACCGCCTCATCGACTCGACGGCGAAAACATCGGGTGAGCGCATCCTCTTCCTGTTCAACGGGAAGATCTGGCCACACACGCCGCGCTTCACGTACACGTTAGGCGACACCGTCCGCTGGCGCGTCATCGACGGGTCGTATGGCGAGCATCCGATGCACCTGCACGGGTTCTACTTCCGCGTCGATAGCCGAGGGTCCGCGGACGTCGACAGCATCTACACGCCGGACCAGCGGCGCTGGGTCGTGACCGAGAATCTCCAGGCGTTCGGCAACTTCACGCTCACCTGGGTGCCGACACGCGCGGGCAATTGGCTCCTGCACTGCCACAAGCCCGCGCACACGTCGTACATGCTGCGATACACGCTCGACAACGTGGACCCGCCTCCCGGACCGCAGCACGTTCGTCATGACGTGCCGCATGCGATCGACGGCATGAGCGGTCTCGTGGTCGGTGTGACGGTATTGCCGCGTGCGCAGTCTGCCACACCGACGATGCCTGACGCGGCGCAGCGCGTGCGCGTGTTCGTCCAGGAGCGCGCCGGCTTCTACGGCAAGCGCGAAGGGCTCGGCTTCGTCACCGTGGATGGAAACACCGAGCCCGCACGTGATTCCATCCGCGTTCCGGGGGCGCCCATCGTCCTGACGCGCGGCGTACCGGCGCAGGTCACGGTGGTGAACCGGACGAGCAATCCGACCGCGGTCCACTGGCACGGCATCGAGCTCGAGAGCTTCTTCGACGGCGTCGCCGGCTGGAGCGGCGCCGGCACCCGGACGGCGCCGATGATCGCGCCTAACGACTCGTTCGTCGCGCGCTTCACGCCGCCGCGCGCGGGCACGTTCATCTACCATACGCACGCCGACGACATCCGTCAGGTCGCGCGCGGTCTGTACGCACCGCTGATCGTGCTCGAACCGGGCGAACGCTGGGATCCCCAGACGGACCACGTGCTGATGATCGGCGGCGCGTACGAGAAGGAGAAGTACGTGGTCGCGCTGAACGGGTCCACCTCGCCTCGACCGCTCGAGCTCCGCGCCGGCGTCAGGCACCGGTTCCGCGTCATCAACATGACGGTGGACGAGGACGCCGATCTCTCCTGGTTCACATCTGCCCTCGCGTCCGACTCGACGCTCGTGTCGTGGCGTGCGATCGCGAAGGACGGAGCGAACCTCCCGGACCGTATGGCAACCGCGCGCTCGGCGAGCCTGCACATCGCGCCGGGCGAGACCTACGATTTCGAGATCACGCCGCGGGCGGGCGACTCGCGCATCGTCGTCTCGAGCGCGTCCAACAGTACGATGGCGGTGTCTGCGCGCGACTAATAAGCCTCGCCGAATCAGGGTTACGGTTGCTTATTGCGCGGACCTGAGAGGGGCGGGCCGCACAGACGAAGGGTGGTTCGGATTCGATGGATCCGGCGGATCCGTCGGGATCGCTCCTCGGCGCGGAGGGCTCCGCCCGCAACGAGCCGGGGTTGAGAGTGAACCAATTTCGGCGCGTATTGGCTTCCCGGGGCAGTTGAACAAAGAAAATGATGACAGACCGGACGTGCCGTCGGAGCCGTCAGTGCGCACGGGGCAAATCTGCGAACATCGGGGTCATCGATGTTCGAATCCGCGTTAGGCCTTGCCGTTAGCCGCACTGTCTCGATCGTGATGCCAGCTGGTGAACGGAGACGTCACTACCGAGGAGCGATCCCGAAGCATCCGAGTAATCCGCTGCATCCGAACACCCCTTCGTCTGAGAGGCCGGCGCTCTCACGTCCGGCATGCGCAACCGTACGCGGCCGCGAATGCCCTTACCTGAACTCGGCAAAGCTCATTAGCGCAATACACGGACAACGTCGCCCTCGACGGGGAGGGCGGCGCGGTGCAGCCCAAGAGCAGTGAGCCGAGCGTGTTGGGCGACGCGCTCCGGGTCATGGTTGATGACGGTGAACGAGTCGATCAGGAACGGCACACCCTCGCCACGCAGCGGTGCCGCTGCGCTATCAGGCGCCTCGGTCACGTGAAAATGCAGATGCGGCCCCTCGGAGTTCCCCGAATTGCCGATCGAGCCGAGCACCTGGGCGGCGACAGAGCAACACACGGCGAGCGCAAGGATTCGTGGACGAATCGGAGACATAATGCCTTCGCCCGAGACGTGTTGCGCCTAACGTCGCGGCTTACGCCCTAGCCGCTTCTCGAACCAGAAATCGGCGTACGGGTCCGCGTTGAACGCCGCGACCCACATCCGCTTGAGCGAACCGACACGAGGAGCGATCAGCTTCACAGCGCCGCACGCCACTGGCTCGCCATCCACGCTGGCCATGAGGAACGCGCCTAACGGCGGTCGCAGCTCGGCATCGGCGGCCGGAATGCTCTGCGCGGGATCGAACCCGTTCTCGAAGCGACTCGCCAGCTCGGCGAAGTACTGCTGCATGCACCAACGGGCCGCCTCGCTTGTCGGGTCCACGCGCTCGATC
>Ga0068857_100004403_pt1 | contig 11905 bp, 10 predicted proteins | sample KBSCornC72_FD_66591 | JGI IMG/M metagenome (GOLD analysis project Ga0068857, IMG submission 66591) | Corn rhizosphere microbial communities from Kellogg Biological Station, Michigan, USA - KBS Corn C7-2 | ecosystem: Host-associated > Plants > Roots > Rhizosphere > Soil ...
GGCTATGACCACTTTTGGGGATTCCGCTGGGGAGCGCTCGACTATTTCACTCACAAATACGGGATCGCCAGCACGGATAGCGAAGACCTGTGGGACGACGACGTGAAGGTTCACCAGGCCGGCTATCTGACGGATTTGATCGGCGACCGTGCCGTCAAGGTGATTGGCGATTACGCAAAGGCAGGACAGCCCTTCTTGCTGAGTCTGCACTTCAACGCCCCGCACTGGCCCTGGGAAGGGCCCGGCGATGTGGCTGAGGCGCAACGCGTCAAGTCGCTCTTCGATTATGACGGCGGGTCCATGAAGACCTACATGCAGATGGTCACGCGGATGGATTTGCAGGTGGGCCGCGTGTTGAAGGCCCTCTCCGACGGCAAAATTGCGAACAAGACGATCGTTGTTTTTACCAGCGACAACGGCGGCGAGCGCTTTGCGGACACCTGGCCGTTTAGCGGCAAGAAGATGGAGCTTCTCGAAGGTGGCCTGCGCATTCCCGCTCTGGTCCGCTGGCCCGGTCACATCCGCGCGGGAAGCGTGACGGATCAAGTGGGGATCACGATGGATTGGATGCCAACGTTTCTAGCCGCCGCGGGCACTGCATCCGATCCGGCGTTTCCATTGGACGGAATGAACCTGCTGCCCCAGCTTACGCATGGAGCTGCACCGGTCCCCCGAAGGCTTTACTGGCGCTATCACTTCAACTCGCAGCGGGCTTTGCGTGACGGCGACATGAAGTATCTGAAAATCGCGGGAAACGAGTTTCTGTTCAATGTCGTTGACGATCCTCTGGAACGCGCCAACCTGAAAGAACGCCAGCCAGACGTGTTCAAACGGTTGGTGAAAGACTACGAAGACTGGAACGCAGCCATGCTGCCTGACCGGGACGACATCAGTACAGGGCCCCTGGGGTACGCCGATGAACTCGCGGACCACTTCGGCGTCGAGCGGAAGTAACCTTCGATGCTTTACTTCAGTTCCACGATGATTGCGCGCTGCGTGCCCTTCGTCAGCACCTCTTTGTGCGAGCGGTTCCCGGCAGTGAAGCGGATGACCCCAAATTTGTAAGGGTTCACCACGGTTGCGCCATCGGGCGCGATGGACGTCAGATCGCCGTCCTCCAGGTAGCTGACCACGACGTCTTTGTCGTGAAAGTGCATGGACGTGGGCACTCCGGGTGTCCAACGCGAATCCCACACGAAGACTCGATCGTTGTCGATCAAGTTCTTGGTGCCAGGCCGCGGGAATGCCAGCGGATTGCCTGATGTGTTGGCCGCCGGCCGCTTTTCGGAATCTTTCAACGCGATCTCGGTGGTGCGCGGCGGCGTGCCGGTTCCCACCCATGTCTCGGACCGGCGAGCCCCTTTCGGTCTAAACACGGCTTCGCCAGTCTTGTGCGTGATGGTGCGCGATTTGCCATCCGGCGTCGTGGTTTTGAAATCTCCGCCGGAAAGGTAAACGGTCACCGAATCGCGATCGCCCGCCACTGCAAAGCTCGGCTGGTCCTTGGTCCAGGTCACGTCCCACACCGTGACACGGTCGTTATCGATGATCGGTTTTTCGTTCTGCGCGGACGCCACTAGCGGAATGAGGAGAAGCCCTGCGATGCGGATTTTCACAACCTCATTATCACCCGGACGCGCCCTGAGGAGTGCCTTCCCTTAATCCGGGAACGCCACGGATTGCGTCATCTGCCGGAATAATCCGCCGACATCGTCCATTTGCGAAGGCGCTGCGGCCAGCACTACGTACCAAAGCCCCGCGTCGCGAGCGACGGTGTAGAGGAATACCACCTGATCCTGCTGCGCAGACGTCTTAGTGGTCAATCTGGTCAGCAGCGCGCTCTTGTTGCCCAACGTCGTTTGTATGGATTTTTCGGCTTTGAGGCTGGCATCGCCTTTCGCCAGCGATTGCACGAACTCCGCAGTGGTTTCGTCGAGCTTCGCCGTGCCGCCGGCAGGCACATAATAATCGATCATGGCGCCGGTCAGCAGTTCGACACTGTTGTTTTGACCTTGCTTGGCGCCGCCCGGCGGAACCAGATACAGACTTCCGCCTTGCTGTGGCTGGCCCGCTTGCCACGCGCTGGGATAAGCGATCGAGAATCCCTTGGCCTGATAATCCTTGAAGCCTTGCGGAATTCCGTTGCGCGGTGTGGCGTTCTCTGCCGCTTGCAGCAGCGCGGCCGGCTTGGGCTTGGCCGGAGGAATGCCCGCGACGGTTTGCTTCACGCGCGCGAAGTTGCCGGTGGAGGCCGAGTAAGTTCTCTTGGGATAGAACTGAATGTCTTCTGAAACGTACTGGATGCGGTTGCCGGTGGCGGGGTGCGAAGTGAACCAGGATTGCAGACCTTTGGGCTCCCCGGCGGTTCCCATTTTCGCCTTCAGTTTTTCGAAGAAGTTCGCGAGCTCGATGGGATTGTAACCGGCCGAGGCCATCATGCGCGCCCCATTCAAGTCCGCGTCGTGCTCATAGCCGCGCGAGAACTTGAGCAGCAGCGAATTGCTCCCCAATCCCGCGCCCATTTGCACGGCCTGGCACCACAAAGTGCATTCCCCGCCCGTTCCCAATGCGCCCCCCAGCGCTCCCAGCACGCCGAAGATGCTGCCATACAACTGCTGCTTGGACATTTGCGCCGCGCCGTGGCGCAGCGCGACATGCGACATCTCATGCGCCAGCACGCCGGCGACTTCGGCCTCGTTATCCGCCGCCTTGATCAATCCGGTGTGCACGTACATGGGGCCGCCGGGAAGTGCGAAAGCATTGATCGAGTCCTCGTTCACCAGCTTGAAATAGTAGGGATATGCGTTGGCCTGCGGCGTTTTGGCAAGCCGCCCGCCGATCTGATTCAGCCAGGCCTCGACTTCGGGGTTCTTGACGACTTCCATCTCGCGCTCCACCTGCGCGGCCGCTTCTTTGCCGAGTTGCATCTCCTGATCGCGCGTGAGCGAGGTTCTTTGAATTTTGACTTCCGCCTGTTTGGCCGGTTTCTTCTGGGGAAGAGCCACCCCGGGCAGCAGCAATGCTAGGGCCAGTAACCGTGACTTCATTCCAATATTGTATCGGGCGTACACTGTTCTCATGCGATGGTACCTCCTGCTATTGTGTTTGCCGGCTCTGGCGCAGACTGCCAACCAACTCGCCAAAGAACTGGATGTTGCCGCCAGCGCGCAATGGGTCGATACTGACATTGATCTGCACGCGGGCGATTCCGTTCGATTCACCACCACCGGCACCGTTAATTTTGGAGTGGGGCGCTCGGCCGGGCCGCAGGGCGCGCAGCGGGGCTTTCTGGATTTGATCAAGGGTTATCCGGTGAACGAAGCGGGGCCGGGAGCGCTGATCGGCCGTGTCGGATCGAGCGATGCCGCTGTGCCATTCCTGATTGGAGCGGGCCGCCAAATCCAGGTTTCGCGCGCCGGGCGGCTGTTCCTGAGCGTCAATAAGACTTCTTCAGACAACCCCGACGGCAGCTTTCACGTGAAAGTAGAATTTGCCTCGCGCGGACCCGAGGCAACCGCGGCGCCTGCCAGCTACAAGCTGGCCGAAGTTACCACCGCTATGATCGATCGCATTCCGCGGCGAGTCACGGATGCCCAAGGCAATGCCGGCGATAACACGAACTTCGTGGTGGTGGGCAGCGAGGAGCGCGTGCTGCAGACGTTTGACGCCGCCGGCTGGGTGAAGGTTGATCGCGAAAAGAAAGACGCGGTCTTGCATACCATTATTTCCACGTTTACCAAGCAAGCGTATGTAGAACTCCCTATGAGCGAGCTGACACTTTTTGGGCGCGTGCAGGATTACGGGCTGGCGCACGCGGTGCCCATCCAAGTAGTCGCGCAGCGCCATCATTTGCGTTTGTGGAAAGCACCCTTTCAAGTGGAAGGTCAGGAACTATGGGTGGGCGCGGCCACGCATGACATAGGCTTCGACCGCGATAACCGCAACAATGGCGTAACGCACAAGATTGACCCGAACGTGGATGATGAGCGCGAGTTCGTAGGCCGCAGCCTGGAAGAAACCGGTCTGGTGGCCAAACTTTCTTACGTGATTCCCTCGCAGGCCTCCAAGGAAGCACGCACTGCGACTGGCGCCACTTTTCACTCCGATGGCCGCGTGATGGTGGTTCATTTGATCCCGGTATCGGCAACTCAGGCGAGCGGCACGCCGGATGTGAAGTTCGCCAATCTGTTTTGCTCGGTGCGGGAGAAGGAAAATCCGGACACCGGCGATTGGCCTGCCTGCGAGCAGTTTCTGCAGACGGCCCCGCAGACGCGCGTGGATTTAACTCCTCTGGCGACGAAATACCGGGTGCTGATCGTGCCCGGATTTTTCAGCGCGTGCGCTTCGTCCATCGCTCCTGCGTTTGGGGACGGGCTGGAACACATGCGCAACCAGCATAAGATGACCGTGGAAGTCTGGGTACCGCCGAACGATTCCTCGGAGGCCAACGGCACGGCCATCGCCCGGTATTTGCGCGATCACATGGTGACGGATCAGCGCAAATATGTCGTGCTGGGCTACAGCAAAGGCGCGCCGGACGTGCAGACCGCGCTGGCCTTGCATCCGGAAGCGAAGGATGCCGTGGCGGCGTTTGTCTCGGTAGCGGGGGCAGTGGGCGGTTCGCTGATCGCAGATTTGTTGCCGGCCCAGGCGAACGGCTGGATCCAGCGCTTCAAGCTGGGGAAGTGCGAGGGAGATGTGGCAACCGCCTTCACCAGCCTGAAGAAATCAGTCCGGCAGCAGTTCCTCGCTGCACACCCCAATCCGGTGGTTCCCAGTTATTCTTTGCCGGCGGTCTCCGATCGCGCGCACACTTCGAAAGCGCTGCTGGAGGCCTGGCAGTTGATGTCGTTCCTGTCGCAGCGGCAAGACAGCCAACTGGCCTACGAAGATGCGATTCTGCCGGGATCGACGGTCTTGGGTGCCGCGCGGGCGGATCACCTGGCAGTGGCGATGCCATTTGAAAAGGCCTCGGATTCCTCCATTCGATCCTTTGCCGATCAAGGCCATTATCCGCGCGCCGCCCTGCTGGAGGCCATGTTGCGTTTCGTGATTGGCGATCTGGAAGCAGCGCAGTAACCCTGGTAACTTTTGCCAGATGAGGCCCCGGCCTTGTCAAAACTTTCTGAAGTCAACGTGCGTTTGCGCTTTGTTTTTGCTGTGCGGCCCGTTTGGCCTCGCAGTTGCCTAGACAAAACGGGAGGCATCTGCCATGTTGATGACGATCTTCGTGATCCTGATGGTGCTGTGGCTTTTGGGAATGGTTACGTCATACACGCTCTATGGATACATCCACATTCTGCTGGTGATCGCCATCGTGGTTTTCCTGATCCGCGTGATTCAGGGCCGCAATCCGTTGTGAGCGGCGCGGCGAGCCGCTCCGCCCAACCAGTATGATGATGGTTGATGGATACCGTTCGCTTCACCTGCCAATCCGGCTGCACCAACTGTTGCGATCAGAAGGGCAACGTTTATCTCACCGAAGACGATCTGCAGCGCGCCGCTGCATTCACCGGTATGAGCGCTGCGGCCTTCGAAGCGAAATATGTGTACCGGACGCGTCGCGAAATGCGCTTCCGCAAGCCTCGCAACAAGCAGTGCTCGTTTCTCGAGAGCCACGGCTGCAGTATTCATCCGGCCAAGCCCACGCAGTGCCGGACGTTTCCGTTCTGGCCTGAGATCGTCGAGCGCAAGGCCACCTGGAACCGCACCGCGCGCTATTGTCCGGGAATTGGAAAGGGGCCGCTGATCCAGATCGGCACTGCGATGGAGACGGCGGAGGAGCAGCGGCGGGCCTACCCGGATATGTACAAATGAAGCCGGTGATCGGCATCGATCTCGGCACGACGAACTGCGCACTGGCTTACGCGCGCGATGAAACTGTCGTGCAGTTCGCGATTCCTCAGCTGGTGCAGGAGAGCGAAGCGCGCGCAGAGTCGCTGCTGCCCTCGTTTGTATTTCTAGATCCGGCGGCGCCGATTGTCGGAGTGCTTGCACAGAAGAAGGGCCTGGAGAATGGCGGGCGGCTGGTGGCATCCGCGAAGTCCTGGCTTGCGCATGCGGGCGTGGACCGCGAAGGCGCGATCCTGCCGCCGAATGCGCCGGAGGGCGTCGTAAAGATTTCGCCGCTGGAAGCGTCGCGATTGCTTTTGGCTCATATGCGAGAGGCGTGGAATGAAACGCATCCCACGGAAACCTTCGATAGCCATCAGGTGCTGGTGACGGTTCCGGCATCCTTCGATGAAGTCGCGCGGGAATTGACGCTGAAGGCCGCGGAGCAGGCGGGCTTCCGCGATGTCATTCTGCTGGAAGAGCCGCAGGCGGCGTTCTATGCGTGGATCGAGCGCAATTCCAACTGGCGCGAGCAGGTGGGCGTCGGAGATCTGGTGCTGGTGATCGATATCGGCGGCGGCACCACCGATTTCACTCTGATCGCCGTGAAAGAGCAGGCCGGCGAGATCGCGCTGGAGCGCATTGCGGTGGGCGATCACATTCTGCTGGGTGGCGACAACATCGACGCGGCGCTGGCGCATAGCGTTGCGCAAACACTGCCGAAAAGACTGGATGCAATCCAATTCGACGCGCTGTGGCAGCAATGCCGCAGCGCGAAGGAACAACTGCTGGCGGAAGATGCCAGGATCAACGAACAATCGATCACCATTCTGGGGCGCGGGACCGGCGTGGTGGGCGGAACCATCAAGACCAAGCTGAAGCGCGACGATTTGCGCCGGATTTTGCTGGACGGATTTCTGCCGGTGGTTTCGATGGACGCGGCGCCCGAAGGAGAGCACGCGTCGCTGATGGAATTTGGTTTGCCTTACGCCGCCGATGCGGCGATTACCAGGCACCTGGCGCATTTTCTCCATCGTCACGCCGCACATCCCACGCATGTGTTGTTCAATGGCGGCGTGCTGCGCGCGAAGCTGGTCCGCGAGCGCGTGCTGGGAGTGCTGAACCAGTGGCTGCCGAAACCTGTGACAGCGCTGGCGTCCGACGATCTGATGCACGCGGTGGCTCGCGGCGCGGCATACTACGGGCTTGCGCGGCAAGGCAGAGGCGTGCGGGTTCGCGGCGGCGTGCCGCGCAGTTACTACATCGGCATCGAGACCGCGATGCCCGCGGTGCCGGGGATGAAGCCGCCGCTGAAAGCGCTGACGGTGGTTCCGTTCGGCATGGAGGAAGGCAGCGGCCATCAGATCCAGCAGCGCCGCTTCGCCCTGCGCGTCGGCGAGCGCGCGCGGTTTCGGCTGTTTCAATCAACTGATCGAAAGCAGGATGCGCCGGGAGAAATGCTGGATGAGATCGCGCCCGACATGGAGGAGTTGACTCCGGTGGAAGTGGCGCTGCCGGGCCAGCCGGGCGAGGTAGTCGCGGTGACGCTCGAAAGTCTAGTGACGGAAACCGGCATGCTGGAGCTGTGGTTCGTGGCAAACGACGGCCGGCGCTGGAAGCTGGAGTTCAACGTGCGGCCGCGCGCTACTTCTGGCATCACTTCTGGCTCAGGCCGCCGTCCACCGCCAACACCTGGCCGGTGACGAAGTTGGTCGCGCTCAGGAAATAAATCACGGCGTCGGCAATCTCTTCCGCGGTCCCCGCGCGCTGCGCTGGCGTTTTGCAGATCAGACGCTCGATACGCTCATCATGCTCGCCAAACGGAATTACGCCGGGCGCGACCGAGTTCACTGTCACTCTCGGAGCGAAAGCTTTGGCGAGGGCGCGCGTCAGCATGATGACGCCGGCCTTAGACGCGCAGTAGTGCGCGTGATCCGACCACGGACGCAACCCGCCCAGCGAACTGATGTTCACGATGCGTCCGCCATCTCGCGCGAGCATGCGCCGCGCCGCTTGCTGGCAGCAAAAAAAAGTCGCTTTGAGGTTGACGTTGAGGATGAAGTCCCAGTCGGCTTCGGTGATCTGCAGCGGGTCAATGCGCGTGAAGCGTGCGGCATTATTGACCAATCCGTCGATGCGTCCGAAGTGCTGTTCGACATCTGCAAACAGGCGCTCGATTTCGGCGATGCGTTCGAGATTGGCTTGAAACACCGGAGCGTTGCCGCATTCGGCGGCGGTGGCGCGGGCGGCATCCTCCGAACCGCTGTAATGAATAGCGACACGGGCCCCTGACTGGAACAAGCGCAAGGCGATGCCGCGGCCAATTCGTTTGGCGCTGCCGGTGACCAGGATCACGCGTCCGTCGAGAGGGGCCATTTCTTCATTATGCAAGGGTGGGAAACGAAGGGTGGCTCGCATGGCGCAGGAGTTGCGCTTGGTCGCACCAACTTAGGCGGCGGGATCGCCGTGCACTTCGATCTCTTCGGGCTCGATTCCGGCCAACGCCGGTTCGGGGAGTTTGCCGGCGAAGTTGGCCCATCCCCACCAAAACGCGGTCGACATGCTGAATATCGCGGCAACCGCTCCAATGACACGCGGACTGCTGTGATCGGAGGCCCATCCGGCCACGCTCATCGAGAACATCATGGTCATCCAGGTCCAGGTTTCAACGGTGGAGAAAACGCGTCCGCGAAACTCGTATCCCACGTGACGCAGAAGCTGCGATGAATTGCACACCGAACTGACACCCACGGCGGCGCGAGACATACCGATCCAGAAGATGGCAGCGACGAAGGAATCAGAAAGGCTGAAGAGCAGGAAAAAGAGGCCGTGCAAGATGTAACAGACCGAGATCGTGACTTTGTAAGCCGAGTAGCTGATTCGCGGAAAGATGCGATGGGCGACGATCGCGCCGATGATGAGGCCGACGCCGGCTGATCCCCACATAGCGCCGATGCCGACGGACCCGCGCTGAAAAACAACATCCCCAAACAGACTGAGCAGGATTTGCGCCGCGCCGCCGCCGGTGGCCCAGCCGACGCTGATGAGTCCGATACCGAAGATGAGCGGCGTGGCACGCATGTAGCGCAACCCTTCGATGTACTCGTGCCAGGGACGCACGATGCGGTCTTCGGTGAGAGGCTCGCGAGCGTCGTGATCGCGGGATTCAGGTGCGGGAGCGGCCGGCGCGCGTTCCGCCCGCCGGGGATGGAAGCCGCCGGGGACACGCAGCTGCCAGATGCACGCGGCGGAAAACAAGAATGAAAATGCATTGAAGGCGAACGCCAGCTGATAGCCGCCGAGGACCGAGACGCCGCCGAGAAAAGAGCCAACGGCGAGGGCGGTCCACTGCGTAAGTTGCGTGAGCGAGTTGGCGGTGTGCAACTCGTCGCGGGTGGCGATGGTGGGCAAAATAGAAGCGCGGCCGCTGGTGAAAAACGGCGAGGCGAACATCAGCAGACCGCTCAGCAAGTAGAGCAGCCAAGTGCGGCCCAAGGGGATCGCGAAAATAAAGCACAGCGCGATCACGGCCCGCACCAGATCGCTGAGGATCATGATGCGGCGGCGGTCCAGGCGGTCGAGCAGCACACCGGCAATCGGTCCGGCAGGCAGCATGGAGGCGGCGCGCGACAGCAGGATCGCCGCGACCACCAGGCCCGAGTGGGTGTTGGCGAGCGCCAGACTGAAGACCGCGACGTTGTTGAAATTGTCGCCCGCCTCGCTGACGATCTGGCCGACCCAGGCAAAGCGATAGTTGCGGTTGGCGCGCAGCAGCGACAGGAAGCCGCCGGATTTCAAGAGATGACTTCCTCCCGCACGGTGATGCTCCGGAGGTAATCCAGGTCTATTTCATAACCGAACCCGGGTCCACTGGGAACAGCAATGGTGCCTTCGGGCGAGACTTCGACGGGCGGTGCAATGATGTCGCGGGTCCAATAACGTTTGCTGGCGGAGACGTCGCCGGGCAGCGTAAAGCCGGCGAGTGTCGAGAGCGCAATGTTGTGGGCGCGGCCGATGCCGGATTCGAGCATGCCCCCGCACCATACCGGAATGCGATGGGCGTGCGCGAAATCGTGAATCTGCTTGGCGGCGTGGAAGCCGCCGACGCGCCCGAGTTTGATGTTGAGAACGCGGCAGGCGTGCAGGGCGATGGCTTGTTCGGCGTGATGCGGCGTGCGGATACATTCATCGAGGCAGATCGGCGTTTCCATCTGCGACTGCAAGATGGCGTGATCGATGATGTCGTCGTGAGCCAGGGGCTGCTCCATCATCATCAGATGAAACGCATCCAGTTGTTTCAAATGCGCAGCGTCGGCCAACGTGTAGGCCGAATTAGCGTCAGCCATGAGAAGAATATCGGGGAACTTATCGCGCACTTGGCGGACTACGTCGATATCCCAGCCGGGCTTGATCTTGATCTTGATGCGCTGGTAACCGGCGCCGACTTCGGTCCGAATTTTTTCGAGAAGCTGCACGACGGAATCCTGAATGCCGATGGACACACCGCAGGGAATGTGGGTTCGCGCGCCTCCGCCAATGTGCTGCGCGAGCGGAACTCCCGCGCGGCGCGCTTCGAGATCCCACACCGCGGCTTCGAGTCCGCCCCGCGCCATGAAATGGCCGCGGATGTGCTCGGCGCGATCGTAGACTTGAGCGGCGCTCTCGAAATCGTGATGCAGAACGCGCGGCGCTACATAATCCGTGAGGATGGGCCAGATGGACGCGGTCCACTCTTCGTTGTAGAAGGGATGTTCGCCGGCGGTGACTTCGCCCCAGCCGGAGAGGCCGTTGGAAATTACTTCGACCAGGACGATGGAGCGCTGGTAGGTGCGGCTGAAGCTGGTCTCAAAGAAATGCACCAGCGGCATCTGGATCTGACGGAGAACGATGCGATCTAATCGGAAGGCCATGATGAAAACAGGTAGGCGCCGGAGTCGGGAGAGCGCTCAAAGCCGGTGACGGCGAGCCCGCTCGCGAGGTTCTGCTGAAACAGGCGCGCGACTTGCTGCTGGATCTGCAGCACCTCGTCGGGATCGGTGCGGCGGAGACGATCGAGACCGGCGGGCACGGGGATGCGAGCGAGTGTCGTGAATTCCCGGCGAGGGCGGTTCAGATGCCATTCGGCGAGGCAACGATCGGTGGGCAGGCCGCCGCCGAGACTGCTGGTGGTGATGCCGTAGTGATTGGGAAGATAGTGGCGAATGACGGCGCCCAGCTTTTCGATATTGAAATAGGCGTTCTTGAGTTCGAGCGGATCGAAGGTCCACTCGACCAGCTCGAAGCCGCGGGCGAGAGCGTCTTCGCGTTGGGCCATCTTCAGCATGCGCCCGGCGCCAGCATTGCGATATTCCGGGAGCACGCCCAACATGTGGCTATGTAAATAAGGTGCGCCGCTATTGGAAGAAGAGGGGTGAACGCCGGGGATTGCGACACAAAATCCGCACATAAAGTTGTCGTCGAAGGCACCCAGCAACTGGCCGCCGATATCGCGGGCAACCACGAAGAAGCGTACGGGCAGGATGTCGAGGTCTTCCCAGCCCCAGATCATGCGCTGAAGCTGGACGGCGTCGGCGTACTCGTGGCGGCCGGCGAGCGCGCGGACGGTGATCATACTTCGCTGTGCTTGGCGGCTTGCCACAGCGCCTCCATTTCATCGATGGAAGCTTGCTGCGGTGTTTTGCCCTGAGCGGCCAGGCCCTCTTCGACCTGCGAAAAACGGCGGCGGAATTTGCGGTTGGTTTTGCGCAGGGCTTGCTCGGGATCGACCTTTAAGAAGCGCGCGATGTTGACCACCACGAATAGCAGGTCGCCGATCTCGTCCTCGATTTCCGCCGGGCTGCCAGTGGCGCGAGCGGCGTCGATCTCGGCGAGTTCCTCGCGCAGCTTGTCGAAGACCTGCTCAATGTTTTCCCAATCGAAGCCGGCGCCGGCGGCCTTGGCGGCGATTTTTTGCGCTTCGACTAGCGCGGGCAGGGAACGTGGGACGCCCGCCAGGAGGCCTTTGGGTGGGGGAGCTCCTTTGCCTTGTTTTTCGACTGCCTTGATTTCGTCCCAGCGGCGGAGCACATCGCCG
>Ga0068857_100004406_pt1 | contig 11901 bp, 7 predicted proteins | sample KBSCornC72_FD_66591 | JGI IMG/M metagenome (GOLD analysis project Ga0068857, IMG submission 66591) | Corn rhizosphere microbial communities from Kellogg Biological Station, Michigan, USA - KBS Corn C7-2 | ecosystem: Host-associated > Plants > Roots > Rhizosphere > Soil ...
GTCGCCGATGTCCGCACGCACACCACGCAGGTTCGCCTCGACCTTCCGCGAGCGGCCGGCCTTTTGCCTGGACAATATGCACGCGCATCGATTGTCACCGGACACGATCGCACGCTGACGATCCCCGCGGCGGCGGTGCTGCGGCGCGGCGAGGTGACGGCCGTTTACGTCGTCGACGTCGACGGGCATGCTCAACTGCGCCAGGTGCGCCTGGGCGAGCCCTCCGGTGACGAGCTCGTCGAAGTGCTCGCAGGCCTCGACGCCGGCGAGACAGTTTCGATCGTGCCGATGCGCACGGGCATCGAGGCAAGCCGTATCCCGGACACCGCTCGCCGCGTGCAGGTCGCGAACGAGCGAGCGCCGACTCGCCGCTAGCGGCCGCTGATCACCAATGGGCATCTCCGGCCGCGTTGCGCGGTACTTTCTCGACTCGCGGCTCACGCCGCTCATTGCCGTCCTCGTGCTGGTGCTCGGACTCTTCGCGGTCCTCGCCACACCGCGCGAGGAAGAGCCGCAGGTCGACGTCACGATGGCGAACGTGCTGATTCCGTTCCCGGGTGCATCGGCAGCGGACGTCGAGATGCTCGTCGCTACGCCGGTCGAGCAGGTGATCTCGCAGATGCCGGGACTCGAGCACGTATTCTCCGTCTCGCAACCCGGGCTTGCGCTTGTCACCGCGCAGTTCAAGGTAGGCGTGCCGCGGATGGTTGCGCTCGTGCGCCTTTACGACACGATCCAGTCGAACCGCGACTGGATGCCGGCGCAACTCGGCGTCGGCGAGCCCTTGATCAAGCCGAAGGGGATCGACGACGTCCCAATCGTCACGTTCACGCTCTGGACGCGCGACGAGGCGCGGGGCGCGTTCGATCTCGAGCAGGTCGCGCACGCGATCGAAATCGAGCTGAAACGCGTACCCGGAACACGCGAAGTAACGACGATCGGCGGACCGGGACGCGTCGTGCGCGTCGTGCTCGATCCGGAACGACTGGCGGCCTTCATGCTATCGGCCGCGGACATCCGCCGCATGCTGGTTGCGGCCAACACGGGATCGACGTCGGGCGCGCTACACGCCGACAACCGCACGGTCGATGTCGAGACCGGCCAATATCTCGCGAATGCCAGGGACGTCGCGTCGCTCGTCGTCGGGGCCGCGAACGGCAACCCGGTCTACCTGTCCGATGTGGCGGCGATCATCGACGGTCCTCCGCCGCCGTCGCACTACGTGTGGCTGGGCACCGGCCCGCAGGCATCGGCCAAGAACCTCGGTTCTGCGGGTGAATTCCCGGCCGTCACCATGGCCGTCACCAAGAAACCCGGCGAGAACGCGGTCGGTGTTGCGAATCGACTCATGACCCGCATCGCCGACCTCCACAACACCGTCATCCCGGCCGGCGTCGAAGTGTCGGTCACGCGCAACTACGGCGAAACGGCGAACGACAAGGCGCACAAGCTCATCGAGAAGCTCGTGTTCGCCACCGCCTCGGTGGTGGCACTCGTCCTGGCCACGCTTGGCCGCCGTGAAGCAGTGGTCGTCGGGGCCGCCGTGATCCTGACGCTCGCCGCGACGTTGTTCGCCTCGTGGGCGTGGGGCTTCACGCTCAACCGCGTGTCGCTGTTCGCACTGATTTTCTCGATCGGCATCCTGGTCGACGATGCGATCGTCGTCGTCGAGAACATCCACCGCCACCGCGTCCTCGATCCGGAACGATCGGGACTGACGCTCATCCCGGCGGCCGTCGACGAAGTCGGCGGACCCACGATCCTGGCGACGCTGACGGTGATCGCCGCGCTGCTGCCGATGGCGTTCGTCTCCGGACTCATGGGTCCCTACATGAGCCCGATACCGATCAACGCCAGCATGGGAATGGTGATCTCGCTGGCGATTGCCTTCATCGTCACGCCGTGGCTCGCGATGCACGTTGCACCGCGCACGCCGGCGGCGCATCGCGTGTCGCGCCTCGACGCGATCGTGACGCGAGGCTTCGGCCGGCTGCTCGCGCCATTGATCGACCCGCAAGGCGGCGCACGCGCACGACGCTGGCTTTGGGGAGGGATCGCCGTCGCGATCGTGATGTCGCTGATGCTCGCGGTGATGCAATGGGTCGTGCTGAAGATGTTGCCATCCGATAACAAGTCGGAGTTCCAGGTCGTCGTCGACATGCCCGCGGGAACGCCGGTCGAGGCCACGGCGGCGGTGCTCCACGTATTAGGTTCGTACGTGGCGACCGTTGCGGAGGTCACCGACTACGAGGCGTACGCCGGCACGGCGATGCCGATCAACTTCAACGGTCTCGTGCGCCAGTACTACTTGCGCCAGCAACCGGAAAGCGGCGACATGCAGGTGAACCTGGTCGGACAGCATCGGCGTACGCGGCAAAGCCACGAAATCGCCGCCGCGGTGCGGCCCGAACTCGAGCGCATCGCGGCGGCGCACGGCGCCAAGGTCAAGATCGTCGAGGTGCCGCCCGGCCCGCCCGTGCTGTCACCGATCGTCGCCGAGATCTATGGACCCGGCGAAGCCGGCCGGCATAGCGTCGCAAAACGCGTGCGCGCCGCCTTTTCGGATCACGAAAGCATCGTCGGTCTCGACGACTCGATCGCCGACAGCACCCCGAAACTGGCCGTCCGCATCGACCAGGTACGCGCGGCTTCGCTCGGCGTTGCGCAGAGCGGCGTCGTCGATGCGCTGCGCGTCGCGCTCGACGGCGAGGACGTGACGATGCTGCGCGACCGGCAAGCCAAGTTCGGCGTGCCCGTCAGGCTCACGCTGCCGCCGCAACGACTGGCGAAGCTCGATCCGCTGCTTGGACTGAAGGTGCGCGCCGAAAGCGGCGCCCTGGTGCCGCTGTCCGAGATGGTCCGGATCACGAACACCGACCGCGAACGCGCGATCCACCACAAGGATCTGCTGCCGGTCTCGTATGTCATTGCAGACGTTGCCGGAAAAATCGACAGCCCGCTTTACGGAATGTTCGCCGTTCGCAACGAAGTTGCGGGCGTCCGGCTGCCGGAAGGCGGCACGCTCGGCGAATACTTCATTCGCGTGCCGTCGGACCCGTTTCGCGAATATGCTGTCAAGTGGGACGGCGAATGGCGGATCACCTATGAAACGTTCCGCGACATGGGCATCGCGTACGCTGTCGGACTGCTGCTGATCTACCTGCTCGTCGTGGCGCAGTTCGGTTCGTACGTGACACCGCTGGTCATCATGGCGCCGATTCCGCTGACGATCATCGGCGTGATGCCGGGACATGCGCTGCTGAACGCGCCGTTCACCGCCACGTCGATGATCGGCATGATCGCGCTGGCGGGAATCATCGTGAGAAATTCGATCCTGCTGGTCGATTTCATCAACCTGCAGGTGGCGCGCGGTGTTCCGCTCGCCCAGGCCGTCGTCGATTCGGCCGTCGCGCGGGCAAAGCCGATCGCGCTGACGGGCATCGCCGCGATGCTGGGCGCGCTGTTCATACTCGACGACCCGATCTTCAATGGACTGGCGATTGCACTCCTGTTCGGCATCCTGGTTTCGACGGTGCTGACGCTGGTGGTGATTCCCGTGCTCTACTACGCCGTCAACCGGAAGCGGTTTCGCTGAGCGGCATTTCTCGAGGAGACCTGCTCAAGCGCGCCGGCGTACGGCGAGCCTCATTCGCCTCGGATCACCCGGCGTTGCCACCAGTCCGGCGCCTTCGCGCGATCATGCCGTCAAACGGCGCCGTCCGCGTGAAGCCGCGCGATCTCCGCAACGTCGTAGCCAAGCTCGCGCAGGATCGCGTCGGTGTGTTGTCCGAGTGCGGGCACCGCATCCATCCGCGGCGCGTACGCATTCGGCTGGCCGGGCGGAAGCAGCGCCGGCACCTGTCCCGACGGCGTATCGACACGGGTCCAGCGTGCGCGCGCCTTCAGTTGCTCGTGGCCCCACACGTCGTGCATGTCGTTCATTCGCGCGTTGGCGATCTGCGCGGCGTCGAGCCGCGCGACGACATCCTCGATGGTCATCCGCGAGAACGTGTCGACGATCATCGCCCGCAGTTCGTCACGCGCCTGCGTGCGGCGTGAATTCGACGAAAAGCGCGGATCGTTCGCGAGGTCCGGCTTATCCAGCACGTCGCGGCAGAACACCAGCCATTCACGCTCGTTCTGCAGGCCGAGCATGATGGTCCTGCCGTCGCCGGTGGGGAACGGCCCATACGGATAGATTGTCGCGTGCGCAGCGCCGGCGCGTGGCGGCGGCGCTGCGCCGTCGAACGCGTAGTACAGCGGAAACGACATCCATTCGACCATGCTTTCGAGCATCGACACGTCGATCCCGCAGCCGGCTCCTGTCTTTCCGCGTTCGATCAGCGCAGCCAGGATGTTCGTGTAGGCATACATGCCCGCCGCGATGTCGGCGATCGAGCAGCCAGCCTTGGCCGGATCGTCCGGAGTTCCCGTCACGGACAGGAAGCCGGATTCGCTCTGGATCAAAAGGTCGTAGGCCTTCTTGTCGCGATACGGTCCGTCGTTGCCATAGCCCGAAATGTCGCAAACGATGAGCGCCGGCTTCTCCTGCACGAGTGCCGAGTGGGACAAGCCGAGGCGGGCGGCGGCGCCGGGTGCGAGGTTCTGCACGACGACGTCCGCATGCTCGACGATCAGCCGCTTGAGGATCGCCTGCCCCTCCTTGTGCTTGACGTCGAGCGTCAGGCTCTCCTTCGACCGGTTGGTCCAGACGAAGTGCGACGCGAGGCCCATGACACGCTCGTCGTACGCGCGCGCGAAATCGCCCACGCCGGGCCGCTCGATCTTGATGACGCGCGCACCGAGGTCGGCAAGCTGCCGTGTGCAGAACGGCGCGGCGATCGCATGCTCGAGTGTGACGACGGTGATGCCATCGAGCGGTCGCATCGTTTGGATCCCTCCGTCGGTCAGCGGTAACGGCGACCGGTCAGAACGACCGCGGCAAGCCGAGCACGTGCTCGGCGACGTACGCGAAGATCAGGTTCGTCGATATCGGCGCCACCTGGTAGAGGCGCGTTTCGCGGAACTTGCGCTCGATGTCGTATTCGTTCGCGAAGCCGAATCCACCATGTGTCTGCATGCAGACGTTCGCGGCTTCCCATGACGCCTTCGCCGCCAGATATTTCGCCATGTTCGCCTGTGCACCGCACGGCTGTCCCGCATCGAACAACGCGCACGCCCGAAACCGCATCAGATTTGCCGCCTCGATCTCGATATACGCGTCGGCGATCGGAAACTGGACACCCTGGTTCTTGCCGATCGGACGGTCGAACACGATCCGCTCGTTCGCGTACCGGACGGCGCGCTCGATGAACCAGTATCCGTCACCGATGCATTCGGCCGCGATCAGCGTGCGCTCGGCGTTGAGCCCGTCGAGGATGTACTTGAAACCACGACCCTCCTCGCCGACGAGATTCTCGGCCGGGATCTCCAGGTTGTCGAAGAACAGTTCATTCGTCTCGTGATTGACGAGGTTGGCGATCGGCCGCACCGTGAGTCCGTGGCCGATTGCGTCGCGCAGGTCGACGATGAACACCGACATGCCTTCCGATTTCTTCCTGACGTCGGCGAGCGGCGTCGTGCGCGCGAGCAGGATCATCAGGTCGGAATGCTGGACGCGGGAAATCCAAACCTTCTGGCCGTTGACGACATAGCGATCGCCTTTTTTCACGGCAAGCGTCTTGATCTTCGTCGTATCGGTGCCCGTTGTCGGTTCGGTCACGGCCATCGACTGGATGCGCAGCGTGCCCGCGGCGATCGCCGGGAGGTACTTGCGCTTCTGCGCCTCGCTGCCGCTCCGCAACAGCGTGCCCATGTTGTACATCTGGCCATGGACGGCACCCGCATTGCCGCCGCAGCGGTTGATCTCCTCCATGATCACCGACGCCGCGGTCAGCCCGAGCCCGGAGCCGCCGTACTCTTCGGGAATCATCGCGGCGAGCCAGCCGGCGCCGATCAGCGCGTTGACGAACGACTCGGGATACGCGTTCTGCGCGTCGACTCCGCGGAAATACTCGTCCGGGAACTGCGCGCAAAGCTCGCGAATCGCGTCGCGGATGTCCTGGTGTGGATCGGGTTCAGTCGACACCACGGTAAGCTCCGTTGTTGGTGTGTCGGATAAGATCGGGCCCTGTGCGCTATGGTCCCGAATGCCAGGGTCCGCTCAAGCGAGCGTCGCCATGGCTTCCATTGCGAGTCCGCCATCCGGATTGGCAGCCCACAGCGACAGCGAATCACCATCGGCCGCAGGCACCCCGTTGACCGTGAAAGGGGCAACGTCGAACAACGGGCTCACGGCGCGGAACGAAAAGCGCATGACGGTCGCGTTTGGCCGCTCGCGTCGTGCGAGTTCGAGCAGCAGCGTCGCGATCAGCGGCCCGTGCACGACGAGACCCGGGTAGCCTTCCACTTCGGTGACATAGCGGCGATCGTAATGGATCCGATGACCGTTGAACGTCAGCGCCGAATACCGAAACAACAGCACGTCGTCGGGTCGGATCGTCTGGGTCCACGACGCGGTGCCTGGTGCACGTGGCGGCGTGGCCGGGCGTTCTCCGGGCACCGGCATCTCGCGATAGACGATGTCGTGCTCGTCGACGATCGCCGGCCCGCGCGCACTCGCGATGGCGTGCCGAACGCGTACGAAGACGAGCGGCCCCGAGCGACCCTCCTTGGACGTGATGTCGACGATCGTCGAGGTCCGCTCGATCGGCTCGCCAATGCGCAACGGTTGCAGGAACGATAGCCGGCTGCCCGCCCACATGCGCCGCGGCAGCGGCACCGGCGGCAGAAAACCGCCGCGCTTCGAATGTCCGTCGGGCCCGATCTCCGATTGCCTGGCCAGCGGCAGGAAGTAGAGCCAATGCCACAACGGCGGCAGCGGATCGCCATCGCGCGGTGGTGGATCATCGCGATCGAGCGTGGCCGCGAGCGCTGCCACCGGCGTGGTGGTCACCACGTCCGCATGCGACTCGGTGCGCCCCACCCAATCCTGCCAGTCCGTGTTGGTCATGACGTCCGATTCCTTGCCTGCGGGCGCGATTTCCTGCAACGCCCGAGAGGCTACACCTGTTGCCGGGTTCGTGACGGTACGCTCGCGCCGCGCGGGATTCCGCATAGAATAGCCTCATTGCCGCCGATATCCGGTACGGGAGCGCTCGCGCAATCGCACGAGGCGGGTCGCATCCTCAGCCCATCCATCTGGAGGAGTTCATGTTGCTACGCGTTGCTGTTGCCGCCGCGGTCGCGGTTGCCATCCCGGTTTTCGCGCAGACGGCGCCGGCCGGTTATCCGGCCGACTATGCGCAGACGATCGCGGCCGCGAAGAAGGAAGGCAAGGTCGTTGTGTACAGCGCCCTCGACACGAAGGCCGCACAGCCGCTGATCAAGGACTTCAACGCGCTCTATCCCGACATCAAGGTCGAATACAACGACATGAACTCGACCGAGATGTACAACAGATTCATCGCCGAATCGGCGTCCGGGCAGGGCTCCGCCGACGTGATGTGGAGCTCGGCGATGGACCTGCAGGTGAAGCTCGTCGACGACGGACAAGCATTGACGTACGCATCGCCCGAGGCGGCCAAGCTGCCAGCCTGGGCGGTGTACAAGAACCAGGGTTACGGCACGACGTACGAGCCGGCCGTGTTCATCTACAACAAGCGACTCGTCACCGCCGACGAAGTCCCGCAGGATCACGCGGCGTTCGCCAAGCTCCTCGCTACGAAGACCGACAAATTCAAAGGCAAGGTCACGACGTACGACATCGAGAAAAGCGGTGTCGGTTTCATGTTCGTCGTGCAGGATGCGAAGTACTTCGCCGGAATGAAGGACCTCGAGAAAGGCTTCGGTGCGACGAGCTACCGCGTCTACTCGAGTACCGGCAACATGCTGGAGAAGGTGTCGTCCGGCGAGCATCTGCTGGGCTATAACGTGCTGGGCTCGTACGCGCTGGTGCGCGCGAAGAAGGATCCGAACCTCGGCGTGGTGCTGCCCAAGGACTACACACTGGTGCTGTCGCGCGTGATGTTCATCGGCAAGCAGGCGAAGAATCCCAACGCCGCAAAGGTATGGACCGATTACATCCTGTCCGCGCGCGGCCAGAAGCTCATCGGCAGCGACGTCGAGCTCTTTTCGATCCGCAGCGACGTCGACGCCGAATTCACGGCGGCGTCGCTCAACAAGCAACTCGGCAACAACGTGAAGCCGATCCCAGTCAGTTCCGAGATCGTCGCGTACCTCGACCCGAAGAAACGCCTCGAGTTCCTCGGCGCCTGGAAGACGGCGCTGGGGTCAGCCGGGAAGTAACCGCCGGCGAACTTGAACGCGGCGCGTCAACGGGCGCGCCACAATCATCCGGGAGGTTCGGGGCACGATGGCCACCGTCGCAAGTGCTACGCCCCCTGTCGAAGTCCCGCGCGCCGAGTCGCAGTGGCTCGCCGGGTTGCCGCGAGCGCTGACGATCCTCGTCACCGCCGCCGCGGTATTGGCGCCGCTGTCGCTGATCGTCTATCAGAGCCTGCTGTCCGCGCCGTTCTTCGACGCGGTGAAGACGGTCGGGCTCGACGCATACGCGTTCGTCTTCGCCGATCCGGATTTCTGGAGCGCGCTCGTCAATTCGCTGCTGATCGCCGCCGGCATGACGGTGATCGCTGTTCCGCTCGGCGCAATCCTCGCGTTCGTCATGGAACGCACGGACTTTCCCGGCAAGCGCTGGATCGAGCCGGTGATTCTCGTGCCGAGCTTCGTCTCGCCGATGGTGCTGTCGTTCGGGTACGTCGTCGCGGCGGGACCGGTCGGCTTCTATTCGGTCTGGGCGACGGAAGTATTCGGCGCGGCACCGTGGGGCCTTTACTCGCTGACCGGCATGGCCGTAATCGCGGGACTTACGCACGTGCCGAACGTCTATATCTATGCGTCGTCGGCGCTGAAAAGCCTCGGCTCCGATGTCGAGGAAGCGGCGCGCGTCGCCGGCGCGTCGCCATTTCGCGTCGCAGTATCGGTGAGCCTGCCGCTGATCGCACCCGCGCTGCTGTTCTCGGCCGTGCTCGTATTTTTCCTCGGCATCGAGCTTTTCGGGCTGCCGCTCGTCCTTGGCGACCCGGAAGGCCACCTGGTGCTGTCGACGTATCTGTACAAGCTGACCAACAAGCTGGGGACGCCGTCCTATCACCTGATGGCCGCGGTGGCCGTCTGCATCGTCGCGATGACGATCCCGCTCGTGCTGCTGCAGCGGCGACTGCTGCAGAACGCGCGCAAGTACGCGACGATCAAAGGCAAGGCGGGCCGCATTCGCGACCTGCCGCTCGGTCGCTGGAAATGGTTCGCCGTCGCGGTGATCGGTGCTTGGCTGATCGCAGCGGTCATTGTGCCTATCTCGGGCATCGCGCTGCGCGCGTTCGTCACCAATTGGGGCTTCGGCGTCAACCTCGCCGAAGCATTCACGCTCGACAACTTCCGAGCCGTGTTCGACGAGCCGACGCACGTGCGCGCGATCTGGAACACCGTGCTGATCGGCACCGTCGGCGGTGCCATCACCGTTGCCTGCTACACGGCCATCGGCTTCGCGACGCACCGGCGCAACGACGGCTGGTCGCGCGTCGTCGATTACCTCGTGCTCGTTCCGCGTGCCGTGCCGGGACTGCTGATCGGCCTCGCGTTCCTGTGGGTGTTCCTGTTCTTCCCGCCGCTGGCGCCATTGCGCAAGACGATCTTCAGCATGTGGATCGCCTACACGGTCGTGTGGCTCGCATACGGCATGCGTCTCATCTCGTCGTCGCTGCTGCAGGTCAGCACCGAGCTCGAGGAGGCGGCGCGCACCGTCGGCGCGAGCCGCGGCCGCATCTCGCGGGAGATCACGCTGCCGCTGATCCGCCACGGGCTGCTTGGCTCGTGGCTGCTCGTGTTCATGATCTTCGAGCGCGAATACTCGACCGGCGTCTATCTGCTCGCGCCGGGCACCGAAGTCATCGGCGCCCAGCTCGTCTCGCTGTGGCAGGGTGGGGCCATCGACGTCGTTGCTGCGCTGTCGCTGATCAACATCGTGCTGGTCTTCATCGGCCTTGCGTTTGCATTGCGCTTCGGTGTCAAGCTGCGCGACTAGGGGCAATTCCATGGCAGAGCTGACCGTCGAAAACCTGCACCTTCAGTACGGCGACAATCCAATCCTGAAGGGCGTGACGATGACGCTGAACCGCGGCGAAGTCGTGTCGCTGCTCGGACCCTCGGGGAGCGGCAAGACGACGCTGTTGCGCGCCGTCGCCGGCCTGGAAGTGCCGCACCAGGGGTCCATACGCATCGGCGACAAGGTCGTGTTCGACGGCAGCCGCCGCATCGACATTCCGGCGGAGGCACGCAACCTCGGGCTCGTGTTCCAGTCGTACGCGCTGTGGCCGCACAAGACGGTCTTCGACAACGTTGCCTACGGCCTCAAGCTGCGCAACGTCGGCGCGTCCGATGTGGCAGCGCGGGTAACCACTGCACTCGAGCAACTTTCGCTCGGCCACCTGGCGCAGCGCTTCCCGCACCAGCTGTCGGGCGGACAGCAGCAGCGCGTGGCGCTCGCGCGTGCGCTGGTGTACAACCCGCCGGTGATCCTGCTCGACGAGCCGCTGTCGAACCTCGACGCCAAGTTGCGCGAGGAAGCGCGCGCCTGGCTGCGCGAACTGATCGTCCGCATGCAACTGTCTGCACTGTGCGTGACGCACGACCAAGGCGAGGCGCTCGCGATGTCCGACCGGATCCTGTTGCTGAACGGCGGCCGCATCGAGCAGCAGGGAACACCGCAGCAGATGTACAGCACGCCCGAGACACTGTTCACCGCCGACTTCATGGGCAGCAACAACCGCCTGCCGGGCCGTGTGGCCGAGGTTCGCGACGGCGCCGCGCTGCTGGAAGGGGATGGTTGGCGACTCTGGGGCACGGCCAAAGCGGGTGCGGCGAGCGGCAAGGACGGCGTCGGCATGATTCGACTCGAGCGCATCCGGATCGCCGAAGGGGACGGCGACAACCGGCTGGCTGCCAACCTCACGACGTCGATGTATCTCGGCGACAAGTGGGAGCACCTGTTTGCGCTCGGAAACGAGCGGCTGCGCGCGTATGGCGATCGGCCGCTCGCCGCCGGACGCCATTGGCTCGAGCTCCCGCGCCACGACTTCTGGGTCTTCTGACGCGGGACATCCTTGGCGGACGCGCGCTGATCGCCCGAGTGCGACTCGCCGACGGCAACAGCCCTGCGGTCGAATAATCAGCCGCAACTGCTGTTTACGTTTCTGTCGAGTTTTGCGCGTCTCGCGCGAAGCCGGCGGCCGCGTCGATCACGTCGACGCCGTCATTACCCGAGCACGATACCGGAGGATCGAAATGGCTCACCGCATGCTTCCCGTTGCAGCAGCTGTCCTACTCACCGCATTCGCGACGCCCCTCGCGTCGGCAGACGGCGGAAAGTCGTCGTTTTCGACGACCCTGAACGGCTATCAGGAGACGCCGGTCACAATCAACTCCACCGGCAGCGGCGAATTCGCAGCGAAAATCAACAAGGACGGCACGGAAATCCAGTATGTGCTCAACTATCGCGACCTGGCGACGAACGTGTTGCAGTCGCACATCCATTTCGGACGGCCCGGACTGAGCGGTGGGATCGTGCTGTTCCTTTGCACCAACCTCACGCCGCCCCCCGCCGGCGTGCCGGTACCTCCCGCCTGCCCGCAGGCTCCGGTCGGCGGCGACACCGCTACCGTCACCGGCACATTGACCGCAGCCAACCTGCTCGTTCCCAACGTGGCCAACGTCGCTCTTCCGACGCAGGGAATCGATCCGGGTGCAGCGGGCTTTGCCGAGATCGTGCAGGCGATCCGCAACGGGGCCGCCTACGCGAACGTGCATACATCGAAGGTGCCAAGC
>Ga0068857_100004407_pt1 | contig 11899 bp, 14 predicted proteins | sample KBSCornC72_FD_66591 | JGI IMG/M metagenome (GOLD analysis project Ga0068857, IMG submission 66591) | Corn rhizosphere microbial communities from Kellogg Biological Station, Michigan, USA - KBS Corn C7-2 | ecosystem: Host-associated > Plants > Roots > Rhizosphere > Soil ...
GCCCGCTGGCCGGAATTCCTCTCCTGGCTGCGGGCCGGCGAAGGCCAGCTCGTCGGAACGAGCCTCAAGGCAACGCAGGATTATCTTGAGGCCGATTACGAGAAGCCCTGTTTCCTTCTGATCGGAAATGAGCAGCAGGGCCTCCCCGCCGATTATGAGGCGGAATGCGACCTGCTCGTCAAAATCCCAATGGCGGGTCGCGCGGACAGCCTCAATGCGGCGATCGCGGCGGCGGTCATGGCTTTCCAGGTCCGCGCAAGCTGGCGCTGACGGAACTCCCCTCGACGGTTACGGTTGTTCCGCCCATGAAGAGATTTATCGCCCTGCCGCTGATTGCTTCCATCGCCGCGTGCGTGGCGGCACCTCCTCCGCCGCCAATCACCCCGAACCCTCCGGGCGGCGTCTATCATGCGGTTGGAACCGAGCCTTTCTGGGATCTCACCATCGACCAAAGGCAAATGGTCTTCACCGATCGCGGCAACAACGTCGCGGTCGCTCAGCCGACGCCCAAGGTAATCATCGGATTCGCGGGCGAAATCTACCAGACGCCGCGGCTCAACGTGAACATCGTCCACGGCACGTGCAGCGATGGAATGAGTGACCGCACCTATCCGGACAAGGTCCAGGTCACGGCCGACGGCCACCGCTATGAAGGCTGCGGGGGGCTCTAAGCGCGGCTTACGTTCACTAAAGTCACGCGGTGCGGCGCCATTTTTCGCGACTTTAAGGGTCCGCCGGCCGCCTACATCACGCTGTGATTGACCGATCAAAGAACCGCGTGAACGGCAGCACGCGAAATCCTATTTTGCAAGGAAGGACTATTCGGCCGCGATCTGGGGCGGCTCATCCTCGCTGAGTTCGAGCTCGTCGTCAGCATAACGGGGCAATGCCTCCACCGGCGACAACACGTCGATGTCCCGCCGGCCAGGCTCGATATTGAGCTCCCGAAACTTGCGCGCCGTTACAAGAGAACGCGTCTCAAAACTCGCAACGAAGCTGTTGTAATTATTGACGGCGGTGGCGAGGCCGCTCCCGACTTTTCGAAGATCGTCAGCGGCCTTGGCGAGCCGCTCGTAAAGCTCCTTGCCAAGCTCGCCGATCTGTCGGGCTTCCTTGGCGAGCCTTTCCTGCCGCCAGACGGCCGCGACGGTCCGGGCAATGGCGATCAGGTTTGTGGGCGTCGCAAGAAGCACCTTCTTGTCGAATGCATAATCCCAGAGGGTCGGATCCTGTTCGAGCGCGGCGGTGAGGAAATGCTCGCCCGGGATGAACATTACGACATAGTCGGGCGCATCGTCGAACTGCGACCAATAAGCCTTCGCGCCCAAGGTGTTGACATGGGCGCGAATAGCCAGGGCATGGGCGGTCAGGTGGGAATCTCGGTCAGCCTCGTCGATCGCCCCGAACGCGTCCTGATATTCGTTGAGCGAAACCTTGGCATCGATGACCAGGGACTGCCCCCCGGGCACGCGGACCACAACGTCGGGCCGCAGCTTGCCGCCTTCGCCGTCCGTGACACTGACTTCGGTCGCGAAATCGCAATGTTCCGAAAGGCCGCAGGATTCGAGAACGTTGCGAAGCTGCTGCTCTCCCCAACGGCCGCGCGCCTTGGGCGCATTTCTCAGCGCGTTCACGAGCTTGGCCGCCTCGGCCGAGACGCGCTCGGTACCGGTGCGCATCGCCTCGATCTGGCCTGACAGCATGCCGAACGCATCGCGGCGCTCGGCTTCGACCTTCTGGACGGTCGTTTCGTAGCGTTCCAGGCGCTCGTGGACGGGCTGGAGCAATGCCTTCAGATTCTGGCCGGCATTCTCCTCGGATTGCCGGAATCTCTGGTCGGCGCGCTTCAGGAAGGTCTCCTGCGCCTCGGCGAGCAACTTGTTGCTGATGTCGGCAAACTGCGCCGAAAGCGCCTCCTTGGCCTCGACAAGCTCCTTGATCCGGGCTTCGAACCCTTTCTCTCGCTCGATTTGTGACGCTTCGATTGCCGCGAGCCTCGTCGCTGCTTCACGATTGACGTCACGCTCTTTCACGACCTCGTCGAGTTGAAGGCGAAGATTCTCCACTGTCTGACGCGCACCGGCGGCCTCACGGCCGGCGAACAGCCAGCCGATTAGCGCTCCCAACGCCAGCGCAACCAGCCCGATCATGATTTCCAAGTTCGCCGCCTCCCCGGAACAGAAAGAGAACTTTACGGCGATTTCCGTTCAACGACAATAGGAACCGCGCTACAGGGCGATGGTTCTCCACAGGAATCTCGGGGAGTTTCCATGTCCATTCGCAAGATGATCAGCCTGCACCCTGACGTTCAGGGTCACGTCAACCAGCCGCTCGGCGATGCCGTTCATCACGCCATGTACTGTGCGAAAATGTGCCTGAGCTGCGCGGATGCCTGCGCGGCTGAGAAAATGGACATGCGTCAGTGCATTCGCGTGTGCCTGGATTGCTCCGACGTTTGCGAGGCAACGGCGCGCCTGGGCCTCAGGCGAACCGGACGCAACGAAGAGGTTCTTCGCGAAATGCTCGAGTTTTGCGCCCGCACCTGCGATGCCTGCGCCGTCGAATGCGAGAAGCACGACCACGAACATTGCAAGCTCTGTGCGCAAATGTGCCGTGAATGCGCCGAGGACTGCCGCAACGCGGCCCTGTCGGTGATGGAGCCGGCCTAAGCGGCCCTTAAGCCCCGCTCTTTCCGGAGCTTTGCCAGCTTCTTCAGCACCATGTCGCGCTTCAGCCGCGAGAGATGGTCGATGAACAAAATCCCCTCGAGATGGTCCATCTCATGCTGGAGGCAGACCGCCATCAGCCCTTCGAGCTCTTCCTCGTAAGTCTTGCCGTCAGCATCCTGCCAGCGCGCGCGGATGCGATCGGGCCGCAGCACCTCGGCATATTGGTCCGGCACCGACAGGCAGCCTTCGGTGTAAGGCACCTCGATATCCGAGTGCCAGAGGATCTCGGGATTGATGAATACGCGCGGGTCCTTGATGATCGCGCTCTCGGGGTCGTCTTCGTTCTCCGGTTCCTGCAAGTCCATGACGAGGAGGCGGATGGGAACCCCGACCTGAACCGCGGCCAGGCCGATTCCCGGCGCGTGGTACATGGTTTCGAACAGGTCCGCGATCAGCCCCTTCAGGTCGTCGTCGAACGTCTCCACCGGCCTGGATATCTGCCGGAGGACGGGGTCGGGTGTCTCGAAGATCGGGCGAATGGCCATAGGCTGGATTTAGTCTTTCGGAGCAACGGCTTCAAGCAATGGGGCGGCGCGCGCGAAGGGCCTGCGCAAGCGTGCCCTCGTCGAGATAGTCGAGCTCACCTCCAACGGGAAGTCCGTGCGCCAATTGGCTGAGACGTATCGGAAATCCTTCCAGGCGCTCGGCAAGATAATGGGCGGTCGTCTGTCCTTCGAGCGTGGCGTTCATGGCCAGAACGACCTCGTCGATCCCGCCCTTCGAGACGCGGCTGACCAGCGCATCGATGCTGAGGTCCTCCGGTCGGACGCCTTCGAGCGCCGAGAGGCGGCCGCCGAGCACATGGTAGCGGCCCGGGAAGAGGCGCGAGCGATCGAGCGCCCAGAGGTCCGCAACCTCTTCGACCACGCAGAGCGATTTCTCGTCCCGCCGCGGATCGCGGCAGATCGAACAGGGATCCGAGGTATCGACATTGCCGCATGTCGAGCAGGTCGTCAGGTCCTCCGAAACCTTCTGGAGCGCTGTCAGGAGCGGCTGAAGCGCGGTCTCGCGCTTCTTCATCAGGTGCAGCACCGCACGCCTCGCGGAGCGCGGGCCCAGGCCCGGGAGTCGGGCGAGGGCCTGGCTCAATGCTTCGATCTCCTGACTTGCCATATCTCCCCATAACGTTCGGGCCGAGCTTGTCGAAGCCCCGCCCTTTCTTCAAAGCGCAGCAGGACAGCCCCTCGACAGCCATCGGGGCGAACGGAGATTGGTCAACTGCGCATCGTCTTCATGGGATCGCCGGACTTCGCGGTGCCTAGCCTCAACGCCCTTGTCGAGGCGGGACATGAGGTCGTGGCGGCTTACGCCCAGCCGCCGCGTCCTGCCGGCCGGGGCAAGTCCGATCGCAAGACGGCGGTGAATGAGCGCGCCGAGGAGCTGGGGATCGAGGTGCGCACGCCGAAGTCGCTTCGCGACGCGGAGGAGCAGGCGTGCTTTGCGGCGCTGGAAGCCGACCTGGCGGTCGTGGCGGCCTATGGGCTCATCCTGCCGAAGCCGGTCCTCGAAGCTCCCAGGCTCGGTTGCATCAATGTCCACGCTTCGCTCCTGCCGCGGTGGCGCGGAGCGGCGCCGATCCAGCGAGCAATCCTCGCCGGGGACGAGACCAGCGGCGTCACCATCATGCAGATGGACGAAGGGCTCGACACGGGGCCGATGCTGTCCCGCCAGACTCTCGACATCCGCGACAGGAATGCCGGCCAGGTCACGGAGGAAATGGCGAAACTCGGAGCGCGCCTGCTGGTCGAGTGGCTGAACGATCCGGTACCGGGCGAACCGCAGCCGATCGCCGGCGCGACTTATGCGAAGAAGATCGACAAGGCCGAGACGCGGATCGACTGGACGCGATCGTCGCGGGAGGTCGAACGGCAGGTTCGCGCCTTCGCGCCCTCACCCGCCGCCTGGTTCGACGCGAACGGCGAGCGGATCAAGCTGTTGGAGGCCGAGGCCACCGACGGCTCCGGCGCGTCCGGAGAGGTTCTCGATGACCATCTGACGATCGCCTGCGGATCGGGAGCAATTCGTCCGATCAAGGTCCAGCGTGCCGGCCGTGCGCCGATGAGCGCGGAGGAGCTCCTCCGCGGCTTCGCGATTGCGAAAGGCACGATCCTGCCGTGACCCGCTGGCGGCTGACGATCGAATATGACGGCGGCCCGTTCATGGGCTGGCAGCGACAGGACCATGGTCCTTCGGTCCAGCAGGCGCTCGAGGAAGCGCTTCACGGGATGACTGGGGAACAGGCACAGTTCAGTGCGGCTGGACGCACTGATGCCGGTGTCCATGCCCTCGCCATGGCAGCGCATGTTGACGTCATGAAGTCACTGACTCCGCATCGCCTGCGAGAAGGTTTGAATGCGCTCGTGCGCCCCCAGCCGATCTCGGTTCTCGACGTGGAAGAGGTGGCGGACGACTGGCACGCGCGCTTTTCCTGCATCGGGCGACGTTATCTGTATCGGATCCTCAACCGCCGCGCGCCTCCGGCGCTGGACGCGGGCAAGGTCTGGCATGTCGCCGTGCCGCTGGAGTTGGATGCGATGCAGGACGGCGCTGTGCCCCTGGTCGGGCGTCACGACTTCACGACCTTCCGTTCGGCGCAATGCCAGTCAGAGAGTCCAGTCAAGACGCTGGACCGGCTGGAAGTGAGCCGCGTCGGCGAGGAGATCCATATCACCGCGGCCGCGCGAAGCTTCCTCCACCATCAGGTGCGCTCGATGGTGGGCTGCCTCGCGATGGTGGGACGCGGACAATGGACGCCCGACGATATGCTGAAGGCGCTGGAGGCGCGGGATCGCTCCGCACTGGGGCTGAACGCTCCGCCGCACGGCCTCTATTTCGTCGAGGCGGTTTACCCCTAGACCAGCAATTCGCGGGCGATTGGGCGGCTTTCCCAGGACTGCGGGCTGGCGCTGAGGCCGTAGGCGCCGGCGCAGAAGATCGCGATGAGGTCGCCAGGCTCGGCGCGAGGCAGCATGACTTCGTCGCCGAACACGTCATGCGGCGTCGCAAGGCAACCGGTTACGGTAACTTCCTCCTCGGCGGGCACGTCGAAGCGCGTCGCGACAGCCATTGGGAAGTTCCCGTGCCCCTGCTCATGCAGGCAGCCGGTCGCGCGGAGGAAATGGTGACCCCCGCCATCGATCGTCAGGAAGGTCTTTCCGCAGCTCGTCGTACGGTCGATGACCCGCGCGAGGTAAACTCCCGCCTCGCCCACCAGCCACCGGCCGAGCTCCAGAGAAATCCGCGTCGTTGCAAGCAGCTCCGGTCCGTTCCTCAGGGTCTCGTGAAGCGCTTTCGCCATGCGGAAGATGTCGAGCGGCTGTTCGTCGGCGTAGCAGGGCACGTCGAAGCCGCCGCCGAGGTTCAGTTCCGGCAGCGGCAGGCCGATTCCCTCCGAAATCCGGCCGGCGCATTCGACGATCGCCTTGTGGGCGTCCATGAGGTCCTGGGCGTCTAGGCATTGCACACCGCCGAACATGTGCAGTCCGCGCCAGTCGACGCCTGCTTCAAGAAGCCCCTGGACGATGGCGGGCGCCCGCTCGGCATCGACTCCAAAGGGGCTGGGTTTCGCGCCCATCGTGATTCTCCCGCCCTCCAGGGCGAAAGGCGGATTCACCCGAACCGCGATCCTGGGCTGGATCCCGACGCGCTCCGCGGCAAGGATCGCGCGGCCTGCCTCGCCTTCGCTCTCAACGCTGATCGTCGCGCCAGCCTCAATTCCCGCTTCAAGCTCGTCCTCTCGCTTGCCGGGGCCGGCGAAGGTCATTGGAATACCCGCGAGCTGAGCGCGCTTCAGATGTTCGAGCTCCCCGCGCGAAACGACGCGAAAGCCCTCGACGTACCTGCCAAGGAAATTCAACAGCTCAATGTAAGGGTTTGCGCTGACTGAATAATAAATCGCCAAGCCATCCGGCATCGCCGCCCTCAGCCGGGCGATCTGGGTGCCCACGATATTATTGTCGTAAACGAAGAGCGGGGTTCCGCCTGCCTCATCGACAAGCTCCTCGGCCGGACTACCGCCGATCGCGAGCTGACCCGACGCATCGGCCGCAAAATACGGCGGAATGGCCCCCATTGGCTTCACCCGGGCAAGCTAGCGGCCTGCGCAGCGAGGCGCCAGTGGCGTCGTTTCACTGCCGTTCAGTTCGCTTTTGCTATTTTGCAGTGCAGCATTTAAAGACGCCGCGCCCATCCCCATGTCACTCATTGCGGGGCAGTCCCGCGGCCAACAGGAGCCTCTTCGCCGTGATGAGAATCATGCTGAAGTCGAAGATCCATCGTGCGACGGTCACCCAGGCCGACCTGCACTATGTGGGGTCGATCGCAATCGATACGGAGCTCATGGAAGCTGCAGACCTTCTCGAGGGCGAGAGGGTGGTCATCGCCGACATCACCAATGGCGCTCGGCTGGAGACCTATGTGATCCCCGCGCCGCGCGGCAGCGGAATCATCGGTATCAACGGTGCCGCAGCGCACCTGGTCAACGCGGGCGATCTCGTGATCATCATGAACTACGGCATGTTCGAAGATGCCGAGGCGCGGTCGCTGAAGCCGCGCGTGGTTCACGTCGATGACCGCAACAGGATCGTGAGCCTGGGTGCCGATGCAGGAGAGCCCGTTCCGGGCGCTGTCGATCAGAAAAGGGCCGTCGAACCGGTCTGATTACTCGGCCGCCAGCGCTTCATATTCCTGCGCGGCGAGATATTTTTCCGCATCCAGAGCGGCCATGCAGCCCGTTCCCGCGGCGGTCACCGCCTGACGGTAGATCTTGTCCATGACGTCACCGCAGGCGAACACGCCCGGCACGCTGGTCTTGGTCGTGCCGACCTCCACCTTGATGTAGCCGTCCTCGTCGAGCTCCACCTGCCCGGCGAACAACTCGGTCGCGGGCTTGTGGCCGATCGCGACGAAGGCGCCTTCGACCTCGATGCGGCTGATCTCGCCCGTGCGCTTGTTCCTGACATCAAGTCCGACGAGGGCCTCGGGCTCGCCGCCGGCGACGAACTCGGCGATTTCGGAATCCCAGACCACCTGGATGTGCGGGTTGGCGAACAGACGATCCTGCAGGATCTTCTCGGCGCGCAGCGAATCGCGACGGTGGATCAGCGTGACGTCATGGCTGTGGTTGGTCATGTAGAGCGCTTCTTCGACCGCGGTGTTGCCGCCGCCGATCACCGCGACCTTCTTGCCGCGATAGAAGAAGCCGTCGCAGGTCGCGCAGGCGGACACACCCCTGCCCTTCATATGCTCTTCGGACGGGAGTCCGAGATATTTCGCCTGCGCTCCGGTCGCGATCACCAATGCGTCCGCAAAATAATGAACTCCGGCATCGCCCGTCAGCCGAAAGGGGCGGCTGGACAGGTCGATCGAGCTGATATGGTCCCAGACGACCTTCGTCCCGACATGCTCGGCTTGCGCCTGCATCTCCTCCATCAGCCAGGGTCCCTGGATGACGTCACGAAAACCAGGATAATTTTCGACGTCCGTCGTGGTCGTGAGCTGACCGCCAGGCTGGATTCCCTGGATCAGGATCGGGTTGAGACCCGCGCGCGCGGCGTAGATTGCGGCGGTCAGGCCGGCCGGGCCGGAGCCCAGGACCGCAAGCCGCGTCGACATGCTGTTCGTCATCGACAAATATCTAGGCGGGGCAATGCCGCCCCGCAATGTTCAGCCGTGACTTATTGGCGTCAAACCGCTCGTCGGCCGGCGACGAAGTTCCAGATGAGCACGATGAGGCCGATGACCAGGAGAATGTGGATCAGCGATCCGCCGACATGGAATGCAAAGGCTCCCAGGAGCCACAGGACGAGCAGGATGATTGCGATCGTGATAAGCATGATGCTTTCCTCCTTGTAGGCAGCCGAAACTGACGGAAGTCCGCGTTCGTTCCGCGCCTAAAAGGGTCGCGAAATTATGAGTGCCCGTGCCCGGCGGATCGGGCCGCTGTCGCTGCAGGAAGGACCCGGCCTTACGGACAGATAAAGCGCGTGATCCTGCTTCCCGTCTTCAGCTCACAATATTGCTGATTGTTGAAATCCGTGCACATTCGCCACCGGGTTCCATTTGTCTGGGAGACCCAAGGACCGCAACTTCCGGGTGCAGGAGCCAGGCCGCTCAAGCTAACCGCCGCCAAGCCAAGCAAGAATAACCTACGCATGGTCGTTCTCCTCGTGAGAACGACCTACGTTCTAGCAGAAATTCCGATGTTTCGCGAGATGCTTAGCGGTGCAAATGAGTTACACGAGCCGCGACTGGTTGAGCGCCGCTCCGATGAAGCCGGCGAACAGTGGATGAGGCTCGAACGGGCGGCTCTTGAGCTCCGGATGGAATTGGACGCCGATGAACCAGGGGTGGTCCGGGCGCTCCACGATCTCGGGCAGCTGGTCGTCGGGGGACATTCCGGAAAAGACCAGACCCGTCTTCTCCAGCGCATCGCGATAATGGATGTTCACTTCGTAGCGATGGCGGTGCCGCTCGCTGATCAAATCCTCCCCATAAATTGAGCGAACGACGCTGTTGCCGTCGAGCTTGGCCGGATAGGCTCCCAGACGCATCGTCCCGCCCATGTCGCCATCGGCGGCGCGCTTTTGCAGGCCTTCCTCGCTCATCCATTCGGTAATCATCCCGACGACCGGTTCGGAGGTTTCGCCAAACTCCGTGGTCGAGGCCTGTTCGATTCCCGCGAGATTCCGCGCGCCTTCGATGCAGGCCATCTGCATTCCCAGGCAGATTCCGAAGAATGGGATCTCGCGTTCGCGGGCGAATTTGACGCTGGCGATCTTGCCCTCGCTTCCGCGTTCGCCGAACCCTCCGGGAACGAGGATTCCGTGGAGCGGCTCAAGTTCCGCCGCAATCTCCGCATCGGGATGCTCGAACAATTCCGCGTCTATCCACTGGATGTTGACCTTCGCCCGATTTGCGATCCCGCCGTGGACCAGCGCTTCGCGCAGGCTTTTGTAGGCGTCCGGAAGACCGACATATTTGCCAACGACGCCGATCGTCACCTCGCTCTCATAATGATCGATCCGGTCCATGATGTCCTTCCAGACCGCGAGCTCCGGTTCGGGCGCATCATGGATGCGGAAAGCGCGCAGGACCTCGTCGTCGAGGCCGCCGGCATGATATTGCAGCGGGACGTCGTAGATGTTCCTTGCGTCCAGCGCCTCGATCACCGCCGATTTCGGGACGTTGCAGAACAAGGCGATCTTCTCGCGATCGCTCTCCGGGATTTCTTTCTCCGTCCGGCAGAGGAGTACGTCGGGCTGGACTCCAAGGCTCGAAAGCTCGCGAACGCTGTGCTGGGTGGGCTTGGTCTTCAACTCGCCCGCCGCCTTGATCCACGGCACGAGCGTCGTGTGCACGCTCACCGTATTGTCTCTGCCGAGGTCGTTCCTCAACTGCCGGATCGATTCGATGAAGGGCAGGCTCTCGATGTCGCCGACGGTGCCACCGACCTCGCAGATCACGAAATCGAGGCCCTCGGTCTCCGCCAAAGCGAATTCCTTGATCGCGTTGGTGACGTGCGGGATGACCTGTACGGTTGCGCCGAGATAGTCGCCGCGCCGCTCCTTGGTGATGATGTCCCGGTAGATGCGGCCAGTCGTCACATTGTCCGACTGTTTCGATGAAACGCCAGTGAATCGCTCATAATGACCAAGGTCGAGATCGGTCTCGGCCCCGTCGTCGGTCACATAGACTTCGCCGTGCTGATACGGGCTCATCGTCCCCGGATCGACGTTGAGGTAAGGGTCGAATTTTCGAATGCGGACCTTGTAGCCACGCGCCTGAAGGAGCGCCCCTAACGAGGCGGAGAGAAGACCCTTACCAAGCGATGAAACCACGCCGCCGGTGACAAATATGAACCGCGCCATGGGATTCGAGGCTTAAGTCGATGCACGCCTCCGGCGCAAGCCGAATAGCGAAAAAATCTTCGGGTGACGCCTTATTGCGCCAGCGGAACCGAAGGCTGCTGCTGGTTCGTCGGCGCGCTTTGCTGCGTTGCAGGCTGCGGCTGCGCCGGTGCGGGAGCGGTCTTTGGCAGGACCGTATTGGCGAGAGATGTGTCGATCTTCGCCGGCCCGCGAGAAACACCGGCAATCGCCGCCATCACAATCGAGAGCACGATGAAGAGCCCGCCAAGGACGGCCGTCGAGCGAGTCAGGAAATCCGCTGCCCCCCGCGCGGTCATGAAGCCCGACGAGCTCCCGCCCACGCCGAGTCCACCGCCTTCGGAGCGCTGCATGAGGATCACGCCAATGAGCGCGCTCGCGATGAGGATTTGGACGATCAGCAGGAATGCGAACATGACGGGCTTTCGTGAAAAAGTGTGGCGGCGGACTTAGCGACGCGCCGCCACGCATTCAACCAAGGGAGATCCTAATTCCCCGTCGTCGGCGCTGTCGCCGCAGCGGCTCCGAGCTGGGACTGAAGCTGTTCGGCGGTCAGGCCAGTGGTGACGGTCCCGTCTGCATTGCCCCGGACGCTCGTCCGGCTGAGCTTGACCAGCTGGCCCGAGGCCACCTTCATGGTGACAGATTCTGCATCGACCGAATCGATGGTGCCCAGGACTGCGCCGTCGGAGCCCTTGACCGAAGCTCCCGCGATCACCGACGCATCGGCCGCGGCGGCGCTCTTCTCGATCTCCGCGTTGAGTTGCGCCTGGGTCATGCCGAACAGAAGCTTCCCGTCGGCGGGCGTGAAGCTGGCCTTGCCGAGCATCACTTCATGCTTGTCGGTCTTTACGACGAGGTTGTCGCCCTGAATCGAAGTGACGGTGCCGACCGGGCCCCCGTTCGCGTCCGTCACCTGCATGCCGACAGTGATTGCCGGCGAGGCTTGAGCGAGAGCCGGAGCAACTGGAGCGGCCAGAATCAGCGAACCGGCAAGCACAATAGCGAGAGTTTTCATGCGTTCCTTTCCTTTGGGCATATGATGTTTGGTTATGGATTGGCGGATGATCCGCCGATGAATGACGCTAGGGCGTCGACGTCGCAGCTGCGGCGACGATCGGGATGAAGTCGGCGGCCTTGAGACTGGCTCCGCCAACCAGGGCGCCGTCGACATCGGCGATGGAAAAGATCTCGTTGGCGTTCGACGGTTTTACCGACCCTCCGTAGAGGATCCGAACACTCTCGCCGGCCGAACCGTATCGATCGACCAGGCGCTTGCGGATT
>Ga0068857_100004413_pt1 | contig 11893 bp, 10 predicted proteins | sample KBSCornC72_FD_66591 | JGI IMG/M metagenome (GOLD analysis project Ga0068857, IMG submission 66591) | Corn rhizosphere microbial communities from Kellogg Biological Station, Michigan, USA - KBS Corn C7-2 | ecosystem: Host-associated > Plants > Roots > Rhizosphere > Soil ...
ACGCACTGGAGACAGCGCGCTGCCTCCTTCTCAGCGAGGTCCTTGGTGTAGCCGTTCTCGATGACCTGGAACGACTGCTCGCGCTCGGGGAACGACAGCATCGGCATGCGGACCTGCGGCTCTTCCGGCTTGTAGGGAACGATGTCGATGAGCTCCGGGACCTTCTCTTCCTCCGCGATCTCCTCGGCCACGCGCGCCATATCGTCGCCCGCGAGGTAGCGGTCCATCGCCTTCGCCGCCAGCTTTCCCTGGGCGACGCACTCGATGACCGTGCGTGTTCCCATCTGCGCGTCGCCGCCCGCGAAGACGCCGGGACGGTCGGTCATGAGGGCGCCGTTCGTGATGATCGTCTCGCGCTTGCTCCGGCGAACGCCGGTGTCGCGGTCGACCCAATCGAGCACCGGGATCTGGCCGATGGCCGGGATCACGGTGTCGCAGTCGATCGTGAAGTTCGAGCCCTCGACCGGGACCGGACGCCGGCGGCCTGAGGCGTCAGGCTCGCCGAGGGCCATCCGCTGGAACTCGACGCCACCGACGCGGCCGTTCTTCTCCACGATCTTGACCGGTGCCGCGTAGAACTCGAGCTTGATGCCCTCGTGCTCCGCGTCGTCGACCTCGCTGTAATGCGCGCCCATCTCCTTGCGCGAGCGGCGGTACACCACGGTTACTTCTGCGCCGAGCCGTCGCGAGGTGCGCGCGCAGTCGAAGGTCGTGAATCCGCCTCCGATCACGACGACGCGGTTGCCCTTCCCCACCGGCACGGGATCGCCCTCGGCGTTCTGCCGGAGATAGTTGATGGCCTCGATGACGCCCGGCAGATCCTCGCCGGGGATGCGCAGCTCGTTGCTGCTCCACGCCCCGATCCCGAGGAACACCGCGTCGTAGCCCTGCGCGAGAAGCTGGTCCACCGTGAAGTCGCGGCCGAGCTTCATGCCGCCCTTGAACTCGGTGTCGCGCAGCTGCCAGAGAGAGTTCAGCTCTTTGTCGAGCTTCACCTTCGGCAGGCGGTATTCCGGAATGCCGTAGCGGCAGATGCCACCCTGCTTCGCCATCATGTCGAACACCGTCACGGCGTGGCCGTTGAGCGCCGTGTAGTACGCCGCCGTCATCCCGGCTGGACCGGCGCCCACGACCGCGACGCGCTTGCCGCTCGCGACCTTCTGGGGGAATGGCGTCGGCGCGACGTCCATCTCCATCACGAGCTCGCCGGTGTAGCCGTGGCACTGGCAGATCGCGATCTCTTCTTCCACCAGACCGCGGCGGCAGACTTCCTGACACGGCTTGGGACAGACAAGTCCGAGCATGTACGGGAACGGCAGCACTTCCTTCACGAGTCGCGCCGCTTCGACGTGCTGGCCCTTCGCCATCAGCTCCAGGTAGCCCGGGATGTCGATGTGGGTCGGGCAGCTGACCTGGCACGGGGGCATGCAGTACGCGTTGTGGTCGCTGAGGATGTACTCGAGGTTCTGCTTTCGGAGCTTGAAGAGCGCGTCCGAGCTCGACACGATCTTCATGCCGGGCTCGACCGCGATGTGGCACGAGGGCAGCGGGCGGTCCTCGCCTTCGATGTCGACGAGGCACATGCGGCACGCAGCCGCCGGCGCGAGCTTCTCGTCGTCGCACAGGGTCGGCACCTTGAAACCGGCGCGTTGCGCGGCGCGAAGGATCGCCTCGCCAGGGATAGCGGTGACCTCCTGCCCGTCGATCGTGATCGTGCAGGTCGGCTGGCCCGACGGGATCTCGCCGATGTGCGAGACCGTGGGCAGCTGGGACTCCGCGGGCTGGATGTAGCGCTCGAGGAGACTCATGCGGTGATGGCCATCGTATCCGCGATGAGCGGTGCGGGCTCGTACTCGGGTCGGTGCCACATGAGATCGCCGTCACGATCCCAGATGGCGAGCGGGTAACCGCGCTTCTCGGTGTACTCGATGCCGCCGAGCTCCCGTCCGACGTGCACGTCGCTGTCGAACACGATCTCACGCCCATCGACCCGAATGAAGCGCTTGTCTTTCTCGGAGTCCTTGCGTGTCTCGACGACGAGCGACCCGGTCACGCGGATGAGGGTCGTCTCGCGCCGCAGGAGCGCGTGCGCGTACTCGACGGTCGCGATGATCGACGCGGTCGTGAGTGCGCCGATGACGAGCCCCGCCGCGAAGATGCGCCAGTCACCGCGTGAGAGCAGGGCGAGGTAGAACGCGACGACCCCGCCGACCACCCAGTATTTCCACTCGTTCCGTTCGATCCGCAGCGAGAGGTAGTCTGCGAGCGCGTTTCGCTGCTCGGTGCTGATGAGCGTGGCCGTCCGCGTGCGCGGCCGCGCGCTGATGCACGGTTCCCAGCGGGCGAGATGGCGCCAGACGCCGTCCGCGCCCTTCTCGATGAAGCCGCTGCAGGCCTGGCAGGTCTCGCTCACGGCTGCACCATGGTCTCGTAGCGGCGCGCGCGAAGGGCCGCGCACGTCCCGGTCGGGCATTTGAGATCGCTGATGTGCGATCGGTAGTCCTCTGGGAACTCGCGCATCGTCGTGCGGAGGATCGACGGCGCCGTGATGCCGAAGCCGCACAGCGAGAACTGCTCCATGTGGTCGCCGAGATCGTTTAGCCACGGGAGATCTGTGTCCCGGCCAAGTGACGACGACACGCCCTCGAGGATGCCCTGGACACGCTTGGTGCCGACGCGGCAGGGGACGCAGATCGCGCAGCTCTCCTTCGCCAGGTACGCGAAGAGCCGCCCGGCTTCGCGCACCATGCACACGTCGGTACCGATGGCGCGGATCTGAGCGGAGCCCATGTGCGTGCCGGCCGCTCTCAGATCGTCGTAGTCGAGCTTTGTGCTCCGTCGCTGCGCGGACAGCAGGCCGCCGGTCGGTCCGCCGACCGCGATCGCCTTCAGCTCGGCCTTCGAAGAACTCCTCACGCCGCCGGCACGCTCCAGCACCTCTCCGAGAGTTGTGCCCAGCGGCACCTCATAGACGCCCGGTTTCGCCACGATGCCGGTGACAGAGACCAGCTTGGTGTCGGCCTTCGCGCCCTCGAGGACCAGCGGCAGCCACGCAAGGGTCTCCGCGCTCGACACGAGCGTCGGTCGCATCCGATAGCCCTGGAGTGCCGGGAACGGGGGCCGCTGTCGCGCCATCGCGCGCTTCGACTCGAGCACGTTGAGGAGCGCGCTCTCCTCGCCGCCCATGAAGCCGCCGGGACCCAGCGTTATCTCGATGTCCTCGCGTCCTGCCAGCGCGCGCTCCGCCGCGTCGCGCGCGCCTGCCGCCTCGGGATGCAGATACAGGAATGCGTGCGCCGCACCGGTGATGGCCATGGCGAGCTCGATCCCGCGCACGACGAGCTCGGCGTGACCCTCCAGCAGGGTCCGCGCCAGCGGGCTGTCCGGATCCGCGTCGTACGCGTTCGCGACGACGTACGACTCGCTTCCGGCGGAGTTCGCGCGGACGGCGCGCAGCTTGTCCGCGAGCGAAAAGCCCGCGCCACCGCGGCCGCGCAGTCCGGAGGCAGCCACCCGCTCGATCGCGGCGTCGGCGTCGATCGCGCGGTCGAGCGCGGGAACGGGGGCGCCGTCGAGCAAACGCGCTGCGGTGCTAGCGGGCATACGCGGGCTCGACGACGTGGTGCACCTCGTCTTCGTGCAGCTCGTCGTGCGCAGGCGGTGGTGACTGCGGCGGCCAGTCGCCCGCGATCGCGAGATTGCCGGTGAAGCGGCGCCCGCCACGCGGCACCGCGGTGCCCTCGCCTTCGGGCGCGCCACGGAAGTTCGAAAGGAGCGACGCCGTGGTGTACACGTCGGTCATCGTCTTTCCGAACTCGATCGCGACGAGCTCCGCGGCGCTCCACGGCAGGTAACCGTAGGCGGTGTGCGCCTTGTACAGGACGCGCGTCATGCGGTCCGCGCCCTCTCTCTCACCTTCGATGATGCTGCGCATCTTCTTGAGATCGAGCTTCGTCTCGTCCTCCGCCGGGATCGTCGTGACCGCGGTTGACATCGGGCGGCGGTCGCCGTACGGCGCAGCCGAGACCATGCGGATCCGGTAGTAGTTCGCGCGCGGCGCGAGTAGCGGACGGCGCCGGAATGCGTTCCGGAACGAGTACGAGATCGAGATCGCGCGTGGCGGGCATGCCTTCTCGCACATGAGGCAGCTCTCGCATTTGAAGATGCTCGTCTCGGGCTCGAGCAGCAGCGCGATGAGACCACGGCTGCGCTCCGGAAGGACACGCTTCTCGTACGGGTACTTGCGTGTGACTGGACGTGGCCGGACGAAATGCTCCAACGTGCGGAGCATTCCGGTGATGATCCCGAACATCTAAACCCCCACCCCGAGGCGCGATGACGATGTCGGGCCAGGAACGCGCCCGGAGCAGGCCGCTCGACCGAGGGCCCCCGCGCGCGAGGGGTCCCCGGCCCGAAGGGACGGGTTTTCGCGCGAAGAGAGGGTTTCGGTCGAGCGGCCTGCGGACAGCGCGCTCACCGATCCACCTCACCCAAGACAATGTCGATCGAGCCGAGGATCGCGACCATGTCTGCAACGAGTCTGCCTTTGAGAAGCCACGGAAGTATTTGCAGATTCACGAACGACGCGCCACGCATCTTCGCGCGGAACGGGTTCGGACTCCGACCGTCGCTGATCATGTAGAAGCCGACCTCGCCCTTCGCGCCCTCGACCGTGTAGTAGGCCTCGCCCTTAGGACACTTCCACACGTGGCCGAGGCGCGCGCGCACGGAGCCGCCGGGCAGCTTGTCGATGCACTCGCGGATGAGCGCGATCGCCAGGCGCATCTCACCGAGGCGGACCTTATAGCGCGCGAACGCGTCACCGTCCGTGATGACGACGGGCTGCATCGACTTCAGCTCCGGGTAGATCGAATACGGCCGGTCGACCCGCAGGTCCCAACGCACGCCGGACCCGCGAAGCATCGGACCGGTCACGCCGTACTGCTTCGCGACGTCGGCGGGGATGCGACCGACGCCGACGGTGCGCTCGAGGAAGATCTCGTTGCCCTCGAGGATCTGGACGTAGTCGTTCTCGATGTGCTTCTCCCAGCGGTCGAGGAAGCGCGTGAGCTTCGAGAGCCAGCCCGGCGGCAGGTCGTAGACGACCCCACCCGGCCGGAAGAAGTTGTGGTTCATACGCGAGCCGCAGAGCTCCTCGATCAGGTCGAGGATCTCTTCACGGTCGCGGAAGCACCACAGCATCGGGGTCGTCGCGCCGACGTCGAGGCCGTAGGTTCCGAGCCACACCAGGTGGCCTGCGCTGCGCGACATCTCATCCACGATCACGCGGATGAACTCCGCGCGACGTGGGACGTCGATGCCGGCGATCGCCTCGGCGGCGCCGCAGTACGCGTGCTCATTGAGCATCGCGGCGACGTAGTCCGACTGGTCGGCGTAGCGCGGACCCTGGTGGAACGTCCGCCACTCGTAGATCTTCTCGAGACCCCGGTGCAGGTATCCCATCACCGGGATGCACTCGACGACCTTCTCGCCCGAGAGACGAAGCACCAGACGCAACACGCCGTGCGTGGATGGGTGCTGCGGTCCCAAATTCAGGATCAGCTCCTCGGTCTCGAGGCCTTCGTCCTCGATGACCGGAAGCTCGACGCCGGCGCCTTCGCGGATCTGGCGAAGCTCGGTGTCGGTGGTGCTCAGCGCTATCCGCCCTTCGCGATCTTTTCGCGCAGCCGGAGCACGCCCTCGGTGAGCGCTTCAGGACGCGGAGGGCAACCCGGCACGTAGACATCCACGGGCACGACCGTGTCGACGCCCTGCAAGGTCGAGTAGCTGTCCCAGAACTCGCCGCCGGATGAGGCGCAGTTCCCCATCGCGATGACCCACTTGGGCTCCGGCATCTGCTCGAAGAGCCGCCGAAGGCGTGGCGCCATCTTGTGGGTCACCGTGCCGGCAACGATCATCACGTCCGCCTGGCGCGGACTGGAACGGAACACCTCGGCGCCGAAGCGCGAGAGGTCGTGGTGCGATGCCGCGGTGGCCATCATCTCGATCGCGCAGCAGGCCAGGCCGTATCCGAGTGGCCACGGGCTGCGCGAGCGTGCCCAGTTGACGAGGTTGTTCACGGTGGTGAAGACGATGTTGTCCTCGTCGGCGAGGACGCCCTCGCGCATCGGGAAGTCTTCACTGCCCAGGCCCGCCTGGGTGGTCAGCGGGCGTCGCTGAATGACGTCCTCTTCGAAGTTGATCGGTACTCCCGCCCGTTCGGCGGGACGTTCTTCCTGCACGGGCATCGGGGTCAAGTCTAGAGAGTTCTACGCCACTTGCACGGCGCGTTTGAGCAGCGCCACGAGCGCATCGTGCACGGCCGGGGCGCTCGCGACGATGTGCGGATGGCCCGATCGCGCCTGCGGCAACTCGGTGACGCGACCGCCTGACTCACGAACGATGAGGGCGCCGGCCATCCAGTCCCACGGCTTGTCGACCGATTCAAAGTACCCATCGAAGCGCCCAGCGGCGACCCACGAGAGATCCAGCGCGGCCGAGCCGTTGCGACGCAGATCGCGTACTTCACCGAGAACCCGCGTGAGGATGCGTGCCTGCTCCTGCCGGTCTTGCTTCACGTACGCGAAGCCGGTCGCGATCAGGGCGCTGGCGAGGTCATCGACGGCGGTGGTGTGCAGCTCACGCCGAGCGCCACCACTGCGCGAGAGCCATGCGCCTCTTCCCCGCTCGGCACCGAACAGCTCGTCACGAACCGGGTCGTACACGACACCAGCGAGGGCGCCATCGGCATCCGCGAGGCACAGCACGACCGACCAGTGCGGTACGCCGTAGAGATAGTTGATCGTCCCGTCCAGCGGGTCGATGTACCACGTGCGGCCCGAGCCGCCTTTCTCGATCGATCCTTCCTCCGCGACGATCGCGTCCTCCGGAAAGGCCCAGCGGATCGCCGACACGATCACGGTCTCGGACTCGCGATCGGCATCAGACACGAGATCGGTGTGGCTCGACTTCGCGTCGACACCAGTGGCTTCGCCCTCGAAGCTCTGGGTGAGCTGTTGGCCAGCGGCTCGCGCCGCCTCGATCGCGACGGCCATCGGCTCGTGCATCCCTAGAACGACGCGAGCCGGCCTTCGACCTTGGGACTCACCGGCGAGTGGGCCGTGATGTACGCGGCGACCACGTCGACCTCGACGTCGCCGTAGATGACGTTCGTGCCCTTCGCGAACCCGGTGTGCCCATCGCCACCCAGGAGGAGATAGTCGATCGTCGCGACGTGGTAGGTCCGAACCGGTGAGATGGGCGCTCCGGCGACGGTGATGGTCTTCACGCAGTTCGGCGCGCCGTTGTCGAAGCGGTACGACACGACGACGCCGGCCATATGGAGGCGACCGTTCACGCAGGCAGCGCGGTCGATGATCGCCGCGAGATCGGCGCCGGTGAGATCCACGTTCACCACCGTGTTCGAGAACGGCAGCGCCTCGTACAGCTGGCCGTACGTGAGCTGGCCCGCGGGGAACGAGGCGCGGACCCCGGCCATGTTGTAGAAGGCCACGTCCGTCTTCCATCCCTGCTGCCGTCCGTACTCGACGAAGGCGTCGGTGATCAGATTCCCAAAGCCCGTCTCCTCGCGCGTGTTGAGGAGCGGCTCCGTGGTCCGACCGACGACGCGCGAGGTGTACTTCTCGGTCTCGGCGCGCCGTTCGTCGACAAGCTTCGCGATCTCCGGATCCGGCTTGACGTTCGGGTTCGCCGCAATCGGCGTGACTGCGCCGCCACGGACGGCGTCCTTCATCTTGTGCGTCGACGGGTCGACGACGATCTCGAGGCGCCCGACGTACTGCGTGTACGCGCCCGCATCGACGATCGTTGTCCGGCCCTCGAGGCGGGCGGTCTGGATCGGGAGGTGATCGTGAGCCGCGACGATCACGTCGATCCCCGGGACGTCGCGCGCGAGCTGCACGGCTTCCGCCGTTCCGATGTGCGCTGCGACGACGACGATGTCCGCCTGCCGCTGCAGGTCTGAGATCAGCGGCCTGACGGAGTCAGCGGCTGGCTGGAACTGCAGTCCCGCGATGCTCGTCGCCTTGACGATCGTGGCCGATCCGGGATTGGTGAGTCCGATGATGCCGACCCGCGCGATGCCGAGATCGCGAACCTCGAACGGCTTCAAGTACGGCGGAGATCGTCCCGTCTTCGTTTCGATGACGTTCGCCGCCAGGAACGGGAATGCTGCCTCCTTCGCGCGCTGCGAGAGCACGTCCTGTCCCCAGTCGAAGTCGTGGTTTCCGACCGCAAGCGCGTCGTAGTGCATCAGGTTCATCGCCTTCGTGACGGCCTCGCCCTTGTTGGCGTTCGAGATGAACGTTCCCTGCCATGCGTCGCCGGCGTCTATCAGCAGCGTCCGCTGTGGAGCGCGCGAACGGAACGCCGCGACCTGTCCCGCGAGCTGCGCCATCCCGCCCGCGCGGAACGTGGAGCTTGCGCTCGCGCTCTGGACGATGTCCGCGTCCAGGTGCCCGTGGATGTCGTCAGTGTGGAGGAGCTGGATCCGGTCGTCCGCGATCGCGGACGATGTCGGCGTGGGTGTGACGGCCGTGGAGCACGCGCACGCGATCGCCAGCGCGAGCGCAGAAATGAGGCGGGGCACCAGCGCGATGCTAACGTCCAGCGATGCTTCGCCTGCTCTTGGCGCTCACGCTGCTCTCGTGCACCGCACCCGCCAGCGTCGCTGCAACGCATTCGCCCGCACCGAGCCCATCGCGCTCCGCGGCACTCGTGACTGGTTCGCCCAGCGCGACGACAAGACCGTCGCCCAGCATCGATCCAGCGAATGTCCCGAAGTGCGTCGCCTCACAGCTGCAGGCCGTGGCCGCGGGTGTTCAGGCCACGGACTTCTTCGCCGGCGCGGTGTTCATCGCCAATCGCGGAACCGCAGCATGCACGCTGCGCGGGAACCCTGAGGTCGTGCTGCGCACCGCGGGCGGATCGCCGCTCGATGTGAGGAGCGCCAGCGTCACCGCGGGGTCGCCAAAGATCGTGGTCCTCCCGGTCAGCGAGTTCCGGCCGGACCCGGCTGGGCTGATGGGCATCGGCGCCAGCGCGCCGCTGCGGTGGGAGAACTACTGCCAGGACGTGCTGCCGACGAGCTTCCGCGTGACGCTCCCCGAGGCGGGTGGCGTGATCGAGGGCACGTTCGTCGACATCACGGGCAAGCCCGTTTCGACGTTCGGCGTGGCCCGGTGCGACGACGCGTCGGGCCCCTCCACGTTCACGGTCTATCCGTTCCAGGAGCCCGTTCAGTAGCACAGGCGCCTGCTCGGGCGCTTGGCACGCGCTGTGCGTAGGTCGGACTGGGGGGAAGCACGTGGAAAGGAGGACGACACCATGGATCTCACCGCAATCGTCACTTGGATCATCTTCGGCGCGATCGTCGGAGTCATCGCGCGGTTCCTCATGCCCGGCCGCGACTCGATGGGCTGGATCCCGACCATCGTTCTCGGCATCGTCGGCTCATTCGTCGGTGGTTGGCTAGCCCAGATCCTGTTTCAGGGCAGCGCCGCGCTCCCGCCGCCCTCGGCCGGCTGGATCGGTTCGATCATCGGCGCGATCATCGTTCTCGCGATCTACCGCTACACGCAAGGACGACGCGTCACCGTCTAGGTTTCCGGCTCGGCGGGGCCGTGGGGTCCCGCCGAGCTATTCCCTTACGAGCCAGGCGATGGCATCGGTGCGCTGACTGAAAGCGCTCATGAAGCCCTTGCGTTCAAGGTTCGCCAGAGCGCGAAAGGCCTGGTTCAGTCCACGGACGATGGGGTGCCGTGCGACCACGGCGATGCGACTCGCCTTGAGGCCGGTGGCCGTGCGCCAATCGTTGACGAGGTCGTGGATGTCATTGAAGCCCATCAGACCCGGCCTCATTGCCGTTTCGTCCACGAGGACGCGTAGCGGGCCCTGCTGTTCCGCGAGACCCTGCATCTCTGCGAGCAGCTTCTGTATGTTCGCCCTGTCAGCGTGTCCGGACAGCTCGACGAGCGTGATCACATCGCTGCCTTCAAGGACATTGGAGATCTTGTAGGTGGACACGTACCAAGCCTATAGCGACTACATCCGCTAGGCGGTCTTCACCGATGCATCTGTCTCGTGGGCGCGGTACTGCAGCTCGTAGAGACGGTGATACACGCCGCGCTGTGCGAGGAGGTCGCGGTGCGAGCCCATCTCGACCACACGTCCCTTGTGCAGCACGATGATCCGGTCGACGTTCTGGATCGTCGACAGCCGGTGGGCGATGATGATCGAGGTCCGGCCCTGCATCAGCTTCTTCAGCGCGTCCTGGATCAGGTGCTCCGTCTCGGTGTCGACCGATGACGTCGCCTCGTCCAGCACCAGCATGATCTCCGGGTTGAACGCGATGGCGCGTGCGAAGGCGAGGAGCTGCTTCTGGCCCACGGAGAGCGTCGAGCCGCGCTCGGTCACGACCGTCGCATAGCCGTCCGGAAGGCGGTCGATGAACTTGTCGGCGTTCACGAACCGCGCGGCGGATCGCACCTGCTCGTCGCTGATCGACGACTCGTTCAGGCGGATGTTGGAAGCGATCGTGCCCGCGAAGATGAACGGGTCCTGGAGGACGACGCCGACGTGCCGCCGGACATCGGCCTGACGCATGTCACGCAGGTCGACACCGTCCAGCAAGATGCGGCCCTTCTGCACGTCGTAGAAGCGTGAGATGAGGCTGATGATCGAGGTCTTTCCCGCCCCCGTTGCGCCCACGATGGCGACGCTCTCGCCCGCGCTGATGGTCAGGTCCACATCGCGGAGCACCCACTCGCCCTCGTTGTACGCGAACGAGACGTTGTCGAAGCGGATCTCGCCTCGCACGTGGGGCAGATCGACCGGGCTCGCTGGGTCCACGATCGTCGGTTTGGTGTCCAGCATGCTGAAGACACGCTCCGACGAGGCCATCGCGGCCTGCATGATGTTGTACTTCTCCGACAGGTCGAGGATCGGCTGGAAGAACTGGTTCAGCAGCTGCCAGAAGGCGACGAGCGTGCCGAGGCTGAGCTCATCCTGCTTGATCCAGTACGCGCCGACGACGAACAGCGCCGCGGTCGTCACGGCCCGCGTGAAGTTCACCGTCGGCTGGAAGACGCTCATCGCGCGGACCTGACCCTGGTTCGCCCTCAGTAGGTCACTGTTGAGCACGTCGAACTGATCGAATGTCTGCTTCTCGCGCGTAAACAGCTGAACGATCGCCATCCCCGAGAGCGTCTCGTTGAGATACACGTTGACGCGCGCGAGGCGGATGCGGATCGAGCGGAAGGAGTCGCGCATCATCCCGCGGAAGTACGCTGTGATCGCGGTGAGTATCGGCAGCGAGACGAAGGTGATCAGCGCGAGACGCCAGTCGAGCAGCAGCATCGCGATCGAGATCAGCACGAGCATGGCAACGTCGCCGAAGATCGACACCACGCCGCGCGTGACCATGTCCGTGAGCGCGTCGATGTCGTTCGTGATCCGCGTCATCAATCGGCCAACGGGGTTGCGGTCGAAGAAGCTGAGCGACAGGAACTGCAGGTGGCGGAACAGCTCGAGGCGCAGGTCGTACATGGCGCGCTGGCCGACCCATGTCGTCAGCAGCGATTGGCCGAAGCGCAGCCCGGCCCCCGCCGCGAGCACGAGGAGGTACAGAACGCCAAGGAGCGCGAGGCGTCCGAAGGCCTCATCGCGGCCGAGTTCGCCGCTGACCGCGGGAATGATGGCCTGGTCGACGATGAACTTGGCGATGATCGGCGGAGCGATCTGGGCCAGCGACATCGCGAGGAGAAGGACCAGCGACACGATCACCCAGACCTTGTACGGGCCGAGGTAACCGATCAGGCGCTGCGTCAGCCGCGCGTCGTACGCCTTTCCCAGGATCTCGTCCTCGTGGACGAAC
>Ga0068857_100004421_pt1 | contig 11886 bp, 7 predicted proteins | sample KBSCornC72_FD_66591 | JGI IMG/M metagenome (GOLD analysis project Ga0068857, IMG submission 66591) | Corn rhizosphere microbial communities from Kellogg Biological Station, Michigan, USA - KBS Corn C7-2 | ecosystem: Host-associated > Plants > Roots > Rhizosphere > Soil ...
CGTCGGGGCCGGCTACACCGGGCTGAACACCGGGATCGCGCTTGCGAGGCGAGGCTATCGCGTCGCGGTGCTCGAGGCCGGCCGGGTTGGGTGGGGAGCCTCGGGCCGCAACGGCGGCCAGATCGTCCACAGCTACTCGCGCGACGTCGACGTGATCGAGGCGAAGTACGGCCGCGAGATCGCCGTGCCATTGGCGGCGATGGCGTTCCAGGGCGCCGCCTATCTTCGGGAGAACGTCAAGGAGTTCGCGATCGATTGCAATCTTCGCGACGGCGGGATCTTTGCGGCGATCACCGAGAGCCAGGTGGCCAAACTCGAGCACCACAAGCAGACCTGGGAGGCCATCGGACATCCCGGGCTGTCGTTGGTCGCCGGTGCAGACATTGCCAAGCACGTTGCCACCGACCGCTACAAGGCGCTGCTGGTCGATCCGACAGGGGGGCATTTCCATCCCTTGCGGCTTGCCCAGGGCGAGGCGCTGGCGGTGGAGGCCCTGGGCGGGCGCGTCTACGAGCAGAGCCGCGTCGTGCGCATCCAGCGCGGCAGCAACCCGATCGTCCACACGGCACTGGGGCGGGTGCGCTGCAAGGTCGTCGTCATCGCCTGCAACGCCTACATCGACGACCTGGAGCCGGCACTGCAGGCCCGCTCGATGCCGTGCGGGACGCAGGTGATCGCCACTGAACCGCTTGGCCGTCGTGGAGAGATGCTCCTGCCGCGTGGCGAGTGCGTCGAGGACACCAACTACCTGCTCGACTACTACCGCCTGTCGGCCGACAACCGGCTGATCTACGGCGGCGGCGTCTCCTACGGCGCGCCGGAGCTCTCGGCGATCGAGGCGATCGTGCGGCCCAAAATGCTCAAGACATTTCCCCAGCTGGAGGACGTGCACATCGAGTACGCGTGGACCGGGAATTTCCAGCTCACGCTCAATCGACTGCCTGACGTCGGGCGCCTGGCCGACAACATCTGGTACTCCCACGGCTGCTCGGGCCACGGCGTGACCTTCACGCACCTGATCGGACGTGTGCTTGCCGAAGCCATCGATGGCCAGCAATCCCGCTTCGATGCGTTTGCCCGTCTTCCTCACCTTCCGTTTCCGGGCGGACGCACGTTCCGCGTTCCGTTCACCGCGCTCGGCGCCTGGTACTACAACCTGCGCGACCGCCTCGGCTTCTGACCCTTGCGAATCCACTCGACACGCCATGCATTCCGAACCCGCCATCCTCGATCCGGCAGCGCTGACGGCCTCCCGCCTCCGTGCGCACTGGATGCCCTTCAGTGGCAACCGAAGCTTCCGCGACGACCCACGGATCATCGTCTCCGCGAACGGGTGTCACTACCGCGATTCGCGAGACCGTGAGATCTTCGACGGGCTTTCGGGACTGTGGACCTGCGGCCTCGGTCATGCCAGGCCCGAGATCGTCGAGGCCGTTTCGCGGCAGATTGCGAAGCTCGACTACGCGCCGCCGTTTCAGTTCGGACATCCGCTGTCGTTCGAACTCGCCGAGCGCATCGTCGAGCTGATGCCGGAGGGCCTCGAGCACGTCTTCTTCACAGGTTCGGGCTCGGAGTCGGCCGACACCTCGCTCAAGATGGCGCGTGCCTACTGGCGCATCAAGGGCAAGCCTGGCAAGACGAGGCTGATCGGGCGAGTGAAGGGCTATCACGGCGTTAACTTCGGCGGCATCAGCGTCGGCGGCATCGCCGGCAATCGAAAGATGTTCGGGCAAGGCCTCGATAGCGACCACCTGCCGCACACGCTGTTGCCAAAGAATGCCTTTAGCCGCGGCATGCCGGCGCACGGCATGGCGCTCGCCGATGAGCTGCTCGAACTGATCGGACTCCACGACGCAAGCAATATCGCCGCGGTCATCGTCGAACCCTTCTCAGGATCCGCCGGCGTCATCGTGCCGCCCCTGGGCTACCTGCAGCGTCTGCGCGAGATCTGCGACCAGCACGACATCCTCCTGATCTTCGACGAGGTGATCACCGCCTTCGGGCGTACGGGCGCCTGGACGGGCGCCGAGGCCTTCGGCGTCACGCCGGACATCCTGAACTTTGCCAAGCAGGTCACCAACGGCGCGATCCCGATGGGCGGCGTCGTGACGTCGAGCGAGATCCACGACACCTTCATGGATGGCGGCGGCCGCAAGTACAACATCGAATTCCCCCACGGCTACACGTACTCGGGCCATCCGGTGGCCTGTGCCGCAGCGCTCGCCACGCTGGATGTCCTGCAGCAGGTCGATGCGCCGAAGCTGGTACGCGAGCTGGCGCCCCACTTCGAACGCGCCGTCCATGAGCTGCGCGGGGCGCCGCATGTCGTCGACATCCGCAACTTCGGGCTTGCGGCGGGCATCACGCTCGCCGCGATTCCGGGCGAGCCCACCCGCCGTCCCATGGAGGTCGCGCTGCGATGCTGGGAGCAAGGCTTCTACGTGCGCTTCGGAGGTGACACGCTGCAGTTGGCGCCGCCGTTCGTGTCCACGCCCGGACAAGTCGATGCGCTGGTCGCGGCCATCGCCGACGCGTTGGGCAAGCAGGAGTAGCGGGCACATGGCTGCGACGATCTTCGAACGGAACGCACCGTCCCAGTCGGTGCTCGACGCCGCGTTGGCGTCCAGCGTCAACAGGCCCTTCTGGCTGGACGACATCGGAATCCAGCCCGTACGTGCTGAATTGAGGGGCGAACGGCGGGCTGACCTCGCCATCGTGGGCGGAGGCTACCTTGGCTTGTGGACCGCGCTCCTTGCCAAGGAACGCGACCCCGGACTCGACGTCGTCCTTCTCGACGCGGTCAGGGTGGGCGCGGCCGCGTCGGGCAGGAACGGCGGATTCTGCGAGGCCAGCATCACGCATGGCCAAGAGAACGCGCTCAAGCATTGGCCTGAGGACGCCACCCGACTGCATGCAATGGGCTTGCGCAATCTCGAGGAGTTCGAGGTCACCCTTGCACGCCATGGCATCGACTGCGATTTCGAGCGTACCGGTTCGTTGACGGTGGCGACGGAGCCGTACCAGATCCCGCGCCTTCATGGGCCGAACTACCTCTCGCGCGACGAGGTGCGCGCCGAGCTCGCCTCGCCCACCTACCTGTCGGGCGCCTGGGAGCGCGACGACTGCGCCCTTGTCCACCCGGGCAAGCTCGTAGCGGGACTCGCTCGCGTCGTGGAAGGACTGGGGGTTGCCATCCATGAGTGCAGTCCGGTCGACGGTGTCTCGGAAGCGCCCGATGGCCTGCGAGTGGGATGCTCGCAGGGCACGGTGGTCGTCGATCGCGTCGTTCTGGCCACCAACGTGTTCCCCGCGCTGCTCAAGCGCTACCGGCGGCACACGATTCCCGTTTACGACTACGTCCTGATGACGGAGCCGCTGGACCAGTCGCAGATGGCCTCGCTCGGCTGGCGCAACCGTCAGGGCGTATCGGACATGGCCAACCAGTTCCACTACTACCGCCTGACCCGCGACAACCGAATCCTCTTCGGAGGCTACGACGCGGTGTATCACTTCGGCGGCCGGATGCGCCCGGAGTACGAGGAACGGCCCGAGACCTTCCGCAAGCTCGCGAGCCACTTCTTCACCACTTTTCCGCAGCTGGCGGGCGTGCAATTCACGCACCGCTGGGCGGGCGTCATCGACACGTCGACTCGCTTCTGCGCCTTCTTCGGCACCGGTCTCGGCGGTCGCGTGGCGCATGCGGCCGGTTTCACCGGGTTGGGCGTCGGCGCGACGCGCTTCGCTGCGAACGTGCTACTGGATCTTGTGCAGGGCTTGGACACGGAGCGAACGCGCCTGAGGATGGTGCGTGACCTGCCGATGCCATTCCCGCCGGAGCCGTTCACCTATGCCGCGGTCAGCACGGTGCGCAACGCGCTCGATCGGGCTGACCACAACGAAGGGCGCCGCGGGCCGCTGCTGCGTGGGCTCGATGCGCTTGGCCTTGGATTCGATTCTTGATCGACGAAGTGACGATGAACGACTTCTTGCCGTTGCTCCTGAACCAGTGCCTCCACGCCGCATGCACGCCGCTGGAATACAGCGACGTTCCGCCTGAGCGTGCGATCACGGGGGATCCGCGTGTTGGAACCGCCGTGCTGGGAAGCTTTGGCGGACGCACGGTGGGCATCTGGGAGATTTCGCCCAGCGTGAGCACCGATGTCGAGGTCGATGAGCTGTTCGTCGTCATCTCCGGCGAGGCCGTCGTTCGATTCGAGGACGGTACGCCAAGTCTCATCCTGCAGCCGGGCTGCGTGGGTCGCCTTCTCGCCGGCAGTGCGACCACCTGGAGCGTATCGCAGACGCTGCGCAAGATCTACATCGCCTGAGGGGCAGAACATGAACATCCGCCTGAATCACATCGACGGCCGCTGGGTGCCGGCCAGGAGCGGCGCGACCCGCCAGGTGATCGACCCCGCGGATGGCCAGGTGCTCGCGCTCGTCGCGGACAGCGACGCGAGCGACACCCGCATCGCGATCGCCGCCGCGAAGCGCGCCTTCTACGAGACTGGCACCTGGCGGCGCCTCCCCTCGGCCAAGCGAGCTGAGGTGCTGTTGCGCGTGGCGGATGGCATTCGAGCGCGTGCCGACGAACTCGCCAAGCTGGATTCGCAGGACAACGGCAAGCCCCTGCGCGAGGCCCGGAGCGACGTGGACGACGCAGCCGCATGCTTCCGCTACTACGCCGGTCTCATCGGTGCACCCCAGGGCGGCGTCTACGAGGTGACGGATGCCTTTGGCCCCATGCATGCGTTCGCCATGCACGAGCCAGTCGGCGTTTGTGGGCTGATCACGCCCTGGAACTACCCGTTGCTCATGGCGGCGTGGAAGTTGGCGCCATCACTGGCCGCCGGCAACTGCGTGGTGTTCAAGCCGAGCGAGATGACACCACTTTCAGCAGTCGTGCTGTTCGAGATTCTTGAAGCGGCCGGACTGCCGCCTGGGACAGCCAACCTGGTACTCGGCGGCGGCCCGACCGCTGGTGCCGAGCTGGCGGCCAGCAACGACGTGGACATGATCACGTTCACCGGCAGCACACGCACCGGCCAGGCTATCGCGCAGGCAGCAATCGGCAACCTCAAGAGGGTGGGCCTTGAGCTCGGCGGAAAGTCACCGAACATTGTCTTCGCGGACGCGGACTTCGAGGGGGCCGTCGAGTGGGCGATGGTTGGCGTGTTCTTCAACCAGGGCGAAGTCTGCTCGGCCGGCGCCCGCATCCTCGTCGAGGCGTCGATCAAGGACCGGTTTGTCGCGCGCCTCGCCGAGCGTGCGCGCGCGATGACGATCGGGCGCGGCTTGGACGACCCTGACATGGGGGCCATCGTCAGCGAAGCCCAACTCAGGAAGGTACTGGGCTTTGTCGAACGCGCACAGTCTGAGGGCGCACGATTGGTGTGCGGGGGACGGCGCCACACCGAGGGGGGATGTGCACAAGGCTTCTTCATGCAACCGACCATCCTCGACGGCTGCACGCCGGACATGGAAATCGTGCGTGAGGAGGTCTTCGGCCCCGTAGCGTCTATCCAGACCTTCACGACCGAAGGCGAGGCCATCGCGATGGCCAACGACACCCGCTACGGCCTGGCCGGCGGCGTGTTCACCACCGATGGAGCGCGCGCGCTGCGGGTGGTGAGGGAACTGCGGGCGGGGGTAACCTGGATCAATTGCTACAACCCGACCTTCAACGAGGCGCCGTGGGGTGGCTACAAAATGAGCGGCTACGGCAGGGATTTAGGTGTGAATGGATTGCTGGAATACCAGCAGGTGAAGCAAATCAGTACCAATTTGAGACCGGGGCCCCTCGGGTGGTATGCCGGCTGACCCAGCGCCCGTCTCTGAGGCCCTTGCGTAAGATGGTATGCATCTTGGGTACCGGCGGCGGCCCAGGAATGCACCAATCAACGCATACGCAAGACCGGCGAAAAGGCCGAGGAGGTTCAGCGCCGCAGGACCCGAAATAAGTCTAAGGTGCGCGCGCGAGTTGAGCGCCATCGTCAGGCGGGGTGGGGCTCCAGCAAGGCGCGCCACCGCGGGCTGCACATCAGTGGCTAGATCGGCGTAGCCCTAAGTTTCCTCGAACGGCAACTCCGCATTGACGGTCATCATCGGCTTCATCTTCTCCGAGATGATTGCCCGAGTAACCACCTCATCAACCACTTCGTTAGCCAGGAGCTGGTCATGCCGCGCGCTGCCGGGCCCCAAGCCGCGTTGGACATTTGCCTGCAACTGGATATCGACCTCGGCTGCTTGCGCAAGCACCAGAAGTTTGCCGAAGCCGGGAAGAGCAGTCTCGTCGAACACGAGGCGAACGCGTCGGTCGAACAGTCCGTGCAGGCAGAGGGCATCCGGATCTTTGGCGCCGCGAATGGTGACAGTTGCCTGCCCAGCGTCTTCGTCAACCCACTTGATCTTGAGAGCGACCTGCTGACTGCTGCCGCTCGCGATGTATCGGGGCGCCGCGGGAATCGTCGGAAGCTCGTTGCCGGTCGCGGCGGTCACCGAATCATCTGACGAATGGGCCGACAGCAGCAGTTGACGCGTCAGCTCCGGGTTAGACGCCTTATTGATCTCCCTTTGGAGGTCTTCGTAAGTTGGATTGGCGTCGGGGGTCAGCCAGAGCGCTTGGCTGATTTGCATGGCCTCATTGGCCGCATGCGTCATCTCGTGGGAGGCTTCGGCAGAAGTCTCCGGCTCGGGGCTCGTGTGGGATTTCTGGGCACGCGGGATGAGCAGAAGTTCCAGGAAGATGCACTCTGCTGTCTCCGCCAAGAGTGCCACTGAGTACCGACGCTCTGGCGCGCGCATTCTGAGCAAGATGCCTTTGATCTCGCCGAGCTCGCGGACGAAGTCATCCAGCACCACGTAAGCACGGCCGTCCACGATTCTCGCGATCCGCTTCAGAATCGTCTCGCGAGCTTTCTTGCTGGCGACCTTGACGAAGTTGCCGTCGCGCACACCTTGATTGGTTTCTTCTTGCTTCATTGCCGAATCCCGGCAATCAGGGCTTGAGAATCATGGGCGGCCGAGAGCGCAGCACGCACCAGCACGGTGGCACGTCCCGTGCGGACCCGGTTAGTCGGCGCCGCGACCGTGGCGATCTGGATCAGCGGGAACCTGCCCACGTCTCGTTCGAGTGGCCCAAAGAACACCCGGGGGCTGAGTCGATCCTGGGCCAGCACATCGAGCGGACAGTTGTGTTGGCGACTGAAGCGAACGTACAGCAGCAGATCGCTCGGAAGACACCGAGCGTGCCTCGCGAGCCTATCTTCAAGTCGGCCCGGCGACAGCTCGAGCGTTTTGACGTGACGTCGGGCGGGATCAAGATCCAGCAAGAGGTTCGCCGCATCCCTCGGCGGCATTTCCATGAAGTGCTCGACCAGGCGAACGCCCTCCGCCGAAGATCCAGCTGCTCGATCGGCGCGAGCACCTCGGCCGTGGCTGTCGCCACCACGGCGACGCAGAAGTTTCGAATCAGTCATTGGTTGTCCTCCATCCTTTCGTCGAGTTCAATGGCATGCTCAATCGGAATTGCGTGGCGTTCGGCCGCAGCCTCGCGCGGAGTGCCTGTCTTCCTCGCAAGCAGGTAGCGGGCGATCGCTTGGCGAGTCGGGGGCGACGCCTGCCGTGCTGACCGGGGAGCCATTACGGGGCTGGGCTGCTTGCGTTCCAACTGGGGAAGTGCGGCCCGCGCAACCGCGATGCGCCCGACGACGTCCCAGGCGCTGAAACGCTCACCCTTGCTCGCAGCGCGGGTGCGCGCAGCCCGGACCGCCTGCGTATCGCCAAGGGCCTTGGTGATGAAGGTTGGAGCCGGCTCGTGTTCGGCGAGCAGCCGATTCACCGCGATGGCTCGCAGGAGCGGCCAGTTCGCCGAGTAGTAGATGAGCAGCGTGCTGGCATGGCCCACGCCCATGGAGAAGGCGGCCTTGACGACCCGATTCGCGTCTGCGAGAGGCTGCCAATCGACTGCCGCGCTGACCGGGTTTCCGTCAAGCAGCCCCTTCGAGGGGGCTTCCCATCCGGGCCAACTGAGGTTGCAGGCGACAAAGCCTCGGCTGGAGTGTGACCGATAGGAAGGATCTTCCGTGGCGACGATCATCGCGTCGGTGTTCACCTTCTCGGCGCTATCAATGCCCGTCCAGTCCTCACCAGACTCGTCTAGGAAGAGATGGCTACGCGCGCCTCCCTTGGTATCCGCGGTCTGACTCCTCGCGCGGATCTTTGCGCCCAGCGAGTCGCTGATCGGGCAAAGCCGAATGCCGTTGGGAGACTTGATGTCCGAGAACCCGTGGTTTTGGAACACCACGCGATTCGAGCGGGACGTCAGGCAGTTCGCGAGAAGCGTGCAGCGTTCGCCAGCCCGCGAGGGTACCTCCGCACGAAAGTCCATGGCGAGCTGTGCAGTGTCGAGAATCAACGGCCACGACTGAAGCCGCTGGTCAACAATGGTGCGCGCCGTCGAGTAGTCAAACGAGAAGGTCAGGGTCGCAGCAGCGGCCTTGCGAAGCCCGTCCTTGGGCACGAAAGACTGCCCACGAAGAAGTACGTCTGGAACATCCCAACCCAGGTGATCTCGTCCGATCAGCAAGAAGCGCGAGATACCGAAGAGGTCGGGCGGAGAGTCGGACGGTTTCGTAAGCAGCGCTTGCACCTCCGCGAACCATTCGCAAAAGTCGGGTGCGCTCCATTCTTCTTGGTCGTCCCACACGGGAATGAGTTGCAGCCCGGCAATGACTTCGGTTCCGTACGTGTCGAGCGAGCTGAATTGCCGTCCGGCTTTTGCGGCACGATGATGTTGTTCGAGCCAACGGTCGCACTCGATGGAAAAAATCTTTTTGGCGCCAAGGGCTGGAAAATCTCCATGTGCGGCGATGCTGGCCAGCTCTGCCTTCAGATCCCTCGCACGCTGTTGCTCTTCGCCGATTTCCGCGCGCCTGTCGCCGTATTTGGATAGTTTGTTTCGGATCTCGCCAAGCGCCGAGCGAGTGCGCAGGCGCTTGCCCGTGGGGCCCGAGCGTAGCGGTACGAAGGTGTCGTGACCATGTATCGCGCACTTGGGGCGCATACCGGCAAGCCGGAGCATCGATTCCCGGTTTGCAGCCGCTGACGGTACGGCTCGCGAGGCAGCGGCCAACGTGCTGGGCTCGATGTGGTGCCGATGCCATCGCGCGCACAGCGAACAGAAGGCGAGAAACGTATCGCCGGCGTCGGCAGGCCAGAGCAACTCGGGAAAAGTCCTCTGTACCCACTTCCCTACAGTTTTGAACTGCTCGCTGGTGCCGATCGCCTGTTTCCCGCTCTTTTCGACAGCCAAAGCAGTCCGTGGATTGAGGGGAACGCAGATCTCGCCCGAAGTGCCGCGTCGAGCGAAGACGAGGCACATGGCTCGACCCAGGGTATGCAGGGCCCCGATAGGTCGAGCTCGGGCATCTTCGAGATCGAACGGATGGATGCCGTCCAGTGCCACAGCACACAGTGTTGCCTCGCCGGTGCCCAGTTCCAGGATATGCGCCTTGCTCGTCAACATCGACCACACGCGCGAGACGACGCTCAGGGCGACGAGCGTGTGTGCATCGACCGGTGGCGGCAAGATCCTTCCTTCGTGCTGCCCTTTGGCATGCAGATAGGGATCAGTCTTGACGCTAGGTGCACGAGCGGGTGCCAGTCTCGACGCGGAGTTCTGACTGAAAGGACCGGCGACGTTGTTCACGCCCAGCACGCCCATAGCCTTCGCAAGCCCTGCGATCAGCGCCGTGTACACGGCGCGAGGCTCAATCGCCATTGAGTCCGAGAACGGCTCTGCGCCGATGTGTGCGTGGCCGTTTCCGGCAAAGACGGCCTGAGGACTGGTGCCCGCAAGATGTAGCTCGTTGCCAAAGAAGTGCCGACCCGAGTTCACAGGGTGCCCGAAGTGCGCCCGCGCCAGCGTGTCGAGATCGTCCTTCTTCAGCTTTCGACGCTTGAGGCGCGGCGCCACGCAGGCATCCAACTCGAGGCCAAAGAACAGCGCCGTCCTGCGCGGGATCTCACCGCCAGGCTTGCCCAGCTGGCGTCGAAGATCGAAGCCCAGCTCGGCGCACTTGAGTTGGAGCAGGTCCAGGTCGGCCACAACGGCAGACAGGACGCTGGTGGCCGGCGCCGTCAGCGGCACCAGGCGCCAGATGCGATAGGCGTCGACGTCCTTGTCGGCAATGCGCGCGAAAGTGCGATGCCCGAGGAGGGCGCCAGCTGTCAACCGCTCGACGTGTTGTCCGCGGAGCATCATCGGTTGTGCGAACGACACCAGGCGAAGCTCGGACAGCGCGGTGAAGCTGGCCGCGAGCTCGTGGATATCGCTGGCGTCGGAGAAACGTTGCCAGGCCTGCGCGGTGGATCGCTGCAGGGATGCCCATCCGAGCTCCATCTGCCCGGGTGAAATGTCGACCAATGACCCCGGCATCAGAACGCTCCCTCGAGGCGACGATCTGCCCATTCGAACCCCAGGTAGCCATCGACGTCGCGCTGGCAGTCGATCAGGCGACGTGCAGGAATGTTCACGTAGTGCAGGGCGCCTGGCGGCAGCGCCGAGAAATCCAGGCTGAGGAAGGCGGCGAAGATTGGGCCATGATTCCGGTCGTGATAGACGCTGTGGTAGGAGTTCGCAAAGCGTGCCGAATAGGCCTTGTAGACTTGGTCACCATGACCGCGCAGGAACTGACCGTAGTGAGCAAGCCAGTGCTTCGTCCCCCCCAGGCCATCGAGACACAGTAGGTCGGCAAGCGTCCTGGCCGCGGGGTTGAGGCAGTGAATCTGCGATAGGTGCCGCACGGTCTTGTCACTCAGGCGGATATGGACAGGACACCCGCTGGCAAGATCCGAGGTCGTGCCGGTGTCGACTACGGCCCGGTAGTTCCAGACGATCGCCCCCGCAAGAAGATCGAGCCAAATGTCGCCATTGCGGGTCAGCGGGACGCTAAGAGCCAGCTTCGGCGGCAGGGACGACTTCAGGCTGATCTCGGCCACAGCGACCTTGGAACGGTCGTCCAGGGTACCCACAGACATACTTGCCATCAGGGCGATGCACGTCTGGCGGAGCTCCGGTGGAGGAAGCGTGCCGTACAGGCCCGCGATACCGAAGTGGCTGCGGTAGCCGCCGTAGGCTGCTGTCTTGAGGATCCAGCCCAAGAGGGAATGCCTCTGGCTGGCTTTGCGTAGCTCCGCGTCCTGCGCCTGGCTTGCAGAGCGGGCTGACGCGTCGGGATCTCGCGGGAGGTGTGCCTTGTCTTCATCTGCGTCGATGTCGATGTCGATGTCGAGATCGACGTCGCGCTCGTCGGTGTCGCCGACCTGAGGACCCTGGCTCGGTTCCGGAAGGTCCGCGTCCAATGCCGCCAGCGTCTTCTGGAGGGCCTCACGGGCTCGCGCGTTGGTGATGTCTGCGAGCTTTGACTCAATTTCCTCCCTGTTGAGAGGCATCCGAGCTGCCAGCTGAACCCAGTCGTTCGACCGTCCCGCCTTGTTTGCGTCGCTTCTCAGGAGGGTCCCCCAGTCCGCAGTGATCTGGGAGGAAAGGCTCGTTCCTTGGCTCAGAGCCTTGAACATGTGAACGCCGAGCCAGGCGTACAGGCGATCCTGGCTTTCTTTGGGCAGCTTGCTGCGAACGGGAGTGCTCAGGCCTTGGCTGTCCTCGTTGACTTGCGTCGGACTGTGTATGCCAAGCCAGGGTGCGGACTTGCTCGCTTCCGCGACGCGCTCAGTGAGCCCCCGATGCAGGTTGACCCATTCGGCAGAGCGAACTGACGGGATCTCCCTGGCGGCCCATTCGAATGCCCGAAGGCCAGTCCGCAGCACCAACAGTGCGCCCGAGCCAGATCCCTGAATGTGCAGTGTCGTGAACAGTTGTCGCTC
>Ga0068857_100004425_pt1 | contig 11881 bp, 13 predicted proteins | sample KBSCornC72_FD_66591 | JGI IMG/M metagenome (GOLD analysis project Ga0068857, IMG submission 66591) | Corn rhizosphere microbial communities from Kellogg Biological Station, Michigan, USA - KBS Corn C7-2 | ecosystem: Host-associated > Plants > Roots > Rhizosphere > Soil ...
CTGCGCGATCGCCTCGGCCTGGCCGCGCTCTTCGCCCTCGGGACCGGGGTACGCGCCGGGTGTGTCGACGAACGTGATGAGCGGAAGATGGAACTTCTCCGCCAGCCGGTAGAGCCGCATCGCCTTGCGGTAGCCCTCGGGGTGCGGCATCCCGAAGTTGCGCGCGATGTTCTCCTCGGTCGACGCGCCCTTCTGCTCGCCAACGACGACGACCGGACGTCCATCGAGGTCCGCGATGCCGCCGACGATCGCGGGATCGTCGCGGAATCCGCGGTCACCGTGGAGCTCATGGAAGCGATCGAACACACGGCTGATGACCTCGAGCGTGTGAGGCCGCTGGATGTTGCGCGCGGCCTGCACGGCTTCCCACGGGCTCGGACGTGACGCGAGCTGCGCAGGCTCGGTGATGAGATTCGCGTCCACCGGGAGGTGGCCGTTGCCCTCGACGGTGCGCTTCGAGCCGGTGAGTCTCTCGAGCATGGACACGCTCAGAGGCTCCAGCGCAGATCTTGCGAAGCGGCGCGGAACGCGGTGAGGAAGAACCCGAGCCGCTCCCGCAGCTGCGGCCGCGGAACGATCTGGTCGATGAAGCCGCGCTCGAGCAGGAACTCGGCTTTGCCGAATCCGGTCGGCAGCTTCTCGCCGACCGTCCCGCTCGTCACGCGCTCGCCGGAGAAGCGGATGAGCGCGCCAGGCTCGGCCACGACGATGTCGCCGAGCGATGCGAACGAGGCGAGGACACCACCGGTCGTGGGATCGGTGATCACGCTGACGTAGGGAAGGCGCGCCTGATCGAGCCGCGCGAGCGCGCCGAGGATCTTCGCCATCTGCATCAGCGCGATCGTGCCTTCCTGCATACGCGCGCCACCGGACGCGGAGACGATGACGAGCGCCCTCCGCTCCGCGAGCGCGTGCTCCGCGGCGCGCGTGATCTTCTCGCCGACGACGGCTCCCATCGAGCCACCCATGAACTCGAAGTCCATGACCGCGAGTGTCACGGGATTCTCGCCGATGGTCGCCTCTCCGGTGATGACCGCGTCCTTCTCACCACTCTTCACCTGCGCCGCGGCGATCCGTTCTGGGTACGGCTTGCTGTCCGTGAATCCGAGCGGATCGCCGGAGGTCAACGTGGCGTCGTGTTCGTGGAAGGAACCCTTATCGACGAGGAGCTCGATGCGTTCGCGCGCACCGAGCCGGAAGTGGTGCTCGCACTTCGTGCACACGTTGAGGTTCCGCGCGAGCTGCTTGTTGAAGAGCATCTCGTTGCAGTTGGGACACTGCGTCCACAGGTGAGAGGGGAACTCGTTCGGCTTCCGACCGAACGGCATCCGTAGCCTCATTTGGCGTCTTCCTCACGGTACCAGCAGAGACCGACGACACCCGGGCCCGCGCGGGCACCGATGACGGGGCCGGCTTCGGCGATCCAGTGCTCCACGCAGTGGTAACGCTGCTGGACCCAGTCCGCGACGTTACGCGCACGGTCTGGCGCGTTCGTGTGCAGTGTGCAGGCGTGGATGCGCGCGCCCTCAGGCACGCGCGACGCGACGAGCTCCTTCATGCGCTCGAGGGCCTTCTCTCTCGTGCGCACGCGGTCCGCGGGATGCACGACCCCGTTCGAGACTTCGAGGATCGGCTTCATCTTCAGCATCGATCCGAAGAGCGCCTGCGCGCCGCTCACGCGACCGGAGCGCTTGAGGTACTCGAGGGTGTCGGCGACGGCGTAGATCGGGATCTTTCCCGAGAGCTTCTTCGCGATCGCAATAGCCTGCTCGAACGAGCCACCGGACGCCCGCAGCCGCGCGCACGCGGTCGCGATGAGCGAGATCCCACCGGCGAGCGAGCGCGTGTCGATCACCTCGATCGTGACGCCAGGCATCGCCTGCGCCGTCGTGCTCGCCACCGAGTACGTACCGGACAGCTCCGTCGCGATCGTGAGCACGAGCAGCTGCTTCGTACCTTCGGCGACGATCGCGTCGTACACGTCGCGGCACTCGCCCATGTTCGGTTGCGACGTTCCCGTGAGCACACCGGGCGCCGCGATACGGCGATAGAACTCGTCGGCCGTGAGATCGACGTTCGCGGTGAACGTCTCCGATCCGATGTCCACATGCAGCGGAAGCCAGCGGATGTCGAACTCACGCTGCAGCTCGGGCGTCAGGCACGCGGTGCCGTCGACCACGATCGCGAAGCGTTCGCTCAAGCGAGGGCGACCTCACCCGCGACGATGCGCTCGGTGCCCGACGATGTCCGCACCAAGAGCGCGCCATCATCGTCGATCGCCGTCGCGATGCCGCGGAGAGGCGCACGCTCGCCGGCCCGCACCTCGACTGCCTTTCCGAGGAACGTCGAGCGCCGGCGCCATTCGTCGAGGGCTGCGCCGCGCTCGGCGGGATCTTCGAGACGGTCCAACTCGCGCGTCAGGCGCGCGAGGAGGGCGAGCCGATCGAGCGGGCGTCCGGCGATCGCCAGCGAGATCGCGCGCTCGCGCAGCTCCGCGGGGAAATCGTCAGTCCGCTGATGCACGTTGATGCCGATACCGAGCACGAGCACGCCTCCGTCGCCATCCGATGTCGCATGAGCGAGAGCGCCCGCGACTTTCTTGCCCTCGACGTGTACGTCGTTGGGCCATTCTAGGCGGGCATCAGCGCTCACCAGACCTTCGAGAGAACGCGCAATTGCGACACCGGCGAGCGCTGCGAACAGGGCCGGCGCGACCGGTGCGGGCCGAACGATCCAGGACGCAAGGAGGCTCGTCCCTTTCGGCGCGACCCACATGCGACCACGTGTCCCCTGTCCCGCGCTCTGCTCGTTCGTGACAACGATGGCATGTGACGCGCCCTGCGCCGCGAGCTCGCGCGCGCGCGTTTGCGTCGACGGCAGGACGTCGTGGTATTCGACATCGCGCCCGAGCTCTCGCGCGAACGCCGAACGGACCGCGGCGTCCGCGAGTAGGGCGAGTCGCGCTATTTCAAGACCTGCGCGCCGGCCGCGCGAACGCGCACGACGCGTCCACGGCCCGGAGCTCCCGCGGCCTCGGCCGCCTGCTCCATCGCGGAGACGACCCGCGCCGCCAGGCGAGCCGGTGCGACCGCAAGCACGCTCGGCCCCGCGCCCGACAGCGCAGCGCCGAACGCGCCCGCCTCGCGCGCGGCGGCGATGATCTCGCCGAGCGCCGGCACGAGCTTCGTGCGAGCGGGCTGATGCAGGCGGTCCGCCATCGCGAGCGCGAGGAGTGCTCCATCCGCACGCATGACCGCCGCGATCAACGCGGCTCCGTGCGCGACGTTGAACACCGCATCGTCACGCGAAACCTGAGACGGAAGGATGGCTCGCGCGTCCTCCGTGGAGAGCGGCCGTCCTGGAATGAGCAGGCAGATCCGCCAAGTGCGTGGGAACACCAGGCGCGTCGCGACCGGACCGCCATCGTCGGGAAGGGCGACCGTGAACGCGCCATACAGCGCGGCGGCGACGTTGTCGGCGTGTCCCTCGACCTCGCTTGCGATGCGCAGCAACGTGCGCCGGTCGAATGGCTCACCCAGCAGCGCGTTCGCTGCGACCGCCCCACCAACGATCGCCGCCGCGCTCGAGCCAAGCCCACGCGCGACCGGGATCGCCGAGCGCTGCGTCACGTGCTGTGCAACGAGCTCCCGCCCGGCGGCTTTCGCGGTGGCACGCGCCGCGACAACGAAGAGGTTGTCATCGTCCGCGGAGATGCCGTGTCCGTCGCCGTCGATGGTCACGGACCATGCCTTCGCGGGACGCAGCTCGAATTCCGCGAGCAGGGGCAGCGCGAGCGCGAACGAGTCGAACCCCGGGCCGAGGTTCGCGCTCGAGGCGGGCACGCGGATACGCAGCTCGCTCATCGTCGACTCCTAGGCGCGCGTCGCCTGTGCGATCGCGCCCATGACCGCGTCGGCGGTCGCGTCGACCTCGACGATCTCACGACTGAGCGACCGCGCGGTGTCCGGATCCTTGAGGCCGTTGCCGGTAAGGACGCAGACGACCGTCGCGACGCCGGCCAATCCCCCGCTCCGCGCGCGCTTGCGCAGCCCGGCGACCGACGCGGCGCTCGCGGGTTCGACGAAGATGCCCTCGTGACGCGCGAGACTCTGGTACGCATCAAGGATCTCCGCGTCGCTCACCGCCTCGATCGCGCCGCCTGATTCATCGCGTGCGCGCGTGGCTCCCTGCCACGAAGCCGGAACGCCGATGCGGATCGCGGTCGCGATGGTCTCGGGGTCCGCGACGGGCCGGCCGAGCACGAGCGGCGCGGCGCCCTCAGCCTGCCAGCCGTACATCCGCGGACGGCGCGTCGACATGCCCGCGGTGGCGGCCTCGACGAATCCGCGCCAGTACGCCGTGATATTGCCGGCGTTGCCGACGGGGATGAAGAGGGCGTCGGGCGCGTCTCCGAGGGTCTCGCAGATCTCGAACGCGGCCGTCTTCTGCCCCTCCAGGCGATGCGGGTTGACGCTGTTGACGAGCGTCGCCTCGCCTTGCGTCGCGAGCTCCTTCACGACGGCGAGCGCCGCGTCGAAGGGGCCGCGGACCGCCACGACGGTCGCACCGAACGCGATCGCCTGCGCCAGCTTGCCAAGCGCGACGTAACCCGCCGGCAGGACGACGGTGCACGGCAGACCCGCGCGGGCGGCGTACGCAGCGGCGGACGCGGCGGTGTTCCCGGTCGACGCACAGAGCACCGCGCCCGACCGTGCCTCCAGAGCTTTCGCGATGGCGACGACCATTCCTCGGTCTTTGAACGAGCCGGTCGGGTTCGCGCCCTCGACCTTCAGCCACACCGCGTCGATGCCCGTCTCGCGCTCGAGCGATGGCGCGCGCACGAGCGGCGTGCCGCCCTCGCCAAGGCTGAGGCGAGGCGTGCGGTCGGTCACGGGGAGATACGCGGCGTAACGGTCGATGAGACAGAGCGCGGGTGTCACGGCGGGATGTTAGCCCTACTACGCCCTCATACCATGGGCGCTGTGAACCTCAGCGCGAGGGAACATCAGCTCCTCCAAGTGCTGGTGAGCCTCGCGATCATCTATCTCGCGCTGCAGGTGTTCGCACTCGGTTGGGTCGCCGTGGCGCAGGTCGCGGATGTCATCATCATTTTCGTCGTCGCGTGGGCGCTCGCATATCTGCTGTCGCCTCTCGTCAATCGCATCGACCACGAGACTCCACTCAATCGCACGCTGTCGGTCGTCGTCGTGTACTTCGCCATAGCGCTGGTGCTAGTGCTCGTCGGCCTGCTCGCGATCCCGCCGCTGGTCGCGCAGCTCAACGACCTGGTCACGCGCGGTCCGGAGTACGGCGAACGAGCCGCGCAGCTCGCGGCCGATATCCAATCCACGCTCGAGCGCATCGGCATCCGCGTGGACCTGACCGAGTTCTACGGAACACTGCCGCGCAGGCTGGGGGACCTCGCCTCCTCGTACGCGGCAGACATCCTCGGTGTCGTCTCGGCCACGGCGACGATCTTCTTCAACGTGTCGCTGGTGTTGATCATCGCCTTCCTGATGCTCAACGACGGCGACTCCATGTGGCGGCGGTTCGCGCGCGCGCTGCCTCCGGAGCTTGGTAGCGAAGCCGAGCTGCTCCGACAGAGCGCCGATCGCTCGTTCGGTGGATTCATCCGCGGCTCGCTGATCCTCGGCGCGATCTACGGCTTCACGACGCTGGTCATCCTCGTTCTCCTGGGCGTGCCCTACGCCGGAGTGCTCGCTCTCGTATCCGGGCTGACCATGATCATCCCTTTCTTCGGTTCGATCATCGCGATGATCCCGGTGCTAGCGGTGACGTTCGTCGGCGCCGCGGATCGGCTGCTCGTCGTGTTCATCCTGATCCTCGCCGTTCAACAGGTGCTTCTCAACGTCGTCGGGCCGCGCATCATGTCGCGAAGCATCGGCATTCATCCGATGTTCGTGTTTCTCGCCCTCCTCCTCGGCGCGAAGCTCGCCGGGTTCTGGGGCGTCTTCCTCGCGGTGCCGGTCGCTGGGATCATCAACACGTTCGCGCGGTACGCGTACGAGGTCGCTGGCGGTCGTCGGGCACGCACGGAGGCGCGGACGCTCATCGCCGAACGCGAGGCAGCATCCGCGGCCGCGGCGGCCGAAGCCCGGGACAACACGGATGCGACGCGCCGTTCGCGCGGCGCTCGTGGTACGGATCTCGCTCCCAAGCGCGAATGAGCGATCGCCGGCACATCCTCATCACGAACGACGACGGGATCGACTCGGACGCTTTGGCTCCGCTGTCTGAGGCCCTCGCGGAGCTCGGTGATGTGGACATCATCGTGCCCGAGCGCAACTGGAGCGGCGCGAGCCACAGCATCACGCTCTTCCGCCCGCTGCGCGTCCGCTCGACGAAGCTGCGCAATGGCCATCCGGCGTACATGACCGACGGATCGCCGACGGATTGCGTGCGCCTTGCGGTGCTCGGCTTCCTGAAGCACCGGCTGGACATCGTCGTGAGCGGCATCAACCGCGGCGCGAACATGGGCGACGACATCACGTACTCCGGCACCGTCGCTGCGGCGATGGAGGGACTCCTCTCCAACATCCCGTCGATCGCGATATCGATCGGCGCTTTCGGTGGGGACATCGACTACGGACCCTCGGCGAGCTTCGCGACGCTGCTCGCGCGCAACATCCTGGAGCGTGGACTTGCCCCGGACACGCTGCTCAACGTCAACGTGCCTCCGCTTCCGCGCGATCGGATCGCGGGCGTCGAGGTCACGCGCCTTGGCAAGCGGACCTACCGCGATCAGCTCGTCGAGCGGCTCGACCCGTACGGCAATCCTTATTACTGGGTCGGCGGACCGGCGGTGACCGGAGAGGCCGAAGAGGGCACGGACGTCGCGGCGATGGGTGCGGGAAAGATCAGCGTCACGCCGATCACGCTCGATCTCACGAACCACGCGCTGCTCGAGGAGCTCGCGCGATGGGACTGGGGCTGGTCCGCGCCAGTCGAGGTCAGCGCGGACTAGACGACAGCGTCAGTGCATCCTCCGAGGCCCAGCCATCAAGCTCCGCGCGAATTCAAGCGACTCTTGAGAAACATGGCCCACAGATGCGTCCCAGATCGCCTCCAGGAGACGGGGCCAATCCCTTTCCTGTTCAAGGCTGGCAAAGTCGATATCGATCGCGAGAAACACAGCCGCCCATTGCCGTCTGGCATCGTCATCGGCCTGAGACAGATAGCCAGCAGCAACGTCGGTGAGGCTCGGACGAACGACTGGAGCTTCGGATGGCACGCTGACCCGAACGTGAGCGCCGAATTCGATCTGGAGGCCCAATTCCTCCAAGGTGCGCCAGTTCGACTCACCCCGGACGAAGGCCATGAGTCCGCGGCGACCGTCGGCCATCACGTCCTCTGAGCAGCCGGGTACGCGACCGGGCTAGCGATGTCGAGTTGAACAAAGCGCCCGTCGTAACGTCTTTCCCCCGCGCACCAAGGAACTACCGATCCGAAGAACGGACCGCTGTAGGCATACGAGTGGTACTCGCCGTTCTCTCCGCATGGATCCACGCCCGTCGCCGAGATGTCGCGGACGAACTCCTCATCGATCACGCGACCGAGCCAAGACGCATCCAGCTTCGCGGTCTCGACGCACGTGAGCACCGCGCGCCCGCCGATCGCGACGAATTCTTTGAGCAACGCGGCCGGAGGCTCGCCCCAGAGCGGCTCCACATGCTCGAGACCAGCCGCATGCGTGCGCTCCTCATACCACGCGCGAACGTCGGCGAGGTGGATGTCGCCGAACACGATGCCCCGGCATCCCTGATCGACGAGCGCCGCGAACGCCTCGCGCATCGACGCGTCGAACGTCTCCCAATCCGTCGCCACGCTCACTAGCGGCACACCGGCGGCCTCCGCCTGCGACGCGATCGCTGCGACCGGGGTGGCGTGGAACCGCACTCGACCGGTCGCGCGGTCGGAGACGTTCACGAGCCAGTCGACCTGCAGCCCGCGCTGCCGGGCGCGCCAGAGGGCGAGGGCGCTGTCTTTACCGCCTGACCACATCAGCGCGTACCGCTTCATTCGACGATCCCGTAACGCGGGTCAACGACTTCGGCACGGACGACATGCACGCATAGACCCGCGATGCAGCCATTCGACGTGCAGCGGTCTGTGCAGAGATGAGTCCGCCCGCAGTCGATGCAGAAGCGTGCACCCTTACAGACGTCGCAACGCGCGAATCGGGCGACATCGAGCGGCCGCGCACACGCCGCGCAGCGATCGTTAGCCGGCACGTGCGTGGCGCTCCTCCACCGACGCGGGCTCGGGGATCACGAACGGTCGACCATCGTGAGCAACGACACTCAGTCCGGGACCGAAGACCCGGCGGATGAGCTCGGGCGTGATGACGTCGCCGACCGTTCCATCACGCACGACCGCGCCGTCCGCGAGTAACACCACGCGCGACGCGAACGCAGCGGCGAGATTCAGGTCGTGGAGTACCGCAACGACGGCAAGGCCGCGAACGCGAGCGAGCGTCGCGACGCGGTCGAGCGTCGCGCGCTGGTGTGTCGGATCGAGATGCGCCGTCGGCTCGTCGAGCAGCAGCACGCCGGCCTCCTGGGCCAAGGCCATCGCGAGCACGGCCCGCTGGCGCTCGCCGCCCGACACGCGGTCGATGCGCCGGTCCGCCAAATCGGTGGCGCCGATGTCGTCGAGCGCACGAGCGACCGCGCGCGCGTCGTCGGAGCCGAGCGCGCCGAGGGGCCCGAGCCGCGAGGTGCGGCCGAGCGCGACGATCTCTCGGACGGTGAACGGGAAGAGCGTCTCGAAGACCTGCGGCACCACCGCGACGTGACGTGCGATGGCGCGGCGATCCAGGGTCATGACGTCGACGCCGTCGATCGTCACGCTGCCCGATTCCGGTCGGAGCAATCCGCCCAGGACGCGTAGCAACGTGGACTTGCCTGCGCCGTTCGGACCAACGAGCGCCACGATCTCGCCGGCACGCGCGACGAGATCGACGCCGCGAAGCACCTCACGCTGCTGATATCCCGCGCGGACCTGGCGCGCGACGACGCTGCTCAAACGATGACCCTCCGCGAGCGAACGAGCAGGGCGAGGAAGAATGGCGCACCGACAAGTCCGGTGATCACGCCGACCGGCAGCTCAGCTGGCGCGAGCGCGGTGCGCGCGCCCAGATCTGCGAGCACGAGCGCGATCGCGCCCGCCGGAATGCTCGCGACGATGAGGCGGCGGTGCGTCGCGCCGAGAAGGAACCGGAGCGCGTGCGGGATCACGAGGCCGACGAAGCCGATGAGCCCGGCGATCGCGACTGCGGCGCCGGTGAGGAGCGCGGTCGTGGCGAGCACGAGCGCGGTCGTCCGATCGAGGTCGATGCCGAGGGCGGCCGCGGTCTCCTCACCGAACGCGTAGGCGTCGATGCGCGGGGCGAGCAGGACCGCGCCGATGATGCCGATCGCCACGACGATCGCGACGACAGCGAGCTCGTTCCAGCTGATCACGGAGATCCCGCCCTGCAACCAGCCGAGCACGGCGCGCAGGCGGAGCGAGAGCCGATCGCTCGACACGAGGATGAACGTGACGAGGGCGCCGGCGAACGACGTGAGCACGACACCGGCGAGAAGGACCGTGAGGATCGTCGTCCGACCGCCGAGGCGCGCGAGGCGCCAGACCAGCGCGATCGCGGCCATCGCACCGCCGAACGCGGCGACCGGCACGAGGGCGGGCTCGAAGCCAAGCGCCACGGCGAGCACCGCACCCAGCGACGCCCCGGCGGAGGTCCCGGTGACGAACGGATCCGCGAGTGGGTTTCGCAACATGCCTTGAAGCAGCGCGCCGGCTGCCGCGAGCGCGGCGCCGACGAGCGCGGCACCGAGGACGCGCGGAAGGCGAAGCTCGCGGATGATCGTGCCGTTCGTGCCCTCGGCACCGAAGAGCGCCGAGAGGACGTCGCCGGGCGCGATGGCGACGGCGCCGACGAGGATGCCCGCGGCCGCGCTCACGACGAGAGCGGCCGCGAGCAACGCGAACACGGTGACGGTCCGCACTAGCGGAAGAGCTCGGGATGCACGAGCTTGGCGTACGCCTCGGCTGCCTCGCCGACGCGTGGCCCGGGTCGGTTGATGAGGTTCGGCGCGATGGTGACGATGCGTTTGTTCTTCACGGCGCTGATGGCCGACCAACCGGCGCGCGCGGTCACCTGATCGGGCTTCGCCGAATAGTCCGCCGCGGCGAGGACGATGATCTCCGGATCGCTCCGCAGGATCTCTTCGGCGGAGAGCTGCGGGTACGCGCTGGTCGCCTTCGCCGCGATGTTCACGCCGCCGGCGATCTCGATGAGGTCGTGGATGTACGAGCCGGGCCCGACGGTAAAGATCTTCGCTGGATCCGATGCGTCGATCTCGTGATAGACGCGCGGCTTGTTCGCCGCGGCTGCCGTCTTCGACCTGACGTCGTCAACGCGCTTCTGGATATCGCGCGCCATCGTCTCGCCGTCGCTCCCAACGGCGCGGCCCAGAAGGATCGCGGTCCGTGCGACATCGCCCGCGCTCTGCGGGTCGACCACAAGGACCAGGAGTCCAGCGCTGGCGAGCTTCTCGATCGTGCCGTCGGAGAACTTCACGATCAGGACGATGTCCGGCTTGAGTGAGACGACCTTCTCGAAATTGACCTTGATGCCGCCGACCTTCTCGACCTGAGCGGCAGCGGCCGGCTCGTCCGAGAAATCATCGACGCCGACCACGCGTGGTCCGGCGCCGAGCGCGAACAGGAACTCGGTGATCGACGGGCCGATGGAGACGATGCGCTCGGGGCGCTTGGGAATGGTGACCGAGCGGTTCTGGAAGTCGGTGACGGTCGCCGGGAACGCGGCGACGAGCGGGGAGGCACTGAGTTGCGGCGTCGATGAGGGGGCGGGCGTTCCGGTGACCGCGCAAGAGGCGGCGAGCATGAGAAGTGCAAGAAAAGGCCGCAAGAACGAGACGCGCATCTGGCTCACTCCTTTTTCGCGAAGGCGTGTTGGCCGCGAGCAGGAGTACCAGGCGACCCGAGTTAGGACGGATGTCCATCACGGTTGCGCGACACTGCCGGACTCTCACCGACTTCGCTGGGACCCTGCCTATTCAGTTGTGGGCACGCGAGGTCGCTATGCGGGGACGTGCTCGGTCGTGTACTTCACCGCGTCGGTGAGGTGGGTCGCGAAGAGACGCTGGAGCGTCATCACGTGTGCGCAGAGACCTGAGGTGTGGAAGTGCTCGCACTCGCATGACCACTCATCGCCGTGGAGAGAAACGCTGTGGGAGCTGTTGTCGCCGCGGAATCGGACCTCGAACTCTTGAAACGTGATCCGCTGGGGTTCTTCGGCGTACCGCTTGGCCTTCTCGATCTTCGAGATCAGGCTCGAGTACATCCACCGACCTCCACCGCTCCGTCGTTCCGACTGGCGTCGGACGAAAGCGATTCTAGGCCGGGGGGATAACGCCCGATTTCCCGAAGGAACGCGCGGGTGCTAGCTCGCTACCACTCGCGGGTGCGTGTGGGGCGCGCCGTCCGCGATCGCGGCGAGACGGGACACCGGGATGCTGAGGAACGCGGTCACGACGGCCGGATCGAACTGTGAATTCGCGCAGCGCCTGATCTCTTCGCGCGCTGCGTCGATGAGCAGGCCGCGGCGGTACGGGCGGTCGCTGGTCATGGCATCGAACGAGTCGCCGACGGCGAAGATGCGCGCGCCGAGTGGGATGCGCTCCCCCTTGAGTCCGTCCGGGTAGCCCATGCCGTCCCAGCGCTCGTGGTGGTGACGAACGATCCGTGCGACATCCTCGAGGAACGGGATGCCGGAGATGATGCGGGCGCCGAACTCGGGGTGGCGCTTCATGACCGCCCACTCCGATTCGCTGAG
>Ga0068857_100004439_pt1 | contig 11868 bp, 9 predicted proteins | sample KBSCornC72_FD_66591 | JGI IMG/M metagenome (GOLD analysis project Ga0068857, IMG submission 66591) | Corn rhizosphere microbial communities from Kellogg Biological Station, Michigan, USA - KBS Corn C7-2 | ecosystem: Host-associated > Plants > Roots > Rhizosphere > Soil ...
GGCCTCGGCAATGTGTCCGATCATAATCTCAGGAGAAGAGCTGGCAAGCATCGAAGTATTGTGATGTTCCGCCAGCCAGTAGCGCGTATATCCGAGCCGCTCGGCCTGGCGCGCCAGTTCAATCGTATTGCGCAGCGCCTGAGTACTCGTCGCGCCAGCGTCAATTGGCGAAAGATCAAGCACTGAAAGAGGAAATGCCATACTGTGATATCCTTTAGAGAGTCAGGGTCAAAACGTTTTCTATTCCTGCTCACCAAAAAGAACACCCTATAACCCGGCATTTATGCCCGCTGGTGGGCGAGAAGGGAAAGATGTTGGTGTCGAATGTGATTGAGAGGGCATCTGCGTCAAAGGCAGACAATCCTGAGCTTGCTCCCCGATACGCGTTGCCAGAAGACCCATGAGCTGTGGTGTTGTCAGCACGCACACCGAGCCCGCCGAGTCTTCTCATCCCCTTGCGCATGGGTTTGAAGAGTGGATGGGTAGGGAGACCAGTATTCATTGACACCGATGCGGTCTCCATGCTATCATCTGGCTGATGAGTAAAAGATATCTGTTCCCCTCAGGTGGTGTAAAACCGCTTTTGACCGCGTAAGCCCGGCACTTTTGGCTTACGTGGCTGTTTGTGAAGAGCGCCTTCCTCACGCGCAGCGCTGATCGCGTTGGTGCGAGGATATGCGTTGTCTTCATCCTGCGATGTATCTCAGCCCCGTGTTGATTGGACCGCGCCTCGGTTGCCGGGCTCCTTTTGCTTCCCTTCTTGCAGAAACAAGTCGAACGAAAGGATGTTTTATGACCGACACAGAAGTCGTTCCACCACAGCCTGTTTCCCTTTGGCGCAATCGTGACTATCTTTTGCTTTGGCTCGGCAACGCCGTCTCCTCGCTCGGCACGAGTTGCACGCAGTTTGCGTTTCCACTGCTCATTGTGGGGCTGACGCGTTCGATCGCTGCTGCCGGGCTGGCGTATAGCCTGGGACAGCTTCCCTACGTCCTGTTGAGCCTCCCCGCCGGGTCGCTGGTGGATCGCTGGCCGCGCAAACGCGTGATGCTGCTCTCTACCTTCTGCTTGATGGTGTGCGTGGCGAGCATTCCCATGGCGCTGGACCTTTCCAGCGGACCACTGCGGCTGCTTCTCCTCTACGCCATCGCCTTTGGCCTGGGAGCCATTTCTCTTTTCTACGAGCTGGCCGGATTTGCAGCACTGGCATGGATCGTGCCAAAGAGCCAGCTCACCACAGCAGTCGCACAGAACGAGGTGATTGTTGGCTCCAGCGCGCTTGTCGGACCCGCCCTGGGTAGCTTGCTCTTTAGCATCAGCAGGCTGCTCCCGTTCGTCACCGACGCGCTTTCCTCTCTGATCTTGCTTGGCTCATTGTTCTTCATACGCTCGCCCATGCAAGATGAACGGAGGACGCAGCGTCACCACCTGCTCCAAGAAGTGCGCGAAGGACTCACCTGGCTGCGGGAGCATATGGTCATACGCTCGATCTTCCTGATTTCCAGCTATATCAACCTCACCATAACAGCCAGTGTGCTTCTCGTCCTGGACATTGTGCAACAGCAGCATATCCCGTCCGTGCTCTACGGCCTGATTGTCGCAGGTGGCGGCGTCGGGAACCTGCTTGGCGCGGCGCTCTGCCCGCCTTTGCGGCGGCGCATACGCTTTGGCCTCACGCTTCGCTGTGCTCTGATCGTGTTCGTGGTGCTCTGGCCTCTCTATGGCTTCGTCACGACGCCATTGCTGTTGGGAGCCGTCTTCGCGGGCATCGCTCTCGCCGACTCGGTCCGTGCTGTCTTCATGGACAGTTATCGCTTCGCTGTCGTCCCAGATGCCCTGCAAGGCCGCGTCAATGGCGTCTATCGCGTGATCTTGTTCAGCGTCCAAACCCTCGGCTCCTTCGCACTCGGGCTGAGCCTGGAGCATCTGGGTGTGTTGCCGACCGTGGGCATCGTGTGGAGTGGTCTGCTTCTGATCACCGGATTTCTGTTTCTCTCTCGGCACATGCAGCAAGCGGCATTCCCACACGAGTAAATCCCACCATGGAGGGTGTGCAAATATTTTGTGTAACTGACCAGGGCAAGTGGTTGAGTTTGCAAAAAAATGAACCGCGCCCCTGAGAAATTCTCATCTTGACATCATGAAAATAGTTGTATATACTTATGGAAACGGTTACGTTTTATTTTCATCGGAGAGAGAATGTCAGGAAATTTAGCAGATGTTGCAGCCAAAGCAGGCGTTTCGATTGCCACGGCGTCGCGAGCCTTAAATGGCAAAGGAGGAGTCAAGCCGGAAACACGTGATCGGATTCTCACCATAGCGCAAGAGTTGAACTATGCGGCATCTATGGCAGGTCGTGGACTGGCGACATCATCCACGCAAACTATCTGTTATGTCATGAGTCAACTCTATGATCCAATAGAGGAAGACCCATTCTATCCGATCATTATGCGTGGTGTTGAAGCCGAATTAAGCAATAAGGGATACCATTTACTTCTGACCGTCGCACGTGGTGAACAGCTCAAATCGGTCGCCAACTTTAAACCTGTCGCCGAAGGGCGTGTGGATGGTATTATTCTGGCTGGACCAGATATCCCTCCGCGTTTTATCGTTGAACTGAAGCACCAGGGTATTCCCATCCTCTTAATCGACAACAACCTTCCCACCATGCCCATTGATACAGTGAACAACGATGATCAGCGGGGAGGGCAACTGGCAACCACGCACCTGATTGAACATGGACATGCTACCATTGTGGCTCTGCTGGGGCCACAATCCTGGTTTAGTTCGATGCGCCGTGGTCAAGGCTATCAGCTTGCCATGCAGCAAGCAAATCTTCCACCTTATATGTTTCATTCAGAAATGGGCACGAATATTGAGACAGGGAAGAAACTCATGGATCAGGCTCTTGACGCAGTTCCCAATCTCACGGCAGTCTTTGCTGCTAATGATGCAATGGCTGTTGGGGCAATGCGAATGCTGGTTCAACGTAGATTAAGGGTTCCTGAAGATGTAGCTGTGATTGGTTTCGATGATACGCTCTATAGCGCGTTAAGCGAACCACCTCTCAGCACCATGAGGGTCTTTAAACAGGAATTAGGAAAACTCGCAGCGAAGCGAATGCTAGAGATGTTGGAAGATGAGGATTCCACCCATCGACCCGAAGTCCAGGCGCTCCTGGCAACCGAGTTAGTCACACGCCGCTCTTGTGGCTGTGAAACTGACAACCAGTGGTAATACAGCCTCACCCGTTGTATTCGAAGACCACCTTCCTTCGCGAAAATCAAGTGAAGGCTAAAGAGGTCGTCTCGGGCCAAAGCCGTTCTTATGACATGTCAACAAATAGACATGTCAACCGGATATGAAAAGCACTTTAGTAAAGTGCTTTAGTAAGGAGTCTCAGCAATGAAGCTAAAACACGTTTTAAAATTCCTTGTACCGCTGATGCTTGCAACATTCATGTTTGCAGGATGCGGTGGAGGCCAGGCAAGTAATTCATCAGGAAAAGTCGCGATTACCTTCTGGGCGGCACCAAATCCTCCTCAGGTGAAATTCTGGACAGATATGGCCAAAGGATTTATGGCCCAGAATCCAAAGATCACGGTTACTGTGAAAGCGATGCCAGAATCGCCAACCTCCGAAGCAGCTATTCAGGCAGCACTGGCTGGTAATACAGCGCCAACAGCTTCTGAGAATATATTTACTGGCTTTGCTTCTCAACTTTCTCAGTCGCAGGCCTTAGTTCCGCTTGACCAGATGCCTGGTTTTAATCAGGTCATACAGGCGCGCAATATGCAGAAGACGATGGCCAACTGGAAGTTCAGCGATGGCCATTCATATGTGATCCCCATGTATTCAAACCCGATGCTGGTTGGCTGGCGCATGGATATTTTGCGCCAGATTGGCTACAATCAGCCGCCGCGCACCTATAGCCAGGTGATTGCGATGGGCAAAAAACTTCAGGCCAAATTCCCCAAAAAATTCGTGTGGGTTGGTCAACCCCTGGGTGATGATAGCTGGTACCAGCGCTGGTTTGATTTCTTTACGCTTTATGATGCTGCCAGCAATGGTCATTCCTTCATCACAGGCGATAAGCTTACCGCCGATGAGCAGTCCGCGCTGCAAACGCTGACGTTTGTGCAACAGTTATCGCAGCAACATATGCTTATGACGCAGAACGTGACAGACCCATTCGAGACGGGCCTGGCTGTAATGAATGTGATCGGTCCGTGGACGTTCCCAACCTGGCAGCAGAAATATCCAAACTTAAAGTTGAACGACACCTACGTTCTGACTCCTCCTCCGGTTCCTGATAGCATGGCGAGCAGTTCAGTTGATACAACCAAAACTTTTGGCGACTCCAAAGGTATTGTGATCTACCGGCAGGCTTCACCAGAGCAGCAGCAGGCCGCCTGGCAGTTTTTTAAATGGACTTTGAGCGATGCCCAACACGATCTGGCCTGGCTGCAGACGACTGGCGAGGCTCCTGCTCGTGATGATCTGGGTGCCAACTCGGTCTTTACAAGTTACTATCAACAGAATCCGCAACTTCTGGCCTATGCCAAAAACATCTCAAATGCGATTCCCGCGATACAGAATGCAAATTACACGAGTATTCAGCAGTCGCTGGGTGATGATGCATGGATTCCGGTCATCAAAGGTCAGACGACCCCTGAGCAGGGTTGGCAGAAATGGAAGTCGTCAGTCCAATTGTCGTCAGGCAATTAGGTTTTTGTAGTAGTTCTAGCTAACAGGGTGACTCCATATGCGGTGCTGCACTCCCTATGGAGCCACCCACCCCTTTCTGAGAAGCATCGGTATATTGCTGTTCACGTCTCCATAACCAATGGTTGCCGATTCAATAGACACGCCATATATCTGCTTATCAGTGTAGCTACGCATAACACGTGCTGTAAAACGCAATTGTCAACGGCTCAATCGAGACTAATACGGCACATGCGTATTCAGACAATTGGATGGCATCTTGCGGAGGATTTTACTATGGTACAAGATACATATAATGTAAGTGAGTCCACTCAGCATAGAAAAGGCGCTCGACAGGGACAGGCCAGACGGCGCATCCGTTCGCGCAACCATGGCTACTGGCTTTACTGGATTGCTGTGCCTGTTTTTCTCCTGATGGTGATGCCTTATGCTTATCTGCTCCTCCAGTCGTTTGCTCCCTGGAGTCAGGTAGACGAGACCTTTTTCCCTTCAACATTCACGTTGCGTTCCTATGAATGGATCTTTACAGGTGGTGGTTTTGAGCCGCAGCCCTGGCTCAATGCGCTGTTCAATAGCATGCTGGTGTCTGTTGTTGATAGCGTATGTATGGTGGTTATAGGGGCTATCGCAGGCTATGCGCTCTCAATACTTCAATTTCGTGGTCATAAATTTATCAATGACTTTATTCTTTTTCAAATGTTCTATCCGGCTATTATCTTGCTGGTACCCACGTTTCTGGTGATTCGCTTTACCGGACTCTACGATACCTATTGGGCCATGTTGCTGCCATATCTGGTAAGTCTGTGGGCTGTGTTTATGTATACGAGTTTTTTTCGCTCGGTTGATAAGGAAATCTTAGAGGCCGCACGTATAGACGGTGCCGGGGAACTGACCATCATTTTCCGCCTGATGATACCGATTTCTCGCACAATATCAACGGTCATCTTCCTATTCGTCTTTATGGATCGCTGGACCAACCTGTTGTGGGACCTGATAGTCGTGAAAGATCCGGCAAAACAGACGTTAAGTGTCCTGCTCTCAACGATGTTTGGTCCCTATGGTACCTATCCAGGACCTCTCTATGCGGCAGGTGCTCTGCTGACATTCCCTATTCTTATTCTGTTCCTCATCTTTAGCCGTAATCTGGTGAATGGTATTCAGCTTGTTTTACGTTAATCAGATAACAAAGCAAGCAAATATGCACGAAAGGGGCCTGGACTATGATCGGTGTAACTGGTACAAAACAGAGTAAGCGGTCAAAGATTTTCTGGAGGAAAGAGTTTCAGGGCTGGCTGCTGACGAGTCCATACATGCTATTTACACTCATCTTTTTCCTGATACCGCTGGTATACAGTGTCTATCTTGTCTTTCAGCATTGGAATCTGATCTCGCCGACACCGACATTTGTTGGCCTGGCAAACTTTCAGGAGGCACTCACAAGTCCACGGGTCTGGCAAGCTTGTCTGGTATCCTATAAGTTCATGGTGCTCTTCGTGCCACTCGTGATGGCCGCGTCGATTGGGCTGGCCTTGATTGTGCACCACCTGCCAAAATTGAAGGCGCTCTTTGTAATTGGATTCTTCCTGCCCTACTTAGCGTCAGGAGTCGTGTCTTCGCTGGTTGTGCGCGGTATCCTGGCCTATAATAGTCCCTTTAATACGTTTTTGCGCTCCGTATTCGGTACGTCTCCAGATTGGCTGGGCAATGGTAATCTTGCATTACTGATAATCGTGATGATGGTGGTCTGGAAGTTCGCGGGCTACTATGCGCTCATCTTCCTTTCTGGTTTGCAGGGCATTATCAGCGAAGTCTACGAGGCGGCATCACTTGATGGAGCAAATGCCTGGACAACCTTCTGGCGCATCACTTTGCCGATGCTGTACCCGGCTTTCTATACTGTGTTAATCCTGGCGGTGGGTATTTCGTTTGCGCTGTTCACTGAGCCATTTATGCTGACCAAGGGTGGCCCAGAAATGGCAACGCAAACCTGGCAGTTAGAAATTTACTTTCAGGCATTTGAGCAGTTTCGTTCAGGTTATGGTGCAACTGTTGCACTGATCAATGCAGTCGTTACGCTGATTACTATTCTCATTATCCGCCGTCTTGTTGAAGCGTGGGGACGCCGTAATGGCTGGTAATCCTGTTTGTCGTCCTCCCCTTTTTTACTAACCGAAGGAGCATTTCATAATGGTTGATATAGCAAAGCGTTTTTCACATAATCCTATCTTGCATCCGCGCGATGTCAAGCCCAGCATAGATGGTCTCGTCGTTGAGTGCCTGCTCAATCCGGGCGCTTTCACATTCCAGGGAAAAACCTATTTATTGCTGCGTGTCGCCGAACGCCCGGAATCAAAAGAGGGGTACGCGAGCGCTCTTAGTATCGATCCCAACCAGGCCAGCGGACTGAAAGTACTGCATTTCGCAAAAAATGACCCGGTGGTGGATCTCAGCGATCCCCGCAGCATCGTTCACAAGGGGAAAACATACCTCACGACGCTCTCACACCTACGTTTAGCATCGAGTGAAGACGGCATTCATTTCACCGTCGATGAGAAACCAACCCTGCTTGGTGAAGGCCACCAGGAAGCTTATGGTATCGAAGATTGCCGCGTCACGCAGGTAGGTAGCTGCTATTATTTGACCTATACAGCAGTCGGCGAAGATGGCTATGGTGTTGGCATGATTAGCACCGAAGATTGGCAGCACTTCACACGTCATGGTATGATTCTGCCTCCTCCCAACAAGGACTGTACGCTTTTCGCCGAAAAGATCGGAGACAAATATTACGCACTACATCGCCCAACGCTTGGCGACGGTGGACTGGGTGGTAACTATATCTGGATCGCCGAATCGCCCGATCAGCTTCACTGGGGCAATCATACATGCATTGCACGCTCGCGCCCTGGTAAATGGGATTCGGCTAGAGTCGGAGCGGGGGCCGCGCCTACGCGCACATCAGAGGGCTGGCTAGAAATCTATCATGGAGCCACCGAAGATAACCGCTACTGCCTGGGGGCACTGCTGCTCGATCTCAACGATCCAACCAAAGTTATTGCTCGCTCAGAGGACCCCATCATGGAGCCAACGACTGACTATGAGATCAATGGCTTCTTCGGCAGCGTTATCTTTACGAACGGCGTCGTCGAGAACGGCGATGCTATTACAGTCTATTATGGGGCTTCTGATCTTGTTGTGTGTGGAGCAACCTTCTCGATCAAAGAGATCCTCGATACGCTGCGCTAGGAGAAATTATGAGCAGGCAACTTGGATTAGGAGTCATTGGGTACGGCGGCTTTGGCGAGTTTACCACTGCTGCTCTAAAGGATCTGCCTCAACTGCGTATCGCGGCAATCTTCGATACGATTGAGGCGAGAAGGGAAGCAGCGGCAGCCCGTTATCAACAAACACGTGTCTACGCGGAGATGGAACAATTGTTGTCTGATCCCGAAGTCGATATCGTGACCATTGCCACACCTCCCTGGCTACATGTATCGCAAGCCTTAGCAGCTATCAAAGCGAAGAAACATGTCTTCCTTGAAAAGCCGCTGGCAACTATCTTAAGTGACGCGGATACGCTGGTCTCTGCTGTGCATGAGCACAGGGTGCATCTCACCATCGACTATGTGCTGCGTCATGTGCCGATCTATAAAAAGCTACAAGCCCTGGTCAACAGCAAACTGCTGGGCGATGTCGCCTATGTGCGCCTGGAAAATACCGCCTCTAATGAGGCCCTGCACGCGCAACACTGGTTCTGGAATCGCGCTAAAAGCGGGGGCATCTTTATCGAACACGGCGTCCACTTCTTTGATCTATGTAACCAGGTCGTCGGTAGTAACCCGGATATTATCTCAGGTTATGCCCATACTGGAAGCAATGGCAGACAGGATCGCGTTATGTCAGCGGTAGCATACGCGAATGGCGTACAGGCTAACTTCTATCACACCTTTGACCGGCCCGCGATTATTGAGCAGACAACTTTCCACGTAGTAATGGAGCGTGGCACCGCGACTGCTTACGGCTGGATACCTGATCGCCTGGAGATTCAAGGCACATTGCCAGAGCAGAATTACGGCCAACTGGAGGAGGTATTGGGAGTCAGGCTAGAAGTGACCAGCGTTCCTGCCCCTGAAGGGATCACTGGCGCGACACCAGGACAACTGGTGCATGCGACCCTGACCCGTGCTAACCGCACGCTCGATTACCAGAATGCTGTGCGCGAGGGCGTGGCCGATCTGATCAAAGCAATTCAGGAACCTGATTACAAACCACAGGTATCTCTACAAGATGCCTATGATAGCTTCAAACTGGCCTATCTTTCGCAGCAGTCTATCGAAAAAGGACATAGCCTCAATTTCTAAGATGGGAAGGAAGGGGGGAAGAACGAAATCCTCTTTTTTTGAGAGACGCGAGCTATGACGGCCCGCGTTCGGCTACTATCTGGGCCTGGATCATTGCGCGGTAGCTCGCGATGTGGTCAGCTTGCTGGTCCTTCATTCCAAGCTTGCATAGAGAGAGAAAAACTGTCTAACCAGCATATGCCTGGTTGGGCAGAAAAGGTGGATAGGTTCTCCATGCGGGGGAACGCTGAAAGGTCAAACCTCCATTTCGTTGCTTTCTTTCGCAAGAATTGCCTGCTCAACATCATTGAGATGTTCCAGCATACTCGCGCGCGCCTGCTGAGGATCGCGCGCAACGATCGCGGTGACGATGCGCTCGTGTTGCCAGGATGAACGTATAATGCGTTCGGGAATAGCCAGGCTATTGCTGCGCGCCAACGCGAGTTCATCCAATAGTGTCGCCATCAGCAAAACCAGAAGACGGTTGGCGGTGCTGGCGGCAATCAGCGCGTGCAAACGTCCATCCAGTTCGTTGATCAGCGCGATTTCTGGCTGGGAAGCATGGCGAAGTTCTTGATCTCTGAGCAAGAGCAGGCGCAATTCCGCGAGTTGTTCAGCGCTGGCGCGCTGAGCAGCCCACGCGGCGGCATCCCCTTCCAATGTCCGACGAATCTCAAACAATTCACGGGTACGGGCAACAAGATCAGCTTGAGGGGTCGTACCTTCGGAGGTCAGGGCCAGGGTGAGACGTTGCGCGGTGGCCTGAATGCTTTTACCAATGACAAAGACGCCACGCCCATGACGTGCTTCGACCATGCCCAGAGCGGCCAGGGTTGCCAGAGATTCGCGCAAAATGGTGCGGCTGACGCCCAGTTGTACCGCGAGTTCGCGTTCGGGTGGTAGACGATCTCCGGGCGCAAGCTTACCACTTTCAACAAGATCGCGAATAGCATCAACCACGCGGCTCTCCAGGCTGCGCGGTGTCTCCTGCATTGGCTGAAACATACTTACAATTCCCTCCATGCAATGGGATCAATGCCAACTTCCTCGCTCAGAGCATCCAACTCCGCCCGCGTTGCGGCATCGAGCGGAATCCCCTCTTGCATCCGTTGCTTCCGCACAGTTGCTCTTCGCTCACCAGGAATGCGCACGCGCTGGCCCGGCGCGCTGGGGACCGCGTGCAAGGCATCCAGCAGACCACCCAGGCGGTTGCTATATTCATCTTGCGACACCAGCGGCGCGAGATCGACAGCCAGGCACCATAACCCGGAGTCGGTGGGAGTGTGCCAATCTTCATAGGGAGAACGCACCTGCGGTCCCCAGGCAGCGCCTGAGATGGTTGATGAAAGAATTTCGATCATCAGACCCAGCGCATACCCTTTGGCACCGGCCATCGGCAAAACGGCCCCGGCGAGCGCAGCCTGGGCATCGGTTGTCGGGCGCCCCTCCGCATCGATAGCCCAGCCTTCAGGAATGGGCTGCTGCTGGCGCGCGGCCATGATTATATTACCACGCGCGACAACGCTGGTGGCCATATCAACGACCACTGGCGGATCGTCAGGAGTTGGACCAGGAACGGTGAAAGCGAGCGGGTTGGTCCCCAGAAAAGCGATCTTGCCGCCCCAGGGAGGCACGGCTGGCGGGGTATTTCCGGCCATTATCGCCAGGCAACCCTGACGAGCTGCGCGCTCGGTATAAACCGAGAAAGCAGCCGCGTGGTTCGTGTGTGCTACCGCGACCATCCCTACACCCTGCATTTTTGCCAGGCGCACCGCTTCGTCGAGCGCGGCCACGGCGGCGACGGGACCAAGGGCATTCGCTGCATCAAGATGAGCCACAGCGGGCGCGGGATGTTGCCAGCGCATCGATGGACGAGCAGCCGCCAGTCCCGCTTTGACACGTCGCACATAGAGCGCGAGCCGCGAAACGCCGTGGGTATCAAGTCCCTCTAAATTGGCCTCGACCAGCGCCCAGGCAGTTGTCAAGGCATCTTCATCACTGAGGCCGACTGCGCGCAGAGCAGCTATTGCGAATTGAGAGAGAGCAGCCGACTCCACGAGGCTTTTCTGTTGCATAATCTGTTCTTTCTTCATGAAATACGCCCAATCGCTGGTTCGCCCGCCAGAACGCGCAACACATCACTCACAACCAGGCGTGAAGTCCGTTCCTGCGCCTGCGCGGTAAGACCGGCGATATGCGGCGTCAACAGAACCGAAGGGCAGGTGAGCAACGGATCATCGGCGGGCGGTGGCTCCAGTTCGCGCACATCCAGAATCGCCAGGCGCGGGCGTCCAGCAGTGAGCGCGGCCAGCAGAGCGCTTTCATCGATAATCCCTCCGCGCGAGGTATTGATGAGTACCGCGTGCGCCTGCATTTTGTTCAGCGTCTCTGCATTGAGCATATGCAGGGTCGCAGGCAATAGCGGCACATGTAAACTGAGGAAATCTGCCTGCGTCAGCACTTCATCCAGCGGCACAAGCGTAATATCCTGTTCCTGTGGAGCAAAATCGTAGGGGCCAACCAGCGGATCATAGCCAATCACGCGCATCCCGAACGCGGCTGCGCGCGTAGCCACCCGTCGCCCAATTTCCCCCACGCCAATCAGGCCGAGTGTACGGCCCCAGAGTTCCGTCCCGCCGAAATGCGCGCGATCCCACGCGCCAGCGCGTACACTGGCATCTGCCGTGGCCAGTTCGCGCGTGGCGTGCAGCATCGCGGCCAGAACATACTCAGCAACCGCGATGGCATTCGCGTTGCGCGCGGCGGTCACGGTGATGCCACGAGCACGCGCGGCAGCGAGATCGAT
>Ga0068857_100004443_pt1 | contig 11865 bp, 10 predicted proteins | sample KBSCornC72_FD_66591 | JGI IMG/M metagenome (GOLD analysis project Ga0068857, IMG submission 66591) | Corn rhizosphere microbial communities from Kellogg Biological Station, Michigan, USA - KBS Corn C7-2 | ecosystem: Host-associated > Plants > Roots > Rhizosphere > Soil ...
GCGGTCGACGATCTCGTCGGGCACGAAGTCGACGTGGTCGTTCTCGGCCTTGCCGTGCGAGTTGTAGTCGTAGCCGGTGCGGCCCGCGATGTAGTCGGTGAGGGCCTTGGGGACGGAGCCATCCGCGCCGCCTGTGCCGGTTCCGTACTTGGCCACGATGTCGGCCACGTGGTTGCCCACCATGCCGCCGAACCAGCGGCTCTGTTCGCGGGCGTGCTGCAGGCCGGCCTCGGTGCCCTCGGTGATGTAGAAGGGCGCGGCCACGCAGAAGGTGATGGAGTCGGGGTCGCGACCCGCGGCCTCGGCGGCCGATCGAACCGTCGCGATCATCCACTTCGCGATGTCGATGTCGGCCAGTTGGAGGATGAAGCCGTCACCCACCTCGCCGGTCAGCTTGAGCGCGAGCGGTCCGTAGGCGGCCACCCACACCTCGAGCTCGCTGCCGACACTCCACGGGAAGCGCAGTTCGGCGCCGTGGTAGGCGACGCTGCGCGAGTTGCCCAGTTCGCGGATCACATGGATCGCCTCGCGCAGCTCGGCCAGCGTGGTCGGCTTGCCGTTCGTGACGCGCACGGCCGAGTCGCCGCGCCCGATGCCGACGACGGTGCGATTGCCGTACATCTCGTTGAGGGTGGCGAAGACGGATGCCGTGACCGTCCAGTCGCGCGTCGCCGGGTTGGTGACGAACGGGCCCACCTTCACCCGCCGGGTCTCGGCGAGGATCTGGCTGTAGATCACGTACGGCTCCTGCCAGAGCAGGTGCGAGTCGAAGGTCCACACGTGCGAGAATCCGTGCTGCTCGGCGAGCTTGGCGAGCGCGATCGTGCGCGATGCGGGCGGGTTGGTCTGGAGTACTGCCCCGAAGTCCATGTGCTGTGTGTGCTCCGAGTCTCAGATCAGGTACTGCGACAGGCCGCGCTTGATGAACTTGCCGTCGCCCTTGGCGCCGAGGTACTGGTTCCTGTCGACGATGACCTTGCCGCGGCTGATCACGGTGTCGACGTGGCCGTCGATCTCGAAGCCCTCCCACGCGCTGTGGTCCATGTTCATGTGGTGGGTCTTGCCGTCACCGATTCCGATCGAGGTGTGACCGTTCGGGTCGTACACGACGACATCCGCGTCGGCGCCGGGCGTGATCACGCCCTTCTGGCCGTACATGCCGAACATCCGCGCCGGGGTGGTGCTGGTGAGCTCGACCCAGCGCTCCAGCGTGAGCTCGCCGGTGACGACGCCCTGGTACATCAGGTCCATCCGGTGCTCGACCGAGCCGATCCCGTTCGGGATCTTGCGGAAGTCGCCGATGCCAAGATCCTTCTGACCCTTCATGCAGAACGGGCAGTGGTCGGTCGACACCATCTGCAGGTCGTTCGTCCGCAGCGCCTGCCACATGTGATCCTGGTGGCCCTCTTCGCGCGAGCGCAGCGGCGTGGAGCACACCCACTTGGCGCCCTCGAAGTCGCCCCACTCCTTGCTGACCGCGCCGAGCTGCTCCTCGAGCGAGAGGTACAGGTACTGCGGGCAGGTCTCGCCGAACACGTTCTGCCCGTTGTCACGCGCCCAGGCCAGTTGCTGAACGGCTTGCTTCGCGCTCACGTGCACCACGTACAGCGGGGCGTTGGTCAGTTGCGCGAGCATGATCGCGCGGTGGGTCGCCTCCTCCTCCATCTGCCAGGCGCGGGCGATGCCGTGGAAGTAGGGCGTGGTCTTGCCCGCCTCCACCAGTTGGGCGGCGAGCACGTCGATGGCCGGGCCGTTCTCGGCGTGCATCATGGTGAGCAGGCCGTAGTCGGCCGCCTTCTGCATGGCGCGCAGGATCTGGCCGTCATCCGAGTAGAAGACCCCCGGGTAGGCCATGAACATCTTGTAGCTCGTGATGCCCTCGTCGACGAAGCCGGCCATCGCCTTCAGCGAGTCGTCGTCGACGCCGCCCATGATCTGGTGGAAGCCGTAGTCGATCGCGCAGTTGCCCGCCGCCTTGGCGTGCCACTTCGCCAGGCCGTCCTGCACCTTGGTGCCCGTGGTCTGCACGGCGAAGTCGATGACCGTCGTCGTGCCACCCCAGGCGGCGGCGCGGGTGCCGCTCTCGAAGGTGTCGCTCGCCTCGGTGCCGCCGAACGGCAGCTCGAAGTGGGTGTGCGCGTCGATGCCGCCCGGGATGACGTACTTGCCGGTCGCGTCGATCACCGTGTCCGCCGACTCGGCCAGGTCGGTGCCGAGCAGCACCGAGCCGGGAGTCAGCACGCCCACGATCTTCTCGCCGTCGATCAGCACGTCTGCTGCGGCCCGTCCGGTGGCCGAGACCACCGTTCCGCCCGTGATCAGGGTCGTGGTCATGGCGCCACGATCTCCGCGTAGGAGTCGGGCCGGCGATCCCGGTAGAACTGCCAGTCGTCGCGCATCTGCTGCACCATGTCGAGGTCGAGGTCGCGGATCAGGATCTCTTCATCCGTGCCCGAGCCGCGCTCGCCCACGAAGTTGCCGCGCGGGTCGATGACCTGGCTGGTGCCGTAGAAGTCGACGGCGAGCTCGCCGTACTCGTTGTCCTCGCGGCCGACCCGGTTGGGCTGGAGCACGAAGTAGCCGTTGGCGACGGCGGCGCACGGGCCCTCGACCTCCCAAAGGCGGTTGCTCAGGCCGGGCTTGGTGGCGTTCGGGTTGAAGACGATGTGGGCTCCGTTGAGACCCAACTCGCGCCAGCCCTCGGGGAAGTGCCGGTCGTAGCAGATGTACAGGCCGACCTTGCCGACCGAGGTGTCGAACACCGGGTAGCCGCCGTTGCCCGGGCGGAAGTAGAACTTCTCCCAGAAGCGGTCGAGGTTGGGGATGTGGTGCTTGCGGTACTTCCCGAGGATCGTGCCGTCGTTCTCGACGATGACCGCCGTGTTGTAGTACACGCCGGTGATGTCCTCCTCGTAGATCGGGAGGATCATGACCAGCTTGAGCTCCTTGGCGAGCGCCGCGAAGCGCTGGACGATCGGTCCGTCGGCCGGCTCGGCGTAGCGGTAGTACTTCTTGTCTTCGGTGATGCCGAAGTACGGGCCGTAGAACAGCTCCTGGAAGCAGATGATCTGCGCGCCCTGGGCTGCAGCGTCCCGGGCGAACTGCTCGTGCTTGGCCAGCATCGACTCCTTGTCGCCCGTCCAGGTGGTCTGGGTGATGGCGGCGCGGACGATCGTCATGCTGGTCTCCTTCTCGGTCGCAGCCTGCGGCGGCCTTCGACGAGTTGCTTTTTGTTATTGTTCGCCGTAAACATTTCATCGACGTTACAAGTCGTGGCGTTGCTGTAAAACGTACGGCGGTCAGGATGAAGTCGGTAGCCCTCGCGATCGAGGAGCGCTCCCCGCGTGGAATCGCGACAGGCATCGCGCGCATGATCACCACCGGCGACCTCGCACCCGGCGACCGGCTGCCGACCGTGCGCGACCTCGCCGTGGATCTCGGGGTCAGCCCGGCCACGGTCAGTCACGCCTGGCAGACCCTCGCCTCGGCCGGGCTGATCACCAGCCGCGGGCGCAGCGGCAGCTTCGTGCGATCGGCGCCGCGCGAGTGGCTCCCCCGGCGCTACCGCGACCTCGGCGCCGCCCAGGAGGCCCGGCTCGATCTGTCGCGCGGCACTCCGGACCCCGAGCTGCTGCCGGCGCTCGGTCCGGCGCTCTCGCGCGTGTCGGCGCGGGCCGACACCAGCAGCTACCAGCAGTTGCCTGACATCCCCGAGCTGCACGATCTGATGCGCGACACCTGGCCGTCGCCGGTCGAGTCGATCACCGTGACCAACGGGGCGCTGGATGCCATCGACCGCGTGCTCGCGACCATCGCGCGGTTCGGCGACCGGGTGGTCGTCGAGAACCCGACCTTCCCGCCGTTCATGGATCTGCTGGAGCAGTACGGCCTCGAGCCGGTGCCCGTCGGCGTCGACGAGCAGGGGATGATCCCGCACGAGTTCGCGGCCGCGTTGGGCGCCGGTCCGACTTTGGTGGTGCTGCAGCCGCGCGCTCACAACCCCACCGGGGCGTCGATGACGCGCGACAGGGCCCAGGAGCTCGCGACCCTGCTGCATCGCAGCCGCGCCGCCGACGGGGCGATCGTGCTCGAGGACGACCATTCGGGTGCGATCAGCTCCGCGCCCGATGTCACCCTCGCCAGCTGGCTGCCCGACCGGGTGCTGCACGTGCGCAGTTTCTCGAAGTCGCACGGGCCCGACCTGCGCATCGGCGCGCTCGGCGGCCCGCGCGCCCTCGTCGATCGGGTGGTCGCCCGACGGCTGCTCGGCCCCGGATGGACGTCCCGCATGATGCAGGCCATGCTCTACGAACTGCTGACCGATCCCGAGTCGATCGCGCAGGTGGCGGCCGCAGGCGAGCGGTATGCGCAGCGGCAGCGCAAGCTCGCGGCGGCGGTCCACGATGCGGGTGCGAGCCTGCGACCGGGCGACGGGGTCAACGCGTGGCTGCGGGTGGACGACGAGCGATCTGCCATCGTGCAGCTTGCGGCAGCCGGCATCCGGGTCGCGCCGGGGGCGCCGTTCCAGCTGGGCGAGACTGGCGGGTTCGTGCGGGTCACCGTGGGCATGGTGCGCGACGATGTCGCGGCGGTGGGTGCCGCGCTGGCCGCGGCGGCTCACTCATGAGCGGCAGCACCCTGAAGGTCGTCGTCCTGGCCGGCGGAGTCGGCGGCTCGCGCTTCCTGACCGGGATGCGCGCGCACCTGCGCGCCACGCACCCCGACGCTCGGCTGACCGCTGTGGCGAACACCGGCGACGACCTCTGGCTGGCCGGCCTGCGGATCACGCCCGACCTCGACACGATCATGTATACGCTGGCCGGCATCAACGACACCGAGCGCGGCTGGGGCCGGGTCGGCGAGACGGAGCGGGTCTCGGGCGAGCTGCGCGAATGGGGCGTGGGATGGCCGTGGTTCACGCTCGGCGACCTGGACGTGTCGGCATCCATCGCCCGCAGCGCATGGCTACGCGAGGGCGTGCCGCTGCACGAGGTGGTCGAGCGGCTCACGGCACGCTGGCCGCAGATCGGCGCGCGCTTGCTGCCCGCGACCGATGACGAGGTCGAGACGCACGTCATCGTGGACGACCCCGACCGGCCCGGCACTCGGCTCGAACTGCACTTCCAGGAGTGGTGGACCCGCTACCGGGCGTCGCTGCCGGCCCTCGCGTTCCCGCAGCGCGGCATCGACGGCGCGACCGCCGGGCCTGGGGTGCTGGAGGCGATCGCGACCGCGGATGCCGTGGTCCTGGCGCCCTCGAACCCCGTGGTGTCGATCGGGACCATCCTCAACATCCCCGGCGTACGGGACGCCGTCCGTTCGGCCTCGGCACCGATCATCGGGGTCTCGCCCATCATCGGCGGCACCGTCGTGCGCGGGATGGCCGACGCCTGCCTCACCGCGATCGGCGTCGAGACGGATGCCGCGGCCGTCGCCCGGCACTACGCGAGCCGCGCCGCGGGAGGCGTGCTCGATGGCTGGCTGGTCGACACCGCCGACGCTGGGGCCGTCACGGAGTTGGCGCGCGATCGGATCGCGTGCCGCGCGGTTCCGCTCTGGATGCGCGACGAGCGGCTCAGCGCCGCGATCGCGGGCGAGGCGCTGGAGCTGGCGGCCTCGTTTCGCGGCGCCTGAGCGCGAGAGCGAGCTGCTCAGGGGTGTCGACGTCGAGGCGCACCGAGCTGTCGGCCGGCACCTGGAGTTCGACCAGACCGAGTGAGCGGTGCCTCGCAGCCGACGCCTCGCCGAATGCCGTCCGCAGTGCCTTCCCGGGCGCCGACGTCACCAGGGTCGTGCCGGTCCCCTCGTGGTCGGCGACGAAGCTGCGCGGGTGGTGCGCCGCGGAGGCGAGCGCCGCAGCGAGCTCGGCCGGGTCCAGTGCCGGGAGGTCGCCCAGCAGCGCGGCACGCGGAGCGTCGATCCCCGCCAGCGCAGCGCCGGCCGCGACGGCGGCGTCGATGCCCGAGGGGACTGTCTCGAGCAGGACCTCGGCGCCGGCTGGCCGGAAGGCGGCGTCGGAGGTGACCACGATCACGCGGTCGACCGCGTCGCAGGCCACCACGGCAGCGACCGTGTCGACGGCGATGGCGCGCGCGACCTCCGGCCCGAGCCCGAGCCGCGACTTGCCGATCGCCGCCGGCTTCACCGGGATGATCACGGTCCACAGTGCGTCGGCGACGTGCATGTGATCAGTCTGCGCGATCGCTAGGCTCGACGCTGTCAGGTCCTCCGGGCTGCATTGCCCGCGTGCGCCGCTCGTTCATGAGCGGCTCGGCCGAGGTGAGCCGGTTTACGGGCTCGCAGCTCCGTTCCGTTTCACGTTCCTTGGAGACCTCATGCCCCGACCCCGCACGCGCGCCGCCGGCGTGGCCGCGATCGTCGCCGCCGCCCTGCTGCTGACCGGATGCGGTGCCGCCGTTGCCCACCCCTCGGCCGGCACCGGCTCGCCCGCCGCCGACAAGCCGCTGGTGATCCAGAACTGCGACACGAAGGTCACCTTCGCGAAAGCGCCGAAGCGGGTGGTGAGCATCAAGTCCACCTCCACCGAGATCCTGCTCGCGCTCGGGCTCGGCGACCGGATCGTCGGCACCGCGTTCCAAGACGGGCCGGTGCCGGCGAAGTGGTCGGCGCAGGCCGCGCGCCTGCACAAGATCTCGGACTTCATGCCGAGCGAAGAGGCGCTGCTCGCCCTCGAGCCCGACATGGTCTACTCCGGCTGGGAGTCCGCGTTCTCGGCCGACCAGGCGGGCACCCGCTCCGAGCTGACAGCGCTCGGCGTCGGCAGCTACGTCCAGCCGGCCGCCTGCCGCACGACGGGTGCGCCGGCCAAACTCACGTTCTCGGACATCTTCGGCGAGCTGAAGCAGGTGGGAGCGATCTTCCGGGTGGATGCCGCCGCCGACAAGCTCGTCGCGCAGCAGAAGGCCGAGCTGGCGACGGTCCACAAGAGCACGAAGGGGCTCAGCGCGCTCTGGTACTCCTCGGGCACCGACACCCCGTACGTCGGAGCGGGCACCGGCGCCCCCGAGCTCGTGATGGAGACCGTGGGCCTGAAGAACGTGGCCGGCGACGTGAAGCAGACCTGGACCTCGTTGGGCTGGGAGTCGATCGTCGCCGACGACCCCGACGTCATCATCCTGATCGACGCGAGCTGGAACACCGCGGCCAGCAAGATCGCCTCGCTCGAATCCAACCCGGCGACGGCGAACCTCAGCGCGGTGAAGAACCACCGCTACATCACGCTGCCCTTCCCGGCCAGCGAGGCGGGCGTCCGGACCGTGGATGCTGCGGTTTCGGTGTCGAAGCAACTGAAGGCCCTCGGACTCGGGTGACGAACCGCGCCCGCACGTGGAGTTGGGGAGTCGCGCTCGGCGCGGCCCTCCTGCTCTCGATCGCGGTCGCCACGACGATCGGGCCGGCGCCGCTGTCGGTTCCGGACGTCGTGGGCAGCGTGCTCGCGCACCTCGGCATCGGCCGGAGTCCGCTCGACGCCCTGCACGACGGGATCGTCTGGGAGCTGCGACTCCCCCGCGTGCTGACCGCGGCCGTGGTCGGCGCCGGTCTCGCGCTCGTCGGGGGCGTGATGCAGGCCCTGACCCGCAATCAGCTGGCGGATCCCTATCTGCTCGGGTTGTCATCCGGGGCCTCGCTCGGGGCGGTCAGCGTGCTGCTGCTGGGCGTGACACTGTTCGGTCTGCCGCTGCTGCTGCCGGTCGCGGCGTTCGGCGGCGCGATCCTGGCCCTGCTGGCCACCCTCGCGCTGGCCGGCTCGCTCGGCCGCATCACCCCGACCCGCACGGTGCTGGCCGGCGTCGCCGTGTCGTCGCTGGCGGCCGCGATCACCAGTTTCGTGATCTTCTGGGCCGCGACCGGCGACTCCTACCGCGACGTGCTCAACTGGCTGCTCGGCTCGCTCGCCGGGGCGCGCTGGCCGCAGGTCGCGATCGCAGCCGGCGCCCTGCTCGTCATCGGCGTGCCTCTCGCCTTCAGCGGGCGGGTGCTCGACGCGTTCGCCTTCGGCGACACCACGGCCGCATCCCTCGGTTTCTCGGTCAGCCGGGCGCGCTGGGGGCTGCTGGGTGCCTCCGCGCTCCTGACCGGCGCCCTGGTGTCGGTCAGCGGCTCGATCGGGTTCGTCGGGCTCGTGCTGCCGCACGCGGTGCGCCTCGTGGTCGGTCCTAGCAATCGCTCGCTGCTGCCCTTGTCGGCCCTGGTGGGCGGGGTGTTCCTCATCTGGGCCGATACCCTCGCGCGCACGGTGTTCGACCCGCGAGAGCTGCCGGTCGGCATCGTCACGGCCCTGATCGGGGCACCGGTGTTCGCGATCCTGCTCGCCCGGCGTCGGAGCGAGGCATGAACGGGGATGCCGCGGGGGTCGAGGGCGCGGGGCTCGAGGTCGCGAATCTCACGGTCCGCGTCGGCTCCGCCACGCTGGTCGAGGGCGTGGGATTCACCGCTCCCGCGGCAGCCGTGACCGCCCTGCTCGGCCCGAACGGAGCGGGCAAGTCGACGCTGCTGCGCGCGGTCGCCGGCGTGGAGCGGCCGGCATCCGGCACCGTGACCTTCGGGGGCGACGACCTGCTGGCGCTGCCCCGGCGCGAGCGCGCCCGTCGCGTCGCGCTGGTCGAGCAGGAGTCGTCGACCGAGCTCCCGCTCACCGTGCGCGCGGTCGTCGGCCTGGGGCGCACGCCATTCGAGACGGCGTTCGGCGGTCGGGATCCGGATGCCGCACGCGTCATCGACGACGCGATCGCCACCGCGGGCATCGCCGCCTTCGCCGACCGCGAGGTGCCGAGTCTGTCCGGAGGAGAGCGCCAGCGCGTCATGCTGGCGCGCGCGCTGGCCCAGCAGCCTCGGTTGCTGCTGCTCGACGAGCCGACCAATCATCTCGACGTCGGCGCTCAGCTCGATGTGCTGGACGTGCTGCGGCAGCTTGTCAGCTCCGGGACGACGGTGGTCGCTGCCCTGCACGATCTCAGCTCGGCGGCGGCGCATGCGGATGCGGTGGTCGTCCTCTCGCACGGACGGGTCGTGGCGGCGGGCGCGACGATCGAGACGCTGACGCCCTCCCTCATCCGCGAGGTCTACGGCATCGAAGCGCGGTGGATGACCAATCCGTTGACCGGTCGCCCGCTGCTGGCGGTCGCGCGGCACTAGGCGTCGGGGTCGAAGCGCACGCGGGCCAGCAGCGACGCGGGCAGGAACACGGCGCGCAGCCGCTCCCGCGGCGACACCGACCGGGCGATGGCGCGGCGCACCGCGCGCAGTTCGGGCAGCGAGAGCGACGAGGCATCCGGTGGTCCGTACGCCGACGACTCCACGCTGGCGCGGAAGCCCGCGATGCGGTCGGAGCTGTCGGCGAGCACCATCGAGAGGCGCGCCGCGAACTCGCGGGCCGTCTCGGTCTCCGGAGCCAGCCAGCCGTGATCCCGGGCCGTGTCGCGCACCTCGGCCCAGGCGTTCGTCGCCGGGTCGCGTCTGCGCGCGATCGCCCGCATGCGGCGCCAGCGCAGCAGCAGTCGGCCGACGGCCGGAACCAGGGCGATGGCGATGACCACGCCGAGCAGGATCAGGAGCACGAGCGGCGTCGAGCCGATGCCACCCTTCGCCGACTGCCCCGAGCTCTTCGCCTCATCGGTGGGCAGCTTCTTGCCCGCCGCCGACGAGGGGTTCGCGCTCGCGGTCGGCGTGGCACTCGCCTGGTTGGTCGGAGTGTCGGTGGGCTGGGCGACCGCGTCGGGGTTCGAGTAGCTGGGCGCGGCACCGCGACCCGGAGTCGGCTCGAACCGCAGCCAGCCGATGCCGTGGAAGTACAGCTCGGGCCACGCGTGCAGGTCATGCGTCGTAAGCGTGAAGACCGATGTTCCGCCCTGCAACCCCGATTGCCCGGGCTGGAAGCCGACGACGACGCGCGACGGGATTCCGAGCACGCGCGCCATGATGGCCATCGCCGACGCGAAGTGGACGCAGTAACCCGCCTTCTTCTGCAGGAACTTGGCGACGACATCCGCCCCCGTGCCGTCATAGCCCTGCTTCACCGGGGCGCTCGTCGAATACGTGAAGAGCGAGCTCTGGAAGTAGTTCTGAAGCGCGAGGGCCTTGTCGTAGTCGGTGGTTGCCGAGCCGGCCACGCTCTGGGCGGTCGTGGTGATGATCGACGGCAGCTTGGCAGGCAGATCGAGATAGGTGTTCGCCACGTCCTGCGTGGTGCTCGTGGCGCGCAACTGCGCGAGGTCGGGTTGGACGTCGAGGTACGACGCCGTGTACTTCTGCCCTCCGACGCTCTCAGTCGTGCTGCGCACGGACAGACCCTGCGTCTCCCAGAACCAGGTGCCGGTCGTGCCGCTCACCTTGGTCGTCGGGTACGGAAGGGGAAGCCAGTTGCCCTGGATGTCGCCGACCGTGATCTTGGCCGTCAGCTTCGTCTGCTTGACCCCGTCGGTCAGCCCGGATGCCGCGGGGAAGGCCGAGAGCTTGTCACGATCGGTCGGGGCCACCAGCGACGGCGTCCAGGACCGTCCGGTGAAGGTGTCCAGCGTCGCCAACCTCAGGTAGATGCCCTTCGAGTCGCTGGTCGTGTAGGTGACTGCCGTGATCGGCGCCCCGCGTCGCAGGTCGTCGCCGAGATTGATCAGAGGGTTGACGCCGGTCGAGATCCCGTTGGAGGTGGCCTGGTCGGGCGATTGGTCCAGGCCGGGCGCGATCGCGGCCAGCACCAGCGACCCCACGACCACCGAGGAACCGAGCAGCAGCAGGCCGGGAGCGGTGGTGCGGCGGCGACCGATCCGGAGGAGTGCCAGGTAGCCGACCGCCACCAGGGAGTACCAGAACGGCTCCGCGATGTCGGCACGCACCGCGACCGGGACCAGCAGGAGGGTCAGGATCGGCAGCGCGGTGAGCGCCGGCGCGATACGGAGCGCGAGGTCGCCGATCAGTGCGAGGCCCACGCACGAGATCGCGATCAGGAACGTGATGCTGACCTTCGGCGTCGCCGGAAGGGACTGCACGGCGATCTCGCCCCACGCTCGATTGGTCAGTTGGCTGAATCGCGTCAGCGTCTCGGGCGTCGGAATGATCCCGAGCACGGCCGTGTCACCCGCGTAGCCGACGGTCAGGCCGAGCAGGCCGACCCCGGCGCCCGCCACCGTCGGCAACCAGGCCGGACGCGCGACCTGGCGCACCAGCGTGGTCGTGACCAGGACGAGGACGATGAAGATCGAGCCGACGATCCACCACGAGACGTCGGTGAGGGTCACGCGGAATCCGGCGAACGCGAGCAGCATCGTCACGGCCAGCAGCAGCGCGCGCGGCCAGGCGTGAACGGGAGGCCGCCTGCGCTGCGGACCGCCGGACGAACGGGACGCGCTCACCGGAGCCCCCGTCGGTGACCGCGGCGGCGTCGGTCGTCGCAGATCAGTGAGCGCCACGGAGGTACCCCGCCTCACTCGATGCGGCCTTCCAGGCGGCCTGCGGCTCGTCCCATGGCCGCACGGACACGCAGACCCAGCCGGCCTCCGTCAACCGCGTGACGGCCGCCTCGCGAGGTTCGACGAGGAACGCGACCCCGCTGTCGGTGCCGCGACGGCGGCGGATCAGCCAGTTCAGCGTGAGCTCCTCGGGGTCGCCGAGCACCGCGAAGATCGGACCGGTGGTCTCGTTGGCGGCCGGGCGCTCGAGGCGGGCCGGGCCGGCATCCTTCAACACGACCCCGGCCAGGCTGGTGAGGAAGGCCTCGCGGCGGCTGCCGTCCCAGCGCTCGCCGAACTGCTCGAGCTGGGTCGGGGCGGTCTCGTCGACGGTGACCTGGAATCCGGAGCCGTCGAGATGCACGCCGAGGGAGGCCAGCATCCTGACTCCCCACTCGAA
>Ga0068857_100004450_pt1 | contig 11840 bp, 9 predicted proteins | sample KBSCornC72_FD_66591 | JGI IMG/M metagenome (GOLD analysis project Ga0068857, IMG submission 66591) | Corn rhizosphere microbial communities from Kellogg Biological Station, Michigan, USA - KBS Corn C7-2 | ecosystem: Host-associated > Plants > Roots > Rhizosphere > Soil ...
ACGATGAGTATGCGGGTAAGCTGCGGGAGATATTGATGAAGCGGATCGAGGAGGCGGAAGCCGCTCTCTCGTCAACTCCGGGGCGTCCGGCGCTGTACCAGGTTCCATCCAAGATTACTGACAGAGAATAATTTCATTCGTTTTTCTGCACCTAATAGATATTTGAGGAGTTACTTCCTGATGAGAGATTCCAGACGAGTTAACAGGTCTGGCCCTTGGCGGCAACTAACCATATCCGTACCCCCAATCTTCGCACTTAATAGAAAATGAATGACTTATTAACTCATAATAGATCCCAAAGGAGTTAGCGCTGGTTGTGACCTGGATCATTCGCGCTTAATCGCTTCCCCTTCCCCCCCGTGCTTGGCAATTAATAGAAGAACAAGGACTTAGTTGATCCTACTAGTTCTCCAGGATTTGCGGTTTCGACCGCTCCTTGCAACCGACAACTTTGACCACCACCCCCTTTTTTCGCACTTAATGGAAATAGAAGGGCTTAGGTAAATCTAAAAGATTCCAGGGGATTTAGATGGCAGGACGGATCTTTGGCTCACACCCGGTTTTTGGTACATGATAGACTCTGAAGAACTTAGCTAATAGGCAACAGATTCTAAAAGGTTTATACCTGTTGCGTCGGAGCTGCAGCAGATAGCAGACTTTCGATACTACGCAGATTCTTCCCAGGGCAACTCTGATTCAAGGATAGGAAAATCGGCGAAATAGAGTGCAAAAGGGTGATGGTGCCCGGTCAGCGATATAAGTGAGTAATTACTCACTTGAATGCAGGAAATGCCAGAAATCAGGAGACGGATTCTGTTTGTTCTCACCCCGGACGCAAGAGCCAGAAGCTCAGCGGGGATAGAGAGCCCGCGCTGATCGGGAGTAGAGACTTCGAGCATTCTCTTTCGCACCGTGCGCAGAGAGCCGAAAAACTCAGTAAGAAGGTCGCAGCCACCCTGCGAGCAATCGTGGAGTTGGAACATCCTAATTCTTATTCCCACACCTGCCGCGAGAGCCGGCAAAGTGGTGTACCCACCGGGCGATCATAATGTTCGAAAATCTGACTCGGGCATTGTTGTTGCGCCCCGGCCCTCAACAAGTGCGGCGAACACGGCACGCGCGCGATCGTGAGGTTGCGAGTTGGCGCCCGGGGATTCTCGTTTCCACCTCTTGCCTGACGCAACTACCATCTTCCGTTGTCTGCAAAGCAGATATTTGATCATCATCCACGCGAGCTTCGATCGCGGCTTATGAATCTAGAGTAGCGAACTGTCGAGAGTAGAGCGAGAAGGGAAGCACTTCATTCGAATTCGTTGCCGATCATGTATCGTTGAATGCGAATTCCATGGGAAAAAGGTTCTGGGTTTTTGGGTTTGCCTTTCTAGCGCTGAACAGCACTCTGCTGTATGCGAGCGGCGATTTCGGCTGCGGCCGACCGAGAGGGCGTTTGCTCTTCCGCAGTTACAACAACTGCAACAGCGTTCCGTTCTTGAGCCCTTCGAACGACAGCAGACTGAATCTTGAACTGCTGCTGATCGACGCCGGCAAAGTGACGGGAACGCTGAATTTCTCCCCTCTGTTTCCAATGGCTCCGGACCTTGTTCTTCTTCGGGTGCCTTTCGACTTTGAGAATTGGAACGCCAACGGGGTCGGCCAGGGAGCTAAGCAAAACGGGACCGGGAGCGGCGCGGCGAACTCCGACAGCTACGCCGAGGGCGAAGGGAGCCGCTGCAGCAATGCTCGCCAGGGCGTCGACGCGTTTGTCAAAGCGATAAAGGCTGCCGCGCTTCCAGCCGACGAGACTTCGATCTTGATCACCGTGCGCACCACACTGGTGGCTGACTGTAATACGACCACGTCGATGAACAGCTGGAAGCCTCCGGACGGAATCCGGTCTGCGGTGGGGAAGCAGTTCGCGCTCTACGCCGCGGGCGCCAACGCTTTCTATTCCGGGGATTTTCCCTCGGCCGTGAAGGACTTCAAAAGCCTGAAAGACAGCGACAACTCCTGGTTGAAGGAGACGTCGCGTTACATGGTTGGGCGAACGCTGCTGAACAGCGCGCAGAGTGGAGCGTTCGGCGAATGAGGAGAGCTGCAACTCAAGGATGTGCGGAAAGCGGATTTGGAAGCGGCTGAAAAGGCATTCAACGGCTACGTGCAGGACTTTCCCGCGGGGATCTATGCGGCTTCAGCGCGCGGTCTACTGCGTCGAGTGTATTGGCTGGAAGGAGACCAGTCGCGGCTCGCAGAGGCCTATGATGCGGCCTTTGCGAATGCGGGAAAAAGCAACGTCACGATTTCGGAACTGGTTCAGGAAGTCGATAACAAGCTGCTGGGGTCCGTCGAGATCGATCGAATTCAATCGCCGCAGATGCTTTTGATTGTCGACCTGATGCGGATGAGGTCGGGCAACGATGAGCTCAGCCATGACCCGGCACCCGCCGCGATGACGCTGAAAGAACTTGAGGCGCAGAAGGATCGGTTCACGAAAAACCCGGCGCTCTACAATTATCTGCTCGCGGTCTTTCACGTCTACGTGGATGACAAGCCGAAAGAGGCTCTCGCGCTTTTGCCTGAGCTTCCGAAGCGCGATTTGAATTATTTCGCGTTCAGTCAGCAGAGTTTGCGGCTTCTTGCGATGGAGGCGACGAAGCAGTTCGACGAGGAGCGGAAGCTGCTGCTGAACCTATTGCCCATTTGCAGGCTGCCTTTGCAAGCTGAGCAGCTACAACTGGCGCTTGCAAGTCTCGATCAGCACACGGGGCATGTCGACCGGGTGTTCGCGGCTGGTTCGCCGGTAAAGGACAGGGCAGTTCGCACTCTGCTTGTAGAGTATTCGGCGAGCGCCGCAATGCTACGCCAGTTGATCAAGGATCCAAAGGAGGATCAGGAAGTTCGAAATGCGGCGGCTTATACGCTGCTTTATAAAGAGCTCACTGGCGGCAAATATGGCGAGTTTCAGAACGATCTGGCGATCGCGCCAGCGCACGCTCCGGCGCTGCTGGAGCCCTTCGCTGACGCAGTGCCAGCGAAGAATGCTGGATACCGCTGCCCGTCGTTGAAGGAGGTCGCTTCGACTCTGGAGAAAAACAAGAACGACGCACGAAGCTTGAATTGCGTGGGCGAGTTTGTGAGGATGCAGGGTGTCCACTATGGCCAGGATGCTGCGCCGCCGGAGGCGGATCTTGGCGGTGGCCTGTCGCTTTTTCCGGTGACAAACTACTCGCGGATGGACGGGTACCTGGAGGTGATCAATAACCATCCGGCAGACAGGGACGCCAGGGCATACGCGTTGTTCCGAGCCATCCGTTGTTATGCGCCGTCTGGTTTTAATGATTGTGGCAAGCAGGAAATCTCGCCCGGTACGCGCAAGCGCTGGTTCCAGATGCTGCATCAGGAGTATCCGGACAGCGCGTGGGCGAAGGCGCTGAAGTACTACTGGTGAGCGCGATGCGAAGATTCGTCCTGGGCTGCTGCGGCGCGCTGTTCTTTGCGCAAGTGCTTTGCGCGGGCAAGGTGGACGCTTCAAAGTACGACGCATTCTGGTTGTGGAGCGGCGTCGTTCCGCAAGCGGTATTGGCTCAAGCGCGAACAATCTACGTGCTGCAGGGACAGATCGAAGCGCAGCGGGGAGATGAGTCTCGAGTGCGATTCATCGCGCAGGGCGGGGCAATCCCGCACCTGCAAACGGCTGAGGTGTGGCTTGCTTATCGCGCGCACACCTTGCGTTGGGAGCCGCATGAATACAGGATCCTGCTTGCGCAAGTTGAGCGCTGGTGTGATGCGGGCAATCGGGTTGTTGGCGTGCAAATTGATTTTGATGCGCGCACGCTTCACTTGCAGGACTACGTGGAGTTTCTGCGAGATTTGCGGCAGCGTCTGCCGTCCAATTACCGGCTTAGTATCACAGGTCTGATGGATTGGAGCAGCCGCGTCGATGCGGACGAGATGAACCAACTTCGCGAGATTGTGGACGAGGTTGTGGTGCAGACGTATCAGGGACGACATACGATCGAGAACTATTCTGCTTATCTGCCTGGGATCTCCAGGTTGAAAATTCCGTTCAAGATCGGGCTGATTCAGGGTGGCGATTGGAATGCGCCCGACTTTCTGGCAACGAGTGAATGGTTCCGTGGGTATGTGGTGTTTCTGCGGAATGCGAGGGCGGTAGCAGGCGGAGGTTGAGACGGCTTTGGTTCGGCGGAGGTGCTCAGGAGGCTTGCGGTTTTCGCAACACCCATGTGGTCATGCAGCGGCTGTTCTGCACGATGGTGGTCTTGAGAGGGTCGACGAGTTCGGCGTGGCGGTCGCGGGTGAGGGCGAGGAGCATTGGTTCGTCGACGAGGAACCAGTGAGATGAGCCTACACGGTAGAGGCCGTCGGGGAGAGGTTCGAAGTCCATGCCGATGCGAGAGGCCAGGCGGCAAAAGAGCAGGCCGCCGGGCTTCAAGACGCGCCAGAGTTCGTTGAGCATGGAGAGGAAGTGTTCGCGAGACCGGGCGAAGTGGAGGACGGCGCTGCAGATGACCACATCAGCGATGGAGTCGGGGAATGGCATTTGTTCAACGGGAGCGACGCGGAAGTTTTCGGCGGGGAATGGATTGTTGAGTGAGGCGGCGAGTTGGCGTGTCTGTTCGACTGCATGCGGATTGGCGTCGCAGGCGTAAACGCGGCAGCCTTCTCGCAGGAGGTAGGCGAGATTGCGGCCGGGGCCGCAACCGGCATCGAGGACGGTCATGGCGGGCGTGATGTTGCCGCGCAGGAGCTGATCGAAGAGGTAGATGTCGATTTGGCCGAACTGGTCTTGAACGGTCATTAGTGGCTGTTGGCGGTAAAGATCAGGAAATAGTCCTGGCCGTCATCTTTGGTGAAGTCGAATTGCCCGATGCGATGGTAGCCGGCCTGGGCCATTTCGTGCTCGACGAGATCGGGCATGATGCCGTGATCGGCCCCGTCGCCGTTGCGATCGATGATGCCTACTTTTGCGCCGGGCTTGAGAGATGCGCGGAGGTGCTTCATTAGCGGGATAGGGTGCGCGAACTCGTGGTAGGTCTTGAGGATCAGCACGGCGTCGACACTCGAGGGCGGTAGTTTGGTGTCGTTGACTTCGCCGAGGATGGTGTGAATGTTGGCGAGGTTCTCTTTGGCGGCGCGGGTCTTGATGTGGTCGATGGCATCGGGGTTGATGTCTTCGGCGTAGACCTGGCCGGATTGGGTGACGCGCGCGGCGGCACGCACGGTGAACCAGCCGGAGCCTGCACCGATGTCGGCAACCGATTTACCGGGCGCGATACCGAGCAGGTCCATGACGCGATCGATATGAAGTTTCTGGTCGCGGTCGGGGTATTCGAAGATGGAGAGATCGCCCCGGTAGGGAGTGCTGGTGGGGCGCTGCGATTGCTGAGTTGTCTGCGCGTGTGCGCGATGCGGAGGAGCAGGAGGGAGGAGAGAAAGAAGCAGGGCGAGAGCGGCGAGTGATTTTGCGGGGAGGGGATGCATTGGGGACCTCGAGCGAGCTAGGGGGATTGTATCGTCAGGGAGCAGCGGTGTGGTTGCTACTTATCGCGATGACGCGGCGACGGACGGGGCACATCAATCCACTTACGAAGATCGAGGTTGCGTGTCTAAGATGATGGGCAGATGCGGGGTTGTTGGACGCTGCCAATCAGTGGAGGAAAGATGAGAGTTTGGGTTTCTGGTTCTCTAGCTGCTGGTCTTGTATGGATGGTTTTGGCAGGCTTCAACGCGCAAGGGGGGGCGCAGGATAGCGCAACCGAGCGGACTGCTACGAGCAGCGATCGCATATCGATCAGCGTGGTAGTGAGGGATGCGGATGGCGAGCCGATTCGCGATCTCCGGGTCAGCGACTTCACTGTCTATGACGAGAATGCTCCGCAGGAACTACTTGGGTTCCGGGCTGCGCCGGCTGGGGTGGCGGGCAGGTACGTGCTCACGGTGAGGGCTGCGCGTAGCGAGCGCGCAAACGAATATCACCGGGTTGCGGTGCGAGTGGAGCGGCCGAACGTGGAGGTTCGCTCGATCAGAGGATATTACGCGCACGACTGAGCCTGGGCGCGACTCTCAAGGAATCCGCATCTCCTCCGATCTGTCCTCTCCTTTTTCCCTTCATCTAGCGGGTGATGTCGGCCAGGTGGTTTGGCCGCCGTGGTGGTAGGCGAGGTTGCCAATGTGGCCAGCGCGGGCTGCGGCGATTCCGGTTTCGACGGGGGCGTTGGGCTCCTTGCGGGTCTTAATGCAGTTGAAGAAGTTTCGCATGTGGGTATTGGTCCCGTCCTCGAAACTTTCTTCTTTGAGCGTGGGATTGCGGTCGCCTTTGACGCCTTCGCGATAAATGCTCATGCCGGAGCGATTGAGCTTGAGCGTCGCTTCGGTTCCGCGGAACTCGAGGCCGCCATCGTCGATGGATGAACTCATCATGCCTTCGTAGACGACGTCGAAGTCGGGATAACGGAAGGCGGCCTGGATGGTGTCGGGGCAGTCCCATTGTTTGAAGACGCGTTTGTCGCCGAGCATGAAGGCTGTGCTGGGCTCGTCGGACTTCATGGCCCATTGCACGACGTCGATCCAATGTGTGAAGAGATCGGTCATGGCGCCGCCGCCGAAGTTCCAGAACCAGCGCCATCGATGGTACTTCTCGGGAGTGTAGGGTTGGTCGGGCGCGCTGCCGAGCCACTGCTTCCAGTCGAGCTTCGTTTCGTCGATGGGCCTCGGGGCCCAATTGGTTCCGTAGTTCTGCCACCAGTAGGTGCGGACTTGCGTGATCTGGCCGAGGGCGCCGCCCTGGATGAGGTCGACAGCATTGCGGAAGTGAGTCCAGCTGCGCTGCTGCATGCCGCACTGGAGGATCTGCTTGCTTGAACGGACACTTGTGCGGAGCTTCTCGCCTTCTTCGATGGTGTGCGTGACAGGTTTTTCGAGGTAGACGTCTTTGCCGGCGGCGATGGCGGCGACGGCGATGCGCACGTGCCAGTGGTCAGGGGTGGCAATGATGACAGCGTCGATGCTTTTATCGTTGAGGACCTGGTTGAAGTCCATGCAGGTGGTGGTTGCAGTGGTGGCGCTGGCGCGGGCTTTTACTTCGTCGCAGTGCGGGGCGTAGACGTCGCTTACGGAGACAATCTCGAAGGGGACGCCGGTGGCTTCGGCTGAACCGAGGAGGCCTCGCATGCGGCCGCCGGCGCCGATGACGCCAAGGCGAAGTCGGTCGTTTGCACCGAAGACTCTTGTAGAGGCGAGGGCGGTGAGTCCACCTGCGATAAGGAAGGTGCGGCGATCGGGCGTGTATGTCATGGCGCTCCTGTGTGTTTTTGTGTCGGGAGGATGGTAACAAAACTCACGGATTAGGGATTGGGGATTTAGGGGTGGCCAGAGGCTCTGAGCACAGACCGGCTCGAGCAGAAAAACGACCGGTTCACGAGAAATCGTCTTGAATACCAGAAAAACTGAATATTTATACAACGGGCGTAATCCAAAGAAGTGACATCGTGATGACTTTGGAATGACAAGCTGGATTTGCGTGGAACCTAGCATCGGTGTTGCAAGCGCTTTGGAGGTCTCTCGCCGGTGACGCCGAGAAGACGGTTGCCGGTATTGGTTGTGTCGTGCCTGCCTGCATAAACCCGGATGCTGGTTTCTTGGGTGCTTGAACTTTGCAGATAAGGAACGACTGTGAAAACGAACTTCCCCGCATTGCTTTTCTTAATTGCCTTGGTTCCGATCTCTTTGGCCGCAGGTGCGCAGGCCAACAACTACACGCAGACAAATCTTGTTTCTAATGTGCCGGGGCTGGCGCTGAAGCTGGACGATTCGCTGGTGAATCCGTGGGGCCTGGCGGGGTTAGCGGGACAGCCGTTTCGGATCGCGCTGAACGCGAAAGGGAAATTTGAGAGCTACGATGGAAGCGGGATTCTGCAGGATCCGCGCGGCGTAATCGCAGTGCCGGATGGGGTGACGGTTCCCGCAAATCCGACGGGAGTGGTGGCGAATACGTTTGCGGAGTTTACGTCGCCGCAGAGTCCGCTGCCGCTGCCGTTTATGTTTGCGACGCGACAGGGGACGATTTCAGGCGAGTATGCGGACAGTCAGGGAGATATCAAGACGACAACGATTCTGCTGGTCGATCATGGCTCGCAGGGAGCGGAGTACACAGGTTTGGCGGTGCTTGCTCCGAGTTGCTGCGCGCCGTACCTCGCAGTCGCGGATTTTCATCGCGGATTGATTGAGACGTTCACCGGCTTCTTTGATCCGTTAGCCACACTGGGGAATTTCACCGATCCGAATCTGCCGGCTGGGTTCTCGCCGTGGAATCTACAGGTGGTGGGGAACCACGTGTTTGTTGCTTATGCGCTGCAGGATGTAGCACAGCATGATCCACTCCTGGGCCCGGGCGGCGGTTTCGTGGATATGTATGACCTGGAAGGAACCTTTGTGAAGAGGTTTGCTTCGACCGGGGTGCTGAATGTTCCGACGGCGATTGTGCAGGCGAGCGCGAATTTCGGCGCGTTTTCGAATGACATTCTGATCGGCAATTATGGCGACGGAGTGATCAATGCGTTCGATCCAAATACGGGGCAGTTTTTGGGGACGTTGAAGGATGGGAACGGGAATCCGATTGTGAATCCGCAACTGCACAGTCTGTTTTTTGCAGATGGTACGGTGGGCAGTGCGGACACGCTGTATTTGACCGCGGCTCCAGCGGGCGGAACGAGCGGGATCTTCGCTGCGGTGTCGGTGAATACTTCGGGCGCCGGGCCGGATTTTGCTCTGAGTTCGGATAGGCAGAGCGTGACGGTGATGCCGGGGCAGATTGCGGATTTTTCTGTCAGGGCGCAGCCGGTGGGGAACTATCGGGGGACATTTTCGTTTTCATGCACTGCCCCGGCGGCGCTGACGTGCAACGTGAGCGGGGTATCGGTTGATCCGGCGACGGGAGCGGGCGTGGTGGCGGTTACGGCCAAGACGTCGAGTTCCGCCGGAGCAAATGTCGCGCTGGCGGTGCTGCTGCCAGGATTTCTGCTCGCGGGGATGGGGTGGCGGAGACGGCGGCGCTTGATGTCGCGACTGATGGTGCTGGCGCTCGGGGCACTGGGAGTTGCGGCAGTGGGATTGAGCGGTTGTGGCGGAGGCGGAGCGAAGATGAATCCGGGGCCGACAGCGCAGTCGTTCAGTGTGACGGCGACCTCGGGGTCGGTTTCACATACGACGACGCTGACGTTGAACGTGCAATAGGGGTGGAGTTCCTCAGAGGCCGTCCCGATGGATGTCGGGGCGGTCTTTTTTTGCATGCGACCCGTTTAGAACTCTTTGCGGCGGCTGAATTGGAAGCCCTGAATCCTGCCGGCGTTCAGCACAAAGCCAGAAACCTGGTGATTGGCGTCGCGGATGAAGCGGAGTGTGCCAGTGCGCCCGGTGAAGATGTCCTGCGATGTTGGGCGTAACTGATCGGGCTTGTTCTTGAGCCGCAGCAGCGTAAGTTTGTCTCCTTCCACTTTGAAACGGAAGACGGGATCGATCTCTTCGCTCACGTAGGCTCCGGCATACTCGGCCAGCTGCTCCGCGCTGGGGTCAACGGTGGTGACCCACTCATACACATCGGGCGGCCCCCCATCCCAAGATTGTTCGAGGTGCGCAGGCTTGCCCGATGAGGCTGGGATGAAGTGCAGGTCCAAGTTATTGCCCCATGGCACTTCGCTGACGTGAAAGTGCGATTCGGCGAAAGGCTTCAAAGGGTGATACTCATCGCTGCCAAAATCCAGCATAAGCGCGCCGTTCTTCAGAGAGATTCTTTGATAGTCATCGTCATCGCTTTTCCAGTAGGTGCCCGCGACGGCTTTCATCTGCTCCGCACTCATGGCCACCACGCTCTTGCCACCAGGATTCGCGGTCGAAGTCGGGGCTGCAGATTCCTTGAACTGACCGGACAAGACGATGTCTGCCACCTGGTGCAGGAGCGATCCGGGCTCGGCTTCGGCAGCGTTGCACAATACAGCCGCTCCGAAATGCTGCTCGGGGAACCGGTCGATGCCCGAGCGGTAACCCGCATCGGCTCCGCCGTGCCCAACGGTCGGAAGCCCTCTATAGGTCCCGATCGAGAGGCCAGAGGCATAGTCCTGATCCTTACCGCTATTGAGTTTGCCTCTCTGCAACATCCGCTGAATGAAGTCAGGGCCGCCGACACGCGGGTGATAGAAGTTCTCATCCCAGAGCTGCAGATCCCCGACTGTCGTGTGAAGGCTTGTGGCGCCGGTGGTGTCAAAGTTAGTGAGGCTCATTCGGAACGGCTTGCCCTCCCCATTCTGCTCATATCCGAGAGCGTCGTGCTTGATGACCTCTTCATGGTCGTCGCGGAAATGGGTGTGGGTCATGCCCAACGGCTCGAAGATGTTCTTGGTGGTGAATTCTCGCAGCGACATTCCGCTGACCCTCTTGACCACGAGCGCCAGCAGAGTGAACCCGGTATTGCTGTACATGTACTTCTCGCCGGGCTTGAAGTTGAGAGCTTTCTGGTGGACGAGCACTGACATGACGTCGTCATCGGTGATGAGGTCCTGCGAATAGCGCCAGCCAGCCAGACCGAGGAGCGACCACTGGTCACGCAATCCGCTGGTGTGATGCATGAGGTGCTGCAGGGTGATGCGCTCTCCGAAATCAGGCAGTTCTGGAATGTACTTATGCACGTCGTCGTCGAGCGAGAGCTTGCCCTGTTGCGCCAGAAGAAGGATTGAGGCAGCTGTGAATTGCTTCGACATGGACGCTACGTGAAAGACGGTCTGTGGCGTGATGGGCACGTCGTCGTTGAGGTTCGCCATGCCATAGCCGTGTGTGTAGGCGATCCGGCCGTCTTTGTAGATTCCGAGCGCGCACCCCGGAGAATCTGACCTGTTCCACCTCTCAAAAACTTTGTCGACTTTTGCGGCCATCTCCGGTGGCAGGCTTTGGCCCCATAGTGCGAAGCCAGCCAGGAGAGTGGTTGCTAACACCACAGTCGCCCGGACGGAGTTCATAGGTGTCCTCCAGAATGCCGAATTATACGTCTGCAGGAAGCCTCAACCGGGGATTGTGACCGGGAACGGCGTGGAGATGGGCATTGGTCCTGCTGGCTGGGGATTGAGCCCCCTGGAAGCTGCCATGACGGATGCGAGGCGGGCGGTTCTTGACATGGTTGTACCTGCGCATTTCTTATCTCAAGTAGGCCTTCTCTTTGAGGTGGGGTGGGGTGCGCGCGATTTTGGAATGCGCAGATTCTGCCGGATTTCGGAGAGCGGACCATGTCGAACAGGAAGCAAAAGGTGAGCTGGATCACTGGTGTTGACGGCGGCAGAAGGATAGATTGATTTTGCCGGTCAAATCGGTGATTTCACGCTCCGCAGGCTGAGCCGGAAGGACTGGAGGCCAGGCCGATTCCCGGAGACAAATCTACTGAACGGGCGCCCGCCCTAAGCGGATTGCCTGTGCTCCGAATGATCCTGGGTTTGGGGCGCGAGTAAAGGATGAGCGTGACGACAAGTTTGGCATTGTTGGCGGCACCGGCCTCTGGGGGTGGCGGCCTGATTGGCATGCTTCCGCTCCTGTTGTTGATTCCGCTGATGTACTTCGTGATGATCCGGCCTCAACAGAAGCGCCAGAAGCAGTGGCAGGCGATGCTGGGCGGTATCAAGACGGGCGACAGGGTTACGACCGCAGGGGGAATTCGCGGGGTGATTCTGTCGATCAAGGACGATGCGATTATCATTCGCGTGGCGCCGGACAACATCAAGATCGAGGTTGCGAAGAGCGCGATTGCTTCGGTGACGACGCAGGATGCGCCGGGGGCATGAGTT
>Ga0068857_100004452_pt1 | contig 11838 bp, 7 predicted proteins | sample KBSCornC72_FD_66591 | JGI IMG/M metagenome (GOLD analysis project Ga0068857, IMG submission 66591) | Corn rhizosphere microbial communities from Kellogg Biological Station, Michigan, USA - KBS Corn C7-2 | ecosystem: Host-associated > Plants > Roots > Rhizosphere > Soil ...
TCAAATCGTTCCAATTGTTAAGCGAGTCAGAGTATTTGATGACGTATGCAAGGTCAGTAGCAGAGGCATTACGATGAAACGTCAGTTGAAAATTGCCGCCATTGAAGATGGCAAGAACGGTGCCACCAGGTGCTGCCACGTTGGGATCCGAGACCGTCGCGTATTCGAGAAGGTTGTCGATGCCATCTCCATCGGGATCTGCGAGGTCGCCGCTGATTGTTGGATTGTTTGCGTTCGTTCCAAAGTGAGCCAAAGCCCATGCCTCATGCGGATCTTCAACAATCGTAAGAACCGCGGTGGATTGCAGATTCAAATATGCGCCGCTCGTCGGGGAGCTCAAAGCGAGATTGATAGTCTTATCGGGATTCGCTTCGGTGTTATCGATGATCGGGACGGAGAAACTTTTGGCTGACGCATCGCCGCTGGCCCAATTGAGAATTCCGGAAGTATTCGTGTAGTCGACGCCAGCGACCGCAGTCCCGCCGGGAACTGTGGCGTAGGAGATTTGGACCGCGCCTTGGGAACCACCAGCTCGCGTCACAGTAATCGACGCTGAGCCTCCGCTTTCCTTAACGTTATAATTAGCAGAACTGAAAGCGAGGGTTCCTGACAGCAGACCAAGCACCGTCACCGCATGTTGGCCACCGACGTAAACTTTGCCATTAGCGACGATCGGCGCGGCGAATTTGACCCCGGCCGGCAACGTGTCGCGGCTGCCAGACGCCTGGGTCGTGTTGTAAAGTTCTGTCGTCAGGCTGTTAGCGTTATAGGCGACGAGAACGGCCGGACTCGCATACGCCAGTCCCCACACAATTCCATTATTATTCCCATTTGCTGAAACAACCGGCGTCGCTCCTGGAAACGCAAAAGTTCGAGTGCTGGTCGAACTCGGCGTGGTGGACAGCAAACCGTTGCTCAGTGTGAATGATTTCATTTGCCGACCGTTGGAAGCGTAATAAATGCGGCCATTGAAATAGGCAGGGGTGTCGAATGCTCCCGAGCCGAGCTGCCCGGCGACTGTTTGAATCACAGCGTCAGTTGTTCCCGTGGCATTGTAATGAGCGTTGTCGGTTGTCATTTGATCGCGATTGATCAGATAGATTTTCCCTTCTTTACCTGCGCCGAGGAGCAAATGCGGATTTGGTCCGGGCTGATCGGGAAGCAAAACTAATGCGGCAGAACCAAGATCCGTGTCATTCAAAGCAAGCGTGGCCTGGTTATTCGGGGTGAAATAATCGGCTACGGCCAAACCGTTGGAAGTTGAGAGCTTCATGAACGAATCGCCATATTCCGTTCCACCCGTCCCATTGGTTGCAGTGAAAGTGCCATTACCAATCATAAAATAGAGATTGGTGTTCGCATCGACGGCAATTCCACCGCCACCCATCCAGATACCTCCTTCGCCGGCATTTGAGCCATATTGGGCGGCGGTGCTGTTGGGTGTTGTGCAGAAAACGTGATTTGCCAGCAACTGCAGATTATTGGGATCATAGCCGAGCACCCAGCCGTGATACGGATTCGTGTCCGCATAGCCGGAATACGCCACAAACAATTTGCCTCCCGCAAGAGATAGCGCGGAACGTTGCAAATGTTGTTTGTGGACGAGCGTCACCACGCCTCCCGAGCTGCCAACACCTCCGCCAGGAACAGAAGCCGAAACCAGCACAGGCCCAAATGGGCGTTCGATGCCGTTCGTAATGTTCAAGGCGTGAATACGATGAAAATAGGACGAGCCCTGATGCGTAAACGAATCAAGGTAAATCGTGCCGGAAGCCAGATCGATGACTGGAGTTCCGGTGATACCAACTTCGGGAACAATGTCGAGATATTGCCCGCCGTTGTAACGCGTTCCGAAATCGAGATTGGGTGTTGCGGCGGACAGCCCCAGATTCGTGAACCATAGTATGCCACCGAGTGCGCCGCTGTTATCCGCGTCCAGCGCATATACGCTGTTGTGTTCGGTAGCGATGAACAGGACATTGTGAACGCCCTTTCCAGGGATGTTGAGACCGGAGACGTAAAGCGGCTGCGCAAACACATAGCCGTCAACGGCGTAGGTAAACAGTTTGCCGAACGTATTCGAATTGACGTTGGCCGGAGTCAGATTCGTTTCGCCGAGATTATCACCCGTGCGGTTGTTGTTGTAGTGATAGGTCAGGACGTTGACCTGGCCGCGTGCAAGGAGCGGAACGAAAATGCTCAGGCAAGCACCTACAACGCAGCGGATAAGGGGTCGAGTCATGGTGAATAGTCTCGATTCGAGACATGGTGGAGTCAAGCGAGAGTGCTGCCCCGTTCACCTCAATTCGACGTTTCCTTTGCTTTCTAACTCAACGCCGCTCTCATCGCCGCAAACTGGTCCCTACCCGATTCGGCCGAAACCGGCTTTTTCGCCAATTCATCGGCATGCTCAACCAGCTCTTTAGGGAGATCGTGAAGAAAGCTCGACGGATGACAGGGCATCGATTGCCCGTACTTTTTCCGATTCGCACAATGGCTAATCGTTAACGTTTGCATCGCACGCGTCAGCGCCACATAGAAGAGGCGACGCTCTTCGTCGAGCGTACCCTCCTCTTTAGAGCGCGAATGCGGCAGCAGTCCCTCTTCCATACCGACGATATACACGTGCGGAAATTCGAGGCCCTTGCAACTGTGCATCGTGATTAGGGTTACGGCATCGCCGGCGTTTTCCTTTTCTTCTTCTCGCTCTGTGTCCAGCGTAATTTCTTCCAGAAAAGATTGCAGCCGGTCGTGCGGAGAAAGAGACGATGGTTGCCCATCCAGCGTAACCAGCAACTCTTTGATATTCCGAATTCGACTTTCAGCAGCTTCCGGTGTTTTCTCGGCACGCCGCAGTTCGTTGAAATACCGAATTTCGTCCAGAAAACGATCGGCCCAGGATGAAAGGAGCACGGGATGTTGGGCGTCAAAGCTCTCAAGTGGATCACGGGTTCGCTCCACGAATTGCACAAAGGACTCAATACTGTTCCGGGCCTGCGCTTGGAAAGTCGCCGTTACCGCCGGATTCTTCATCACCGCGAACACCGAACATTTCCGCTCATGACTCGCGCTGAGAAGCCGTTCCATCGTGACGTCACTCAAACCGCGTGCCGGAACATTCGCAATCCGCAAAAGGCTGACATCGTCATTTGGATTCACGAAAATTTTCAGGTACGCCAGAAAATCGCGAATCTCGCGCCGATCGAAAAAGCTTTGCCCTCCGATCAAATGATACCGCACCTGGCCTTGCCGCAACGCGGTTTCCAACGGCCGCGATTGAATATTCGTGCGAAACAAGATTGCTTGCGCGGACCACGGAATCCGTTTCGCCATCCGCGCATATTCAATCAATTCGACAATTGTTCGCGCCTCTTCTTCGTCATCCTTGAACGTATGCAACGAAATCTTTGTGCCGTGGCCATTCTGCGACCAAAGCTGTTTTCCCCGGCGGCGAACATTGTGTTTGATCACCGCATTGGCCGCATTAAGTATCGTATTCGTGGAGCGATAGTTCTGCTCGAGCTTGATAACTTTGACCTCTGGGAAATGCTTCTCCATGTCGAGCAGATTCGAGATCTCTGCCCCGCGCCAACCATAGATGCTTTGGTCATCGTCACCGACAACGCATAAATTGCGATGCTCTCGCGTAAGTGCATGTACGATATTGAACTGGGCGGCGTTGGTGTCCTGATACTCATCGACCATAACGTAGCGATATTTCGCGCGGCACGCATCCAGCGCTTCAGGATGTTCGGTAAAAAGTCGCAGAACCAGCAGCAGCAGGTCATCAAAATCCACGGCATTACAAGCACGCAAGGCAGATTCGTAACGCGGCTGAATGTGCCGGGCCACCGCACTCTCGCTATCTTTCGGAGCTCCGAAGCCATCGCTGCCGTTTTTTATCTTGCTGAGCCGTGCAAGAATCACTCCAGGATCGATCTTTTCGCCCCTCACCGAAATGTGTGACAGAATCTTCTTAATCGCGCTGAGCTGCTCTGATTCGTCATAGATGACAAAATTCCGTTTGTATCCGAGCTTCTCAATATGCTTGCGCAGAATTCGAACGCAAAGTGAATGAAACGTACAAATAGTCGGCCGCGACGGCTTCTCGCCGTCGTTCGACTTCTGTGGCTTGGGAATAAGCTTGGAGACGCGTTCCTGCATTTCGCGCGCGGCCTTATTCGTGAACGTGACTCCCAGAATATGCTCTCGCGAAATTCCACGCTCGACCATGTGCGCGATCCGGTAAGTAATGACGCGCGTCTTGCCAGTGCCGGCGCCCGCCAAAATCAAAACTGGGCCCTGCAACGTTTCGACGGCGAGACGTTGCTGGGGATTTAGCGAACCGAGATTCAACATCGAACGCACATTTTAGTTCGCGCCGACTCCAACTCAAGACCATTGGCGCGCTGCGCGAAAAATTTAATTTCCAATCGCGCTTGACTCGCGTCGCCCAATTCCAATCAACGCGATAATTGTCGCGCAAACCGCCATCGACGCGCACAGGTAATAAATACCGCCCACGAAGGAACCCGTATATTTCTCCACCGTTCCCAGGACAGTTGGCCCCAAAAATCCGCCAAGATTCCCAATTGAATTGATAAGTCCAATGCTTCCGGCTGCTGCCGCGCCGGTTAGAAACAGGCTCGGCAGCGACCAAAACGCCGGTTGATACGCCTTGATTCCTCCTGCCGTCGCCATAAAGCAAGCGATGGTTAAACCCAAATGCCCGCGCGTGAATGGTGCTAGCCCAAGCGCAATCAAACCTATCACAATTGGAATAACCGCATGGAGCCGCCGTTCCTTCATCCGATCCGCATTCCAGCCCACAAAAAGCTGACCTGCCAACGCCAAAACAGGCGGGAGCAGAACAAGTGAGGTAATCGCATCCGGCTTCAGCGAATACCATTGTTGCAAGATGCTTGGCAGGAAAAACTCCAAACTGTAATTCGCAGCTGTGCTGCAGAAATATGCGGCGGTCAACAGCAAAACCTTGGGATGCTTAAACGCTTCGAGAACCGTCATTCGCCGCTTCGCATCTCGAATTGCGCGGTCCTTTTCAAGTTCAGTTTCTAACGCGACTTTTTCTTCTATCGTCAACCAAGTCGCGTCGCGCGGGCGATCCGTAAGTACAAAGAGCGCAACAATTCCGAGCAATGCTGCCGGCAGTCCCCAATAGATATAAACCCATTGCCAGCCTTTGAGTCCGAACAGCCCTGGATAATAAATAACTCTGCCGTTGATAATGTCGCCCGTCCCAATTTTCAGTAGCGCGTTGGAAATTTTCGGGCTGACGAGCTGTGCAATGGGTGTCGCAATCAAAAACCACGACAGCGCGCGACTTCGGTCGCGACTCGGAAACCAATGCGTCAAATAGACAATGACACCCGGGAAAAAGCCCGCTTCCGCCAGGCCAAGCAGGAAGCGAGTCACGTAAAATTGGAATGGCGTTTTGACGAAAGCGGTCAGAGCCGCCGCGAACCCCCACACCACCATGATTCGACAAATCAGCCTTCGCGCGCTCCATTTTTCCACCAATAACGAACCCGGAATCTCCAACAAAAAATAACCCCAAAAGAAAAGCCCAGCTCCAAAACCGATAACCGCATTGTCGAATCCCGGCAAATCGCGCGTCATCGTCAGTTTCGCAATCGAAACATTAACGCGATCGACATACGCCACGACGTAACACAGAAACAGCAACGGCAACAATCGCCAGTAAGCCTTTCGTCGAGCAGAATCCAAGGGCGCAATTTCGGCACGTGCATGGGACTTGGTGATTTGTGATTGTGTTTGCACAATGCGGCTTTGAACCAACAGAGTTTCGATTCATCTCTTAACAGTCAATAGAACGTATGGCGGAATTGATTCATCTAATTTGATCCTGTATCACCGCCTGGAACTATGCGCATTACCGACTTCCGCATTCATCCTGTCGCGATCGCCGATCCACCCCTGCGCAGTTCTTATGGCCTCCACGCGCCGTATGCGTTGCGAACCATCATCGAACTCGAAAGCGATGATGGCATCGTGGGCATCAGCGAAACCTACGGTGGTGATGCCCAAATTGCGGAACTCGAAGCGCTGCGTACGCAAATCAAGGGCGCGAATCCTTATCGACTTACCGGATTCCTGTCTCCAATGGTCGAAGGACAGGGCAGGGGAGATGCTCGTTCGCAAACTTATCTGGTCCCTGGCGAAAATCCCTTGGACGCCACCACGCGAACATACGCCGCCATCGAAGTAGCCTGCTTAGATCTCATCGGCAAAACCGTTGGTCAACCCGTCTGCGATCTGATTGGTGGCCGTGTCCGCGACGAAGTGCCATTCTCGGCATATCCTTTCTATAAACACTCCGGCGGAGGCGGCGAAGGAGATGACACTCGCCAGGATGAATACGGCAAAGCACTTTCTCCGGAGACTCTCGTTCAGCAAGTCCAGCGAATGGTTGCAACATACGGCTTCACCTCGATCAAATTCAAAGCCGGCGTGCTCGACCCTGATCTCGAAATCGAAACGGTTAAGCAACTCTACCGCGTTCTCGGTCCAAATGTGCCACTCCGCATCGACCCCAATTCCGCATGGACCGTCGAAACCTCCGTCCGCGTTGGCCGTGCTCTTCCCGAGGAACTCGGTCGTGGCGGCTATTTAGAAGATCCGACCGCAGGTTTGGAAAACATGGCTGAAGTCCGCCGCCGCTTGCTTGCTGAAGGAATCGACACACTCTTGGCCAGCAACGTCGCCGTCACTTCCTTCGCCGACATCCCTCGTTCAGTTCAATTGGATGCTGTCCAGATTATTCTTTGCGACCATCACTACTGGGGCGGCATGCGACAGGTTCAACACCTTGCCTGTCTCGCGAAAACGTTTGGCATCGGCCTCTCGATGCATTCCAACACCCACCTCGGCGTTTCGCTTATGGCCATGGCCCACGTCGCTGCAACAACTCCCCATCTCACATACGCCTGCGACACTCATTACCCCTGGCAATCCGCAAAAGATGAAATCGTGCTAGGTGGCCGTGTTCCAATCGTCAACGGTTGCGTCCGCATCCCCGATAAACCCGGCCTCGGCGTCGAACTCGATCACGATCAACTCGCCCGCGGCCACGAACGCTATGAAAAATGCCTCTATCGCAAACGCGATGACGAAGCCGAAATGCGCCGACACGTCGATCCAAATTGGAAACGCCTGCTGCCAAGGTGGTAGGCCCAAAAGCTTCCTTGAATCGTTACTCATGTTCTGAAATCACTTTCCCAATGCAACCGAACGAACTTCGCCAACGACTCCAGGGCGTCATTTCCTTCCCCGTCACGCCCTTTAAAAGGGATCTCTCGCTTGATTTGGACGGATTGCGCAAAAATTTGCGTTCTTTGCTGCAACATCCCGTTTGTGCGATCGTTGCCCCCGCGGGCACGGGCGAACTTTATTCTCTTTCGCCACCCGAACACGCGGCAGTTGTCAAAACCGTAGTCGAAGAAGTGAACGGCCGAGTTCCCGTTCTTGCCGGCACTGGCTTCAATCCTGCAATCGCTTCAGAGTTAGCCCAACAAGCCGCTAAATTGAAAGTCGATGGGATCCTGGCATTTCCACCTTACTACCCCAGCCCCGATGACGACGGTATCGTCGCTTATTACCGTGGCATCGCCGAGGCAACTCCGCTTGGAATGCTCATTTACACCCGCGACTGGTTCAATCCCACCCCCGCTCTGGTCGAAAGGCTTGCGGAAATTCCAAACCTCATAGGCTGGAAAGATGGCCAAGCCGATCTCCGTCGCTACCAGATGATCCGTCAACGTCTCGGTGATCGGCTGAATTGGATTGGTGGTGCTGGCGATGACATGGTTCCTGGTTACTACTCCATCGGTATTCGCACTTATACCTCCAGCATCGCGAATGTCGCCCCACGTCTTTCGCTCAAATTGCACGAACTCGCTTCCGCTGGTAAATCAGACGAACTGACCAAAGTCATGACCGAACTCGTGATCCCGCTTTATGTTTTGCGATCGCGGCGCAAAGGCTACGAAGTTTCCGCCATGAAAGCCATGATGGACCTGATCGGATTGGCGGGAGGATCAGTTCGTCCGCCCTTGGTGGACTTGCGGCCGGATGAAGTCGAGTTGCTGCGTGGCATGCTGGATAATTGGCGGCCATGGTTGTGAAGGTTCGAATAGCCGCAATTTGTTGATGATCTGGCAACCAAAATTAGCACGCGATAGTGACGTCCCGGCACTCGAGGAGCTAATCCCCCTTTCCTCACGCACGTTGCAAGTGCCTTACTATTCCACGGCTCAAATCGACGCCGCACTCGGCCCGATATTCGCCGTTGACCGCCAACTCATTCGCGATGGTACTTATTTCGTTGTTGAACATGAAGGCGCAATTATCGCCTGCGGCGGTTGGAGCAAACGCAAGTCACTCTATGGCGGAGACGGCGGTCGCCAGACCGAAGATGCCATGCTCGATCCCAGGCACGATTCTCCGCGCATCCGTGCCTTCTTTGTGCACCCTTCCTGGGCTCGCCGAGGCATAGGCAAAAGCATTCTGATAGCTTGCGAAGAGGCGATCCTCACCGCTGGATTTCTGAAAGCCGATCTCGTCGCGACATTGGCTGGCGAACCACTCTATGCCGCTTTCGGTTACTCCGTCATCGAGCGTTGCGAAATTCGGATGACAAATGGTCTCAGCTTACCGGTTGTGCGGATGTCGAAATCTTTTGCGAAGGGCTGAACTTACTTCTGCATCTCGGTCGTGTGATGGTATTCCTTAAAAGTAAACATAAACGCAGCGATCGATAGAAAAACAACCGTCCCCAACCCCAACGCCGCCAATGAGAAAGCAACGCCCCTCATTGGCCAATTAAAAACTTCCTGCAACGCTGCATTGTGCGCCAACAGCGACTTCAGATGGCGCATCATGGAAAGCGTATTGATATTCGTTGGAATCCGGCCAATTCCCAGCTCGACGACGAAACCGTACAGCAAAGCAATCGCCATATAACGTTTCGTGACCAGCCCAAGGAATGCTCCAAGCGCGCTCCACGTCAGGACGGCCACAAATTGAATTCCCAAAAACATCGGGACTAAGACCCCAAGATTTGGTATTTGCCGCGCGCTACCAGCGGCGAATATCAGCAACGCTTGCGCGAGCACGATGATTTGAAGCCACGCAGATTGCGAAAGATACTTCACAATCATCAAAGTCGCGCGAGTTAACGGGCGCGTTGTCAGAAATCCAAGTGTATCCGTCTGCAACTCCTCGCGAATCAACGCGCCGCACGCGCCGACGCAACTCAACGGCAGAATGACAAAAAAGTAAAAATCAATCAGCCAATGGTGGAAAGCAGTTGTCCTGCTCCACCCAGGTAATACGCCGGATCGCTCTCTATAACCGATGCTGGCCCCAATTGCGTCTCTCTTAAATTCTTGCCACACGGCAAACTGCCGTTCATCCAACACGGTTTCCAGTCGCTTCGAAATTCTTGCAAAACAAGCTTCGATCTCAGCACCGCGAGCCGTGGTGCTTGAGTCCGGTGATTTCGATTCGCGCCACGCGTTCTCCGTACGCGCGAATTCTTCCGAGAAAATCATCCTCACGTCCCTATACGACTTGGATTGAAGTGGCCGTTGCGTCCGCCTGAGCTGCCCCGCAAAAGTTTTCACCATCTCCATTGAATTTCCGAGCAAGGGACTCCGCGCTCCTGATTCGAGCGACGAACTGGTCAAATAAATCAACACCGGCAAAATCAGGAGAATCAAAATCGCTGCCGGCATTCTGCGCCACGTCAAACGACTCCTCCACGTGAATAACCAAATTCCTCGCAGTGCTCCAACAAAGGTTGGATTCAGATTCACGCTCTCTCCGGGCGTTTTCGACGGATTCTGAACTGGAGGTGCTTCCGTCATGCTCTTACGTCGTAACCTTGTCAAAAATGTTTTTCAGCGAGCGGCTCTGGCTGCGAATCGCTTGCACCTTCACGCCACTCTCTAGCAACAACCCCGTCCAACGCGAATAAAATGTTCGCGCATCCCTCACGCGAATGTTCAGAAAACCGCTATCCGAATCCAAATCGAACCCAAGCAGAACCCCTTCATCAAAAAGCCGCCGTGCTAATTTTTCTGGCGCATCACAAAGAATTGAAAGCTCCTCTGACCAATTCTTCAGATCGCTTCGGATTTCCTTCTGACTCCCGGACGCCAGTATTCTGCCCCAGTTCAAGATCAGAATGTTCTTACACAGCGCCTCCAACTCAGCGAGAATATGGCTCGAAATCAAAATGCTCACCCCGCTCGCGGCAAGCTGCTTCAACAATCCCGCCATCTCCTGCCGTCCCATTGGATCGAGACCATTCATCGGCTCATCCAGGACCAGCAAGTCCGGTTCGTGCAACAATCCCTGCGCAAGCTTCACGCGTTGCTTCATCCCTTTCGAATACTGCGACATTCGCTTCGACCAATGCTCCCGCGGCAGCTTCACCCGCTCCAGAATCGCCTCACAGCGTGTCGTCGCGGTCTTCTTTGGCAATCCCGACAAAAACGCCAGTCCCTTCAACCAGTCCAACGGACGCAAATCTTTCGGCACCGCCTCGCCTTCCGGACAATAACCTATCCGCCGCAGCAACAATGGATTGTTCCAGGGCTCCAACCCAAACACAGTCAATCGTCCGGAACTCGGCTGAAGCTGACCCGTGACAATCTGAATCAGCGTGCTCTTGCCGGCGCCATTCGGACCCACAAGCCCAGTCAGCCCCTCCTCAATCTCAAAGCTGACATTGTTCAATCCCATCACAATGCCATACCAGCGACTCAGTTCGGTTGCCTGAATTATTTGCATGCGATGAAAATTCGAAATCCGAAATTCGAGTTTCTCCTCATTCCGGTTTGACCCTCCTTCTTATAATCCAGCCCGAGAGCAAGACCATTAACACCAGGGCCACAATCGCTCCCTTAAACGCCGGAGAGGCCAGCGCCGCCATCGTTTCCGGCTTGATGTTCCGCAACATGTCGCCCAATAGCGGAATATTGTCCTGCGCAATCTTGATATCGTTGGCCGGATCAAAGATCGCCGTCGCAATCTGATTCAAATCGTAATTAAAACTCAAATGCCTCAGCCACGGTTGAGTATGCGCTGCGATCGGTGTAATCACTCCGCCGAAGATCCACAACATATACCAGAATGCCGGTGTCGATTTTTCCTTCATCGAAACCGACGACATTCCCATTGCCAGCAAACTGAGCACGATCATCCCGCTCAACACGAATACCAGTGAATGACCCAGCGCCGCTCGCGAATGCCAGAAGAATCGCCAGTCCGGTGCGATCAGATTTCCCACAAACCACGCAGCGCAAATCGGTCCAAGCCACGTAATGCCCGTCACCGCAAACGCCGTCGCAAATTTCCCAAGCAAATAATCTCCACGACTCACCGCTTTGGACGAATAAATGATGATCGCGTTGCTCGCCAGATCGCGTGTGATTAACACCGGCACCAGGATGCCTAACGCAAAAATGCTCACGGGCATCAGGTACATCGAATAATAATGAAAAAGAATATTCTGAGTCGTCCGAACCGAAATTTCCGGATGCTCCTCCAGCCACGTCGTCAGCAATCGCACAAACATCTGCAGTTGCGGATTCAGATTTCCCGCCCATTGCACCACTACGCTGTCGGCCACAAGCAATTGCCCAACCAAAAACATTACCGCGCTCATTGCCAGTCCGGTGACCCAGCACATTCCAACGAGCTGCCACACACCTTTCGTTTGCAGGAACGCCATCAGCCCGTTTCGAGCAATGACCAGCCTCCGCCCCCACAGCCCAACATGGCGTCCCTCCCAAT
>Ga0068857_100004454_pt1 | contig 11836 bp, 10 predicted proteins | sample KBSCornC72_FD_66591 | JGI IMG/M metagenome (GOLD analysis project Ga0068857, IMG submission 66591) | Corn rhizosphere microbial communities from Kellogg Biological Station, Michigan, USA - KBS Corn C7-2 | ecosystem: Host-associated > Plants > Roots > Rhizosphere > Soil ...
TCGGTGATGTAGTCCGGAACATTCGCGCCGCGCGCCGGATGCATCCAGATGCCGATATCGCGCTTGGCCATCTCATCGAAGAACGGCTGGAACTCAGGCTCGTCCAGAGGTTTGCCCAGGACGTTGGTGAAGATCTGGACGCCGCCTGCGCCCAACTCAGTCACGGCGCGAATGGCTTCCTTCGTCGCCGCATCCGGATTATTCATCGCCAGCGATGCGATGAAAGTGGGAAAACGCTTGGGATGCTTGCGAGTAAGCTCAGCCAAACCGTCGTTTGCGAACCGCGCGATGTCAGGAGTCTTATCCGGACCGCCGAACGCTTCGATTGCCGGCGCCGGCAGCGAGATCACCTGGCAGTAATCGCCGAACTCGTCCATCACTTTGAAGCGAGCGTCCAGGTTCACGATGGTCGGCATGTTGCGAACACGCTTGCCGATATCGGGGAGAGCCTTGGGGCCGGCGATGTACTCGTCGAAATAATTCTGGGGAAAGATGTGGTTGAAAATATCGATCTTCATGGAACCAACTATTATAGCGGTACCGCTTACTTTGTCTCGATCACCAACAGTTCCAGGGGCTGGTTGCTGAGGTTCTTCTCTGACCGGGTGTCCGCGTAAATCCACCGCGATTCACCGGCCTGCAAGTGGATGTCTTGCGGACGTCCACCGGGCTGCGTGAGCCGGAGGTGACACTCTTTCAAGCACACAAACAGAGCGTCTTTGTCGTCGTGGACGGGAACAACCTCATCTCCTTTTAGAGTGAGGCGGAGGACGCGCACGCGTTCGTTATCCAGCTCCAGTTTGTAATGCTTAGGATCGGCAACCAGGGCGTCTTTGCCTTTGAGGACTTCGGGAGGGATGATGTCGGGCGGGAATTCCCTGGAGCGCAGTTGTGCAAACAAGCAGACCAGGAGAAGCATCCTGCTCATATCACAATGTTATATCGCCAGGGCCGGGCATGCCCGGCCCCTACAAAACATGGGTCTGGGTTGTAGGGGCGAGGCATGCCTCGCCTCGATTAATGCGAACCCGCGAGTTCCTTCACGATGCCCGACACAAAATTCTTCGCGTCGCCGAACAACATGAGGGTGTTGTTCATGTAGTACAGCTCGTTGTCGATGCCCGCGAATCCCGGACTCATGCTGCGCTTGATCACCATCACAGTGCGCGCGCGGTCGGCATCGAGAATCGGCGTGCCATAAATCGGACTGGTCTTATCCGTGCGGGCCAGCGGATTCACCACGTCGTTCGCGCCGATGACCAGCGCCACGTCGGTGTTGGGGAAATCGCCATTGATCTCGTCCATCTCGAGCAGCTTGTCGTAGGGGATGTCGGCTTCGGCCAGCAGCACGTTCATATGGCCGGGCATGCGGCCCGCAACCGGATGAATCGCAAACTTCACGTCGATGCCGCGCTTGGTCAATGCATCGTACAGTTCCCGGATTTTGTGTTGGGCTTGCGCCACCGCCATTCCATAGCCCGGAATCACGATAACTGAGCGCGCCGAATCCAGAATCGCGGCAGCCTCGTCGGGCGTCGCGGAACGCACCGGACGCTGTACGGTTTTTCCGGCTACGGCCGTTTGCAGTTGTCCAAAGGCTCCGAACAGCACATTAGTGAACGACCGGTTCATCGCCTTACACATGATGATCGACAGGATCAAACCAGCCGAGCCGTTGAGCGCTCCAGCGATGATCAGCAGCTTGTTGTCGAGCACGAAACCCATTGCGGCCGCCGCCACGCCGGCGTAAGAATTCAGCAGCGCGATCACGGTGGGCATATCGGCGCCGCCGATGGGGATCACCAGCAGGATTCCGAACAACAGTGACAACCCGGTGAAAGCCGGGAACATCCAAGGCGCGGGCGTCCCCGCCACCATCATCACGCCGACGATGATCGCCGCGACTAGCACGCCTAGACTGACGAAGTTCTGGCCCGGATAGGTCAAGGGTCGCGTCGGCATCAACTCCTGCAGCTTGGCGAAGGCGATAATGCTGGCCGTGGTGGTCAGATAGCCCAGCAGCGTCTCAAGGGACAACGCGGCCATCGAAAATCCGTGAGGCGCGCGCAGGTAGAACTCGGCCGTACCGATCAGTGCCGAGGCCAGCGCTCCAAAAGCGTGTGAAAGAGCCGTCAGTTGCGGGACCGCCGTCATCGGCATCAAATAGGCCAGCGGTGCGCCGATCGCAGCGCCGATGCCAATACCGATGAAGATCATCGCGAAGTTGGATTCGACGCGCAGCAGCGTGCCGATCACCGCCAGCAGCATCCCGATTTCGCCGATGATGACGCCCCGGCGCGCAGTGGCCGGATTGTTCATCCACTTGACCGCCATGATGAAGCCGACGGAGGCGAGCAAGTAGATTGCGGGAAGAACGTTCTCGATCATTTCTTGACCTTGCTCATTTCTTCTCGGGCTCCCGTTTGCGGAACATCTTGAGCATGCGGTCGGTGATCAGGTATCCCGCGACAACGTTCAGGCTGGCGCAAACGACGGCGGTGAATCCCAGCCAGCGGGTCAGCTCCGTCGCGTCCTTGTCGCCTGTGACCAGAATGCCGCCCACTACGGCGATAGCGGAAATCGCATTCGACAGCGACATCAAGGGCGTGTGCAGCAGCGGCGAAACTCGCTTGACCAGTTCAAATCCCAGGAATGCCGCCAGCATGAAGACGTACAAACCGAATTCGTATGACTGCATGTATTTAGGAAACCTTCCCTTGTGCGGCAACCGCTTCAGGGGCCGGCAATCCGAGAGCCTCGCGCACTCGCGGGTTGGTGACTTCGCCGGCGTGCGTCACCAAAGTCTCCATGACGATATCGTCGGTCACGTCCTTGGTGAGCGGCAGAAATCCAATCAGGTGTTTCAGGAACGTGACTGAATTGGCCGAGAACATCTGGCTTGCATGATAGGGAGCCATGGCTGCGAAATTTGTCGGACCCAGGATTGTGACGCCGTTATGAACCACGGTCTCTCCGGGACGCGTCAGCTCGCAGTTCCCGCCGCGCACCGCCGCGATATCCATAATTACTGACCCCGGCGCCATGGCTTCCACCATTTCGCGGGTAACCAGAATTGGCGCTCTCTTTCCGGGGACAGCGGCCGTCGTGATCACGATATCGTTCTCGCGAATCACGCCCATCATTAGCTCGCGCTGGCGGCGGTAGAAATTCTCGTCCATCGCCTTGGCGTATCCGCCCTTGTCTTCCGCGGCGCTCGCTTCCACGTCCAGGCTGATGAATTTCGCGCCCACGCTGACAATCTGATCTCGCACCGCGGGACGCACGTCATACGCGCTCACCACTGCGCCCAACCGGCGGGCGGTAGCGATCGCTTGCAACCCGGCGACGCCTGCGCCAATCACGAACACCTTGGCCGGAGTGATGGTTCCGGCGGCGGTCATCAGCATCGGAAACATCTTGGGCAAAGTCTTAGCTGCCAGCAGGACTGCTTCGTAGCCGGAAATGGTCGCCAGCGATGACAGCACGTCCATACTCTGCGCTCGCGTGGTCCGCGGGATCAGCTCCATCGCGAAGAATGAGACGCCCGTAGCAGCCAGGTCCGCGGCTTCTCGAACTGCGGTCAGCGGTTCGCCCAACCCCATGACGATCTGGCCCGCCCGCAGTGAGCTAAGATCCGCGCGGCCCGCCTCCGGATTCGCGCCTAGGCTTCGGAATTGAATCAGAATGTCGGCTTGGGCGAGGATCTGGTCGCGGCTGGCGATGCTCGCGCCCTTGGCGATGTATTGATCGTCGGTGTAGCCGGCTTCGTCGCCCGCCGACGCCTCGACCATTACCGCGATCTCAGATTTCTTGAGAACCTCCACCGAGCGCGGGACAATCGCCACACACCGCTCACCTGGGAAGGTCTCTTTTAGGACCCCGACTGTTCTAGACACTGAAATATTCCGTTTGTCTCCGGTGGGAAAACATATATGATAGCGTCCCGGTCGGGGGTGTGCGCAAGTGCACTCTGCTAACGCCTCGACGCGACTGAACCCAGGTTCATTGAAAAAAAGGCTGAACAGAACAGCAGACAATGGGATTAAGGGTATATGAATCGCATCCCAGAGAGCGGGTCCCCGGTCCGCTTGCGCCCGTTCTTGTGCACCTCAATCGTTTTTATTTGCTGCGTCCTCGTTCACGGCCAGGCTCAGACAGGCGAAATTCGCGTTCAGGTGAATGACTCGTCCGGCGCTGCCATGCAAGCCTCCGGTAAGATCGCAAATCCGACCACGGGAGTGGTTCAAAGCTTTCAGACAGACGCTCAGGGCCTCTACACGGTCGGAAAGCTGCCTCCGGGAACCTATCGTTTGCAGATTTCGCGGAACGGATTTGCAACCCAATCGGTTTCAGTGGATGTCGCGTCAGGAGCTTCCGTCTCGCAAGCCGTGACTTTGCCCGTGAGCGCTGTGGCTTCTAAGGTCGACGTTGTGGGTACGACACCCCTGTCGGGAGTTGGATTAGCCGTGGATGAGATTCCCGCGCCGGTCCAAACCGGGCTCGATCTCGATATTACGAATAGCGGAGCGGTCGATTTGGCCGACTTCATCAATCGGCGGCTCGACGGTGTCTTTGTGAACGAGATCCAGGGCAATCCGTTCCAGCCGGATGTGAGCTATCGCGGTTATACGGCTTCTCCGCTGCTCGGAACGCCGCAGGGTCTCTCGGTCTATATGGATGGCGTCCGGCTGAATCAGCCGTTCGGCGACGTTGTCGCCTGGGACCTGATTCCCAAGGTCGCCATTTCAGAGATTACGCTCATGCCGGGATCGAACCCTGTCTTCGGGTTGAACACCCTCGGCGGCGCACTATCGATCCAGACCAAGGATGGCCGGAACAATCCGGGGACGTCAGTGCAGGTGGTGTACGGCAGTTATGACCGCAAGGCACTCGAGTTTGAGCATGGCGGCGCCTTCAAAGGATTCAATTGGTACCTCGCGGGCAACGGACTAACCGAGCACGGCTGGCGCGCGAGTTCGCCTTCCGATGTCCATCAACTGTTCGGCAAATTCGGGTGGCAGAACTCGAAGACGGTGCTCGGGCTAACTGTTGCCTACGCGAACAACAGCCTGATCGGAAACGGTCTTCAGGACCAGCGTTTGCTCGCCAGCGACTACGGGAGCGTCTATACGATTCCCGACCGGACAGTGAACCGCTCTCCGTTTCTCAACTTCAACGCGCGGCACGCTTTCAATGACAAGCTGATGTTTTCCGGCAACGTCTATTACCGCTATATCCTTACGAACTCGCTGAACGGCGATATTAACGAAGACTCGCTCGACCAGTCGATATATCAGCCCAGTGCCGCCGAACAGGCCGCGCTGCGAGCCGCGGGATACACCGGGTTTCCGACCAGCGGCGCCACTGCTGCGAATACGCCCTTCCCCTTCTGGCGGTGCATCGGAAACGTGCTGCTGCGCGACGAACCCGGTGAAAAATGCAATGGTTTGCTCAACCGCACTCGGACCAATCAGCACAACTACGGCGTGTCCGGCCAGATGACATGGCTCGGTTCTCCCGGCGGACGTCACAATCAGTTCACAGTGGGGGCAGGTTGGGACGCCAGCCGCGTAGATTTCGTCCAGTCCACACAGTTGGGATATCTGAATCCGGACCGCACGATAACCCCTCTCAACGCGTTTGCCGACGGCGTAACCGGTGGAAATGTGGACGGTGTTCCGTACGATAACCGCGTCAATCTCAACGGGCGTCCGAATACCGGTAGTGTGTATGCCACCGACACACTTTCAATCGGCAACAAATTGAACCTCACGCTTTCCGGCCGCTACAACCGGACCACCATCGACAACAAGGACAATCTTCAACCTCAAGCCGGCCCAGGATCGCTCACTAGCCATAACGTTTTCGACCGTTTCAACCCGGCCGCAGGCCTCACCTATAAGGTGTCGCCATTGTTTGACGCCTACTTCGGGTATAACGAAGGCAGCCGTGCGCCCACCTCAATCGAACTTGGTTGCGCCGACCCGAATCAGCCCTGCAAACTTCCCAATGCGCTCGCTGGGGACCCACCGCTCAAGCAGGTGGTCACACACACGTTAGAAGCCGGCTTTCGCGGGTCGCTGGAGCAACATGTTAACTGGAGCGTCGGTTGGTTCCGAGGCGTGAACCACGATGATCTCTTATTCGTGGCTTCGACCCAAACCGGCTTCGGCTATTTCAAGAACTTTGGCGAGACACGACGCCAGGGCCTTGAGGTTGACCTCGATACACGTTTTCATCGTCTGAATATTGGCGGCGGGTATACATTTCTGGATGCGACCTATCAAAGCCCTGAGACCGTCGACGGCACCGGCAACAGTACCAACGACGCAGGGAAGGGTTTGGAGGGTACCATCCAGATCCAGCCGGGTGCGCGAATTCCCCTGATTCCCCAACATATGCTGAAGGCGTATCTGGATCTTCAGGCCACCTCGAAGCTTTTGGTGGATTTTGGGCTGGTGGCGGTTTCCAGTTCCTTCGCACGCGGTAATGAGAATAACCTCGATAAACCCGATGACGTCTTCTATCTGGGACCTGGCCAGTCGCCCGGCTACGCGGTTCTCAATTTGGGAGCGCACTACCAGGTGCACCGCCGCCTGCAAGTGTTTATCCAGGTCAGCAATCTGGCGGATCGGCGCTACTACACGGGCGCTCAGCTTGGTCCAACCGGTCTCTTGGCCAACGGAAACTTCATAGCCAGGCAGTTCCCGGCAGTCAACGGAGACTTTCCCGTGCAGCAGATGACGTTCTTTGCGCCCGGCGCTCCCCGCACGGCGTGGGGTGGGATAAGATTCAGTTTTTAGGATTGATGTTCAAAGATAGGACATTGCCGGACCTGGTAACCTCCGCCGAGGCGGCCGTCGTTTCATCCGAACCGACTGCGCTCGAAGCCGAGGTGGTCGCACTGTTTGACCAGCTGCAGGACCGGCTTCTTCGCTACTTGCTGAGCACGGGAATGACGGCGCCGGATGGGGAGGAAATCGTTCAGGAAGTATTCCTGGCCCTTTTCCGGCATCTGCAACTCGGCAGATCACGCCGCAATCTTCGAGCGTGGGTGTTTCAAGTCGCTCACAACCTCGCGATCAAACATTCCATCGCCAAACGAAGAGATCGTCAAAATCTGGTGGATTCGGATGCAGGGCCATCAGAGGAGGAATTCGTAGATCGAGCTCCGAATCCGGAAGATCAGCTTACGAGAAATCAAAGGCAGCTACACCTGCAAAGGATTTTGAAAGCATTGCCCGAGCAAGACCAACGATGTCTTTCACTTCGCGCCGAGGGCCTCACGTATCGCGAGATCGCCGGAATCCTGGATATGTCCTTAGGTGCGGTAGCTATTTCGTTGGGGAGATCCGTCGCGCGTTTCGTCCGCGCGGAAGAACGGTGAAGATCGAACGGTAATATTATGTCGTCTAAAGATTCTCATCTATCCGATCAAGAGCTACTGCTGGCGGCCGATGGAGAATTGCCTCCTGCCCAAGCCGGACAGGCTGCGTCGCATCTTGCGGAGTGCTGGACGTGCCGGGTCCGCAAAGGGGAAATCGAAGAGGCGATTCGTGATTTTGTTCACGCCTACCGCGGCAGTCTGGACCCTCTGCTTCCTTCTCCCGCGGGGCCACGCGCTTTGCTCAAGGCACGGCTCGCGGAGAACGCCTCGGTTTCCAATGGATCGCGCCGCAAGTGGTTTCAGTTCCCAGGACTTCGATATGCCGGCGCAATCGTTTTGGGCGCGGTTCTCGCATTGCTGATTCATTTTCGTCCGGCCTTCCAATCGCGGCAGGCTCTTCACATTGTTCCGGTGTCATTCCCCGAACCGAGCCTCACTCCGGGCGCAATATTGGCTGTTAACCGCGATCAAATCTGCGTCGCGAAACGCCCGAAAAATCGTATCGTTCCAGCGTCCTTGCAACGCCAGGTGTTTGAAGAGTACGGCATTCCCGGCGCGGAGCCACGAGCCTATGAGGTGGATTACTTGATTACCCCTGCGCTGGGCGGCGCGGAGGATATTCGTAACCTGTGGCCGCAGTCCTATTCGTCGGCCGTCTGGAACGCGCGGGTGAAAGATGCCCTGGAAGATCGCTTACACGATCTGGTTTGCGACGGCGAGTTGGACCTCTCCACCGCGCAGCAGGACATCTCAGCAGACTGGATTGCAGCGTATAAAAAGTACTTTCACACTGACAAACCGCTGGAACCATAGCGTTTCCGAGTGGAATTGGTTGACATACCATATTCGGTATGGGTATAGTCAGAATTGTGGCGAATCGAGGAGCACCGTCGCGTCAGCAAGCAACTAGACTCGGTGCCTCCCGATATCCTCAAGCGATACGAAAAGTGGAAAGATATCGCCATGATCTCCGGTCCGCCTGGGCTCCGGATGATCAAAGGATTTCGCGACGAAGCTCTTGCGGGAGAATGGCAGGGGTTTCGATCCTCCCGGTTGAGTTTGAAGTACCGGGTGATTTATCACGTGATGACGGAGCAACTTTTGTTTCAGGTGGTTCAGGTCACCGCGCACGACTATCGGAGGGCATAGAATGAGCGACTTTCGGCCAGCCAAGAAGCGCATCTCCGTATCGGTAGGTGAATCCGTGCGTATCCTTCGAGAGCTTCAGGAGTACAGCCAGAACGAGCTTGCGGCCCTAACGGGTATTCCCCAAGCGACCCTTTCAGCGATTGAAAATGATCGAATCCGACTAGGTGTAGAGCGGGCTAAGGTTCTGGCCCGCGCCCTGAAGTGTCATCCCGCAGTGCTGGTCTTTCCGGGATGGGACATCCGCCAGCACTCCGCCGCGTAGCCTTCGCTCGCCGAAGCGTTACTCTTCCGGCTGTTCCAGCCACTCCCGCATCGCTGCCGTGACTTCGTCCGGACGCTCCATGGTTGACATGTGCCCGCATTTGGGGACCACCACCAACTGGCTTCGCGGAATGGATTGCGCTATCTCCAGATGACGACCTGGCGGACTCCAGGCATCGTCGAAGCCTGTCAGCACAAGTGTCGGGCACAGAATCATTCCCAGCAGCGGAGTCGCATTGGGCCGGCCGAGCAGCGCCAGCATCTGGATTTCGAATAAATCCGCCGACTTCCGCTCAAACATTGCGATGATCTCTTCCACCAGCGCCGTGTCTTCTTGCCGGTATTTCGGAAGCATCCCTTTGAGCCACTCCACCGCCATCGGCCGCATGCCTTGCGACCGCGCAATCTCCAGCAGGGCTCGACGCTTGCGTTCTTCATCTTCACCGGCTGTTCCCGCGGCGCGAGCGTCGGCTCCCGTGTTGAATACCGCAAGCTTGGTCACACGTTCCGGAGCGAGACGATACACCTGAAATGCAACCCGTCCGCCCATGGAATGCCCCGCCAGCGCAAATCGTTCCGCCGCCGATTCCAATACGGCTTCCGCCATGGCGACGATCGAGTTGTGCTCCGGACCCCACTCCATGCACTGCGTGTCGACGATGCCGGCTAGTCCCGCAATTTGCTGTTTCCAAACGGTTTGATCGCAGAGAAATCCGGGCAGGAGAACTAACGATTGTTTGCTTGATTCCACAGGTCTAGAGAATTGTCGCCCACAAGTTGTTGTAAAATCAAATCTCAGGGGACAGACTCTGAAAACCAGCGACGTTCGCAACCCTGATTATTTCCACCAGGTAGTGGATTGCCAGTGGGCCTGCCCTGCGCACACCAACGTGCCGCAGTACATCCGTTTAATTGCACAAGGCAAATATACGGAAGCCTACATGGTCAATCGAGAATCGAATGTGTTTCCCTCGATTCTGGGCCGCACCTGCGATCGCCCGTGTGAGCCGGCTTGCCGCCGAGGACGACTGGACGGTGCTCCTGTCGCGATCTGCCGCCTAAAACGCGTGGCTGCGGATTTGCGCGGCGAGATTTCGCACCTACTCCCGAAAATTCCCAAGGAATCGAACGGCAAGCGTGTCGCGCTCATCGGAGCCGGCCCTGCATCTCTGACGGTGGCTAACGATTTGAGGCCACTCGGCTACGAAGTCACCATTTTCGAAAAGCAGAACAAGCCCGGCGGCCTGATGCGGACCAACATTCCGTCCTTCCGGCTGCCCGAAAAAGTTCTGGATGACGAAGTCGGCACCATCCTCAACATGGGCGTCGAGATCCGATACAGCTCTCCCGTCTCCAGTCTTCAGTCGCTGATCAATGACGGCTACGATGCGGTGTTCGTCGGTACCGGCGCCCCGCGCGGCAAGGAACTCGATCTGCCGGGGCGACATGATACGCCCGCCGACAATCCTCGCATTCACATCGGCATCGACTGGCTCGAATCGATCGCCTTCGGACACATAGACAAGGTTGGTGAAAAAGTTCTGATCATCGGCGTCGGCAACACCGCCATGGATTGCTGCCGGTCTGCGCGTCGCCTCGGCGGCAAGGACGTCAAAGTGATGGCGCGCCGTCCGCGCGGATTCTTCAAAGCATCGCCGTGGGAACTGGACGATGCCGAGGAAGAAGGCATCGACATCGTGATCAACCACGCGCCTAAGCGCTTCGTGGTCGAGAACGGCGTGCTTCAGGGCATGGAGTTCGAGCGCCTGGAGTGGGACGCCGAAGCGAAAAAGTCCCACATCATCGAAGAAGTATTTATCCCCGCCGACGATGTGATCCTAGCCATCGGGCAGGAGAATGCGTTCCCCTGGATCGAGAAAGATCTTGGCATCGAATTCGACAAGTGGGGCATGCCGACCGTGGATCAGGTTACGTTCCAATCCACGCGCCCCGGCGTGTTCTTCGGCGGAGATGCCGCATGGGGGCCCAAAAATATCATTTGGGCGGTCGCGCACGGCCATCAGGCGGCCATCTCCATTCACAATCACTGCCAGGGCGTGCCCGTTACCGATCGACTCCCGCAGGGTTCCAGCCTGGTCAGCCAGAAGATGGGGCTGAGCGAGTGGAGCTATCACAACGACTACAATCCATCGAAGCGCCAGAAGATGCAGCACGTGGATCTGACCAAGCGCTTCCAGCAGCTCAGCCTGGAAGTCGAATTGGGCTTCGATCCCGAGCAGACCGCCCGCGAAGTGCAGCGCTGCCTCAACTGCGATATCGAAACGACGTTTAGCGAGATACGCTGCATCGAGTGTGATGCCTGCGTCGACATCTGTCCGGTACAGTGTCTGACCATCACGCGCGACGGCGAGGAGGCCGAGCTGCGTACTAGACTTTCCGCGCCTGCGACCAACCTGACACAGGCGATTTACGCCTCCGAGCCGCTGCCGCAAACGGGGCGCGCCATGGTGAAGGACGAGGATGTTTGCGTCCACTGCGGCCTGTGCGCCGAGCGCTGTCCTACGGCCGCCTGGGACATGCAGAAGTTCGACCTCATTATTCCTTATGCAGGAGCTGCATGCACGACGTCCTCCGTACTCGCGTAAACGATTTCGCCGTCAAGCTTGCGAACGTCAATGGCACCGGCTCGGCCAGCGCCAACGGTCTGCTGATGCAGGCCATCTTCCGCATGGGCATTCCCGTCTGCGGCAAAAACCTTTTCCCGTCGAACATTCAAGGCCTGCCCACCTGGTACGAGATTCGCGTCAACAAAGAAGGCTACTCGGCCCGCGCTCTGGATTACGATCTGATGGTCGCGATGAACTCGCAGACCTACGATCGCGATATTAAGGAAGTCCGTCCCGGCGGGTATCTCCTTTACGATTCCTCCTGGCCGCTTGATCCCGATCTCCACCGCGAGGACATCACGTTTCTCGGCGTTCCGCTGGCGGAGATGTGCAACCAGGCGTTCGACGATCCCCGCGCGCGCATTCTGATGAAGAACATCGCCTATGCCGGAGCCATGGTGGCGGCGCTCGA
>Ga0068857_100004456_pt1 | contig 11833 bp, 9 predicted proteins | sample KBSCornC72_FD_66591 | JGI IMG/M metagenome (GOLD analysis project Ga0068857, IMG submission 66591) | Corn rhizosphere microbial communities from Kellogg Biological Station, Michigan, USA - KBS Corn C7-2 | ecosystem: Host-associated > Plants > Roots > Rhizosphere > Soil ...
GAAGCGAGAACGGATATTTCGCGCCTTCGCAGCATTATTTCAGGTCTCGCGAGGAAGAATGGTCTGGCTATCGTTGCTGCTTCGACTCACCCCATCTCAAGATGGCAGGATCAAAAGATCTTTGACGATGAACGGTACGAACTGCTCGTACAGGAATTGCAGACGGTGGCCCGATCGCTGCTTATTTTCGGGTTACACGTTCATGTGGGCGTTGCCGATCGTGATCGAGCAATTCACATTATGAATGCCGCCCGGTATTTTCTGCCACATGTGCTGGCCCTATCAACATCTTCTCCCTTCTGGATGGGACACAACACCGGCCTCAAGTCGTACAGAAGTGAGATCTTCAAGCAATTTCCGCGGACCGACATTCCGGATCACTTCGATTCCTATAGTAACTTCCAGCGTTATGTGGACCTCCTGGTTAAAACTAACTCCATTAACGATGGTAGAAAGATCTGGTGGGACATCCGGCCGCATCCATATTTCCCGACGCTTGAATTTCGCGTTTGCGATATACCTACGAGGGTCGATGACACCATCGCGATTGCTGCCCTGTTTCAAGCCATCGTTGCTAAACTGAATAAACTAATCGACCAAAACCTCGGCTTTAGGCTGTATCGCCGCATGCTGGTGCAGGAAAACAAATGGCGCGCGGTCCGTTACGGACTTGAGGGCAAGTTGATCGATTTCGGCAAACAAATAGAACTGCCGGCGCGCGAACTGATACTCGAGCTCCTTGAATTTGTTGATGACGTCGTTGACGAGTTAGGCTCGCGCCAGGAGATCTCGCACGTTCATACAATTTTGGAGCGCGGTACTTCGGCGGATCGGCAGCTTCAGGTATATCGGGAAACAAATGACCTTAAGGCCGTTGTTGATGACTTGATGGTATTGACGCTGGAAAATGTGCCGGTGAGCACCGATGTGGGCATCAGCTCGATAAAAACAACGTCTACTTCTACGATTTCGAAGTAGCTGTCTTTGCCGTCTTGTTGGTGTTGCGAGTCGCCGCTTTTCGTTCAAGATAAAAATGCCAGAGCATCCTTGCTGCGACGGCCCGATGCGGGCGCCAACTCTCTGCTAACTCTTCCAAAACCTTTGGCGGCGGAATTTGACGCAGGCCTTTCAGGTCTCGGATCGCGATAGCCAGTGCGAGATCTCCTGCGGGCCAAATGTCTGGCCGGCGCATCGCCATCAGTAAATAAACATCAGCACTCCACGACCCAATACCCTTTACTTCCATCAACGCGCTTCGAGCTTCGTCGTCACTCATTCTGGATAGAGCTGCAAGATTCAGCTTCTTAGTTTCCATCAAGGATGCGAGATGAATAATGTAACTCGCCTTTTGACGAGTAACTCCGTGCTCGCGGAGATACATTTCTCCAAGCTGACAAAAACGGTCTGGCGTAAACGGCACAACCAGGCCCTTGAGTCGATTAAGCATCGAACGGGCGGAGAGAAGGGAAACTTGTTGCTCCAGAATTATGTGAACGAGAGTGGCGAACCCTGTACGCCGCTGCCAGAGCGGAGGGCTGCCAAAGTGAGAGTGGATGCGGGCTAGATCTGCATCACGTCGCGTCAGCGACAATGCGATCTCTTTTAAAGACTCGTTGTTGAGCAGTTGCGATCGAGACACGTCAACCTAGTTCTTGAGTGCTTCAATCAGAAAATTCTCAAACAGGATACGCCCATCACGAGAATCGTTTGGATGTTCCCAGCGTGTGCGATTCTTGTTCCAATCCTCAAAGGATTTCTCAAGATGAAACTGAACTGTGTAGATAAGTTGGCCGTCGCTTCGCTTAACCATCATCTGGTTGCGGCACAGGTATGAGGTGGCCAGCAACTTGAACCCGACTGGCACGCGGTCGAGTTGCAGACCATGATTCTGCCAAACTCGGAGAATACGAGGCGCATCAGATCCTTCCACTTCGGTAAGTGGTATGTGAGTGAAGATTGGATCTGAAGCGTCCGTGATTCTGATAAAGCGGTACTGATACTCTTGTGTTCTGGCTTCGCGTTGCTCGTGTTGTTCCAGCTTGTCGAGCGTAATCACTCGAGCACCAAAACTTAAACCGACCAGTTGATGACCGCCGCAGATTGCGAGGACTGGAATGTCCGTCTTACGAATGAACTCACCAAAGTGATCAAGTATTGATTGTTCGTAGTAGTCAAAGTCACGCAGAGTGCCACTCAGGACAATTGCTTCAGGTTGAAACTCCGTCGCCGCGCGGGCCACTTCAGAGACATGCGCAACTTCCGTCTGCGGATCCTTAACCAGTCGGGAGATGTTGTTGACGATATTTTCTATCGCCATGCCCGCTATCATTCGTTCACGTTTCAACTGGCCATGCATCAACTCGCCCCATTCGCGACGTGCGACCGGGGAGATGTCGGCCTCGTCCCTGAGGAGGTTGTCGACTACGAGGACTCGGGCTTTATCAATGCGCCGCTCGATCGGCTCGTAACGGCAAAACGTCTGCTGGTTAAAAGGAAAGGGAAGTGAGCTTGCTACCTCTGTAAGGTCGCCCTCGGTTTTAGTCAGGAGTTCTTGGGTCATTTGTTCTGCTGCGAAGGTTTGACTACTTTTCCTTTTCCTTTGTTGTGTTTTTCAAAGCTCGGCATTTTGGCGCCGGCACCTGCTGCGGCAACCTCTTCGCGCAACCTATTAACTAAGATGCCTCGCAAGCGCGACTTGAACGACTTAGGTTTGCTTTTTGCCGCCTCGTCCGCCAGCAGCAACATTCTATACCAGGATGACTCGAGTTCGTCTGCGAGCAGTGAGACTTTTGTAATGTCGTAGGGCATCGCGACGTTTTCTGAGCCAATACGAGCAAAAATGGCCAGATACCTGGCATGAGCCAAATCCGGACAGGCCAACCGTTTACTGCCGACCTTCAGCTCAACTCCAAGAAGCGTATGCTGGATGGATATCTGATTTGATTTTCGGGCTATTTCGAAATGATAGGACCGAGTCCGAAGTTTGAGGATCCGACGATAGATCTGAGTCAACCAGGCATCGCCCAATTGATCGCGAATGAGTTGAGCGTAATCCTCGGCTCTCATTTTAAGCGGGAGATTTACCCTGACCGGAGGGTCTCAAGACTAACGCATCGATAATCGAGAAAGTACCTGTGTCTCAATCTTAGTGTGCAACGCGTTGATGACCCGACCCGGAAACAAACCCAGATAGAGAACTCCAAGTACGGAGAGCACGAGGGTTATTACGATGCTTGCTGGAACAGGTGGAGCAACCCATGCAGTGGTCCGGTCGCGGAAGAACATAACTATTATCAATCGCAGATAATAGTATGCAGAGATCGCAGTGTTCAGCACACCAATCACGACAAGAGCGTAGTAACCGCGTTCGACAGCGGCGCCAAAAACCAAAATCTTTCCCATAAAGCCTGCCGTCAACGGCATACCGAGCAGACTGAGCATGAAAAGCGACAACGAGAAAGCTAAAACTGGTGATTCAAAACCGATGCCGTTGTAATCCTCGATAGATGTCCGCCGATCACCTGCCCGGGCAATCAGTTGGACCACTGTGAACGCTCCGATATTCATCACTGCGTACGTTAGGAGGTAGAACATCACAGCCGTGATTGCTGAATCTCGTTGTGCGGCGTCCGTAGCAGCGCCCGCGGCTACAAAGCCAACCAGCGCATAGCCGGCATGTGCAATTGACGAGTAAGCCAACATTCGCTTTATATTGTCCTGGACTATTGCGACAACGTTCCCAATCGTCATGGTCAAGATCGCAAGAACAACGAGCACTTCGACCCAGGCTTCATGTAATCGCGCACCGGTGAGATTTGAAGCGGCAGTTACGAACGGAAAACCAAATAGGAAGACCCTCATAAAGGCCGCGAACCCGGCAGCCTTTGGCCCAGCTGCCATAAACGCAGTCACAGTTGTCGGCGCGCCTTCGTAAACGTCAGGGGTCCACACGTGAAATGGTGCTGTGGCGATCTTGAACCCGAATCCAACAATCATCATCGCCGCTCCGGCAAAGAGGAGTCCCGGATAATGAACCTGGCCCAGCCGGCTGGCTATCTCGGCAATGTTTGTAGTTCCGGCCTTTGCCACCAAAGCCGCCCCCGCAGCGTCAGGTAAGACAATCGCCGTTGCGCCGTAAGTGATCGCGATACCGTACAGAAGGAATGCTGAGGAGAACGATCCCAGGACAAAGTATTTCAACGACGACTCGTTGGAACGAACATCAGTCCGTCGAAATCCGGCCAGGACATAGGTGGCGATTGAGAGGATCTCCAGCCCTAAGAAAATGATGACCAGATCGCCGCCTGACGCCATCAGCATCATCCCAACGGTCGCGAAAAGAAGAAGCGAATGAAACTCTCCAGCTGGAAGCCGTTCATCCTTCATCCATACTGTCGAGAGTAAGAGTGTAAGACCGGAAACAAGTATAAAGATTAAATTAAATCCCAGGCGGAGTTCATCAAGCACGATCATTCCGCCGAATGCTTCCGTGCCATTCGAGCCAGTGGTCCAAAGCCAGATAGTTGCGACAGCGGCACTCAATAAACCGGCCAGCGAAACTCCGCCAGTCCACCAACGTTGCTCCGACCGGGAGAAAGCATCAACCATCATCACGACGACGGCGGCAAAGCACACGATTACTTCGGGCGCGATTATCGCCCAATTCACATTCGGCATCAGCGTCTGACCAAAGAAGAAATTCATTTCGAATTTTGACTATTCAATATATCGGCAATCGATCCGCCACCCGGACGTTCATCGACACGATTGCGCACAGCCTCGACGCTGGCTTTAGAGCGATCCAGAAAAACTCGAGGGTAGACTCCCATAAACAGCATTAAAATCAGTAAGGGAATAAGTAGCCCGACTTCTCGTTTATTCAAATCGCGTAATGAAGCGTTCTCCGGATTTGTCACCTGTCCAAAGACGACGCGTTGCAGCATCCAGAGCATGTACACTGCGGCCCAAATAACACCCGTCGCTGCCAGCATCGTAGTTATGAATGGATGAGCAACAGCCTTGGACGTCCAGGTTCCGACCAGAATGAGAAACTCTCCGACGAACCCATTCAAAAAGGGCAAGCCGATGGACGACAGAGAGGCAAACACAAAGAGAGTGGCAAACCACGGCATTGGAGTGGCCAGACCGCCAAACTCATTAATCTGGCGTGTGTGTCTGCGTTCGTAAATAAACCCTACGAAAAGAAAGAGTGCGCCCGTTGAGACACCGTGATTCAGCATCTGGTAGAGAGCACCTTGCATTCCCAACTCGGTGAATGAGAAGAGTCCCAGCACCACAAAACCCATGTGACTGACGGATGAATAAGCTACCAGTCGTTTTACATCGGGCTGGACCATCGCGACGAGAGCGCCGTAAATAATGCCGATCACCGCAAGCCCCATCACTAGCCACGCAAGATACTTGGACATTTGTGGGAATAGGCCAATATTGAATCTCAGTAATCCATAGGTGCCCATCTTTAACAGGACGCCTGCAAGGATGACAGAGCCAGCCGTCGGTGCTTCGGTGTGCGCATCCGGCAGCCAGGTATGGACCGGGAAGAGCGGTACTTTAATACCGAAGGCGATAAAGAAAGCAGAGAAGAGGAAGAGTCCGAGCGATTGAGTGAGTCGCGGATCACCACTCATAGCCGACAGCAGAGTCGGATAATCAAACGAATGATAGACAAAATAGATCGTCAGGATCGCCACCAGCATCAGCAGACTACCGACGTTGGTATAGATAAAAAACTTAATAGCCGCATAGATGCGTCGCTCGCCACCCCAGATTCCAATCAGGAAAAACATCGGAATCAACGAAGCTTCGAAGAATAGATAAAAAAGCAAGAGGTCCAGGGCGACAAACACTCCGAGCATCGCCGACTCGAGTATCAGCAGGAATACGAAGTATGCGAGCAATCGCTTCTTGATCGCGGTCCAACTCGAAAGGATTGCAATCGGCATCAGGAATGTGGTTAACAAAACCAACCACAAACTTATCCCGTCAACTCCAAGGTGATAACGCGTTCCGATTGATCCAATCCAGCTTACATTCTCCTCAAACTGAAACTCCGCAGTAGCGCCGCCGACACCTCGAAGCAATACCAACGACACTCCGAAAGTTAGAAGTGAAATTCCTAATCCAATCCACTTGTAGTTTTCCTCTCGTCTGCCAGGCAGCAAACTATAGCCAACCAAAAGCAGAGAACCGGCGACCGGTATCAGAATCAAAGTTGTTAACAAATGAGACATACGATTACCGCGGAAAAAGTTGAATGCTAAAGTAAGTAAAAATTCCAATTATGACTAAGGCACCCGCCAGAATTATTGCGGCGTAACCGCGAAGAAAACCGGCTTGAAGATACCGAGTGAGCCTTCCAGTTTCAGTTACCGCGTCCCCAAGTCCGTGCAGGATTCCATCGAGCACGCCGATATCGAAAATCTTCCACAAACCTTCGCGCGAGCCAGCTTCGATTGGGTGAATCAAAGCCGCGTCATAGATTTCATCGACGTAATACTTGCGTTCAAAAATCCGAGGTAGCTCGAGCAAGGGTCGTTTAATGAACGTAAACCAGCCGATAAGGATTCCCACGAGACCAATCACCACCGACACAACTGCCATCATTAGTTCGGTATTCAACTCTTCTGTTGAATGGACTGCTGTGTGAGCCGTTGTCGCGGCGTCGGTCGATGGATGCAGGGGTGACGCGGAATCAGTTTCCTGGGGATGGTTCGAAAGCAGCATCGGTTCGGCTGCAGCAGGCGCCGCGTGTCCTTCACCCGGCAGAGTGGCTATCGCCGGCTCGAGAGTGTGTTCGATCACATTCACATCGTGATCAGAAACAAATCTGCTCATTGCAAAGGGAACACCGATAAATCCGCCGACTGTGGAAAGAACGGCAAGGATCACGAGCGGCGCGGTCATAATCCATGGCGACTCATGCGGTTCGTGAACTCCATGATGTTCGCCACCATGTGTGCCATGTCCATCCGCGTGTGATTCTCTGAAGCGCTCGCCTCCCCAGAAGGTCATCACCATCATCCGGGTCATATAGACAGCGGTAAGCAGTGCTGTTACTGCGCCGACTCCCCAAAGAATCTTGTTAGCGCCTGGGGGCAGACTAAATGTCGAGGCACTCCAGGTCTTCCAGAGAATTTCGTCTTTGGAAAAGAAGCCTGCGAAGAACGGCATACCGCAGATTGCCAGCCAACCCGCGACCATCGTGATCCAGGTCACCGGCATGTATTTCTTCAGACCGCCCATGCGTCGCATGTCCTGTTCGTGATGCATGCCGTTAATCACCGAACCGGAGCCAAGGAAAAGAAGAGCCTTGAAGAAGGCGTGCGTGACGACGTGGAATATCGCTGCAACAAATGCACCTACGCCGCAAGCCAGAAACATGTAACCCAGCTGCGAAATCGTCGAGTAAGCAAGTACTTTCTTAATATCGTTCTGGGCCAGGCCAATCGTCGCTGCAAAAAGCGCAGTTGCCGCGCCAATAACTGCAACAATAAACATTGCGGTGGGCGCGTGCACGAAGATCTCAGAGCACCGAACAATCATGTATACGCCGGCTGTCACCATCGTGGCGGCGTGGATCAATGCGGAAACGGGAGTTGGACCAGCCATCGCGTCTGGCAGCCAGACATAGAGAGGAATCTGTGCACTCTTGCCGATAGCGCCGATAAAGAGCAGTACAGCAATCGAAGTCGCCCCTCCCAGGAAGATGGCTCCCGCCGTAAACGGATCTGCAGGTAAATTCTTAAAATGATCGAACGCCGTCGCGGTCACACCAGAGGCTGGGTTTGCGAAGAAGCTAACGGAACCTGTGACAAAGAACGTCAACATGATTCCCATTAAAAATCCCCAATCTCCGATTCGATTGGTGATAAAAGCCTTCTTCGCCGCGTCGCTTGCTTCTTTACGATCGAAGTAATAACCAATCAGCAGATAGGAGCAGAGTCCCACGCCTTCCCATCCGACAAACATCAAAAGAAAGTTATCAGCCAGGACCAGCGTGAGCATCGAGAACATGAACAGGTTCAGGTACGCAAAGAAGCGGTAGAAACCGCTGTCACCGTGCATGTAGCCGACAGCAAATACGTGGATCAGAAGCCCGACAAATGTGATGAACAGCGCGTAAGTCCCACTCAGCCTGTCCATGGCCAGCGAGAAATCAGCGTGAAAACTTCCCACCCGCAACCAGGTCCAAATGTGGTCCAGAACCGGTGTTTCGGTTCGCAGTGCACCTTGTGAATTTAAGGCAAGGTAGAACGCTACAATGGTGGAGATTGCGATTGAACCGCACGCAACAATACCGATGAGACGCTCATCACGGAATCTGCGGCCTACGAACCAGTTGATGGCCGCACCTAAGAGCGGAGCGAAGATTATGATGCTGAGAAGATTATTTTCCATTTAATCGCACTCTTAAACAATGAGCGCTGTTAGAGCTTCAAAATATTTGCGTCGTCAACGTCGAGCGACTCTCTGTTTCTGAAGATCGCGATAATAATGCCGAGTCCAACTGCTGCCTCGGCTGCCGCTACGGTCATTACAATGAAGACAAACAATTGTCCGGTCACATCCTGAAAGAAACTGGCAAAGCTTACGAATGTAAGGTTCACGGCATTCAGCATTAGCTCAATGCACATGAACATTGCTATTACGTTCCTACGAATGATTACGCCCGCGACACCGATGGTGAACAGGATCGCCGATAAAGCCAGGTACCATGAAAGCTGTGGTTCCATTTGCATCAATCTCTCTTTGAAGGATCTCTCGGCGAAGTAATGCCGAGCAGGTGGGCCGCTTCTGCAACGGTGTCAGTTTCGATAGCCGTGGTGTCATCAAGAGCTTTTGAAGGATCGATGATATTAGCAGCCAGGAGTTGTGCTCCGGGAATAACCCGGGCGTTAGGCGAGAGTTCGCGGGCCCGCCGGGCCAACGTCATCGCACCAACAATGGCCATTAGTAACAGGATCGAGGTGATCTCGAATGGAAGCAAATAGGTAGTGAATAGTTGCGATCCGATCGAGGCAGTTGAACCTATATCGGATGATGAACTCGAGGGGAAACTCGCTTTATCTACCGAAACGAGAATGAACGCTACCTCGGCAATCAATACAGCCGCGAGTACCAGCGCAGCCGGCAGCAGGAAGCCAACCCTTGTACGCCTTGAGTCTTCATGCTCGACGTTAAGCAACATGATCACGAACACTACGAGCACCATGATCGCGCCTGCATAAACTATGACCTGGACCGCCGCGATGAATGGCGCGGCCAGCATGACATAGAGACAGGCAAGTGAAATGAAGACACCGATCAGCGAGATCGCGCTATAGAGGGGATTGCGTTGAGCAACCACAGCCAGAGCGCAACCCACAGCGAGTGCGGCAAATAGGATAAAGAGCAGAGCAAGCATCGATCTTTATTTAGTTGAGTGTGGTTAACACTCAGTATCCAAAGTAGCCGTAAACACCAACTACGATTAGAGTCGCGGTCAGCAAGATATTAAGAATTGCCGCCGGCAGAAGAAACTTCCACCCGAAACTCATCAGTTGGTCAAACCTGAATCGCGGCAAGGTCGCGCGCAACCAGATGTAGAGAAAAAGAAAGAAAATGACCTTAGCCAGAAATCCGAGTACGCTAATCAGACCAAATAGAAACGTGCCCCGGCCAAAGAGAGCGTCAGCAAAGGGGACGTTCCATCCGCCCAGGAATAAGGTCGTTGCGAGCATCGACACGGTAAACATGTTGATGTACTCAGCCAGAAAGAACAGGGCAAATTTCATCGCGCTGTATTCAGTGTGAAAACCCGCTACGAGTTCTGTTTCCGCTTCCGGTAGATCGAAGGGCACTCGGTTAGTTTCTGCAATAGCAGCTATCAAATAGATGATAAAGCCAAGCGGCTGGGCAAATATGAACCAGCTGGATCCGTGCCAACGCGATTGCAGTCCGACGATCGCAGCCAGATCGAGCGTGCCTGATAAAAGCAGCACTCCAATCAAACTCATTCCCAAAGCCAGCTCGTAGGAAATCATCTGAGCAGAAGAGCGCAAGCCGCCCATCAAGCTGTACTTGTTGTTCGATGACCATCCAGCCAAAGCGATTCCGTAGACGCCGATCGAAGTGATCCCGAGAACATAGAGCAGACCAACGTCGAATCTTGCAACAACGAGTGGAATGGTCTTGTTAATAAAAGGGATTGTCGTCTCTGGTCCGAACGGGTAAACAATCATCGTCATCAACGCGGCCATCGTCGCGATGACCGGAGCGAGGAAGTAGATGAACCTTGTTGATTTATCCGGAACTATATCTTCTTTGAGAATGAACTTGAGAAGATCGGCAAATGGCTGCAGGACGCCGCCGTAACCGACCCGATTTGGGCCAAGTCGTCCCTGGATAAAACCCAGAATGCGTCGCTCGGCCAGGACCGTGTAAGCGACGACGAACAATACAACGATGAAGACCACCGTGATTGCGACGAGCTTCATTACAACGTCCAGGATTAATTGCCAGTCCATCAGTCCTAGTCTCCCGCCACCATAGTTTCTCGCTCCATGTTGGCATCGACTGTTATCTGATAAAGCGGAGAGATTCTGGTCGTATCCGGTCTCGGATTGCCGCCTGCAAGCAGATGGAATTGTGGAACTTTGTCGGTAAGGTTACCAATCTTGAATAACTCGTGGCCCACTTCCGGAGTTTTGTTGATCTTGTCGCCTGGTTCGGAGAGTTGCTCGACGCTCTCTCTCAGGCGTGATAGTTGACCTGATGTATCGCTCGATCCGGCCAAAGCATGTTTGGCCTGGATCGGATGCTGTTCATCCTTCAGCAGCGGATACCTCATGCCGTTGTACGCTTTAACTTTTTCTCCAATCTCTCGGAACACCGCGCTCGAAGAAAGGTTGAAACCAAAATCTACGCCGAGCTCCTGGGCGAGTTGGGCAGTAATCACCCAGTCGGGTTTTGCTTGATTGAGAGGGGAAATTGATTGTCTTACGCGTTGCACAAAGCCGTCGTTATTGGTGAAGGTTCCATCCACTTCGGCGTACGAAGCAACCGGTAAAACCACATCCGCGTATTTGGTTGTTTCTGATTCGAACAATTCCTGGACCACGAGGAATTCGAGCTTCTCAAGTGTTTCTTCGTGTCCATGCAAATGCTCCGGCAGGAAGCTTCCTGCCACGTAAAGAGCGTGTACCGTTTCGCCTATAGAATTCAACATGTCTACAGGCCGCCGGTTATCCATTCCCATATCGTAAGCGCCGACACTGTTATTGAAGAGCGGCAACGGGTGAAGAAGAATCCTGCGTCCATCAGCTGCGAAACGCGCGGGAAGTTGGGCCATCAATGCTTGTGCGTCATCACTCAACTCGCCGCCAAAAGCAACGACGACATCGCCCTGTGCACTATTTAAAGCCTGGCGAATAGCGTCCAGTTGTTGAGTAGATATGCCCGCCTTCTTTCCGGCCAATTCATCGTCGCCTTCGCCGGATAGCGCCAGCGCGACGGCATCTTCCGAGCCAGGTGCAATATGAACAAAAAGAGAAGCCTGTTCACGTAAACGGATCGGAACTGCATTTACGATAATCAGCTTGGCGCCGCCATTTCTCACCGCTTGCCGAATCTGGCGCCCGGTTAGCGGTTGCAATTCTTCGGGCTCGCCACCGATCAGCAGGATCGTCCCTGCGTAACGAATGTCCTTATGGGTTGCCAGTTGGCCAGTGAGATTGTCAAAGAAGGGTTTCAAACTGTAAGCGTCGGTCGTGCCGTAATTTTCAGTACCGACCAGTTCCGTGGCGAACTTTTGTAACGTGTAAAGCGCCTCGTT
>Ga0068857_100004473_pt1 | contig 11817 bp, 10 predicted proteins | sample KBSCornC72_FD_66591 | JGI IMG/M metagenome (GOLD analysis project Ga0068857, IMG submission 66591) | Corn rhizosphere microbial communities from Kellogg Biological Station, Michigan, USA - KBS Corn C7-2 | ecosystem: Host-associated > Plants > Roots > Rhizosphere > Soil ...
CTGAACAAAAACCGACCACAGGTCGGTTGCCCGAAGGGCCATCATTAAATATTTTCAGTCCGGAGGTACTTTTCATTGGGACCGAAGGACTGAAAATAAAAAAGCCCAGATAGAAATCCAGGCCGTTGCTAAAATCCAATATCCTATTAAAAGCCTACAATAGTAATTGCAATTGCCGGGCCATAGATATAAAAAAAACAGCCCGTCATAAATGACGGGCTTACTAATCAGCTCCATAGCCTTTAAACCTTATCCTTATTCTGAATACAGACTTTATATCATCTTTTTGAAGCAGTCCCGCTTCATCATTATGGGGAAAGCTTTTGTTTATAACTGTGAAAATACCGCCCCACTATCTCCTCAAATTCGACATTCTCCTTTATAGATAATACTTCGATCAGGCGACGGATATAATCCCTTTTGTGGGTGAGTTTTTCGATGGATGACTTTAATTCGAGCCCCCTTATAAAGTCTTGAATTTCAGAAATGAGCAGAGTACGCAGATTTGAAACAGACAGGTCTTCCAGTGGGTCATTTGCCACAGGGTCTCTTTTTGATGGTTATAATCGGTTACATGGATAAGACTGCAAATAGCATTCCGTTCCCATTCAAACCATCTTATTTGACAGGATAACCATGGTCGATCCAGTCGACTTTAATATTGTGGGAAAGATTAAGCAGTTTCGCATGCGCAAAGTGCATCTCCGTCAGCAAGGCAAACGCCGGCCGGACATTGGGACAGTGCTCAAAAGGACAGCATCCACAATAGATGACCACCTCCCGGTTACGATCCTCTTTCTTCAGCAGCTTCCTGAGCTTATCCAGATTTTCCTTGTCGCGGGCCGGTCCCGTCTCGATAGACCCCTTGATGATACCCGAGGGACCGACACTAACCAGCAGCGGTTGGGAAGCGCCTGTTTTATTAATGCGGGCAGCCAGATCAGCGGGCGCCATCAGCTGTTCGGCCGTCCATGGTTCGGTCTGCCGGACAAAGGAGATCACTGTCATCCCGATGAGCACAAGGAAAATTCCAAAGACTAATTTCTTTTTGCTATTCATAGCATAAAGATACCGGGATTATTATATATTTTACTACCCTTATGATCTACATTACCCAGCTCGTCTATATCAAACCAGGCCAGGAACGCACATTCGAAGCCTTTGAACAGGTTGCCATCCCATTGATCAGCCGTTACAGAGGACAGCTGCTGCTCCGCATACGCCCGGACACTTCGTCCTTTATCCAGGGCGAGACGGAACTCCCCTATGAGATCCACCTGGTAACTTTTCCTTCCGAAAAAGACTTCGAGGATTTTGGGCAGGATCCCGAAAGAGCATCCATGCTGCACTTAAAAGAAACATCTGTTGACCGCATCGTGCTGATCAGGGGGAATGCGCTCTAAAATATCGGCCCCTCTATCTTTCGTGTAGCAGGACGAAGCGCCCATGAAAGGACCGTAAGTAAGGAGAAAAGTCCCGTGATCACCAGGTGGTACGCTACACTGTGACAAACTATATGTGTCATGAATGCCCCGGTCATATCCAGGAATATACCAATATACGCCCATTCCTTGACCAATGACAGACGGGGAGCCAGCAGAACGATCCCGCCCGCTATCTTCCAGTATCCCAGAAGATGGGTAAAATACACTGGGTAGCCCAGGGAGAGCATGCCGTCAATAGCTGCTTTCGAATTCGCCAGCTCAACGATTCCTCCCGAGATCAATACAAACGCTATCAGGACGGTGGTTATCCAATAAACGATTAATTTGCCCCTTTGAGATTTTTCCGGCTTATTGTCAGCATCGGACATTGCCGCAAGCCTGCGTGACGGCGGTCGCAATATCCAGGAGGCTACAGTGAATAGTGCGTATAGTGCTGGAGCCGCCCAACCGCCCATGTTATCACCTACAGATAGATGCATTACGGCCGCGCCTGAATAAGTGAAGAATGCGCCTGCATATGCCCACTCTTTCATCCGCGTGGCTCCGGGGGTCAGTAATATCACCGCGCAGGGCAATTTCCAAATACCCATGACGATGAGAAAATACGATGGAAGATGCAGATGGGTAAATACATTCCTCACATAGGGTGTCTGAAACAGATCCCAGTATGCACCAAGGGCCATTTCCCAGGCAATAAAGACGGTAAAGACCCAGTAGCAAATTATCCGGATCAGCCTGCCTGCAGCCATTCCTGTGAAAATAGGTGAAGACGTAACTCTTTGAGATACTGCCATAGATCAAATTTTTTTAGATGATTGATTAGCTCGTTACATCTCTATAATGCTTGACAGGACAGCAATTGGACGGCGTGAGAAATAATTTTTATTGGCAGGGCATGAATTGTGCATAGACTTAAAAAAAACCCTGTTTATGATGAAAATTTGTACCCCTGTCACCATTACTATGGTCTCCGCTATTGCCCTTCTTTCAGCCAGCTGCCACAAGGAAGTCGATTACTATAAGGGCAGCGATTCTTACAAGGCCGTCGATTCTTACAAAGGTTCTGAACAAAAAAATTATAAACCCTGCCAGATCAGCCAGATCACAGTGCATGCCACCGACGGGCAGGAGCCGGCCTCCGTCATTTATACATTTAGCTACAATGCGGCAGGCGATCCGATCGTTGTCAAAAACACCGCAGTAGGCACCGGGAACCCCAATGCAGTATTCAAATACAACAATCAGGGCAAAATAAAGGAAATGATCAGGCCCTATGACAATGGGACTTTTGAGACATGGACCAAATACGTCTACAACAACGGTGGCCAGGTCGTCCGCGATACCCAGTATACTTTTGGCGACTATGTCGATTCGATACCCGTTGCCCATCCCGAGAGGGATGGCTATTGGGTTAGCCAGTTCAGCTATGACACACAAGGCAGGGTCATGACGCGTACGGATTCAGTATTTGGTCCGGGCTCTTCACAATATGGCACTACCTATAGCTTCCAGTATGACGCCAATAGCAACCTGGTCGTTCAGGGCGTAACATACGATTCCCATCTGAGTCTTTTGCGCACCAATAAAATATGGATGTTTGTTTGTAATAATTTCAGCCTGAACAATAGCTTCCAGGCTTCGGCATATAATAAAAGCGATCTTCCTCTCTCCTTCCCCGGCACATATGGAACAATGGGTCCCATCGTTCCGCTAAGCGGAAAGTTCGATATTGTATATGCATGCAGCATCAACAACAACCAGAATGGCCAGGGCCAGAACGACAACCAGCACAATTGACCCTGGCATCCGCCCGCCTTTTGCCGGTCTTACATATTGTCCGGCGTCTGCAACAGTCTGTATAATTCATCCAGCTTTGGCGAAAGGATAATATCCGTCCTTCTGTTCAGCGCCCTGCCTTCCGGCGTGCTGTTCGTCTGGACAGGGTCAAACTGGCTATGTCCCGACGCAATGACCCGTTTGGGATCCACTTTATAATCTACAGTCAGTATACGTACGATGGAAGCCGAACGCGCCAGGCTAAGGTCCCAGTTGTCCTGGTACTTGCCATGGATGGGAATGGAATCCGTATGGCCTTCGATATCGACAGTTATATCCGGATTCTGATTCAGCACCTCCGCCAGCTTACCAAGCGCCACTTTACCTTTGGGGTTGACCACGGCGCTGCCGGACGGGAACAGCAGGTTTTCCTGCAAGCTTACATAGACCTTACCGTTCTTGATAGCTACTGATAGCTCGTCGGACTTGAACCCCACCAATGCATCCGTCATTTTCTTGCGGATGGCCTCGATAGCCTTTTTCTGTGCATCCATCAGCGCCTGCAGATGTTCCAGCTTGGCTTGCTGGTTCACCAGGTCCTGTTTGCTCTTGCTCAGCAGCGAGAGCCGTTTATCCGACTCGGCCGACAGGTCATGGTTCTTTGCCGTCAGGTCCTCTATCTGCTTGTTCAGACCCGCAAGCTTGCGATATGCATCTCCCAGCTCCTTCGACAGGGAGTCGATCCGTTGCTGCTGGTCCTTGGACAATTGGTTCGCCTGCGCAAGGGACGATTGCAGGTCCTTCACCTTTCCTGCCAGTTGCGTACTGTCATATCTTGCGGACGACAACGCCATTTGACAGGCATTGAATTTACTGGTGGGAACACATGCTGTAAAAAGAAAAAAACCTGCCATCAGGACAGGCAAAAAGGGATTGATCTTTGTCATAGACGGTAAATCTGTTTTTTCGGCCTCGAAGATAGGCATTTGAGGGATTTATACTTCCAAATCTATCTTTATCAGCTTAAAACAAGGTTAAAAGAGGATTAGAATACGATTAGCGACTTTTTATAGATATATTGTCGGAGTTTAATGGACAAAATTATATTTAGATCTTATCCCCGGCTCTTCATACCGGTCACCACATTTTGAGGTCGACCTTCATGGGCCTACTGGCATGGCTGTCCTGGCAAAGAAATTCAAAACAATAGCAGATGGATATACATCTTCCCCGTTGTTCTTTGGCGCCCTTTCCTTCTATGGCCTGCTCCTGTTCATTGATATCAGAGTCGTCCGTTTTTCCGCCTCCGGCATTCAAATTTCTTATTTTATTGCCCCCGGAAAATTGTCCAAATCGGATAACGAGTATTATCACCTGTAATAAAATAATCCCTATTTTCACCTAAAACCTATCATGAAATTTACTAAGCTGGTGCCCAGCATCTTTTACGCAGACATCCAAATCGGCCTCAAAACTTTTGTTGACTGTCTCCAATTCACGATTGGTCATGATGAATTGAGTACGGATAACCCTTTTTGTGTGGTTGACAAGGACGGACTGAGTATAATGCTCTTCGAAAATAAAGAGTATGCCGCAAATGAACATCCCGAATACAGACTCGTGACAAATGACATCGAAGAAGTGTATAAAAATGTGGCATCAAAATACCCCGGGATGTTGCACCCCAATCTCAGCGAGGTTACGTTGAGGCCATGGGGCGCAAGGGAATTCGCAATAGTAGACGGACAAATTGGCATCAGGGTCCAGCAATGGTAGGCCTTGCTCTCGTGCTTTCAAACCTCTCTTTTGCCCAGTTCGCCATAGTTGCCGATAAAGACGGATTCTCCAATATCCGGGATTCAGCAGGACTAGAGAGCAAGGTTGTCGACACCTTACACAACGGTCACTTTGTTTATTGCTTTGAAAAGATCCCCTCCCTCGCCAGTATGACTCAATATTTGTCAAGGACTCCATAAGAGTAACCATATCCACTCAGGCATTTGTGAGATCCAACTACCATCTCACCTATTTTAAAGACTCCCCCAAATACGGGCAGGTATATTGCTTATGGATTTTAAGACCGCCAATTATTTGATTTTTGCAAATCTCCGATTGATTGCCGCAACCATCTCTCCTGCGACGCCTCCTAACTTTGTAAAAAAATACAATGGCAGTAAAAAGCAAAATAGCCCTGGTCACCGGCGGGAGTCGCGGACTGGGTAAGGACATGGCGCTGAGGCTGGCTGAAAAAGGCCTGGATGTTATTATAACGTATAACCAACGGGCGGAGGATGCGCAGCGTGTAGTAGCACAGATCGAAGCCTCCGGACGAAAGGCCACGGCACTTCAGCTCAATACCGGCGTTCTCCAAAGCTTTGGAAACTTTGCGGATCAGGTCAAAACAATTTTAAGCAGCCACTTTGGCGCCGACCACTTCGATTTCCTGATCAATAATGCCGGGCAAGGCGGATATAGTCCTATCAGCGAAGTTTCAGAAGCATTTTTTGACGATCTCCTGAATGTCCACTTTAAAGGTGTTTACTTTTTAACCCAAAAGCTTCTTCCCATGATGAATGACGGTGGTGGCATCGTCAATATTTCTTCCGGACTGGCCCGCGTTTCCATTCCCGGCTCATCGGTCTATGGATCCCTTAAGAGTGCCGTAGAGACATTTACCCGATATCTGGCTAAAGAGCTTGGCCCAAGAGGCATTCGCGCCAATGTCGTTGCTCCTGGCGCTATCATGACGGACTTTGGCAACGCCCGCCTCCGCAGCAGCGAGGATATGCAAAAAATGGTCAGCAGCATCACCGCCCTGGGCCGGCCGGGTGTAGCCGAAGACATCGGCATTCCTTTGTACAGAGGACGCCCGTTGGGTCAATGGACAGCGTATCGAAGCTTCAGGTGGCATGCAGCTATAATGCGTACCGCCCTGACTGCTCATCCTACACGGGCAGGTCATTCGACATAGAAGTTTTTTTTTACGGTCAGCTGACATAGGGTTGTCACTAGCCCCTGTCATCTTTGTCATATCCATCATAAAAAAAACTATTATGACAATCCAGGAAACAGCAGATCGTTATCACGAATTAGCCTCCCAACGGGAATTTATCGAGATCCAGGACACCCTCTATGACGAGCACGTCGTCTGCCAGGAGCCTGACAAAGCAGCGTCGATGGGAATGCCCGTCTTTACCAACGGTCGGGAAGCCATTAAAGCAAAGGGTATCGCACGCAGGGCGACGATTGAAACCGTACATTCTTATACCTGTAGCGAGCCTCTCGTCGCCGGTGATTTTTTTAGCGTCGTTCTGAAACAGGAAGTCACGTTCAAAGGCAAGCCACGCATGGCGCTGGAGGAGATTGGGGTTTTCCACGTAAAGAATGGCAAAATTGTTAAAGAACAGTTCTTCTATTGAACAGTAAAGGCCCCGAAAAATCGGGGCCTTTATCAATTTGGCAAGTACCGTTGCAGGACAACTTTTATCTCATCGAGGCTAAAAGGTTTCGATATATAGTCGTCCATCCCCGAATCCAGGCACCTTTCCTTGTCCTCTGGCAGGGCGTCGGCAGTTAACGCAATTATGGGCACATTCTTTTTCTCATCTTCCCGCATTCTGATCATCTGCGTAGCGGTATACCCATCCATTTCAGGTGTATTCACATCCATAAAAATGAGTCGCACATCGTTTTCATTAAGGCTGCTAATCGCCTGCAAGCCATTGTTTGCCTTGATGACCCTGAGTCCCATCCTCGACAATACCTCGGAGATCAGCATCATATTCATGGGTTCATCCTCTACTACCATCACATTCATCTCCTTATCAGTCCTCGTGGCATCAGGCGCTGCAAGCTGCATGACATCCTCCTCCGTCTGCTGAAAGATGCCTGTTATAATGGAATCCAGTTCCTGCATCTTCACCGGCTTGGAAAGAAACTTATGTATCCCAATCCGCTCAGCCTTCTGCTGATGCATCACCTTCTCGAGAGAAGAAAGCATTAGAATAAAAGGCTCCGAATGTCCGCTGATTATCTTTTTGATCTCCTTTACCAGTGTAATCCCATCCATGATGGGCATCTGGTGATCCGTTATAATTAGGTCGAAATGCTCCCCTGTTGTAAGGGCTTGTGCGATCAGTTGTAACGCTTCCGCTCCGCTGTATGCGATCTGGCAGGGTATCCGCATATAAGCAAAGATGCCCTTCATCAGGTTACAGTTGGTCTCATTGTCGTCTACCACAAGCACTTTCCGAAGCACAGGTTTCTCGGCCGGCATAATGCAAGGCGTCATATCCTCTATCCCAAGCCGAAGATGCAGGGTAAAGATACTTCCCACACCGAGCGTACTCTCAGCCCACAGTTCCCCATTCATCATCTCGGCCAGTCGACGCGAAATAGTCAGTCCCAATCCCGTCCCGCCAAATTTCCGGGTAGTGGAGCTGTCGGCCTGCGTAAAGCTTTCAAAAATGGCCTCCAGCTTTTCCTTCGGTACACCGATACCAGTGTCTCTTATCGAAATATCGATACCGATCTGATCATCCCTTAGGGACTTGCTCCGGCCGGAAGGTATTACCCGCACCTCGATCTCACCCTTTTCCGTAAACTTAATGGCATTCCCGACAAGATTGAGCAATATCTGCCTGATTCGCACCTGATCACCTAAGCACATGGATGGCAAGGTCCCATCGATGTGGCACATCATCTCTAACCCCTTTTCCTCAGCTTTGATGGACATCATGTCTACCGTCTCCCCAACCAATTGACAGAGATTGAACGGCAGCTCGTCCAGTAAAAGCTTACCTGCTTCAATCTTCGAAAAATCGAGTATATCGTTGATAATGTTAAGAAGGTTATAAGCTCCTTTACTGACATTCTTCAGGTAATCCCGCTGCATCTTCTGCAATTCAGTGGTCAATACCAGGTCCGTAAACCCGATGATAGCATTCATCGGTGTTCTGAGCTCATGGCTCATATTTGCCATAAATTCACTTTTTGCCCGGCTGGCTGACTCAGCACTTTCCTTGGCTACTACCAGCTCGCCTTCCATTTGCATTCGCTCGACAGCGGCGCCCAAGGTCATAGCAAAAGATTTTAGGATGCCGACCTCTATATCCTCCCAGGACCGCTCCGCCTCGGTGTCATAGAGCCCTATGAACCCCCAGAAATTGTCAAGCACAAATATCGGTACGGCCAGTATAGACCGGTAACCCCGGCGCTCGAATGATGCTTTTAATATAGGGTCGTGCACCTCTCTTGCCAGCCGTTGATATACCTCATTGCGCTGAAGTATGTTCAGCGCCTCGGGCATCACCGGAGCAGCCGAATTATCGGGTTCCTGACAGGCGTTTACACCCGGCAGACTGACCCATTTCACTATCTGCCGGAGCATAATATTGTCATCCTTCGATGCAGCTACATTTCTATAAACATTGATGCCGCTGGCTTCCATCCTCTGTCCCAGCAGGGTCACGGCATTTTGGAGGGCCGCTGAAGGGTTCCCATTGCTGATCAGCTCATGTGTCGCGGAAAGCACTGCCTGCAGTAGTTGATCCTTCCGATTGAGACTGTCCGTTATCTCTAATAACTCCTCCTCACTTGCCTTCAGGTTATCCCGCATGGTGACAAGCGATTTGCCAAGATTATCCTCGCAGCTCAACGGTTCAAATCGGGCGGTGAAATTCCGTTCACCCACCTGTTGAGCAAAATCGGCCGTTGCCCGCAGGTTCTCCGAAAGATGGTTCACCGAGGCGATCATTTTTCCCATCTCATCTTTTACGGGCCTGGCCACTATCGGCCGGATCACACCTCTTCCCAAATCGTCGATTATCGCAATGATGCCGTCGAGCCGCCGCAGAATGGTACGGCTCATGTAGATCGAAAAGAATATCCCCGCCAGGACGATCGTAATGGCGAGGAAAATAATTTCATTACGTAATAAGATGGACGATTTTGAAACCTGGCGGCTTTCCTCTTCCCCCAGTTGTTGAATTTCGTTGATCAGCAGCTGAAGCGATCCTATAAGCTTTGTCGATCGGGGATGTACCTGCTCCTCGATCAGCCGCTCGGCGGCCAGTCTGACCACAGGATCGTTGTAATCAGAAAAGCTCCGAAGGGAATGCATGATCTCCTGTTGCACGATCAACAGCTCTTCGAAGTCCCTGTAGATTCCCGTAAGCTGTTGATTCCAGACAGCGTTGTTCCAGCGGCCGGTAAAGACATCGATCTTCTCCTTTTCTGCCCGGTAAAGGGAGTCATGTATCAGACGGAGCAATCGCTTGTCCTCCTCGTTGTAGCGAAGGAACACCCAGTTGGTAGCATACATCTCCGCCTGTGTGATCGTCTTACGCAATTCGTATAATGCCTCGCGGGAGGGAGCTACCACTCCTGACAGATGGGAGGCCTGCTGCTTGTTGTTGTTTAACGTATGGATAGACACTACCCCGTTGACTACGAATAGAAATACGAAAAAACAGAAGCTTATATATATCTTCGATCGGATGCTCATAACGGATATTGATAATTAAAGATCATATTTCATTCCCGCAGCAAGCATGAACGGTATGGCATCAGCCTTGAAAAACTCCCGGTAATTCTCATTCAACAAATTCTTCCCTGTGCAGAACAGGCGAAGTCCCTTTGCCGGCATAAACGAAACATTGGCGTTAATTATCAACTTGGCGGGAATGTGGTCAATCCCCCTTATCCCATCATTGAAAAGGATGTTGGAAAGGTGGTAGTATACCTGGCTCGAATAGCTGTATGAGCTGATATTGACATTCATCCAGTCATTCACCACATAATTGACGGTGGCGCCCCCAAAGAAGGCGGGTGTGCTGCTCAGGGTGGAATGATTGTTCATTCCCGAATAGATATTGTTCTCCGCGGCATTCGGAGTGCCGGCATCCGGAGTATTTATATAGGGGGCGAAATGGAGCGCTTCCGTATGCTGCAGCGTCGCAAACGGTCTGACCTCCAGCCGCTCATACCGCCAGGCCAGGCTGATCGTGGCGCCATATTGATGCAGGCGCATTGGCAGCGTCGTGGACCGCACCGGGATCATATTGATCGTATCTGCTCCCTCCAATTGCTGGTAGGGCCTGCCATACACGGGAGTATTGTAGTCCGACCCATCCATATGGAAAAGCTCTACATCCACATTCCAGTTCCTCGCCAATTGTGCTCTATAGCCAAATTCCACCATGTCGGCATGCATGAGCTTGGCGTCGGGATTGCTTTCCAGTTGCACCCTTGTGTATTGATGCTGGGCAGTGGGATAATTTTGAATGGTTTTAGTGGCATACGCATCGAATATATTCGACGACCGTGGGGCCTGGGAAAATACCACGCGAAAAACATGTCTTTGATTCAACTTATAGGTTCCCGCGAATTCATAAGAGAGATAAGTTCCATTTGGGTGATTGAAGTTTGTGGTCGCAGCACCGGCCACCAGCCGGAGTTTGTTGGCTAACAGCCGGTATTCACCTCTTAAGAAGGCGCTACGGGTATCTATCTCTCCACGAGCGTTGAGCAAGCCAGACTTGGTCTGCAAATTTGAATACCGTGTGTCATCATATACGGCGGTAGTATAACTTAAACCCGGCTTGATCGATAGAGCCCCCCTGGTATAGTTATACTCCAGGTTGGCCCCGGCAATATGATAGTCATACTTCCGGCCGGGATCATTGTCGGTAGATTGCGTACCTCCATTGTAGGAGAACTGCGTCGACAATCCATGTACATACCCGCGAACAGCTGCATAGCCGGATTCCGATGTAGCCGTAGACAAAGGAGTAACCTCATTCTCCGAGGACACTTTTTGAACCTCCGAATGCTGGGCGCCGGCGCTGAAGCTGAACTTTGTATTCCCGCTGAGGTCAGCGTTCAAAAAGATATTACCGGCATATTTCTTCGTCGCAAGAGGCTGATCGGGATACCGTTGATCTACATTGCGCACTGTATCGTTCGTGATATTTAGAAAATAGTCGGGATTAGTCAGGTACTCGTTCCGATTGAACTCGAAATAAGACAGCTGAGTACGGTCGCGGCTGTCATAATTGCCGGAAGCAATCACGCTCCATTTGTCATTGAATCGATAGCCGGCTGAAATATTATCGGCATAGGTCAGCGAGCTGCCGTGTAGCATATTGGCCTCCAGGTAGGGCCCTTTATGCTCTGCCCGGCGGGTAATAATATTGATAACGCCATTTACCGCATTCGGGCCATAAAGAGCTGCAGAAGGGCCTCGGACAACTTCGATCTTTTCCACATCGTTCAACGCCACGGGCAAGGTTTCCCAAAATGTCCCGCCACGCAGATAACTGTACACCGGCCGGTTGTCGATCATCACCAGGGTAGTGGTATTGGAAGCGATATCAAAAGGAGCGTTGGGAGGAACATTGTCCATTCCCCGCAGATGTATATCATAATTACCATTTGTCTCTTCCCTTACGATCATTCCCGGCACCAGCCGCAAAGCTTCCATCAGGGAGGTGCACCCCGCCCTTTCAATATCCACGCGGTTTACCACCGAGGCCGACAGCGGTGCATCCAGTAATAGCTCGTCCTGCTTCGAGGCGGACTCGATCTTTACGTTCAA
>Ga0068857_100004480_pt1 | contig 11810 bp, 6 predicted proteins | sample KBSCornC72_FD_66591 | JGI IMG/M metagenome (GOLD analysis project Ga0068857, IMG submission 66591) | Corn rhizosphere microbial communities from Kellogg Biological Station, Michigan, USA - KBS Corn C7-2 | ecosystem: Host-associated > Plants > Roots > Rhizosphere > Soil ...
GAGCCGAAGGGATAATACCCCATGTCCTGGATGATGCTTCCGCCATAGGCGTAGGCGTGGGCTTCGATGAGCTGCTCCGGCGTCGAGTCTGGAAATCGTTTGAGAAGCAGACCCTTGATAGTGGGGTCCCAAACTGAGTCGATAATTGCTTCGTGCGTAAGAACGGAATATGAAAACGCGCTGGAAGTCGCGAACAGCAGCAATAGGCCCAGGGCCAGAACACAACGATTTTTGCGAAGCGTTCGCATGGTACTTGCCGACGATCAAGCCCTCACTTTTTGACCCATCATCATTTGACCAATCATCAGGCCCGCGCCGCCTAGGATCAGCACGGCGCTCACTATCGGGGATAGCCTCTCTGAATGATTCGTTTCCACGCCGATGGAAACCGGTCCAGCCGTAAACCCGTCGTGGTCCCGATATGGAATCGGAATCACTAGCGAAGCGATTCCTAGAATCAGTACTACTAGCCCAACCCAAGACATCATGTTCATGGTGTTTAGATCCGGCCGATGAGCATCAGGATTAGAACGATCGCTAAGATTGTCCCCAGTCCTCCGCTCGGATAGTATCCCCAGTTGCGGCTGTGCGGCCAGGTAGGAAGAGACCCTGCGAGCAATAAAACCAGAAGCACAACTAGAATGAGTCCCATATCGATTAGCCACCCACTTTGAACGTACTGATACCGGTCCAAAGTCCGGTGACTTGCAGGACCCACACGACTACGGCGACCACAACCACGGCGTTCAGAATCGTCTTAATGCTGGAAGCCATCGGAATGTAGCGATTGATCAGGTACAACAAGACGCCGACCACGATCAGCGCCACGACAAGATTTACTAAAGGCATTTGCTATTCCTCTGGAGGGTGAAGGCAATCCTCTGCCCAATCGTGGAGGCCGGGGAAACACCGCGACGACGCCATACGGCCTGACCGCGCTGCGTCAAATGACCAAATGCAGTCATCAGCAGGCTGAGCGAGTTGCTGGAAGACCCGATTTTGGGTCAGCCGGGGGTTGGATGGAAACTTGCTTAAAAGTCTCCAGATTCATGTCACGATTTGCTCCAGACAGGATCTATAAGATGGGAAAGGCAGGTCGCGATGCAATTTCAAAAATTGGCTCCGTGCAGGGTCCAAATCCAAGAAAAGAAAGCTCATCGCTTGCTGTCCACTCCGTTTCCCACTCATGAGCTAGAAGTCTCGGCGCACCAGTTAGTCAGCGACGACGGAACGTAGCTCCTACACGTAATGAAAAAGGGCTCAGATTCATCTGAGCTTTAGAAGCAACTGTTCGTTTTCCCTGAGGTGTCAAAGATGCTCGGATGGATGATCGTTTTTGCAATGCTTGCCGTATCGGCGGCCGCCGCCGCGATGACCGGAAGTCCTGCGGCAGTCTCGGTGGGACCGGCTAGTGTTGTGTTTGCGACGTTGTTTCTCATTGGGCTGCTTACCCGGGCTCTACGGGGAAAGTCCTGGTGAGCGCGAGTCCTCACAAAACTTTTACTTCTTCATCCAATTCCACGCGTCTAATCCTGTGCTTTTTTTCTGCCAGCGATCTTAAGCTGCACCAGCCGCCGCGCTTTAGCGGTCTGCCTTCCTCCACTTCCTGCCTGGTAGGGTCGGACGACCGTTCGAAATCGTTCGCTCGCCATTACGCGTCCCTGCGCCTAGACAATGAATGTCTGCTGGCGATCCAGGCGCAGCCGAACGACGTGCTGCCAACCGTGGAAGCTCTGCGCGCGGCAGGATATCCTTCCATCTTCGTTCTGCGGGATAAGCCAGTGGATCTGGGGGCAGAAGATCTGGCCGCAACCGATCCTGAGCCCAACATGGAAACGCGCCGGATTCGCTGGCCGGAGCGTTTGAGATCCATCGAAGACGGTTTTGACCTTGCCTATCTGGAACTGATGGAGGCGACCGCACTGGGCCACGCCCCCACCGCGGCGGCCGCCTGGTTTCTGGACAACATGTACATGATCCGGACCACTGTGGCGCAGGTAAAGCAGGACTTGCCGCGCAAGCAGCGGCGCGGAACGCCGACGGGAGTTCGGACGCAGGTATATCAAGTGGCACGGACGCTGGTTCTGCAAACCGGCTTTACGCTGACCGAAGTTAATATTCGCGAGGCGCTGCGCGAATATCAAACGGCATATCCTCTGGCCATTGAGGAGCTCTGGCTGTTCCCGATCCTGCTGCGGCTGGCTTTGCTCGAACAGTTAGCCAAGCTGGCTGGCAGTACAAGCCGCGGTCAACAGTATCGCGAGCTGGCGTTTCTGTGGGCCGATCGTTTGACATCCGCCGCTCGGGGCGGACCTGATGTACTCGAATCGATGCTGGGGCGAATGGGAAGCGAGCCTCACGCATTGGAAGCACCCTTTCTGGCAAGCTTGACCGAGCAACTGCAGGGTGATGAGCACGCGCTGGCCCCCGTGCAGGCCTGGATGGAAACGCGCCTGCAGCAGTCTCCATTGGCGATCGTCCGCGGCGAACACGGCCGTGAAGCCGCGGAAAGCGTCGCTACTGCCCAAGCCTTCGGCAGTCTGCGAACTCTGGGACGCCTGGATTTCAACCGGATCTTCGAAGCGGTCAACCTCATCGACGCCGAGCTCCAGAGGGATCCGGCGATCATTTACCAGCGCAGTGATTTCGCCACACGCGATCAGTGCCGCCGTGAGGTGGAGCGAGTCGCGCGCCGCAGCGGGCTCACCGAACAGGAAGTGGCGCGCCTGGCAGTCAGCCTGGCGGCTAGCGCCCCGGACGCTACCCAACGCCATGTTACGTATTTCCTGTTGGCCGAAGGCATTCTCGAACTGGAGCGCCGTGCAGGCGCGCATCCTTCGGCTCGAACCAGGCTGACGCGGTCCATTCGGCGTCATGCGACTCCGCTCTACCTGGGGAGCGTTATCGGCCTGACGCTGGCCTTCACCGGCATTACCGTCGCACTAGCCCAAACGCTAGGTGTCTCCCAGCAGCGCCCGCTGGAGATTTTCGGTTTGCTGGCGCTCTTTCCCTTGAGTGAGCTGTGTATCCAGATTATTAACGCGCTGGTGATTTCTGTTTTTACTCCGGCGATGCTCGCGAAGATGGATTTTCAGAGTGGAATACCGCCTGAGAACGCCACGCTGGTCGTGGTTCCGATGATGCTCGCGAGCATCGAGGTCGTCAACCGGGAGATTGAAAAGCTGGAAGTTCGGTTCCTGGCAAATTGGGAATCCAATGTATGGTTCGCTCTCTTTGCGGATTTTACGGATAGCGATAATCCGACAGCCGCCAGCGATTCCGCGCTCTTGCAGGCGGCGCGCAACGGTATCGCTGCCCTGAATGCTCGCTATCCGGGCGAACGATTTGTTCTGTTCCATCGGCGGCGGGTGTGGTCGGAAAGTGAACAAAAGTGGATCGGCTGGGAGCGCAAGCGAGGCAAGCTGGAGGAGCTTAATGCATACCTCACAGGCACCGGATCGCCGGACGTTCTCAATCTGGGTAAATTGCCCCTGCAGATCCGCTACGTAATCACGGCGGATTCCGATACCCAGCTACCCGCGGGATCCGCGCGGCGCATGATCGAGACTTTGGCGCACCCGCTGAATCTTGCGGAATTGGATCCTCGAACGAATGTCTTGAAAAGAGGGTACGCCATCATTCAGCCGCGGATGAATATCGCGCTGCCGGGCGCCACTGCGACGCGATTCACGCGGATTTTTGCCGATACCGCGGGCACCGATCCGTACTGCCCGTCCGTGTCCGATGTGCAACAGGATTTATTCGGCGAAGGGATCTATCACGGCAAAGCCATCTACGACGTGCGGGCTTTTCACGCCGCGCTGACGAATCGATTTCCGTCAGAAACTCTGCTTAGCCACGATCTTATCGAGGGTTCCTTCGCCAGAGTGGGTCTGGCTTCGGATATTGAGCTCCTGGAAAACCTGCCGCTGGATTACGGCAGCTTCGTCCGCCGGCAGCATCGCTGGACCCGTGGAGACTGGCAGATCGCGCGTTGGATTTTGCCGCGGGTCCCGGGACGCGACGGGCACTTGGCGCCGAACCCTTTATCGATCATCAGCCGCTGGCGAATCTTCGACAATCTGCGCAGAAGCTTGGTTCCAGTAGCGTCGCTGCTGCTGCTCTTGCTCGGCTGGTTCGTATCCGGCACACCGGGAGTATGGACGGCGGCAACGTTGGCAATCGCCATTCCGGGAATCGCGCCTCTCCTGGATCGTTGGGCCCGGCACATTCAGGGATCGGTAGACGGCTGGCAGGGCGCCGCGGACGAGATCACACGCACCGCTATCATGCTGGCGTTCCTGCCGCATCAGGCATGGATCGCCGTGGACGCGATCTGGCGGGCCTGCTACCGAAGTTTCTTCAGCCATCGGAATTTACTGGAGTGGCAAACCGCCGATGCCGCAGAGACGCATGGGGACGATCTCGCAGCCGTTGATTTTCAGATTCGCGTCGTAGGAATTGTTTCCGGCGCGCTGATCGTGCTGTTGAACCTCACAGGCCATTCTCTGGCCGGATCCACCTTCCTGGCGCTGTGGCTGATTTCACCGCTGCTGTTGCGGTGGCTGGGAAATCCGGCGCGCCGCTCCCAACCGCAGCTGTCGCGCTCGGGAACTCTGTATTTGAGGAGACTGGCGCGCAAGACCTGGCGCTATTTCGATGATCTGGTGGGTGAGCCGTCCCATTGGCTGCCTCCAGACAATTCTCAAGTCGCTTTGCGCGTCGAAGTGGCCCAGCGCACCTCGCCGACCAACATAGGTTTGTGGCTGGTGTCCGTGCTGGCGGCTTACGACTTCGGATACATCACAGCGGACGACCTGACGCGGCGAACCACGGCGACGATGGACACTTTGGAACGCCTGGAACGCTACGAAGGCCACATTCTGAACTGGTACGACACGAATAGTCTTGAACCTCTTCTGCCGCGGTACGTATCCAGCGTCGATAGCGGGAATCTCATCGCCAGCCTGTGGACCTTCGCGCAAGGCTGCGAAGAACTTCTAGATGCTCCGGTAATCGGCCCGGCGTGCCTGAAAGGCCTGTCCGATACCGTCGCGGTGCTTTCCGACGCGTCTGCTGAAGATGCTTTCCTGGCCGTGCCTATACGATCCACGCGCCGCCTCCTGCGTGGAGTTGTAAGAGGCCATCATCTTCTCGGGCGGGTGCGGCTAACGGCGCACGCCGTTGCTCAAGTAGGGGATCTGCAGTATTGGAAGACGTCGCCGAAAGACGAACGCGCGTATTGGTCGGCCCGCCTGGTTCAAGAGAGCACGTCCTGGACCGGTGTGATCGACACGTACTTGAGCTGGATGGAAACGCTGGCGAGTCCGCCAGACGCCTTTCTGCGTGCGGTGGGGGAAGACGCCGTCGCACTGAGGGAGCAAGCCCTTAAAGCGATCCCTTCTTTACGAACGCTGGCTTCCGGATATGCCCCCGTCGAAACACTGCTATCTCATCGGGCGATGCCGGAAATGCGGCCGGAAGCAGCCGCCTGGCTTGAGCAGATCAGCGGCCAATACCTTGAGGCGAAAACGCACGCAGCGGAAATAGTCGCGCGGGTAGAATCCCTGGCGGCACGCGCTAACTCCCTGGCTTCCGGCATGAACATGCGCTTCTTGTACGACGAAAAGCGCAAGCTGTTCGCCGTCGGATACACCGTGGGTGGACCGGCCGAGTTCACCAGTCACTACGATTTATTGGCCAGTGAGAGTCGGCTAGCGAGTCTGGTGTCCATCGCCAAGAGAGATGTGCCCACCGAGCATTGGTTCGCCCTAGGCCGCATGCGAAACGGAGCGGGCCGCCACCAGGCGCTGCTTTCCTGGAGCGGGACGATGTTCGAGTACCTCATGCCCATGCTGTTCATGCGCACCTACGCCAATTCTCTTTTGGATCAAGCGTGCCGCGAAGCCGTGGCCCGCCAGATCGAGTATGGCCAGGAAACGAACGTTCCGTGGGGCATTTCCGAATGCGCCTACAGCGCCCTCGACAATAACCAGGTGTATCAATATAGGGCCTTCGGCGTCCCCTCATTGGCGCTGCATCAGGAGATGGACTCGGAGCCGGTTGTGGCGCCCTACGCAACTGCGCTGGCGCTGATGGTGGATCCCAGCGAGGCGCTCGACAACTTGAATGCTCTGGATGCCCTGGGCGTCTCCGGCCCTATGGGGTTTTACGAAGCCATCGATTTTTCTCGAACACCTAAACGCGGCGGAACGCCGGGCGTCGTAATTTACGCCTACATGGCCCACCACGAGGGAATGAGCCTGCTGGCGCTGGGGAACACGTTGCTGCAGGGAACCATGCAGCGCAGATTCCATAGCGATCCGCGAATCCAGGCCGTGGAATCGCTGCTGTTCGAGCGCGTACCGCTCGTACGGATGCAATTGGGCGACATGCGGGCGAAAACCGCTCCCCTGCGCGAACCGGAGGTGGCAGAGCCTGCCGAACGCACCTGGACCGAGCCGGCCACACCTTTCCCGCGCGCCTATTTGTACGGAAGCGATGGCTATTCGCTGATGATTACCAACTCCGGGTCGGGTTACAGCCGCTGGAGAAACCTGGACATCAGCCGCTGGCGCGCCGATACGACACTCGACCCGTGGGGTGCTTTTCTGTATCTGAGAGAGACCCGATCTGGCGCAGTCTGGTCGGCGACGTCACAGCCTCTTCCCGGGCGCGATGTGAAAGTCTCGGCGACATTTTCCGCGGACCATGCGGAATTCCACCGCACGTTTCAGGAGCTAGAGAGCGTCCTGAGCGTGACCGTAGCGCCCGAAGATGATGTCGAACTTCGACGGCTGGTGGTGACCAATCATTCGCGGCGGACCAGGCAGCTGGAGATTACCAGCTATCTAGAACTGGCCATGTCACCGCATGACGCCGATGCCGCCCATCCGGCTTTCAATAAGATGTTCATTGAGACCGAGTACGCCGAGGAGGGTGTGCTGCTGGCGCACCGCCGGCCTCGCTCTCCCGAGGATCCGCCGATGTGGTGTGCCCACATGCTGGTCGGCACTCCGGCCTCGGTGCAATACGAGACGGATCGACGGGCTTTCCTGGGTCGCGGAAATACCACCCGTCAACCTCAGGCCCTGACGGCCGATCTCAGCTGCACAGTGGGCTGCGTCCTGGACCCGATCTTCAGTCTCCGCACCTCGGCGGTCATCCTGCCGCGCGGACGCCTGGAAATAAGTTTTCTAACCTTTGCTGGTGAATCGCGCGAAGCTGTGGTGAACCTGGCCGCGAAGTACCGGCATCGGGAATCTGTTACGCGCGCGTTCGATATGGCGTGGACGCACGCGCAGCTCGAGTTCCGGTTTCTGCAAATCGGTCCCGGAGCGGCGCACCGCTTTCAGGAGCTGGCCAGTCATTTACTGTATCCGAATCCGGCATTGCGGCTATCTCCGGCGCGGCTGGCTCGAAATCAACTGGGACAAGCCGCGCTGTGGGCGCTGGCGATCTCCGGCGATCTACCGATCGTCAGCGTTACCGTGGCGGACGCGGCGGCGCTTCCGTTGGTTCAGGATCTGCTTCTGGCGCATTCCTATTGGCGGATGCGCGGATTCCTCGCCGACCTGGTCATTCTCAACCAGGAGTCCGGTGGCTACGATCGTCCACTGCATCATCAACTGCAGCGCCAGATCGATGCTTATTCGCGCGATGCCGGTACGGATCGTCCAGGCCGTGTGTTTCTACGCGAGACTTCCACACTGACCGAAGAACAAGCCGGTCTGGTGCTGGCTGCGTCGCGCGCCGTTTTCGGCGGCGCTCGCGGATCGTTGGAGCGCCAGCTGCGTGCGCCTCTAGACAGTCCCCCGGCGGAGCCATTTGTTCCGCTACGAGCCGGAGCGGAAGAGCCGTCGGAGCTGCTGCCCTTCCTCGAGCTTCCGTACTTTAACGGAGTCGGCGGATTCTCCTCGGACGGGCGTGAATACGCAATCTACCTGGGGCCAGGCACGCAGACTCCGGCTCCCTGGGTAAACGTGATGGCGAACGCGCGCTTCGGCACCATGGTAACCGAGAGCGGGTTGGGCTTTACCTGGTGCGGTAACAGTCAGCAGAATCGTTTGACTCCGTGGAAGAACGATCCCCTCACTGACGCTCCTTCGGAGGTCATCTATATGCGCGATGAGGAGTCCGGCGCGCGCTGGACTCCCACAGCTTTGCCAATCCGCGAACAGGACGCGCATCGCGCCCGGCACAGTCAGGGCTATTCCGTGTTTGAGCACAGTAGCCATGCTATTTCGCAGGAGTTGACGGTATTCGTTCCGCTTTCCAACGAAAACGGGGGTGGCGACCGCGTTAAAGTCTTCCGTCTGCGGTTGCGGAATGAATCTTCGCGTACGCGCCGATTAACCGCGACCTATTTTGCTGAGCTGGTTCTGGGCAGCCGCCGGGAGAATCAGCAAGCGCACGTGCGAACCATCTACGACGACGTGTCGGGCGCTGTATTTGCGTTCCAGAATTGGGACCACCAAAGCGCAGGGCAAGTGTCGTTCGCGGCCGCTAGTCCGCGACCAATGTCCTATTCGGGAGACCGGCGCGCGTTCTTGGGTAGAAATCGATCATTCCAGAACCCCGCGGCACTCGATAATTCGCGACTCGATAATCGAGCAGGCGCGGGGTTCGATCCAGCCGCAGTGCTGCAAGTGCAGATCTCGCTTGAACCCGGCGGCGAGACCGACGTCGTCTTCATGCTGGGACAAGCGGACTCTCAAGATGAGGCCCGCGCTGTCATCAGCCGGTACCAATCGACGGAACAGGTGTACCGGGCGCTTTCCGCTACGCGCCATTGGTGGGAGAAAAAGCTCGGCGTCATCGAGGTGCATACACCGCAGCTTTCGGTTGATTTTCTGCTCAATCGGTGGCTTCCTTATCAGACCCTTAGCTGCCGATTCTGGGGCCGCTCGGCGCTGTATCAATCGGGCGGTGCGTTTGGTTTTAGAGATCAGCTACAGGATTCTCTGGCGTTTGTGTACTTCGATCCGGGTCTGACGCGCGCCCACATACTGGAATCGGCCGCCCGCCAGTTTCTGGAAGGCGATGTCCAGCATTGGTGGCATGCGGAGACCGGGCTGGGAGTCCGCAGCCGCTGCTCGGATGATTTGCTGTGGTTGCCTTACGTCGCCGCGCACTACGTCAAAGTCACAGGCGATCTGTCCGTGCTGGATGAAGTTGTGCCATTCATCGAAGGCCCGCCGCTTGGCGAGCATGAACAGGAGCGGGTGTTCGTGCCCTCGATCTCCCAGCAATCGGCGCCGCTGTGGGAACATTGCCGGCGGGCTGTGGATCGAGCATCGCGCGTGGGCGCGCATGGGCTTCCATTGTTCGGCAGCGGGGATTGGAACGATGGACTGAACCACGTGGGCCCCGAAGGCCGGGGCGAGAGTACCTGGCTGGCATGGTTCTTATGCACAGTGCTGGATGCTATGGCCAAGCTCGCCGATACGCGTGCGCGTGAGTTAGCGGATCAATGGCGGCGGCAAAGGGCGGCGCTGGCAAGCGCGATGGAAAGCAGCGCGTGGGATGGTGAATGGTATCTGCGCGGATTCTTTGACGACGGCTCTCTGCTGGGGGCGCACGCCAATCCTGAAGCTCGCATCGACTCCTTGCCGCAATCCTGGGCAGTCCTTTCCGGAGTAGCCGATCCTGTACGCGCCCGTACCGCTCTCGAAGCTGCCGATCGGAATTTAGTGCGTGAGGCGCAACGGTTGGTGTTGCTGTTCACGCCGCCGTTCGAACATTCGAAGCCGCACCCTGGCTACATCATGGGATATCCTCCGGGCATTCGAGAAAACGGTGGGCAATACACGCACGGCTCGTTGTGGTTGGCCGCTGCCTGGGCCCGCTTGAGTGAAGGATCGCGCGCGGTGCGCCTCCTAAATCTGATGAATCCGATCGAGCGCTGCCGCGATTTGGAATCCGTCGACCGCTATCGCGGTGAGCCGTATGTTGCGGCAGCCGATGTGTACTCGGCGTCCGGAAAAGAGGGCCAGTGCGGATGGACCTGGTATACCGGCTCCGCCAGTTGGATGTACCGGATCTGGATCGAGGATATTCTTGGATTTCAGCTGCGCGGAAACCGGCTGACCATCCGCCCGGCGGTGCCGCCGGAATGGACCAATTTCACCATCCTGTACCGGGCCGGATCCGCTACGTATCGGATTTCAGTGGAGCAGGCCGAGATGCTGCCTTCATTGGTGGGCGCTTTGGCCGGGCCGGTCGTGGAATTGGATGGCAAGGTCATCGACGGCGATTCGTTCGAATTGGCCCTAGATGGACGCACCCACGACGTTCGGGTACGGATTCCGCCGAAGACCGGACAATTCAAGGAACTGATGTCGGCGGTACACAGTTCCGAATCCACGCGCACGCCGGCGGAAAGTATCCGATAAGATCGCGGAAGGAAAAAGTGTGCGGGGAGTCGACCATGCGATTCCCCGCGAGACTGCTTACTTATCGGGTGTAGGAATTGGCTGGAAACTGATCGATATGCGCAGTGCGGACTTGTCCGGTGGAGAAATTCACCGAACAGTTGAAGCGGTACATATCCGCACGGCCAAAGCGGCGACGAACCGATAAATCGCCTAGCACCCAGTCGTTTCGGCCCGGATTGTTGTCCATGGAAAGGCGTCCCATCTGGACGACTTGACCGCGGAAGCGGGTGTTCGCCTGAGCTGCTATAGAATCCTGGCAGACGCGCATAGCCTGTTCCGAGGTAAACCTGTTTCCGCCGCGATCTCGGAACGGAGGAGGAGGCGGACCGCCTTGATCGCGATAAGGTTGATCGCCACGCCGGTCTTGCGTTACCGGTCCGCGATCGTTACCCCAAAAGAGATCGAAGGTGTAGCCTTCCGAACCGCCTTGCGGATCGGCAATCTGCACAACCGCTGTCCCGCCGTTACGAGGATCCCGCACTAAACTTTGGTTGCCTCGGCCGTCTACTCCAGCGAAGCGAAAATTCGCGGGGTTCGCAGGCAGCGGACTAGTGCATTCAAAGCGCCTCCACTGCGGCGTCTGTCCATTCGTGTCACGGAGCGTAGCAGTGTCACCCCGAACTTCGACCTGAGCGCCGCCATCCACTACGACTTCAATGGTGCACTTGCCGTAATCCGGACCACCGCCGCCTACCATGTTTGCTCTGCGCTGAAAGCCTTGCTGAGCAAAAGCTGACCCGGCCACAGCGACGAATGCTCCCACCGCTATTAGTTTTCGTTTCATTGATTTCTCCTAACTCGGTTTGAGCACTTCCATTGCCACAATCAAATCCTTTGAAAAAGCCCAGTTAGACCTGCCCGTTCGGCAGGCAAGGAGTTAATTACCGATTTTTACTGACCGTCCGCCTCCATATAGTCACTGCTGCGGCGCCTGGAGGACGAGGACAGGAACTGGATACCTACGTAAGCGATCCAACCTGGCTGTCCGTTTGTCGGGGTGGCGGGAACTACGCTGTGTCCCGCCATGCCGATGAGCCGGAACCTTCCTTCTGGCGTGATGGGAACACGCTCGCCTACACCGAGCGTGGTTTCGCGCAGGGCAGGCTTCAAGTCGGTTCCACCAACTTCCTTTTGATCGCTGAACTCCGCGTAGAGCTCAGTATTTTTCCGAAACTCGTGCCCCACTACGACGCCGCGTATCCAGGAGCGCGGGACGTCTTTATTAGTGAACCAGTAGCCCAGCTCTCCGCTAAGACGGATCGGGCCAAGGATGGCGCTTCCCTCTACGGGAAGCAGAAATTGGGGACCGGGATCGACAATACCGCGATCCACAGAACGAGTGGGATTGTTCAACAGCAGCTGAGGGTAGACGGA
>Ga0068857_100004482_pt1 | contig 11806 bp, 7 predicted proteins | sample KBSCornC72_FD_66591 | JGI IMG/M metagenome (GOLD analysis project Ga0068857, IMG submission 66591) | Corn rhizosphere microbial communities from Kellogg Biological Station, Michigan, USA - KBS Corn C7-2 | ecosystem: Host-associated > Plants > Roots > Rhizosphere > Soil ...
AATGAATTGGCACCGGGCGCGGTTGACAAGCGGCTCGCCGAGTTGACCGAGATTAAGACGTCGCATCCTGATATTTCCAATCCGCCTGTTTATCCGCTTGTCCTCGCCGGTTTGATGAAAGTTCTGCCATTCAGGTTTGAGATTCCCGAGAAGCCGAAAATGTTTTGGTCTTCGAGAGGCGAATTTTGGCGCTACCAGCCTGACTTCTTTATCAGCATATTCAATCAACTGTTATTCTTCGCAGCCATAGTGGCGGTCTTCTTTCTGGCCAAACGCTTATTCGATTTGCGCATTGCCTGGACTTCCGCGGGATTGCTCTTCGGCGCGGAAGTGTTCTGGCGTTTCAGCGTATCAGGAATGTCCACAATGCTGCTGCTGCTCATATTCATCGGGCTGATTTGGTGCCTGATGCTGGCGGAGGAAGAAGGGCGGGAAACGAAACGAGGAATGGGCGCGTTGCTCATGTTTGCTGTCTCGTCGGGCCTGCTGACCGCTATTGGTGGTCTCACGCGCTACAGCTTTGGGTGGTTGATCTTACCAGTATTGGCATATTTAGCGCTCTTTGGAGGCCCACGCCGGGGGCTGGCAAGCGGAGCGGCTTTTGTTGCATTTGCCATAGTTATGACGCCGTGGATTATTCGAAATGAACTGGTTAGCGGCACAGCTTTTGGCACGGCAGGATATGCCATCTTCGGAGCGACGCCGATTTTTCCAGAGTACAAACTGGAACGGTCGCTGGCTCCTGACTTTCTTTTTGGAGGCAATATCTGGGCAAGAATTCTTACGCAAAAGCTGCTCGGAAACGCCAAGGAAATTATTCAGACTGAAATTCCAAAGCTCGGCGGGAATTGGATCGGAGCGTTCTTTCTAGTCGGATTGTTGGTCGGAATTCCCAATCTGGCGGCTTCGCGAATCCGCAATTTCGTGCTCATGTGCCTGCCGGTAATCATCGCAGTCCAGGCCCTCGGACATACGCAGCTTTCGGAAGAGTCGAAGCAAATTAATTCTGAAAATCTTGTCATCCTGACCAGTCCATTGGTGCTGATGTACGGGGTCAGCTTCTTTTATTTGCTGCTCGATCAAGTCTATTTGCCGTTTAGAGAGCTGCGCTACGTAATCATCGGCGCTTTTTGTGTGATTGGCTGCTTGCCGATGCTGATTGCACTGGCGCCAGGAGGAGGTAAGACGCCACTTTCTTATCCGCCATACCATCCACCCTCAATTCAGACAGCGGCGCGTTATGCAAAACAAGATGAGCTCACCACGAGCGACATCCCGTGGGCGATGGCTTGGTACGGCCAAAGGCAGTGCGTTTGGTTGACTCCGAAAATGCAACCGGATTTTACTGAAATCAATGATCTGCAAAAACCAGTCCATGTACTTTTCCTGTCTAAAATTACGCTGGATAGCCGCATTATTACCGATTGGCTTGCCGCGGGCAGCGAAAGCTGGCCCTCCGTGATCATGGAGACGCTTCAATTTTTGCAGCAGCGCGATTCTGAAGGTAAGGACAATTGGCCGAAACGCGTTGAATTGAGAGTCCGGCAATTGAATGAGTCGACTCAAAGCAGCCCCCTCAATCTTGGCATGCAAGGTCTCAGGATTTCATATCTGCCCTTTCATTTTTGGCAGAAAGGCTGGCCTGATTTCATCATTCTTACGACCCGCGAAAGTTCGGTCGCAACAGAGTGATCTTGTTCGGCCGACGAAAGGAGAACTTGATCCCGCCCGGCACTGTATCGAATTGGATCTTCACAACGAATGGCCGTCAAAGCGGCATAAGGTTGCTTTTTTCACACCGTGATATCTGTAATTGAAATGCTCTTTCTCCATTCAGCCAATTAACTCTTTTCACTTTCATTGCTTTCTTGACCTGGCATTCCGACTATTTCATTTTCTGGCAGTGCTCAACAAGAGATTAATCATTGCGCTCCTTTGCGGCTGGGCTGCGCTCAGTCGCGCGACCGATGCCGAACGTTCGGTCATACAAATCACAACGTACATGCAGCAGCCAGTCTGGGACGCGCCGTGGCGATTTGAATCAGTCCAGAGGGCGGGCGGCACCGGCTTCGTCATCAAGGGCAAACGCATCATGACCAATGCCCACGTCGTAAGCTGGGCACGGCAGATTATTGTCCATCGTTACCAGGATCCGAAACCTTACGTGGCAGATGTGGAATTTATAGGCCATGACTGCGATCTCGCGGTGCTGACAGTCGAGGACAAACGATTCTTTGAAAATCTTGAACCGCTGGATTTTGGCGATTTGCCGAAAGTGCGCTCAGCCGTTCTCACTTACGGTTATCCCGCTGGGGGCGAGGAGATTTCATATACGCGCGGCGTGGTTTCGCGCATTCAATTGGAGCCCTATGCGCATATCGGCAACCGTCAGTTTTTGAGTGTGCAGACCGACGCGGCGATTAATCCGGGTAACAGTGGCGGACCGGTTATTCAAGATGATCGAGTTGTCGGCGTTGCGTTCCAGGGAACGCCTGGCCTTGAGAACACCGGTTTCTTTATTCCACCGCCGGTAATCGAACATTTTTTAAAGGATGTTGATGACAAGCGTTATGACGGGTTTCCGCAGGCCGGCGTGCGGGTCGTGCCTCTCCAAAATCCGGCGTATCGGGCATTGCTCAAGCTGCCTGATGACGGCATCGGGGCACGCGTGGACAGTCTGTTGCCGATGTCCAACACCGAAAAACTATTGAAACCCGACGACGTGCTGCTGCGCATTGGGCAATACTCCGTCGCCAGCGATTCGACCATCCTCTACCAGGGGAATCGACTCTCCGCGGCCTTGGCATTTCAATTTGCTCAGCAAGGCGAGACAGTTCCGATCGAAATCTGGCGGGATGGATGCAAACAGGAACTCGCGCTGCCAGTGAATATCTACGAAGAGGATCGAGCCGGAGGTTTTCAATATACGGGCTTGCCGCACTATTTCGTCTATGGCGGTCTGGTATTCACGCCGTTAAGCCTCGATTATCTGCGAACGTTGGGCCGAAATGCGGAACAATCAAACAGCGATTTGTATTACGAACTTTATTATCGCCGCTACGAAAATTCTACCAAAGCGCGACGTGAGCCTATCGTCCTTGCTTCCGTTCTGTCAGATGCGGTTAATGCAAATGTCTCTACGCGAGGACGCGCGCTGGTGGATAAAATCAACGGCGTGCGAATCGAGAAGCTCGACGATGTTGTGCGCGCTTTTCAAACTCCCGTGAATGATTACGACATCATCGAATTTCAGGCCCATCACACTTTTGAATGTCTGGATCACGCCGAGGTCGCGAAAGCGAACGCGAGTATTCAAAAAACATACGGCGTAGCGAGTGACAGGCGACTATGAACGCGATGATTCAGTCCATCTCAATGTCTCCTAATAACTGCCGATTCATGGTAAGGCGATCATTTTCCTCACCATTGACTTTAATCCTGGGCACCGCGGTCGCTTTGTTGATCTCAATTCAAGCTCGCGCCCAGGAAGAAAAACTCGCCGGTTGGGAACGTTCAATCGTCACAATTGAGGTTTCCCGCAAGCAATACGATTATTATCAGCCCTGGAGCAAACGGACTCGGCGATTCCAGAAGATCGGCACCATCATTGGCGACCATCAAATCCTGACCACCGCGGATGAGCTCTACGATCGCACGCTGATTCGGCTGCAAAAGGGTGGACGTGGACGTTGGTGGATTGGTGATGTGACATGGCTTGATTATCACGCCAATCTCGCGCTGGTCACGGTCTCGGATGAAAACTTTTGGCACGATCTCAAATCCGTCAGCTTTGGAAGCGCCGCAAAAGTCGACGGCGCCTATCAAATCGTTCGTTGGCGCGAAGGCAAGCTTGAGAATCGCCGCGCGGAATTCAGTCAATTCACCGTCCGTGATTCCCAATTGTGCCCGCTCGATATTGTAACGCTGGAAGTAAGTTCCGAGATCCAAGGCGTCGGTTGGGGCGAACCGGTCGTCGCAAATTCGAAAGTGGTCGGAATACTGTGGGCGCAAGACGGTCGCACCTGTGAGGCGATTCCTTCCTCATTCGTGCAGTCTATTTTGGACGCTCGAAAGAAGAGCGATTATCACGGGCTTGGCTACTTTCACTTCTTTTGGCAGCCATCTGAAAATCCCGCGACGCTCGCGCGGCTCAAGCTTTCCGGCGAGTCTCGAGGTGTAGTGATTATCGATGTGCCCGAGCGACCCGATGGCGGACCGCAAGTGCTCAAGCCTTTAGACGTTATCTTAAAAATCGATGGATTCGATCTGGATATTCAAGGCGATTACATCGACCCGGAATTCGGTCCGCTCCTGCTTGAAAATCTGGCGACGCGAAAGAAATGGGCTGGCGACGATGTAAAAATGCAAATCTGGCGGGACGGGAAACAGATGGACATCACTTACCGCTTGCCGAAATTTGAATATACGAATTCGTTGGTCCCAGCGGCGACATTCGACAAGGAACCTGATTATCTCATCGTCGGTGGCCTTGTCTTTCAACCGCTCACCGAAACGTATCTTACGAGTTGGGGCAACGATTGGAAACGCCGTGCGCCATTTCGATTAAACTTCTACCGGAATGAATCGCCTTCAAAAGGCCGCCCTGCCCTTGTGCTCCTCTCGCAAGTTCTGCCGGACAGCTATAATATCGGATACCAGGAACACAGATATTTGGTTGTGGATAAAGTGAACGGCCAATCGGTGCACTACTTGCCGGAATTACAGGAAGCATTGAAAAAAGCGACGAACGGATTCCACATCATCGAGTTCGCCAAAGGGGATACTTTGCGGCGAATGGTTCTCGCAGCCGGTGACACAGAGCACGACGCGACAGCGAGGGTGCTGAAACGTTACGGCATAACTGATGAATTTCGCTTCGCTGAGGCGAAGAGGTAATCCTTGCCCGATATTTCCCCTCCCTATTTTTGACCTGCCGCGAGTAAATGAATTTTTTGAACTTCCTGGTCAAGTGTAGGAACCCAGGTTTGACCTGACTTCTTTTGGAGCGCTTGCGCCTTTCGCAGCCATTGCTCGGCTTCCTTGTAGTTGCGCATATTCCAGTAAGCTACGCCAATCGCTCGCAGCGCGTTAATTGCGCCTTCCTGCCGAACCACCTCGTAACTGCTGTTTTCCGCAAAGCGCAGGGCATTTTGAAATTCAACAACGGCTGCTTCATATTTTCCCTGACTAACCAGCAGCCTACCTCGATTCATAAAAAGATTCGGCGTGCTCAGCGTGCCACGTCGTTCAAGAGATTCTTTGTATTGTTCCCACGCCAGATTCCACAACGTGTCTCGATAAGCGACGGAATTTGTTTTGGCGGGCAAAGTTCCTTGCCACTCGGCGGTCAATCGCTCAATCGTGGGCGGGTCATTTAGAGCTGCCACCGCCAATCTCAGTTCGTGTGTTACATCCAATTTCGCTCCCGAATTGACAAACGCGCTCACCCTGTCCCCCGCAGTTTGGTAAATCTCACCAAGGAATTGGAAAACCTGGGGATTTTTCGTCTTGAAATGAGCGCCATACCAAACTGAACGCGGATCGCGCCACTCATCGATATAGTTGGAAGTTTTCATTCCGCACACAAAGAGCAAGTATCCAAATAGCCCCCAGAAGAGCCAGCGCACTGGCCCAAATCGTCCAGCTAGGCCGGCAACAATGTCGGCAAACAAAATACATGCCCCAACCGAAGGCAAAAAAAGGTAACGGTCTGTGATGGGCACTATGAAGCTCAGCAGCATCGGCGGAACCATTTGCACCAATATCCAATAGCCCAACACCGCTCGAATTGACTGGCGCGCATAGTACAGGAGCAACGGCACCAGCCAGATAATTGCCGCACCTGCGATGATGGCCAGACGGGCGGTTGACGTCCAGTCAGTCGGGTCAGGGGCGTTGCGATAGAGAGCATTTTCGCCACACCCGCCGAGCAACTGAAGGTTCGTTAATTCCGTCATCGCAATGACGAAAGCGCTTGAATGCTGATTGGTACTCGGTTGCGCTTGCCAGGTCATCCAACCGAAGAAAAGAACGATGACACCGAAGGGCACTTTCTCTGCGAACATCTGCCAACTCCACCGCTTCTCCACAAAAATGTCCCATGCCAGCATAATTAATGGGAGCAGCAGAACGGATTGCTTTGCAGCGCTCGCAATCAAAAAGCAAACGATGCTGCCGCAATACCACCAGATTGGCCAGTACCTGCGCCGTCCCACGACGTAACAGGTCATGGCAAGGACGGCAAAGGACGTTGCCACCAGGTCTTTTCGGCTGGAAATCCACGCAACGACTTCCACGTGTGCTGGATGCAACATGAAGAGCAATGCGGCAGCGGTGGCCGTAATGAATTCTCCGCGAATTACAAAGGCCAGCAGATATACGGTGCCAATGGCGAAGCCATGCCAAAGAAGATTCGACAGGTGAATTGCCGAGGCTTTCTTCCCTCCGGCAATTGTAACATCCAAGGCATAACTGAGAAGATTCACCGGCGCGTAGTTCGCGGCGTACGGCTTGGTAAAAATGAACCTCAACTTCGCGGCATCCAGCTTTTCGATATATGGATTGTTTTGAACATAATCCGGATCATCGACCGAAAGGAAGCCGATGCCCACGGTTCGATAATAGAGGATCCCATTTGCGACTAGCAGCAGGAGCAAAATTGCTGCATGGATCGGCAAACTACGTGCGACAGTAGCGGGCTTCGCGGTTTTTGTCTCGAGTGGCGTTTCGGTTTCTCTGAAAACCGGCGAACTCATGATCAAGCCACGGCAACAGGACTTGAAACTGCGTCCTGATAAAAATCGATTGCGGTTCGCGCCATGGCTTCGGAATTGAACTTCTCCAGAGCCGCGCGCTTGCCGGTTTGGCCAAGCGTGCGAGCGCGTTCAGGATTGGAGAGCAATTCCTCAAGGGCAGCAGCTAACGCTTTGGAATCGCCATCGTAGATAACGCCACCGCCCGTCGCCTCAATGATCTCCGGAAACGCCCCCGTTCGCGGTTGAACAACCGGGACGCCGGCGGCCATTGCTTCAACCGCATACAATCCAAATGCTTCGGTACAGCGGGCCGGAACCGAGAAAACCGACAGCGATTGCAAGAATTTGATTTTCGCGGCGCGGTCCAGATTTGGGAAGAACTCTACGTCTTTCAAATATCCACTTTCGTTTAACCGCTGGCGCAGAGAATTTACAAATGCCTCATCCCCTGCCCCGCATCCTCCGCCGATTCGCAAGTGAAGTCCCTTGATCCGATCCCGCTGGCGCAATTGAACGTAGGCTTCGACCAACGTATCCAGGCCCTTTTCCGGACACATTCGCGCAAAATAACCGAGCACAGGCGCGAAAGTCGCGGTATTCGGCGATGCTTGCGAATTGCCGTAGCCATCGAGGTTGATCCCGCTATAAACGACCTTTACGCGATCCGAAGGAATACTTAACCGCTGGCACATTAGATCACCAAAGTATCGGCTCGCTGCGCCAAACAGATCGATATCTTTGGCTCGTTCGGAAAGCGTCTTCCAACATTGAGCGCGATACTCGGGAAGCAGTGCGTCGAGGTAATCGACTTCACCCTGCATCATGCAAACCACCGGCGATTTTAATTCGGATTTGATCTTTCGCGCCATCCCAACCAGAAGCGCATTCGAAAGACAGACCACGTCCGGTTTGGGTTGCGTGCGCAGCCATGCAATCAACTCGTCCAATTCACGTAATTGGAACCCTTCTTCGCCGCGCAGCATTGAAAGCGTCAAATCCCCAACATCCTCCGGCCGTGTTTTCGCGGCCTTGGTTCCAACCCATTTCAGCAACGACCGCGCGGCCATCAATTTATGAAACCAGTCGGGAGCCCCCCGAAATAGCCCTGATTTCTGTTGAAGATAAACATTGATACCGCTAAAGAAAATGGGTGTGCCAGCGCTTTGGTCTTCTTCGTCTAAAGTTAGAGGCAGGTAAAGCGGAACCATTGTCGCCAGGTGCCCCATCTTTTTCAATGCCGCCACCAGCGCATTATCTCGCAAACAGATGCCGCAAAACATCCCTCCAGCGCCAGCAGTAATATAGACGATGTTCATCGCGAACGTCGGTCGCTCGATTCGAAGCTTCAGTGGACCCTAAGTGCGGTTACCCATTTTTTCAAGCCGAAATGAGCCTGTGCAACCAATCAATAGTACTTGCTCAAGGCTGCTGCGATGTCCGATTCAGAAGCCACCTGTAGGACGATCTCCAGTCGCAACAGATGCGAAAGGCTGCCGATCGCGTCGAGGTCCGATGGATCAGCGATCGCGACAGTTAAGGTACCGTTGTGTTTGTGAACAGGAACGACACGATATTTTTTGGCGATGTCTCGTGGAACTATCGCGATGATTTCATTCGAGATGTTAAGTTTGGACAAATTGGCAATCACCGCACCAAAGTGATTAGCTCGGGTTTGTGCCGTGTCCGAGTGAATTAAAGGCTGCCCAACGGGCAATGGATCCGGCAGAGGAACAAATTCCTCGACCCATTTCCACAATTGCGTGAAATCTTTGTTCACATCGCCCGACAGGCAGTCTGTCACCTCACCGACTGCGTCAGGGTATTTGTTGGTCAGATCACGGAAGCTGAACTTCGGATCGTAAAATGCGTAAATCAATTTCCGCATGTTCTCGACGCCGTCGCGCAATATCCGCGAGTATTCCGAGAATCGCGCTGGTGATAGATCATTTGCGACAATTCCTTCGTGCACCGTGTCCCCAGCCAACACGCCACTCTTTAGGGCGAACATGATGCCGCTGGAAAAGACCGGGTCCAAAAAGCAAAATGCATCTCCCACAAGCAGCAGTCCTTCCATGCCGCAATGCTTTGCGTGATGGGTGAATTCGTTCGTTATGAAATAAGGGCCCGTTTGCCTGCCACGCGCCAGATGTTCTTTGATCCAAATATTTTGTTCGGTCTCCCGTTTGAACATGGCTTCCGGCGTTTTCACGCCATCTCGGGTGAGATACTTCCCCTCCGCCACAACGCCCACACTTACCATGTCGTTGTGCTGTGGAATGTACCAAAACCACCCTTTTTCAGGCACATAGGCGACGGTGGTTGCACCCTCGTCAATTCCCGGGTCTCGCATCGCCCCTTTGTAATAAGTCCAAACCGCGACTTTGTTGAGATAGGGATCGCGAACGCGCCAATTATTTCGTCCAAGTGCGAAGGCCTCTTTGCCCGTGCAATCCAATGTGATCCGCGCGCGATATTCAATCGGTTCGCCGTTTTTGGTTTGCCCACGGAGACCGACGACGCGCTCATTCTCTTTAATCAACTCCTTTATCGTCACCTCTTCCTGGACGACAGCCCCTCTTGCTCGGGCATTTTGCATCAACATGAGATCGAATTCGGAGCGCAATACCTGCCAGGTCTGCGCCACGGTGTCGCGATTATAACGGTTGAAAAAATAAAACGGCTGGGAGGCTGTGCCGTTTGCCGAGACAAATTGCGCGCTGTACTTTTTGACAAAAGCCGACTGCCGCATTTTTTCTATCAGCCCGAGTCGCTGTAGCGGATAAAAGGTAAACGGCAAAAGCGATTCACCGATGTGATACCTTGGAAATTTCTCCCGCTCGAGCACGAGGACCCGGTGGCCCTTTTCTGCGAGGATGGTTGCCGCAGCCGAGCCCGCGGGACCGGCGCCAATCACGATGATATCGAATTTGTCGTCGGTTTTCATCAAAATTCCGCCAATTCTTTGTGATTAGCGCGCCGGAGAAATCTCATTTTCGCTGAGACGGTGGGAGGATTTCCACAATCTCTGACAACGGTCGTTTTTGTGCATCAAAAATCGTTGCACGCCGTCCATACAGCGGGCCGGGCGTTTTCAGGTGCAACACGCTGCTAATCAGTTCATCAGGCGCGACGCGAAAAAATGCTTTCGCCGCCGTCGTATGACCAATCTCGCACTCTTTCAAGATCCGGCCCAGTGGCACCCGCTCTTCCAGGATCAGTTGCCGAGCTTTTGGCGGAAACAGCACCAGGCTCACTTTATTCGCACCGAATTCGACGGGTATGTCGCTACCGTCCAAAAGCAGCGCGACTTCGCGGAAATAAAAATCTCCGCGCTGTTCTCGCCTGAGGATTTTTAGATGAATATCTGAGCTGTGAAATTTTTCCAACGTCGGAGTCATGTCCCGCTCATGCACCAATAACGAGCGATAAGGCTCCGGCATTTCCTCGCCCTGAATTCGCTCGATCACTGGCAACGGCAATCCTGCTTGTGCGTAAAAATCGTCCAGTGGATAGACGAACGGCAGCGCGGCGGGCGCGGAAACGGTTTGTGAACGATCAGGCATATCTCGCGTTTCTATGTTGCGGCAGGAAAAATTCGTGTAGCAGCCGATCCACTTGCAGCAGCCCATCGCGATTCAAAAGAATCTGGTCGCCATCAACGCTCAGAAAACCCCAGTCTTTCAACCGCTGAATCGCATCGGCAAATCGTTCCGTTAACTCAACCCCAAACTTGTTCTTGAAGTAAGCGCGGCTGACATGCCCAAGTTTCAACTGCAAAATAAATTCGCGTATTAATCGTTCTTCCGCGTTTGGCGTCAACGCCCGCCAGATCGGCAGTTCACCCTGGTTCACGCGCGTTATGTAGGGTTCGAAATCGTGCTGGTTCTGGTAATGCGTTCCATTGATATGGCCGAACGAAGCCACGCCCGCCGACAACAAATCCGCGCCTTCCCACAGTCGATCCCGATAAACGAAACGAGTTCGCGACGGGTCCTTCACCGCCGTGTAAGCGCTGCCAACTTTATATCCCGCCTTCTCCAACTCACCAAAGGCGTACTTGACCCAACCCCGCTTCACTTCCCAATCCGCCACCGGCGCAACCAGCTTTCCTTCCGCTTTCATGCGCTGGTAAATCGTGGTGTTAAACGGAATCTCCATCTCGTAAATGGTCACGCTGTCCGGCGACATCTCGATGGTCTTGCGCACGCACTCGCGCCAATTTTCCTCAGTCTCCTCGACCATGCCAGCAATGAGATCGATATTGATCTGCGGAAAGCCAATTTCCCTGGCAAAGGCATACGCACGCGCTATCTCTTTGCTATGATGAGCGCGGCCGTTGATTTCGAGAATATGGTCGTTGAAATTTTCCACACCGAGGCTCAGTCGGGTCACGCCCATCTCGCGAATCGCTTTGAGCTTGTGATCTGTCAGCGTCCCTGGCTCGCACTCGAACGTAACTTCTTCCGCCTCGTCCCAGGGTAGCAACGCTTTCATTCCATCCGTCAAATGACGCAATTGATCGACCGACAGGTAAGATGGCGTCCCTCCACCGAAATAAACAAAGTCCGGTTTGCGCCCGCCAACGAACGGCTTCTTTGAGTAAATCGTTAGCTCCCGTAATACGCCTTCGAGATATCCGCGAATCGCCGCCGAATCTTTATCTGTATAAACTTTGAAGTAACAGAAGTGACAACGCTTCCGGCAGAATGGGATATGAACATATATGCCGAGCGGATTGCCCGGCCGGTGAGGCCGCTCGATCGCTTCAAATATCTCGTTCGCAAATTCGGGCTTCCAAAACGAATACGGCGGATAATTCGAGACAAAATAATTCCCCGCCGTCGTTTCCTTTTGCAGGGGCGGCGCTGGGGTTGGCAGAGGTGTTACAACGGTTGTGCTCATGTGGTCTTTGGCTTCAGCTTGCCTTCGTAAAGGAGATTGAGAGTTGTCTGGACGCCAAGTTCAGAAGCCCAGGCGCGCAGGTAATCGTTGTCGAGAACTTTGCGTTGAACCATGAACACTCCTGCCGCATCACCCCGCTGCCGTTCGGA
>Ga0068857_100004483_pt1 | contig 11802 bp, 4 predicted proteins | sample KBSCornC72_FD_66591 | JGI IMG/M metagenome (GOLD analysis project Ga0068857, IMG submission 66591) | Corn rhizosphere microbial communities from Kellogg Biological Station, Michigan, USA - KBS Corn C7-2 | ecosystem: Host-associated > Plants > Roots > Rhizosphere > Soil ...
CCCCAATTTGACGGACGGCCAGGGCTTCTCTTTCCGCCTGTACAACTCGACCGGTTTAACTGCTGTGTCGCAGGCAAACTGGCTCGGACAATTGGATCCGAATTCTTTTTACCATGTCGTCGGAACCTTTGATGGCACGAATATCAAGCTGTACTTGAACGGAACGAACGTAGCGACCACAGCCATCGCGGGAACATTTCGTTACAACACCAATGCGGCAGTCCCCATGACCTTTGGCGCCAGAGGTAATGGTGCATCGGGTTCTTTTACATCGATCGCGACATTCGATGAAGCTGCATATTACGGCACGGCGCTGAGCGCTGCCCAAGTGTTGGCGCATTACCAAGCGGGAACCAACGCCTCGCCGGTTACACCATATCAGCAAGTCATATCGGCTGACAGTCCGGCAGGGTATTGGCGTTTCAATGAACCGCCCGACGTAACAGCTATCAATATCGGCACGTTCGGCAGTGCTGCAAATGGAACCTACGGTGCGGGCACTGTGCCAGGGTCTGATGGCCCGAGGCCCACTATTTATTCTGGATTCGGGGCAACGAACACTTCCGTTCTTGTCGATGGCACCGGAACCAGCGTCTCTGTGCCCGCGCTTAACTTGAATACGAATACCGTAACCATTTCCGGCTGGGTCAAGGTCTCGACGGATTCGGAAACGCCCGCGGCGGGATTGGTCGTTTGCCATTCGGGCACTACCTATTCAGGACTCACAATGGATGGCATAAACGGCGGTTTGGGAATCGGGTATGTTTGGAACAATGATCCCAACACCTATAACTGGAGCCCGACTACGGATTTGGGTTTTCAAACTCTTCCGAGTTCTGTCGATAACCAGTGGGCCTACGTGGCTCTGGTCATTCAGCCTGCTCAGGCTGCAATTTACCTTTGCCAATCGAACAATGCGGCGAGTTTCGCTGGCGTCACCAATTTTGTTAATCACGTCGTGCAGAAATTTGAAGGTGCAACTCTCTTTGGATCGGATACATCGCCTGGGACACCGTTCGCAGGCAACATCGATGAAGTGGCGATCTTCAATCGCGCGTTGGGTGTTGGCGAACTCTACACCCAATACGGCGCCGCTGTTGGCGGTGTTGGGCCCAAAATATTCACCGATCTCCAGGGCCCGACCAACTCCGTGTACGCGGGTGACCCAATCACCCTGAGCATTGATGCAGGCGGAACGCCATCACTGACTTTCACCTGGCACAGAAACGGCAGCACCATTGCCACCACGTCGGTTGGAACCTATACTATCGGCACATCAACGTTCGGAGATGCCGGCAATTATGATGTCACCATCTCGAATGGCATCGGCACCCCGGCTCAGAGCCAACAGGTGCCCGTGACAATAATCACTCCAACCACTCCCACAATTAATGGGAGTACTGGATTTGTAAACCGACGGCTCTACACTGGCGGCACCATAAGTTTGGCAGTCAACGCGTCGGGTGGCGGCCTCAAATATCAGTGGTACAAGAATGCATCTGTAATTTCTGGAGCAACCGCCTCATCATTCCGTATCGCAAGTGTCGCGGCCGGCGACGCAGGCAGCTATTCGGTATCCATCACTAACTCCCTTGGCACCGCCTCAAACGGTCCCGCAGTCGTCACAATTCCGAGTGTTCCTACCGGCGGATTTGAAGCTGCAGTCCTCGCCTCCGGCCCAGAAGCATGGTGGCGTCTCGACGAAGCCCCCGGCTCCACCAATCTGTGGGATGGAATGGGACGTCACGATGGTTACTACACAAACTTGAATGGAGCTGTGCCTCCGGTCGCTTTGGGCGCTGCTGGCATCGGAACGAACACTGCCGCATCCTTCAGCAACAATGGCGGAGTTGGTGTTATTCCCTATGCGCTCAGTTTAAACTCGGCCGATAAGCACACCTACGAAGGCTGGATCAAAACCTCCGACCTCAGTCGATTCATGGTACCGTATTCGAGCGACTTCAACGGCGGTGGCGTGTATTGGGCTGAAACGCCAAATGGTTTTTGGAATCCCGCAACTGACGGCGGAGCTTATCCCATCGCTTCGCCCGTTGCAATAGCGTCCGGTGTTTGGACACATCTGGTGATGACGTTTGACAACTCGCTTGTAAACAGCAGTGGCACTCACTTCCCGCTTAGTTTCTTCATCAATGGAGTGAATATCAGCGGTGCTGGCTTCTCTTGGACTGATAACAACGGCCTCAACACTAACGGCCCGGTCATCATCGGTGGTCGTGGCGTAAACGCGACGACACTTGCCAATGCATTCTTCAGCGGACTGGTTGATGATGTGATCGTCTATACAAAGGCATTATCTACGACTGAGATCGCAAACCATTTTGCACTTGGTTTCCCATCTACGCCTCCGACATTTGCAGGTGCGTTCATTCCTCAGACCGTCACTACTGGCAAGACCGTGGGTTTCAGCACAACCGTCCAGGGCTCGACCCCACTATTCTTGCAATGGTACAAGAATGGCGCCTTGATCCCGGGTGCAACGACCAACAGCCTCACTATCACCAACACTGCTGTGAGTGACACCGGCACGTACGCGCTCTGGGCGACGAACAGCGTCGGCACAAATTCTCAGAGTGTCGGTCTGACAGTAATCGCTGCCACAGGTTTCGCCAACGTTACGAACAATCTGGTGCTCCACCTCCGCTTTGACGGAGATGACACGGATTCGTCGGGTCGAGGCCATAACGGTACACCTGTTGGCAGTCCGGCCTTTGTCACCGGCGTAATTGGCTCGCAAGCTCTTCAATACACAACTACGTCTGCGACGAATGCCGTGACAAACATCGTTGAAACCGGTTCCAGCTATGTGAGAATTGGCACTCCCACCGACCTGCTATTCGGCTCGAGCTCAAGCTTTAGTGTGGCCGTGTGGGTCAAGGTTGCCACAAACAATCTTCAGGGAGACTTGCCGTTCATTGGCACGGCAACGAATTCCAATAATAATCCCGGGTGGGATTTAAGCCCATCCTACGGAGGCGGTGGTTATCAGTGGAACCTCAATGACAGCACAAATAACGTCAACGTGAACGGCCCGGCTAACTCCATTAATGATGGTGGTTGGCACCATTTTGTCATGGCCGTGGACCGCGCCAGCCATATAGTGAATACTTACCTTGACGGTGTACTTTATGTTCAAACCGACATCACGCCACTTGGCAACCTGGACGTCGGTGGCCCGGTTACAATCGGACAAGATCCAACTGGCTCGTACCCGTTCGCGATAACAAATGCCAGCGCCACTGATTTCGCGGGCTGGGTGCCTTCCGCCTCGGCGACGTTGGACGATGTAGGCATCTGGCGTCGAGCCTTGTCACCATTGGAAGTCGCTCAGATCGAATCGGCAGGCAGGACAGCCGGGCATAGTTTTGATACCGTGGCATCGGCTGTAACCCTTACAATAAGCCGATCCGGATCAAACATAACGATATCGTGGCCTTCTGGGACTCTGTATCAATCCGACACCGTCGGCGTTGGTGCAGTATGGACTCCGGTTGCCGGAGCTTCCGCGCCGTCTTATACCTTTACCCCGGGTTCCGGAAGCAGATACTATCGGGTACAGTAGCAACAAATAGCTCTTGAGTTCGGTAACTTTATCGCACGCGGCCGGGACGACCTCCCGGCCGCCTTTTCCATTGTCTTATAACGAAGTAATTTATGCGCACCCAACACACCCCTCGCCTGTTCCTTAAATCCGCTGCGTTTCTGCTCGCTTCCGTTCTCGTCCTGAGCGGCTTCGGACTTTTTGCTGCTGAAAGGCAATTCGTCGCCGGTCATCTGCCGAAAGCCGCGGCGACGCTGCAATCCGTTGGGCGTTTGCCTGCCTCCAAAGAAATGAGGCTCGCGATTGCGTTGCCACTTCGCAACCAGCAGGCATTATCCAATCTCTTGACCGATCTTTACGATCCCAGCAGCCCGCGGTACCACCAGTATCTCACACCAGATCAATTCACAGAGCAATTCGGGCCGACTGTTGCGGACTACGAAGCCCTGGCGGCGTTTGCGGAAGCTAATGGCTTGCGCGTAACAGCTCGCTACTCGAATCGGACTTTACTGGATGTAAAAGGGTCAGTCGCCGCGATTGAGAATACATTTCATTTGAATCTCTTGCAGTATCCTCACCCCAGCGAAAACCGAACATTTTTCGCCCCGGATAAGGAACCTGCTCTCGATTTCAACGTGCCGGTCCTGCACATCACTGGCTTGACGGATATTGAACTGCCTCGCCCGGCGAATCTCAGGCGGCCCGGTAATTCGGGAGGAAGTGGCGGCACTCCTGCGGACGGTTCCGGACCCGGAGGCTCGTATCGCGGCAACGACTTCCGTCGCACTTATGCGCCCGGTGTCACGCTGAACGGCGCTGGACAAATGGTCGGCCTGCTCGAATTCGACACGTATTATCTCAACGATATTACGGCCTACAGAAGGAATTCGGGTATAACGACGATTCCCCTGATCAACGTGTTCATTGATCAAATTCCTTCGACACCCGGTGCGAACAACATTGAAGTCGCCCTGGATATCGAAGTCGCCAACGCCATGGCCCCAGGCCTGGCCGCCATCATCATTTACGCGGGCGGATTCGGCGACGATATTCTTAACCGTATGGCGACGGACAACCTCGCCAAACAACTCAGCGCCTCCTGGACTTTCGGAGCCAGTGCCGCCACGGATCAAATCTATCAGCAGTTCGCCGCACAAGGGCAGACTTACTTTAACGCGTCGGGTGACGGTGATGCGTACACTGGCGCCGTCAGTTCGCCAGTGGATCATCCATTTGTCATTGCAGTCGGAGGCACAACCCTGACCACTGGAACCAGCGCATCCTATATTTCAGAAACGACATGGAATTGGGGCAACGTGCAGGGTAACTATGTAGGCACAGGCGGAGGCGTCAGCACTACATTCCCCATTCCGAGTTGGCAGCAGGGAATCGCCAGCATGGCAACCAATGGCGGTTCCGCTACTTTCCGCAATGTTCCGGACGTCGCCATGATCGCAGACCAGGTTTACGTTGTATATAATAACGGCACGGAATCCAGCGGCATTGGCGGCACGAGTGTGTCCGCTCCCCTTTGGGCAGGTTACACAGCCATGATCAATCAACAGGCGGTCTCGTTTGGTCAGCCGATCGTGGGCTTTCTGAACCCATCGATTTACGCTATTGGCAAAGGCCCAGGCTACAGCACGAATTTTCATGACATCACAACCGGCGATAATACCAAACCCACAAGTCCGACCAAATTTCTCGCCACTCAAACCTATGATCTCTGCACTGGCTGGGGCAGCCCGATCGGTTCCAACACCATTAACACCCTTGCCCCGCGCATCAATGCTCGCGTGCTCGTCAGCGGCGGCACTTCAATCGCATCGGAAGGTTGTTCGCCGGGCAATAGTGTCGTGGACCCAAATGAGCTCGTAACGATTAACTTTTCTCTCAAAAACAACGGTGCGGTTCAGGTTACGAATCTCGTCGCCATGCTTCAAACCAGCGGCGGTGTATTATCGCCGAGCTCGCCCCAGAATTACGGCGCAATGGGCGCGGGCGTAACGGTCAGTCGTCCATTTTCCTTTACCGCCAACGGTGCCTGTGGCGGGACTATAGTGGCCACGTTGCAGTTGCAGGACGGAGCCGACAATCTCGGCACGCTTGCCTTCAACTTCCCGTTGGGCAAAGTGAACACAACCCTCACCCAAAATTTCGAGCCGCTCACGATTCCTGCTCTTCCGACCGGCTGGACGACGACGACTGCCGACGGCGGAATTGCCTGGGTCACTTCTAACACCTTGAAAGACACAACTCCCAATGCAGCTTTTGCTGCGGAACCCACAACTGCCGGAGTTACGGAGCTTCTTTCCCCCATCGTTGCCATTAGCAGCAGCAACGCGCAACTCTCCTTCAAACAAAACTACAATTGCGAAACCGATCCTGCGACTTTGAACAACGCTTTCGACGGTGGCGTCCTTGAAATAAAAATTGGGGCTGGTGCCTTTCAGGATATTTTGGCTGCTGGTGGAAGCTTTGCTTCCAATGGTTACAACCGAAGTATTAACGTCACCAACACCGACAACCCATTGTTCGGACGCCAGGTTTGGAGCGCGCTATCGCCCGGATTCATTACAACGACTGTTAATCTGCCCGCTGCCGCAGCTGGCCAAACCGTTCAATTCAAATGGCGCCTTGGCACCGACAACGGCAATTTTTATGGCGGCAGCGGTTGGTATGTTGACACGGTGGCACTTCGGGACGGCTCTACCTGCTGCGTTCCCATGGCCGACCTTGTCGTATCACAGGCGCCCTCGACAAACGTCGTGCTCCTCGGCCAAAATCTCAGCTACAGTCTTTCCATCAGCAATCTTGGCTTGCAGGCTGTCTCGAGCGTTTCAATCACGGATGCCATTCCGCCGAATGTCACGTTCTCCTCAGCTTCTCCTGGATGCGTTTTTACGAATGGCATGGTGATTTGCAATCTTGGCGCAATGAATGCAGGCGGCTCCAATGGCGTCACCGTTACGGTGACGCCATTAGCCGTTGGTTTCGTCACAAATATTGTAACCGTCGGATCAGAATTGTTTGATCCGGCAACGGCCAATAACTCCACCACCAACGTCACCAGCGTCACCACAAACCTGCCGCCTGCGTTCACCTTGCAGCCGACGAACACCATCGTCCTTCAAGGGGGCAATGCGAGCTTCCAGGTATCCGCATCCGGTGCGCCAGCGCCCGGATATCAATGGTTGTTCAATGGCACCAACCTCCTGAGCGCGACCACATCCACTCTATCACTCAACAATGTTCAGGCCGCCAACATCGGCGACTATCAGGCTGTGGCGACCAACGTCGGAGGCTCCGCTACCAGTTCTGTTGCCCATTTGACAGTATTGATTGCTCCGTCGATTCACCTCACCAGCCTCGGCGCCAACGGAACCAACGTCACTATTTCCGTCGATTCTGTCGCCGGCCTTAATTATCGGCTCGAATATAAAAATCTCCTGACCGATCCAGCTTGGACGCCCGTTGTGCCCGCCGCCCCTGGCACCGGCAGTTCGGTCGTCCTGCTCGATACGAACGCGCCGCTGGCGCCGACGCGATTCTATAGAGTAAGCGCCTTCTAGGAGCGATTATCAAATTACTACTTCGGGCTGGTTGCGTGCGCCTGCAACGAGGCGATATCTACATTGTTTGGAGCTGGAACAACATTGAAAATACCCGTGCGCCGAGATTGAATTATCCAGCGGCGGTCGCTGAACCTGGTCGTTAGGCCTTCCATTTACATGACAACAAAACATCGAATCTTTACAACAAGCTTCGCGAGCGTTTACCCCCTCTATATCGCAAAGGCTGAAAGAAAGGGGCGCAAAAAGTCAGAAGTGGACGCCGTAATTTGCTGGCTGACAGGCTACAACCAGCGGGAGTTAGAACGGCAATTGAAAAAGCAGACAGACTTCGAAACCTTCTTCAACGATGCTCCAAAGCTCAATCCTTCACGCACTTTGATCAAAGGCGTCGTTTGCGGCGTCCGAGTCGAAGATATTCAAGAGCCGACGATGCGCGAAATACGCTACCTGGATAAATTGATCGATGAATTAGCCAAGGGCAAAGCGATGGAAAAGATTTTGCGGGCCTAGAGCATTTCGTTGGCGAAATCTGCGGATTAAACTTCTTTTCTTGCAGCTCTCCATCCATGTTCATCTGTGGTTGAAATCTGCGAGCTTAAGACCGGGAGGAATAGATATACCCTTCCCGCTTACGAAATGAGATGAACGAAGCTATGATTTAAGCATCCTTCTGCTCCTGGGGATTCCTGTTCGTTATAGTCCCGGAACGTACTCAATCACCTTCCCAGCGGCGTTGACGACTACGGTCGCGTGGCCCCCAAATGACGACGGCGCTCGATCTAAATCCACCGTCCAGGTTTGATTGGAGAAATTGACCGAAACCACTGTAGCGCCTTCCCAATTTCGCTTTTGAATTTCCTTCTTCGAAATCGCAATCGCGTGTTCTCCTGTTATTGCGTGTCGTTCAGCGCAACCGCTCGCCAACACGAGGGTCATCAACAACCTCAGAAATAGATTTTGCGCCATTTTCATCTCAGAAAAATAGCTAAAAACGGGTTACTTCCACCGAGTCGATCCCACTTTCGCGGATCACTCCCTTCGAATTTTTCCATTTGAATTTGTTTCGAATTTCGATTTTCGTATTTCAAATTTCCCCTCACACTCCCCCGCCCTCGACAACCTTAGCTTCAAAATCTCCCGCCGTAACAATCACCAGCTTCTTCGGGTCAATGTACTTCCTCAGCGCCGCATTAACTTGCTCCGGCGTAAGCGAATTAATCTTCTTCTCGATCTCCGCATCGAACTCCATCGTGCGTCCCAGGTGCCGATAATTTGTCAATATTCCCATTAGCGCAGTATCACTTGCTCTCCCAACTTTTTGCGCCTGCAAATAGCCCTGTTTCGCATTCTCTAACTCATCCTTCGTTACGCCGTCCTTCAACAATCGCTCAAGCTCCTCCTGAGCGCATTTCTCGACGCGCCCAATATTTTGCGGATTGCAAATCGCATTGACAGTGAGGCTCGCTCTTTTGTCCTGCGACGAAACGCTCAAGCTCGAACTGACGCCGTAAGACAAACCTTCTTTCTGCCGAATCCGATCTCCCAACCGCGACGAAAGCGCGCCAGCGCCGAAGATGTAATTACCAACGACCAGGGCCGGATAATCTGGATCATCGTCCCGCAACGGAAACACCAATCCGGCAGTATAAGTCGCATTCGCCTTATCCGGCGTTCGAATCTGATGCTCAGCGCCTTTCACCTCGCCATTAATCGGCATCGCAATGCGTGCATACGGCTTCTTCGATTTCCAACCGCTCAGTGCATGCTCAAGAATCGACAGACATTGCTTCGAATCAAAATCGCCAACAATGGTCAACTCACCCGCGCCCGAACCGAGATATTCATTATATAGCTCCGCCACTTGCTCATATGTAACGTTCTTCAGTCGTTCGATAGACTCCTCAACCGTGGTCACATAACGAATGTCATCCTTCGAGTACGGATTTAACTCTCGCTGCAACAATCGTGGCGCGAGCATTCCAGGCTCAGTCCGCATCTGTTCAATCGCTGCCAGCCGTTCGCTCTTGAGCACCTCGAAATCTTCAGCCGGCAACGACGGTTCCCGCAAAACCTGTCCCAGAATTTCAATCACTGCCGGCAACGTGTCTCGCTTCGCCTGAATCGAAAAAGTCACCACACCCGCGCCCGCTGGTGCGCCTCCGCCTCCGCGACGACCACCGCCCCGTCGTCCGCCTCCGCCCGCTCCAGCGCTCAAATTCGCTGAAAGTTTATCCAGTTCATCGCGCAATTGCTGGTGATTAAGCTTTTTAGTACCCCGCAACATCAATTCCGGCAGGAATCCACTGACCGATTCCATTCCCTTCAAATTGTCTTCATTGCCATAACGCAGAGTGAGCAAAAGATGCGCTTCCTGTCCCCGCGTCTTCTTCGGCATCAGCGTCACCTTGATTCCCTCAGGCAAATCCACGCGTTGAACTCGCGCCTCGACATTTTCCGGAGTCGCTTCGAAAACCTCCCCTTCCGCAATAGCCGCTCGCCCTTTGTACTTGCCAACGAGAGCCGCAATATCCGGGGTCGGTGGTATCGCAACCCGTTCGGCTTTTTCGGTCGGAATGAACATTCCAACCGTGCGGTTGTTTCGTTGTAGATAATGGGCTGCTGCCGCCTTCACTGCCTCTGGCGTAACCTTCTCGATGTAATCGCGATGCAGACAATAAAGTCTCCAATCGCCCTGTGCGACCCATTCGCTGAGCGAACGCCCAAGCGCCGCCGTATCATTCGCAGCCAATTCGCGTTGCTTTAGAATTTGTTGTCGTGCGCGATTAACTTCCTCAGCAGTGACGCCGCTGGTACCGATCTGCTCAACGGTCGAAATAATAATATCTCGCACTTCTTCCGGCGTGCTGCCATGCGCCACTTCCGCGTCCATCGACATCAGCCCGGGATCATGCTCGCGCCCCGCAAACGCCGAAGCGCTCGAAGCTTTCTTCGTTTCAACCAAGGCTTTGTATAAGCGTCCGGACGGCTGCGTCCGAAGAATATTGGCCAAAACTTCCAATGCCGCCGTATCCGGATGGGATGCCGCGGGAATATGGTACGCGACTCCCACCATGCTGACATCGCCAACCCGCCGCAGAATCACTGCTCGCTCACCGTCCTGCGCCGGTTCTTCAGTGTAAGTCGCTACCAATTTCCGTTCAGGCCGTGGAATCGGTCCAAAATATTTTTCTATCAATGCGAGCGCTTTGGCTTCTTCGAATTTCCCGGCGACAATCAGAACAACGTTATCGGGCTGGTAATACTTCTGGTAAAAGGCACGCAGATTATCCACTGGCACCCGTTCAATATCCGTCCGATTCCCAATCGTCGGCTTCCCATAATTATGCCAGTCATACGCAGCCGCACCGATGCGTTCACTCAAAACTGCACCCGGCGAATTTTCTCCCCGCTCAAATTCATTTCGAACGACCGTCATTTCCGACTCCAGATCCTCCTTTTTGATGTAACTGTTGACCATTCGGTCCGCTTCGAGATCAATTGCGAACTCCAGATTCTCATCCGTCGCCGCAAGCGTCTCGAAATAATTGACCCTGTCATCAGAAGTGCTCCCATTGAACTGCGCCCCATGCTCCTGAAGCACTTTGGGAACTTTGGGATGCCGCGGCGTCCCCTTGAACACCATATGCTCGAGCAAATGCGCCATCCCCGTCTCACCGTAACCTTCCTGCCGTGATCCCACCAAAACTGTCAGGTTCACCGTCACTTTCGATTGCGAGTTGTCCGGGAACAACAATGCCCGCAACCCATTATCGAATTGGTATTCGGTAATGCCTTCCACTGAAGCCACTTTGCGCGGCGAGGCTGCATTCAACATCACCGGCGCGGCGAGGCTAACCGCCAGGAACAAGAGGAGCACGTTGCTTTCGACATTTCTCATATTATCCGCCTGCGTAGAAGGGTTAAGGAACCAGGCCAGCTTAATAGCTGGCCTCGGCACAGGCAAGCCCCGCGATAAACCCGCGCCGTCGTGGGACGGCAAGGGTACCAAGTCCCCGGCATCCCCCATAAGGGGGATGCGGGCACGCCATCCAGTTCAACCTTCCACCCTAAAGGGGGAATGCGCCGGTAGTATAGGGCATGGAATAATGGCTATCTGTAAATTTGTCCGAATCCAAATCAAACCGCCCGAAATCTGAGCGTATGCGAAAAAAAATCATCTCGAGTCTGGCTGTGGCAGCCCTGGCCCTCGCGGCCAGAAGCGTTTCCCACGCGCAATCGTATTCAAATGCCGTCGTCGGATTGAATCCGGTGGCGTATTGGCCGCTGACTGAAACCACTCAACCCCCTTTTGGCGCTTACATCGCAACCAACCTCGGCACCGCGAGCGCGAGCGCGAACGGCTATTACGAAACCTGGTTCCAACCATTCGCAACCGGCACCAACACGCTCTATTACCAGACCAATAATATCGTGCACGTCGCCGGGGCAATTGCTGATGGTGACACCGCTATGTCATGCACACATGCTGGCGCGGGCACAGGGCAATACGTCGTGTTTCCACGCTTCACAAACGGCGTTGCGAATCCTGCAGTTACACTCGTTCCCCCGTTCGCCATTGAAGTTTGGGTTTACCCGACAACAACTCTGGCGACTGTTATGCCCATAGTGAACGAAGGCCGCAATCCAGTGATAGATGCCAGCACCGGC
>Ga0068857_100004487_pt1 | contig 11799 bp, 18 predicted proteins | sample KBSCornC72_FD_66591 | JGI IMG/M metagenome (GOLD analysis project Ga0068857, IMG submission 66591) | Corn rhizosphere microbial communities from Kellogg Biological Station, Michigan, USA - KBS Corn C7-2 | ecosystem: Host-associated > Plants > Roots > Rhizosphere > Soil ...
GGATCGGGCCCGACCAGCGCCGGGGCACCACGCGCACCAGCGGACCCGGCGGCGGCGGCGGCGCGTCCAGGCTGTCCAGCCAGCGGCGCTCTTGCGCGTCGGGTGCGTAGCCCGGCCACTCCCAGCGGTGCGGCGGCTCGTAGCGGCGCCAGCCCTCGCGAGGCCGGTTCGCAGCGACCAGCTCGGCGTCGGCTCGGGCGTTGTCCAGGTCCTCAGCGACCCTCTCGCGGTCGGCGGCCGCCGCCTGGACCGTACGAAACACCTTCGAGCGGCTCAGCATGCAGGCCAGGCACCGGCACTTGTGGTGCGTCGACGCCCACCAGCGCCGCGCGCCGATGGTCATGATCGAGGCCTCTTCCCATGGCTCCAGCGGCCAGGCTGCGCCGAGGCCCGCGAGTGGCGCCGGCCGGCGGCACGTCACGCACCCGTCGCCGTCGCAGTCCGGGCAGCTCATTTCAGGTCGGGCATGCCGCGCTGACGGAGGATCGCGCGGACGGTGTCACTCAGGGAGGCGCCGGCGGCGCGCGCGCGCAGCCAGGCGCGTTGATTCGGCGCGAGTCGCACCGTCAGGACCTCCGTCAGACCGCGGCTCGGCCTCAGGCGCTCGCCTTCCGAACGCGCGGGCGCCGACGAGCTGCCGCGGCCCTCGCCGGCGGCTGCGCTCCTCGAGCTGCCTGTTTCGTACGGACAGCCGGGCGCGTTCGAGCTCGTTTCGTACGAACCACGGCGGCCGCCGCGGGCGCCGGCGCTTCAGGCGTCGCCGGCGTCGTGGTGTCGAGGCCGACCGAGGACGCCGCGAACGTGAGCAAGCGATCCAGTTCGGCCTCCGGGTTCTTGCCCGCGGCCTTGAGCGCCAGCAGCACGCGCTTGGCCTTGAGCGCCGTGGGGCCCTGGATGGTCAGCTCGTCACGCCGGCGCCGCGGCGGCCCGGCGACCGCCGGCGCCTGCGGGCCGCCGCCCTTGATCTCGCGGTAGACCGAGCCGCCGGTCTCGCGAACCTCCTGCAAGATCTCAGGCAGCCGCGACACCAGCGATGTCAGCAGGTCGGGCGGGTCCGCCGGGTCCTTGGCGCCGCCGCCGATCTCGCGCGCGATCTGGAGGCCGGTCAGCAGCGCCTTGACCATCTCGCCGCCGCTCGACGTCGGCGCCTTCGCCGCTGCCGCGGCGTCCGCCTTCACGCTGGTGGTGAGCTGCGTGAAAAACTGCTGCGCCTGGGCGAGCTGCGCGGCGTTCTGGTTCGCCATGCGCTCCATGTCCTCGCGGTGGATGCGCGCGCGCCGCTCGTCGTCCTCGCGCTGCTCGCGCCGGCGCCGGTCCTCGCGCTCCTCGGTCTCCTTGCGCTCGCGCTCCTTGCGCTCCTCCTGCTCGCGCGCCGCCAGGACGGCCCGGTCCTCGCGCTCCTTTCGCTCGCGGTCCTCGCGCATGGCGATCTCCGACCGGAGGCGCTCCTCGCGCGCGAGCTGCTCGGCGCGGCGCTTCTCGTCCTTCTCCTCGATCAAGACTAGCAAGTCCTTGGTCGAGATCTGGGTGCCGTCGGTCGCGCCCTTCTCAGGCAGGCCGTTGGACCGTCGATACTCGTGCTCCTCGACCTCGCTGGAGAAAATCGGGTTGCCCGCGATCTTCAGCCGGCGGTGAGCGTTCTGGATGATCTTGGTGTCGGCGTCCTTGCCCTCCAGGACGTAGGTCCCGCCGCCCCACTTGGCCGCTAGCCGTGCCTCGGACACGTCCGGCGGCATGACACCTAGGTAGCCGCTAGGTGGATCCGTGCGCCGCACCGAAACCAGCTCGATCCGCTTCGCCTTGCGGTCGGCAGCCGCGAACAGCGGCGCATCGTCGAACTGGGAAGCATCTTCTCGCTCCTTGTCGACGTCGATTTCGGTCTCTGTCACCTGCACGAAGCGTCGTTTTGCCGCTGGTTTTCCCACGAAAAGCCCTCCCGAAAGCCCTGAGTGAACCCCTCCCCATACCCCTGACCAAGCCCTACGCTGGGCTCTAGCGTGCGCCTGCGGCGCGCGGCGTGCAATCAGCCCCGGTCAAGACACGCGCGGCGCCGCGGTCAGCCTCACCAGCAGATCGCGCAAGGCCTTGATCATGTCCTCGGGCTCGACGTTGGAGGCGTAGGTGAGATCGTTGGCGCCTCTGCGCTCGAACAACAGCAGGGTGAATCCCACTCGGCCGAGACCAAACGTGTCGGTCAAGGAGGCGGAGATCCCCCTCCCCATCAACATGGTCACGTCGTCGAGCTGTTCCCGCGTCACCTGAAGAGGTCCATCAGCTTGGCCAGGGCGTCACGCGCCGCCGCCGCGCGCGCGATCCAGGGCAAGTAGGCCTGCATCGTCTGCAACAGCGGCCCTACCCTCTCGTGCGGGATCCCGCCCCAGGTGTGGATCACCTCGCCGGCGCCGCCCTCGCGCTCCAACGTGAGCCGGTAGGTGGGCGCGCGCACCTCGCGCCGCTGGCGCTGCGCGCGCGGCGGCACGTAGAGGGCTTTCACTGTCGGCGGCACCGGCGCTATTGTCGGCCCGGGGGGGCCGCCGGGGCAACCGATCCCCATCGGAAGAAGACAACGGCCCGGCGGCACCTTCACCTATCGCTTGAAGGTTCACCTCAACCATCGGTTGAGGGTCTGCTCGGCTCTGGGTCCTGGTCGTCCGGCTCGTCCTTCGCGTCGGGTCCGGCCTCGATGACCGCGATGATCGTCTCGCCGTCGTCCGAGTTGACTAGCGCCACGCAGCGCCAGCCGTCATCAAACCAGCTCTGCAACTCCTCGATCACCTCAAGAGAAGTGTCGTTGAGGATGGCGACCGCCCGTTGCGTACCCGCTGCGATCGCGACCTTCATCGGCCGTCGCGCCACTGGAGTTTGCGATCGCGCGCCGTCCCCGCGAAGGACCTCGGTCCCGGGCAGTGCGGCTCGTGGCGCCGGTAGCCGGTGCCGTTCACCACCTCTTCCACGATCGGCGAGGCCCCATCGGCGAACAGCGTCGGGAAGATCGCCATGTGCCCATCGCCGTCAGCGCACCGCTCGATCGCGATCGGCTTGAAGTGCCGGCCGTCCTTGATGCGGCCCCAGATGACCGCGCCCTGGCACTTGTAGCACCGGCCCGGGTCGTCGCTGGGCGTCGTCTGCTTGGCTAAGGGCATTGGTGGCAGTCTGCCCGAAACTCGCGACGGTGGCGCGCTCCGTGTGCGACGCGGGCCTTTCCTGATCGGGCCTCTCCCTCCCCCGGCCCTAGATGTCTTCCGGTCTTCTGACTCCAATCATGTCCCGCGGTGCTCGAAGCTCGCGCCGAGAGGCGCGCACGGGCGACCTGACGGTGCGGGCTGACCGCGCGCGCAGTCGCGCCCCTCGATCCTCTGAGATCGATCCGGAAGATCTGCGGATCGGAGGGCCCCGCAGTTACCGGTAGGGGAGCCCCGCAGCTTGTCGACGGGAAAGACCTGGCAACCCCGCAGACAACAGGGCAGCCCCGCGGTTGAAACGGGCGCGCGCGACACTTTTCGCCTCCCGAAGGCCAGATCTGTCACTGCGCCGCGCGCTAGAGCGCCAGGCGCGGCGTTTTCGTGTGGTCGGCGACCGCGCGCGGGCGCGGCTCCGCCGGGAGCGGGAGCCCCCTTTCGGGTGATCGCCGGCAGGGGAGGGGAGGGGTCAGCTCGTGTCGGCGGTTTCGGCGGAGAGGCGGGCCTCGATGTTCCGGGCCTCCTCCATGATCTGCGGCGGCGTCCACGTCGGGTGCGCGTCGTGGACGTCGTCCATGATCGTCGGGTCCGGAACGCCTGGCGGGCGCGGCGGCTCGGCCGCCTCCAGCTCGTCGCCGCCGGAGTCGCCCTCCTCGTACAGCGCGCGCCGGCGTTCCTGTTCGTCGAACTGCTCGCGGATCTTCTCGTCCAGGTCGGCCTGGTCCTTCCGCTCCTTGTCGATCTTGTCCTTCACGTGGCGCTGGACGGCGCGCGCGAGCTGAGCGAACCGGCCGCCGAAGGCGTAGAGGCCCTTCCAGATCACGCGCCTGATCGCGGCGCCGGCGGATCGGTGACGACCGTCGGCGAGCTTCTCCCGGTTTTGCTTCGTCTCGTGAAGCATCCCGATCTCCCGCATCAATCGCGTGTAGCGCTCGATGCGGTCGCCGGCCTCCTCAACCGCTACTTCAACTTTCGATCCGTCGGCCAGCGTGCGCGTTCGCTTGTGCGGGGTGTACCCCCCCTCGGGGACGAGGCCGGCGAGCCGCTCCCATTCGCGAAGCGACATGAAGGGGTCTTGGCCGCGCGCCGCGTGCCGGCGTGACAGGATCGCCTTTGACCGATAGGAAGCTGACGAGATCATCACCAGCCAGGCGGACAGGAACCCCTGAAGGAAGTCCGCCCGGCGGCGCGAAAGGATCCGCGGATCTCCGCTCTCTTCTTCGTCCAGTGCTTGAAGGAGGAACGGCAGCGCCGGGAGTACCACGTTGCCGTGCGCGTCCTTGAGCGGCTCGTCGAGGCCATCCCGATTGTCGTAGATGAGGTGGCACCGCTCGATCGCGGCCGTCACCAGCTTGTGCTGGTGGCGCGCGACGCAGGCGGGTACGCGGAAGCTCATTTGACGGCCTCGACATCGATCGGATCGAAGAGAATCCGGTCCCGGTAAGCGATCTCGATGTCGACACGCTCGAGCTCGTGGACGAGTCGGCCGACGAGGATCCGGCCGCGGCGCGAGTCGATGTAGTGGGCCCCCTCCGCCAGGGCCTGGACGATCGCCGCCTCGTCGAACGACGTCGGCGCCTTGACCCGGGCGGGGGCCCTTGTCCGCTTTCTCACCTCACCACCTCGAGCCGTGGCGGTGACGTGGGCACCGCCGGGGCTGGGTTGGGCACTTCCTCGATCGCGACATCCAGCGCGCCGCCCGCGCAAACGCCGAGGTGGCGGACCCCCTCAAAGCTGGCGGGGGAGCGGCCGAGCTCGTACGCCGCCATGGGCTCACGGGCCGCCGTTGGTCCGACCGCGACGACGACGCGGCACGTTGTGCAGGTAAGAATCGCGCGGAAAAGCCGCGATCTGACGAGGGTTATTCCGTCGTCGGTTCCCAAGCGTTCCCCCTCGGCGGTCGCCGAGCGGGGGACATGCGTTCAGGGCTGGGAAAAGGCTGGGGCCGGACTCTTAATCCGTTTGTTGAAGGTTCGATTCCTTCTGCGCCCACTTCCGAGGCTTGCGGGTCACCACCCACATCGCCTAGCCTTCTCGTCTGCCTGACGGATGTACCCCGTCGGATGGACCTTCCGCCGGCGCCGGGGCTCGTAACCCCGACGCCGGTTTCTTTTTCTGCTGTCGCCGGCGAGGCTCGTAACCCCGGTGGTGACGTTTTTTTTCCTGCTGACCTGGGTGGGTGGCGCCGGGCCTCTTCGACCACGAAGTGATCGAGGGCGCGCACGGCGGCGCGAAACTGGGGCGGGAGGGCGTGGCCGTAGACCTTGACCACCATCTCGTAACTCGACCAGCCGCCGATCTCCATCACGGCTTTGGTGATCCCGACCTGGGCCACCATCCACGTGAAGAACGTATGCCGGAGGGACTTTGCGGTGTAGCGGGGCAGGCCGAGCCGCTCGCAGACGTCGGGAAGCTGGCTCGAGACGTGTGGCCAGGGCTCGACCAGGTGGGCGCCGGGCCCGAGCTTCCGCCAGCGAGCCCGGAAGACGCGCGCGAGCTCGGCCGGACACTCGATGCGCACGCCTTCGAAGCGGCGGTTCTTGGTGTTACGGACCCGCACCCATCGCTCAAGTCCGAGCGGCTGCAGGTCCTCCTTGGTCATCCGCTCGACGTCGCTCGAGTGCTGGCCAGTCCAGAGGCACAGCCAGAACCACTCGGCGCGGAACGGGGGCAGGGCGGCGGCGATCGCCAGCGCTTCGGCGTACGAGCGAATGAACTTCCGATCTGGCTGGTACGAAGAGAGGATCTCGGGGAACTCGGGGAGGCGATCGATCACCCGCCGGCGCTTCTGGATCTTCAGCGCGCGCCGGAGCGTCGAGAGACGCTTCAACATGGTCGTCGCGGCGATCTGGCGGACCTTGCCGTTTGCTCGTTTCCGGCGGCCCCCACCTTCGGCCGTGACGAGCTCGTCGATCACTTCTTCGTCGATCTCGACGACCGGCAACCCCTCGGGCAGTCGGTCGAGGATGTATCGCGCGTGCTGGCGCTGCATGGCCAGCGTTGCGGGAGACCGTACCCGCCCGAGGACCCTCGCCGACGTCTCCGCAAGCAAAGCATCCAGGGCCTCCCCGAGCGTGATCGCTCGAAGTTGGGGTTGAGGGTCAGGGCGTGATAGTTTTTGCAGCACGCTCGACGACGTCCACGCAACGTTGAAGGGCCAGACGAAGCCCGAGGCGCGCGTCCAACGCTCCTTGGGCTTTGCACTTACACATCACGACCGACCTCCCCCAATGCGATCGCCCGATCTGTGAACCTGCGGGGGGCAAAGTACAGAGAACCCCCGAGCCGGGCAAGCTGTTCCCCTGTTCAGGTATCTGTCGAGTCCAGTATCCTGACCACCGGTGGCAAAAACGCGCGCAGTTCTCCTGGCCCGGGTCTCGACCAAGAAGCGCTCGCAAGATACCAGCGCTCCGCGCCAGCTGGCGCAGCTCCGTGAGGTGGCGAAGCGCCGGAAATGGACCGTGGTCGCGGCGCTCACCGATCGCGTGACGGGCGCCTCGTTCAACCGGCCCGGCCTGGTCGAAGCGCTCGCGATGATCCGGGACGGCAAGGCCGACGTCCTGGCGGTCCACGATCTCGATCGGCTCGGCCGGAAAACCGTCGAGCTTCTCCTCACCCTCGACTCGATCCACGCGTGGGGCGGCGATCTCTTCATCAGAGATTCGAGCGTCGACACGACGGCACAGGGTCGGCTTGGGTTCACGATGGTGGCTGCTCTCGCGGAGCACTCGCGCCGCGACAACCGTGAGAAGGTTCTCTCAGGTCTGGCCCACGCACGCAAGAAAGGCGTGAGGCTGGGGCGGCCGCCGGTGATCCCGCCGGCGGCGCTGGCTCGCGCCGTCCAGCTCCGGCGCCAGCGGCCGCGGCCGCCGTGGTCGGCCATCGTACGCACGCTCAAGCAGGAGAAACGAGGGCGCTTCTTCAAGGGCACCGTCGCCGGCGCCGTCACCAGGGCCATGCGCCGGCCGCCCCCGCGCCGTCGGGCTTGACCTTTACTGGCGGGCGCCGAACGTCGCCTGTTTCACCGTGCAGCTGCTTCCGTCCGCAAACGTGACTGTGGCGTTGGAAGATCCGTACAACTTCGTGCCGGTGAACGTCCATTCGGTGCTACCGCTAGCGTTGAGCTCCGCCGTAGAGACCTGGGACGTATACGCCGTGTGACACGCGCTGTCCAAAGGACCCTGGTGCGTCGACCCGTCAGGATCGGTGAGCGAAGCGTTGCCATTCGAAACCGAGACGAACTCTGTCCCCGTCTCCGTCGGTATGCCGCAAGTGTCGCCGGCCGCGGGCGATGTCGTGAACGTCCACGCCCCCGACGGGTTGCACGCCTCGTCGGAGGAGGCCTCGCAACCAGCAAGCCCCACCAGCATCCCCACGATCCCCAGAAACGTGTTCTTCTTCATCTGCCCCGCCTCGGTAGACGGGGAGGACTGCTTGAGGGAGGGTCTAGAAACCCCCTCCAAACCGGCCTTCAGAAACCTCGGTAAAATGGGCAGATCAGCGCTCGAGCTGGAAGGGTCTAGAAACAAGTGATTCCCGACCATGGCAACGGTTGACCGCTGGCTCTCGCGCTTCCTTCCGCGTCGGGACATCTGGCGCGGCGGGACGCTGCTCTTTCGCCGGTGGTACCTGACGCCGCGACGCTGGCGCGTGGTCGCCATCCTGCACCACTTCCTTTCGCCGGACGTCGATCCCGATCCTCACGATCACCCCTGGCCGTTCCTGAGCGTCGTACTCAAAGGCGGCTACCTCGAGCAGGTCTTCGACCACTCAACGCCGGCGCGCCTCGTGCGCGAGGTGGTCGCTAAGCCCGGGACCGCGCGCTACCGATCAGCCGAGCACATACACAAGGTGGCGCGCCTCCTGACGGGGAGCTGTTGGACTCTGGTGGTGACGTTCGGCCGGCGGAGGACCTGGGGATTTCGAACGCCGTCGGGCTTCGTGGACTGGCGCACGTACACCGGCGAGGCGCCGGACTACGACCCGCTCGAGGACCTGGCGCCACTGGCGGACGTCCGGTGAAAAAGAAGACGCGAGCCCCTGCGGCGGCGGTGTCGCCGGCCGAGCTATTCGGCGACTTCGTCGAGCGCGGCCATGCGGCGCAAAGGGCGGTCGACCAGGCGATCGCCGCGGCCGCGACGGCGCCGAATTCGACGGCAAATGAGGTCGCCGCGGCCGCCGAGGCCTTCGGAGCCTGGCGCCGTTGCCTCGGCGGGCCTAAGAATGACTGTCAGGCGTGGGCCCGCGACGATCGCGGCTGTCCCCGCCACCGATTCGACACGCGGCCGGCGGTACAGGGGGCGCCCGGCGCGCAGAGGGAGCCAAACCACCCCCGGCGCGGCCGATAGCTCTCTCGGGGCCCGGTCGCGCCGGGATTCAGCGGCAACAGAGTCGCCCCGGCGCGTTCCCCGCGCAAGGGATCTCAGTGGTACGTTCCCGGCACGCGCCCGATGAAACACTGCGGATTGCCTGCCGCCTTCGTCGTCCGGGACCTCGAGGGCCTCGAGTGGTTCGTGTGCGCTGCGCACGGCGACGCGACGGCGCCGGCGGCGCGGTGGATCACTCGTACGCCCTTCCCCGAGTGGTTTCAGGCGCGGGCCCTGCAGGTCCCGCCCGACGGGTCTCACGTCTGCAACGAGGCGCGCGCCGAGGCGCAATGAGGATCGCCGTCGACACCCTCAACAAGTTCGCGGTCGGCTCGGCCGCCAACGGGACGATCGTGGTCCTGAACGTGCCCCTGCAGGCGCGGCGTCGGGTGATGGGCACGAACGCCATGGACACGATGCCCGAGTGGCCGGCGATCGCGCCCATGACCGTCTCTGACGCCCTCAACCTGGCGGCGTGGCTCGTCGCCGTGAGCGGGCGGCGCGAGGAGTTCGGCCAGGTCCTGGACGCGATCGAGCGACTCTAGGAGAAGCAGGCCACGGGCCGAAGGCGCTCAAAGCGCTGGCCGGGACTTCTATCCCGAACACGCCGAGGACCTGACCGAGCTTCGCCGAGTCGCGCAAGTTCATGAGGAACGTTAAGCACCCCGAGCAGATCGCCGGGCGACGCGTGACCCAGGCGCACCCGTACGGCCTGCAGGCATTGGTTTCGGTGCAGACTGCAGATCGCGCAGCGCAGTTCTACCGGCCGCGCGTTGCCCTTCACGAGGCCTGCCTGATGTTGACCTTTGCGCCCGGCGCCAGGATGAACCGGCCGCCGTCGGTCTTGTGAACCAAGCCCTTCTCGATCAGCCCCTTGATCTCCTTGAGCACGTTCGACGGGTGGGCCTCCGGACCGGTGCGGGAGATCTCCCGCGTGACCTCGCCGTTCGTCTTGCCGGCGTCCAGGTAGCCATCGGCGATGAGCCGCGCCACGCGGCCGCGTAGGCTCTTGCCGTCTATCTCGATGACTTCGCGGGTGACGGCAACGGCGAGCTCCGGCGCCGTGGCGGCGACCTTGAGCAGGGCCGGGGCCTCGGTGCGGAGCTCGGCCAGCAGCCGCGCCTTGAACTTCTGATAGAGCTCCTCTTCCATCTGTGTCCATCCTTTCGGCGATGGTGATGCGGCCCGCGTGCTTTCCTTGGGTGGCGTTTGATCGGCGGTGTCTGGCGTGCGGCCGGCGGTGGTGGTGGTGCCAGCTTCGGGCGCGCTGGACGATCTGGCGACTGGCGCGCCGGCGCTAGACGGGCGCGGCGGCGCCGCGCCGCCGCGCAATGCCTCGATCGCTTCGAACAACCCGCGCAACTTCGCTTCCGACTCCTCAGCTCGAGCCAGCGCGCGATCGCGGAGTCGCTCGGCCTCGGTCACTTTGGCGCGCACGACCGCGGCCAATTCGCCATCGCCGGCGCGCAGCCGCGCGATCTCCGCCCGCAACTCTGCCTCCGACGTTGCCTTGCGCTCCGCCTCGTGGGGAAGCTCGCCCAGCTGGGCCAGCACGCGGCGGAGCTCCTCCGGGGGCGGGGGCGGCGCTGCGCCACGGTTTCGATCGCCCGGCTCCGGGTGGCTGGAGACGCACGGGCCCACCTTCAGCAGAATCCGCGACTTGGAGATCGCTCGGCCGAGCGCCCAGAAGTTGCCAGGGTCGATCGTCTTCGCGTGGGTGAACCACGCCGGCCGATCCTTCCGCGCGATGCTGAGCGCGTCTGCCGAGCGTTCCAGGTCCAGGTCCATGAAAGTCGGACCCACCATGACGTTTTGCAGCTGCGCGGCTACCGTCTTCTTGAAATCGGACAGTCGTTGCGTGAAGCAACCGAGGAAGTAGCCGCGCTTGCGGCCGCGCGTCGCCATCGCCGCCACTGACGACGACGCCGCCCCTTCTTTGCCCTCCGGCGCGAACGTCTGCGCCTCGTCGAGAAGAAACGCCGCGTCCTTCCAGAGCTCTTTCGGCGCGTCGATCATGGCGTCGAAGAACGCGGCCAGCCACGCGATCCGGCTCTCCGGCCGGAGCTCGTAGAGATCGCACACGGCGGAGGTGCCGAGCTCGAGGAGCTTGTGAGCCAGGAGGCCCGCCGTCGTGACGTCGGCCGGGACGTCGCCGCCCTTGCCCACCAGCACGAAAGGAAAGTGCTCGCGCAGCGACGCAAACTCGCCCTCAGGGTCGATGATGAACGTCTGGACTGTGCCGGAAAGCCGCTCGGCAATCCGTCGAAGCGTCCGGCTCTTGCCGCCTCCAGAGTTGCACGTCACCAGCAGGTGAGAGCGCAAGAGGATGTCGAGATCGAACCCGACCTTTGCGCCGCCGGGACCTTTGCCGATCTCGATCACAGCGGTTCCTCCCTGGGGGGGACCAGGTGCTCGAGCAGGACCGCGAAGTAGTTGGGTATGCGCTTCGCCTTCGCGAACGCCACCGCCTCCGCGATGGTGTCAAAGGACCCCCACCAGGTCGAGCGATCCCAGGCGCCGCCGTCGAGGCACCGCACGGTCACGCGACCGCCGCCGCCAGATCCCCGGCGATCGATCGTGCCCGGCGAGGTCATCACGTACGGCTGTCGCCACCACTTCTGGTGGGACCTCGGCCGCCGCTCGTTCGGCGTGTCGTCGAAGTTGGGCGGCAGCACAGGATCGATCGGGATCCCGTCCACCAGGTCGGCCGCCTCGAAGGTCGAGCGATCGGGAGCAACGTAGGTCGGCATCGTCACAGCTCCGTCGGCCACAGGCGCGCGCCGTGGAAGACGTGAAGGATAATGACCGCGTCTTGGCGCACGCAGTACGCGGCGACGTAGGGCGTCCGGGCGATCACCAGCTCGCGACTACCAGCGACGCGACCCGGCCGCCCGATCATGGGGAAGAGGGCCAGCTTGGCGGCCGAAGTCCGGATCTCGGCCAGCACTCGGCGCGCCGCCTTCGGATTCTCTCGAGCGATGTAGGTGAATGCTCCCCGCATCTCCGCGCGCGCCGTCGCCGACCAGACCAGCTTCACTTCCGTTGCTCGGCGGCGGTGACGATGGCCTCGAGCTCCGACATGACGTCTTCGTGGTCGGTGACCTCGCCCCGGTCCGCCTCGGCCAGGCCGGCGCGGATCTTCGCGATGACGTCGGCCTCGTGCTCGACGTAGCGGCGGATCGCGTCCGCGACCAGCGCCTCAGGTTTGCGCCCGGAGGCCTCGGCCAGGGCGTTGATCTGCTCTTCGGAGTCTG
>Ga0068857_100004489_pt1 | contig 11791 bp, 7 predicted proteins | sample KBSCornC72_FD_66591 | JGI IMG/M metagenome (GOLD analysis project Ga0068857, IMG submission 66591) | Corn rhizosphere microbial communities from Kellogg Biological Station, Michigan, USA - KBS Corn C7-2 | ecosystem: Host-associated > Plants > Roots > Rhizosphere > Soil ...
GCGCCGCAAGATTCCCCATTGAACGGGGGAGCGGGGCGGGCGTACAACGGTCGATTGTCTCGGGGGGCGGCAAGCGAAAGGAGCCGATCGATGGCGGAAATCCCTGATACGGGCGGTGGCGGCGGCATGACCCCCCCAGCAACGGGGCCGGCGGCGGGTCAGACGCAGACGCGGGTGAACCCCAGCGTCGAGGCGAGCCGCGTGGACGACGCCCTGATCGCCGAGCGCCGGAAGAACGCGATGGGGGTGGGCGCGGTCGGCGCCGCGGGCGCCGGTTGTCTCGGAATGGCCCTGCTCCCCTGGGCCGCCGTCGCCGTCGGCATCTGCGCCGCCGTCGTCATCATCGTGCTCGTCAAGGGGTGCCAGGGGAGTTAGACGCACTCGTGATTTCGAATTCAAAGCCCCGCGTGCACGTGCGCGGCTTCGCGTGGCACGGGGCTGATGTGCGTCAGCGGCCGTGGCGGTGACGGCGCTGGGTCGGCGGCTCGTCCGGGTTTTCGTCGTCGTCGTTGTCGTCGCCGCTGCCGTCGGGCGTTAGCGCCGCGACGCCCGCGACGGTCGCGCCGACGACCGCCGCCTTCGTCACCGTTTCGGCGATCCGGCCGACGTCCTTGTTGAATCTGCGTTTGGCGTCGAAGTCGTCGGGCAGGCGGTACCAGGCGGCGTATTGCGCGGTGACGGGGATGCGGCCCAGCGTGCGCTCCTGGCCGGCGGCGATGGCGACGAGCTTGCCGGCCTCGTCGCGGGTGAAGCCGATGTCGTCGCCCTTCTTGAGCGTCCGGCGGGAATCATGCGCCTGCCAGAGCTCGCCGGTCGCGCGCTCGCGGTAGACGACGACGTAGTCGCCGCCGTGTCGGACCTGTTCGAGGACCGGTTCGTCGTCGGCGTGGAACTTGAGCACCTTGTCCCCGCCGGCGAGGTCGGCGGCGGCGCACCCGCCGCAGAGCACGGGAAGGAACAAGGCCAGGCCCAGGCATCGGTACATGAGCGACTCCCTTGGTTTGAAATGATCGGCCGCGCGCGTCATCTTACCGCGCGGTCGGAGCTTTTTGGCCAGCAATTCGCGGATTGTCAGCGACTGTCCAATGTAAAGTCCGGCGCTTCGTCGAAATCGGGGAAATTGTGGGGTCCGCTCGTGTCGTAGACGGTAACGCGGACGTAGTGGCGGGCATCGAACGATCGCAGCGGGATGTGCAAGCGCTCAAGGGCGCGGCGCAGCACACTGGTCGGAACGCGGTCGTAGTTCAGCGAATACATTCCGGGACCTTCGCATCGGCGGACCCAGCCAAAGTAAGTAACGAAGTAGAGCGCGATCGGCAAGGCGCCCACCACCGAAATGCCGAGGCGTCGTGAAAGGCGCCGCTTCGAGCGGGTCGCGGGTCGATATGGGATGACTCTCGCGGGTGTCGATGGGGCTTTCTCGGAGTCCATTCGTCACCGCCCCTTGCGATCCCGGAACTCGCTGGGCGGCAGGCCGGTCTTCTTTTTGAACACGACGCTCATGTACTCGACGTGTTTGAAGCCGGTGCGTTCGGCGACGGTGTAGAGGGGGAGGTCGGTCTGGGTGAGCAGTTCCTTCACCTTCTGGATTCTCGTGCGGACGATCTCCTCGTGGGGCATGCGGCCGAAGAGCTTCTTGAACTCGGTCTCGAAGACGCGGCGGGACATGGAGACGTGCTGGAGGACGTCGGTGACGTTGATGCCGTCGCAGGCGTGGGCGCGAATGAAGCGGACGGCCTGCGACATCTCGGGGTCGCTAATGGCCAGTGTGTCGGTGGAGAGGCGGGGGACGACGCCGAGCGGCTTGAGCAGGTGGGCGGTCGCGGGGATCTGCTCGCCGGCCATCATGCGGTCGAGGAGCTGGGCGGCCATGTAACCCGTGGAATCGGTGTCGGGGGCGACGCTGGAGAGGGGGGGGACGGAGAGGTCACAGAGGAGCTCGTCGTTGTCGACGCCGATGACGGCGACCTCGTCGGGGACCTTTCGGTCGGCGGCGCGGCAGGCGGCGAGGACCTGGCGGCCGCGAATGTCGTAACAGGCCATGACGCCGACCGGGGTGGGGAGTTTTTTCACCCAGGCGGTGAGGGCCCGGAGCTCCTGTTCGTGGGTGAGTGTGGGTGAAGCGGGATGGGGTGGCGGGGAGGTGGGGTGATGGGGGGCCGGGAAGATGGCGCAGTCGCAGCCGGCGCCCTTGACGAGTTGGGCGAAGCGGTCGCGGCGCCAGGCGGACCAGTTGAAGTGGTCGTCGCCGCAGAAGGCGAAGTGGCGGAGGCCGCGCTCGTTGAGGTGCTCGAAGGCGAGGCGCGAGATCTCGGCGTCGTCGGTCTCGACCCAGGGGATGCCGGGCACCTGGCGGGCGGCGCTGACGTCCACGCAGGGGAGCTTGCAGTTGAGCACTTCGGCGGCGATGGCGGCGTTCTCGATGCGGGCGATGACGCCGTCGCCGCGCCAGTCGTCGAGCCAGGCGGTGGCCTCACCGCGGCGGCGCTCGTCGAGGTCGATGTCCCAGTGCTCGTGCTCGCGGATGTAGGCGCGGATGCCGTGGAGGAGGCCGCGGGCGTACTCGTTGGAGGTTTCGATGATGAGGGCGACGCGCTTGCGGCGCGGGCGGCGGCGGGCGGTGGCCGGTTCTGCGGCGGAGGGGACGGCGTGCCGCTTGGGTTTGGGTGTGCGCGTCATGGTCGCTTGGACGATCGTTGCACGTATTCTACACGCGGGGGCGCTGCGTGCTAAGAAAAAGACTCGAGAACCGCGCTGGGTTCCCGAGTCCCGAATCGGTCGAACTATCCAAACGGCATGGACACGGCCCGCAAGCGGGCCGGCTAAACTTGGTCAACGTGCGCCGCGACTAGGCCTTGCGGCGGCGGCGCTTGGCGGCCAGGGCGCACCCGGCGATCGCGGCGAGGGCGAGGGCCGACGGTTCGGGGACGCTGGCGAAGGCGCGGGCCATGTCGGCCTCGAAGACGGCGGACGCGCCGGGGATGCTGCCGGCGGCGGGGAGGGAGGTGTTGTAGTTCTGGGCGAGCTTTACGAGGTCGTTGAAATCGGTGATCCCGTCGTAGGTGAAGTCGCCGTGCGTCCACCAGGATTCGGTGGTGGTGGAGACGGTGGTGTTGTAGTTCTGCGCCAGCTTCACGAGGTCGTTGAAGTCGACGGTGCCGTCCACGGTGGCGTCGCCGAGCAGTGTCGTGCGGGCGACGACGGAGGTCTTGTCGACGGTCGCGCCGCGGAACGTGTCGGTGGTCGCGCCGTTGGCGAACGGCAGGACTTCGCTGGCGAGGGCGTATCCGATGCCCCGGCCGCCCGTGATGGTGGACGAGGCGATGCCCGGGCCGGCCCAGTCGCCGCCGTGGAAGCCGCTGACGATCTGCTGCCGGACGGACTTGAGCGAGGCGGTGTCGTTGCCGGCGCCGTGGTCGACGACCAGGGCGTTGCTCATCAGGTCGACCCTGCCGTTGCCGGCGGTGATCAGCGGGGTGGCGGTGGCGTTATTGCCGACCTTCAGCGTGCCGCCGGAGACGGTGGTCAGGCCGCCCGCGTTGACGGTGAGGGTCTTGACGGTCTGCGGGGCGGCGGCGTCGAAGGTTCCGGTGGTGTTGACGACCACGCCGCCCGCCAGCGAGCCGGTGACCTTGACGGCGCCGCCGTTGACGATGGTGTCGCCGGTGTAGGTGTTGGCGGCGGAGAGGGTGAGGACGCCGCTGCCGATCTTGGTGATGCCGCCCGACGCGTTGGCGCCGATGGCGACGGCGCCCGCGGCGGCGTTGGTGCCGCCCCCGCCCAGGATCTGGACGGTCGGCGCCGACGTGTAGCCGGTGCCGGGGTTGGTGACCTTGAAGCCGGTGAGGGTGCCGTTGCTGAGGATGGGGATGGCGCTGGCGCCGCTGCCACCGCCGCCGGTGATCCTGACGACGGGCGTACCGACGTAGGCGGTGCCGGCGTTGGCGACGGCGATGGAGGTGACGCCCGAGCCGGTGGGGGCCGCGAGCGCCTGGGCGATCGTGACGTCGTTGCCGTTGCTGTCGATCGTGCCGCCCTCGGGCCAGACCAATGCGCTGGTGGTGCTGACGAACGTGGCGGAGGCGGCCTTGGCCTGTAGCGTGCCGCCGTGGAAGTTGAGGGTGCCGACGGAGCCGGCGGCGGTGTCGACGGTGGCGGCGGCGATGGTGCCGCCCGAGCCGAGGTTGACCACGCCAGTGCCGCTGTTGGTGTGCCCGATGCGGAGGCGTGCGCCGGTGATGTCGACCAGGCCGCCGGAGCCGGCGCCGTTGCCGCCGACGTTGAGGATGCCGTAACCCTGTTCGCCGACGATCATGAACTGTCCGGCGCCGAGTTGGGAGAACGAGCCGCCGTTGACGGTGAGGACGCCGAACCCGCCCGCAAATCGTCCGACGACCGGGAAAGTGCCCGAGGACGCGGCGCCGGTGCCGGTGATGGTCATGCCGCCGGTGCCGAACGCGCCGATCTGGAAGTTGCCGGTGGTGGAGAAGGTGCCGGCGGAGAGGTCGTAGGTGCCGACGGAGGCGGCGTCGGCGGTGCCGCCGCCGCCGCCGATGCGCCAATCGCCGTTGCCGGTGAGGGAGGAGATGCTGCCGCCGGTCTGGACGCCCACGCCCTGGGTGCTGTTGAATTTACCGACGTAGAAGGTGGTGGCGTTGACCTGGGCGGTGTCCTTGATGACGAGGGTGCCCTTGGCGAAGTTGACGTCGCCGATGTTGAAGTCGCCGTTGACGGTGTACTGGGCGTTGTTCTGGAGGACCAGGGTGCCGTTGTCGTTGTTGATCTGGCCGATCGAGTTGTAGTTGCTGGAGGTGACGGTGGTGTCCTGGCCGACGGTCAGCGTGCCCTGGTTGACGAAGATGGAGTTGCTGCCGTTGTCGTTGTTGCCGGTGAGGGTCAGGTTGCCCAGGCCGGTCTTGAAGAAGGCGTTGTTGCCACCGGCGTTGGCGTTGGTGAAGCCACCGGTCAGGGTCGCGCCGGCGGCGTTGTCGACGCGGACGGTGCCCCCGCCCAGGCCGATGGTGAGGGGGCGGCTGAGGGTGAAGGGGGTGGTGCCGGTGATCTGGAGGATCCCGCCGTTGAAGGTGATGGGGTCCTGGCCGGTGCCGATGGAGGCGGGATTGCTGATGGAAAGGGCGGTGTTGTTGCGGATGGTGACGCTGCCGGTGAAATCGTTGGTTGACCCGAGCACGACGGCGCCACCGCCCGCCCCACCGGCGATGAGGCTGGCGCTACCGGTGATGGCGTTGGTGTTGGGGAGGGTGAGGGTGCCGCCGCCACCGCCGAGCATGTAGGTGTTGTTGGCGGGGGTGAAGATGCCGGTGTAGGTGACGTTGGTGCCGGCGCCGAAGGAGGCGGCGCCGAAGCCCAGGGCGCTGAAGTCGATGTTTTCGGCGGAATTGGCGGTGATCGCGAGCACGCCGGCCGAGTTGGGGTCGATCCGGTTGAAGAACGTCGTCATGAGGTTGGTGTAGGTCGGGCCCGCGGCGGCGACACCGCCCGAGTTGACCAGGACGCTCTGCCCGGTGCCGCCGATGGTGTTGGGGGCGGCGAAGAGGATGCCGCCGCCGTTGATTGTGGTGTTGCCGGAGTAGGTGTTGGCGGCGTTGAAAAAGGTCACGCCGCCGTTGTTCTTGATGATCGAGATGGTGCCGCCGTTGCCGTCGGAGATGCCGGCGGTGCTGACCGTGACGGTGCCGGCGTTGTTGAAGGTGAGTGTTTGTTCGCCGGCGTTGTTGGCCTTGATGCCGCCGGTGAACGCCAGACCGTTGGTGCCGGTGGTGGCGGCGGTGTTGATGGTCAGAGGCTGGTTCAGCAGGACTTGGCGTGGGATGCTGACGGCGGCGTTGGCGGAGACGTTGAGGGCGTAAACGCCACCGCTGCCGGCCGAGCCGACCGTCAGCGCCGACAAGAGTGTCGCCGGCGCGCTGAAGGCGAGGGTGGCGTTGTCCCCGCCGCCAAAGTTGGTATCGCCCAGTTGGAGGGTGGCCGACGCGGTTCCGAGGTTGCCGGCGGCGGAGAGCAGGCCGCCGCGGACCTGCACGTTCCCGACGAACCCGCCGGACTGGAGGATCAGTGAGCCGTTGCCCTGCTTGAAGAGGCTGGCGCCGGCGGCGGTCGGGGTCAGGGCGGTGCCCCAGGTGACGACGCTGTTGTTCTGGGTGTCGAAGGTCGCGCCCGCGGCGCCGACGGACGACGTCAGGTTGGTGCCGGCGAGGGTGAAGCTGCGGGTGCTGACGAGCGTGCCGCCGTTGAAGTTGACGGCCTTGGCGGCGGTGCCGCCGGTCGTGCCGTTGTCGACGGTGATCTGCCCGACGGAGAGGGTGCCGCCGTTCAGGTTGAGGGTCGCGGTGCCGGGACCGCTGGCGGGGGCGAGGTCGATGTTGCTGACGAGTGCGCCGCCGGCGGCGAAGGCGAGGGTGCCGTTGGTGATCTGCACGACGGCGTTGGTGCCCACGTCGGAGTTGACGTTGACCGTCGCGCCGTTGGGGATCGTCGCCTTCTCGGTCGACGTCGGGACGTGCGCCAGGCTCCAACTCGGGCTGTTGGAGAAGTTACCGGTGCCGGCGGTCTGCCAGACGTTGGTGCCGCTCGCCCCTAAGGAGTCGGGGCCGAAGCCGGCGTCGGCGCCGATCTGTCCGGCGGTCAGGGCGTTGTCGTAGATGCGGAATTCGTTGATCGACCCGTTGTAGAACGGGTCGCCCTGCCAGTTCGAACGCCCGAGCCACATGTTGACCTGGTCGATCGAGGTGATGTCCTTGGTCACGTTGGCCGTCTGCCCGACCAGCGACCCGTCGTAATACATGGACAGCGTCTTGGCGGTCGAGTCGTAAGTGAGGGCGAACATGTGCTCGCCGCTGTTGGCGCCGAAGTCGAACGCCTGGTTAGAGGCGTTGCGGGCATTGACGAAGGCCGAGCCGTTCTGATTGATTTCGCCGTTGTAGTTGTTGAGGCGGCCGTTGCCCGCGTCGTTGCCGCTGCGGGGGGTAAGGAGGAAGTAATTCGTGCCGGTGTAGCCGGTGGTCGTCGCGCCGGGTAGTTCTTCCCCGGAGGTGTTGGTGCCGAAGTCGAACAGGCGCTGCCAGTCGCCCCCCCCGCCCCATGTCGCCCATCCCTCGACGGTGAAGTTGGCGGTCTTGGCGATGTTGTTGGGCAGGTCAACGTAGTTGTTGGCCAGCACGTCGTTGCTCGTGCCGCTGTTACCGAAGTTTACCTGGCCGCCACTGATGCTGCCGTTGCCGTTCTGGTTGACCAGCGTCCCGTTGGCGCCGCCGACGGAGTCGTTGGCGGTGTCGTCGTTGAAACTGTAACGGTGCGTGAGTCCGGCGTTGGTGGAGTTGCCCGCCATGCCGATCGTCGCCGCGACGGCCGCCAGAAGTGCGCGACGCCCGCGCAAGGTGGCCGCGATCTTTTGTGAAATCTTACCCATCTTTATCCTCCGCTCGACATGGTGGGAACGATTGACCGTTGGCGATTAGAGGGAAAACCGCTGGGCTTGGCAATGAGTTTTTTCGTAGGCGGATTGAGATCCTTCACAAGAAACAAACGCCCGCGCGATCAGGCAATCTGCGCGGGTCGTATGGATCAGTTTGCTGCGCGAGCGGTGCGCGCTACATAAGGCTTCGACCGCGTCGCCGGCGGACCGAAAGACCGCAGAGTGTGGCCACACCAGCGATCCCCGCAAACGATGGCTCGGGCACGCTGGCAAACGCCCGGCCGAGATCCGACTCGAACGCGACAGTTGCGCCGGGAATCGCGGTCGCGGCGCCGAGGGACGTATTGTAATTCTGTGCCAACTTCACCAGGTCATTGAAATCATTCACGCCGTCGCCGGTGAAATCGCCGTGCGCCCACCAGCTATCCGTGGCCGTCGAAACCTGCGTGTTGTAGCTCTGGGCGAGTCGGACCAAGTCGTTGAAGTCCACGGCGCCGTCCAAATTGGCGTCGCCGGCCAGGGTCTGGCGGACGATGACGGCGCCGTCGTCGGCGCCCTGGCGCGAGGTGACCGGAACGTCGGTGGCCTCGGCGTAACCGATCGCGCTCCGGGAGGTCAGCGCGGATGACGTGATCGACTTGGCGAGCACGGCGGCGCGAACCGCCGGGAGGGGGGAGGCGCCCGCGTTGTAATCGACGATCAACGAGTTGTCGGCGAGGTCGATCTTGCCGCCGGCGTCGATTTGCAGGCTTTTCACCACGCTCGCGGTCGGCGTCGCCGACGCCAGGAGGTAGAGGCCGCCCCGGTCGGTGACGTGGAGCGATTGTTGTTTGACGTATGCCGTTGCCGCCGCGGCGCCGGCGCCGACGGTCAGGCTGCCCGCGCCGTCCACGCCGCCGGTCGTGACGAACGACGCCGACGACGGCGAGGCGGCATTCTGCGTGCCGGTGACGTTGATCGCGCCGTTGTTGGTCAGTCCGCCGTTGAACGACACGCTGCCGGCGGCGGCGATCGTGCCGTTATTGGTCACCTTGCCGCCGAACGTGGCGGTGTCGGCGACGTAGATGGTGCCCGTGGCGGCATTGGTTACCGCGCCGGCGACTCCGACGCCGGCGAGGGTCACGCTCCCTGAGTTCTGCAGGCCTGCCTGAAACGTGACGAGGTTCGAGCCGACGACCGTGAGTGTTCCGCCGGCCTGGTTCACGAAGGCGTTGTGCGCGAGAAGCGTTCCGCGGATGACGTCGAGCGTGCCGGCGTTGGCGCTGACGTCGGTGGCGGCGGCGCCCACCTCGATCGTGCCGCCGCCGCCGACCGATAACCGGCGGTTGGCGCCGACGTTGAGTTGGCCGGAAACCTGGAGCGTTCCGGTGGCGGGAACGGCGAAGTCGGCGTTGACGGCGGACTGTCCGGTGACGGCGGCCGTGCCGATCGCCAGACCGGTCGAGCCGGTGACCTGGAGTGTGCCGGCGTTGAAGTGGATGGGGGTGGCGAGGTTGGTCACGGTGAGCGTGCCGCCGTTGAGGTTGGTGTTGGGGATCTGGTACTTGCCGGTTGCGCCGCCGCTGAGGGTGGCGGTGGCGCCGGCCTCGATGTTGACCTCGGCGTAGCCCGCACCTTGAGTGGCGTTGGTGACGACCAAGGAGGAGCCGGCGCCGCGGACCGTGACGACGCCGCGGGCGGTGGCGTCTTGGGCGATGGAGAGGATGCCGCCGGAGACGCGGGCGCCGTTGTCGATGTCGACCTCGCCGCGCCCGCTCAGGCCGACTCGCAGGAGGCGGGTGTTCCACTGCGTGCCGGTGCCGATGACGCTGAGCAGACCGTCGGCGCCGGAGTTGTAACCGAGCGTGGTGTCTTGCTCGGGGCCGGCGCCGCTGGTGACGACGGCCCCGCCGGACGCGGTAGCGACACCGGCGCCCCCCAGCCCGATCGTGACGATGCTGGCGTCGGCGGTGGCGTTGGCCCCGGAGACGACCAGGCTTCCCGTTGAGCCGTAGGCGCCTCCCAGTCCAATGAATCCGGCCTCCACGCGGGCGCCGGAATTAACCGTGAGCGACCCGTCGCCGCTGCTGCCCAGGTTCAGGGTGCTGGCCTTGAGTAAGGCGGAGGAATTGAGAGTGACACGTCCCTCGGATCGGGCAAACTGCCCGAGCGTCATGTAGCCGCCGTTCAAGGTGCCCGGGCCGACCAGGTCGAGTTGGCCGAGTTCGCCGGGGTTATAGCCGACCGAGGTGGAGTCCGAGACGACGTACGTGTGTCCGCTGAGGGAGAATTGCGGGTGTGCGTCGAGGACGGCGAGTTGGCTGGTCGCGGCGTCGCCGAGGGAGAAGCCGACGCTGTAGGCGGTTTGGCCGGTATCGAAGAGGGCGGTATCGGACGGGCCGGGCGACACACCCTCGGCCCAGAAGAAGCCCAGACCGAAGGCGCCATTGGACGGCAGCCAGGTCCTTTGAGCCGCCGACGCTCGCGGCGCTGTCATTGCAATTCCGGCGACGCACGCCAACGCCAATTGTCCTGGACGACGCCCTTCGCCACTACATAATCCGTTTCGCATGATTATCTCCATCTAATTTCCGGGCCGAAGGTAAACCGGCCACAAAAGATATCGCCCGTGGTGTTTCACCTCTTTTCAGCTACGCGATGAGCTCCCCCGCCTCTTCGCGTAACCTCGACAAAACGCGGGACTTAGCGATGCGGACGGCGACCGCCGTCATCCGTAAGTCCGCGGCGATCGCGCCCGTGTCGTGGCGGTCGATGGCGCTGCGCCAAAACGCGTCCCACGTGCGGGTTTCGAACTCCGGACGCACCAGGTCCAGGGCCCGGCGGTAAAGCCCGCCGACCTCGGTGGCTTCCTCGTCCGGGGTCGGCTCGGCGGGCAGTTCGTGAATGCGCTGCATGGCGTCGGTGCCGCCCGACGCGGTGGCGGGTTGACGCGCGCGCCGCCGATAGTGGTCCAGCAACTTGTGCCGTGCGATGCCGCGGAGCCAGGCGCGAAAGCTACCGGCACGCGCGCGCTCGAACGTCGCCAACCCGGTCGCCGCCGCCAGGAACACCTCTTGCGCGACGTCGTGCGCCTCCGCGCCGAGCGTGCCGCCGCGCCGGCACCATTGCAGGACGAGGGGCTCGTACAGCGAGACCAGCTTAGCCCAGGCGAGATCGTCGCGCACGCGGGCGCGCTGGAGGAGCGAAAGGGATGTCACCTGTTCGTCGGCTGCCATCGATGACGTGCGTGTGAAACCGCGGGGCCCAATTGAATCCCCGAAATGTCTTCGGCAGAATCGTAACAGAATTCGTTGCGGAGAGGGAAACTAACAGGGCGAGCCGAACACCAAGCGTCCGCGCGCCGGGTTGTCACAAGATTGTGAGAAGTACACATGACCGACCGGACGTGTGCCACCGACGACGAGCTGAGCGCATTTGCCGTCGGCGACATGCCCAGCCAGGCCGTGGCACGCATCGCGGCGCACCTGGAGGGATGCGCGGATTGCCAGCGCCGCCTGGCCGCGAGCGAGACAACCGAAGACGATCCGCTGCTATCGGCGCTGCACCTGGCGGCGGGCGCGGTAGCGCCGACGCCGGCGGGGGAAACCCGCGTGCTTCCGCCACCGGTCGCGATTCGCGTTCCCGCCGCCGCCGCCGCACCACCACCGCCGGCCGACACCTTGTCGCTCAACCCGCGATTATCCGGCGCGGGGTCGCGACTTCGCGAAGAGGTGCGCGACTTACTCTGGCGCCGGCTGCGCGCCGTGGCGTGGGTGGGGACGGTGACTTGGGCCTGGTTCCTGTTGATGCAGGCTCGCGGGCTGAACGATTCGGTCACGGCACAGACGCAGGCGGTCGGGGCGCGCATCATGATCGCCGCGCTGGCGTTGTCCGTTGCCGCCGCCGTCCTGCTCTGGCGGCGGCGCGACTTGTCCGGCGGCGCGCTGCGGACGGTCGAGCTGATCCTCGTCGGCGTGATGGTGGCGTACGGCGGGTACTACCGGTACGCGGCCCTGAGCGCCGTGCCGACGGCGTCCGCTGATCCGGCGTACCTCCGCCTGCGCGTCGAACACGCGACCCTCCTGAGCAACTTGTACGTCCTGCTCACGATCATCTCCTACGGCGTGTACATCCCCAACACGTGGCGGCGGTGCGTCGGCGTGGTCGCGGCGATGTCGGCCGTGCCGCTGGCGATCAACCTCTACGTCGGCCTTCACCACGCCGGCGTCCGCTCGCAGCTTCCGGTCGTCATGGCCGTCACCACGATCGGGTTGCTCCTGGCTTGCTCGATCGCCGTCTTCGGGTCGTTCCGAATCAGCACCCTCCAGCGGCAGGCGGTGGAGGCGCGACAACTGGGACAATACCGGCTGACGCGGC
>Ga0068857_100004494_pt1 | contig 11787 bp, 10 predicted proteins | sample KBSCornC72_FD_66591 | JGI IMG/M metagenome (GOLD analysis project Ga0068857, IMG submission 66591) | Corn rhizosphere microbial communities from Kellogg Biological Station, Michigan, USA - KBS Corn C7-2 | ecosystem: Host-associated > Plants > Roots > Rhizosphere > Soil ...
TCGCTGCTGCTGTTGTCCGCCGGAGCGCTCGCGATCCTGTTTGGACCTGACGGTTCTGCGGTTGGGTTTGCGGCAGGGGTAACCGCGACCGCCTTTGCGGTGATGGGCGTCGTCGCGCTCGTCTGGGGCGGCGCGCACGTCGGCGCAAGCGTCCTGCTCCGTCGCCGTCAGCCGGCCGGTCGCGTGCTGACGCTTGGCCTTGCCGTCGTGAACCTGCTGGTGCTGCCGTTCGGGACAGCGCTTGGCGCATACGCGCTCTGGATTCTGCTGACCGACGCCGGACGTCGCCTCTTCGAACCTGTTGCTGTTGTATAAGGCGGACCTGAAGGTCCGCCTCTCCGAGATCCGCGAAACCCTCGCACTTCACGACGATCGTGGAGGCGGACCTTTGGGTCCGCCCCGCGTCAATTAAGATAGTCAAATGGCCGCCACGCTCGAACGCGAAGCTGTGCTCAACGCGCTGCGGGTCGTCAACGATCCCGATCTCCGGCGCGACATCGTATCGCTCGGCTTCGTGAAAGACCTTTCGCTCAAGGACGGTAACGTCTCGTTCACCATCGAGCTGACGACGCCGGCGTGTCCGGTGAAGGATCAGTTGCGCGAACAGGCCACCGCGGCGGTGCGCGCGCTGCCGGGTGTTTCCTCCGTTGATGTGCGGATGACCGCAAATGTGCGTTCCGCTTCGGCGCCCGAGACCGGTCGTCCCCCGCTGCCCGGGGTCAAGAACATCATCGCCGTCGGAGCCGGCAAGGGAGGCGTCGGCAAGACGACGGTTGCCGTAAACCTTGCGCTCGCGCTCGCCAAGTGCGGCAGCCGGGTCGGCATCCTCGACGGGGACATTTACGGTCCGAACGTTCCCATCATGCTCGGTTTGTCGGCCACGCAGTTGACGACCGACGGCAAGCAGATCATGCCCGCGGAAAAGTACGGCCTTCAGGTCGTGTCGATGGGGTTTCTGACCTCTGACGATGCTCCCGTGATTTGGCGTGGTCCCATGCTGCACGGAGCGATACAGCAGTTCTTCCGCGACGTCGCGTGGCGCGATCTCGATTACCTGATCGTCGATATGCCTCCTGGGACCGGCGATGTTGCATTGAGCTTGAGCCAGACGGTGCCGGTCGTCGGCTCGATTGTCGTCACGACTCCGCAGAAAGTGTCGCTCGCGGACAGCCTGCGCGCGGTGCGCATGTACCAGAAGCTGAATATCGCGCCGATGGGCCTGGTCGAGAACATGAGCTACTACGCGTGCCCCAACTGTCACCACGAAGCGGACATCTTCGGCCACGGCGGGGGAGAACGGCTCGCCGAGCAGGTTGGCATCCCGTTCCTTGGGCGGCTCCCCGTGTATCAGCCGATTCGGGAAGGCAGCGATACCGGGGTACCGATTGTGGTGAGCGAGCCCGGATGTTCCGCCGGTCGCGCATTCATGCTTGTTGCCGAGCGGACGGCGGCGCAGGTGTCGATCCTCGCGCACAAGACTGCAGAAGCCAACAAGGGGAAGATTCCGCTCATTCAGGTGCGCTGAGGCCGCGTGACCACCGCAATCACCCTGCCTTACGCCAAACGCACGCTCCGCAACGGCCTCGACGTCATCGTCCACGAGGATCGCCGCGTTCCGATCGTGGCGGTCAATCTCTGGTATCACGTCGGCTCGAAAAACGAGCGCTCCGGACGCACAGGTTTCGCGCATCTGTTCGAGCACCTGATGTTCGAAGGCTCCGAGCATTACAACGGCGGATACTTTCTTCCGCTGCAGCAGGCGGGCGCGCTGCTCAACGGCTCGACCAACAGCGATCGCACGAACTACTGGGAGGTCGTGCCCACCAGCGCGCTGGAGCTGGCGCTGTGGATGGAGTCGGATCGCATGGGGTATCTCCTCCCGGCGCTGACGCGCGAGCGCTTCGAAACGCAGCGCGGCGTCGTGCTCAACGAGCGACGGCAGAATTACGAGAACAGACCGTATGGAATGGCGCTCATGGCCCTGAGTGCCGCGCTGTTTCCCCCGGACCACCCGTATCACTGGCTGACCATCGGCGACGCCGAGGATCTGCGCGCGATGGAATTCGAAGACGTGCGCTCGTTTTTCCGCACGTACTACCATCCGGCGAACGCGTCGCTGGCGCTGGCTGGCGACATCGACAGCGAACGCGGCTTCGGGCTCGCGGAAGCGTACTTCGGCGACATTCCTGCCGGCGACAAGCCGTTGAGCGTGCACGCTGACGCGTCGGTAACCCGCGAGGTCCGCCTCGTGCTCGAAGATCGGGTCGAACTCCCGCGTGTGTATATGGCGTGGCACTCGCCCGCGATGTTTGCCGAAGGGGACGCTGAAGCCGATCTGCTCGCTGATCTCCTGGCCAACGGCAAGACGTCACGGCTGTATCGCACGCTCGTCTACGACAAGCGAATGGCGCTGGATGTGTCGGCGTATCAGCATTCGCGCGAGATCAGCAGCTTCTTCCTGTTGGCATCCACCGCCGCTCCCGGTCAATCGCTGACCGAAATCACGGCGCTCATCGACGAGCGGATTCAGCACCTCGCCGACGAAGGTCCGGTCGCAGAGGAGATGGAAAGGGGGCTCGCGCAGGCGGAGGCGCATTTCATGTACCGGCTGCAGACCGTCGGTGGCTTCGGCGGCAAGTCCGATCAGCTCAATGCGTACAACGTCTTCAGGGGCGACCCCGATTTCTTCGCTAACGATCTTGCCCGCTATCAAAGAGCGACACGCGAATCGGTCCGCTCGGCCGCGCGTCGGTATCTCGCGTTCGATCGACGCGTCGTGCTGAGCATCGTTCCGCGTGGACAGGCCGCGCTGGCCTTGCCCGGCTCCGAACCGGTATCCGTCTCATGATCACGCGAGTCGATCGCTCGCGCCTCCCCGCACTCGGTCCCGATCCAGCCTTCCGTTTCCCGGAAATCGCGCACCACACGCTCCGCAATGGTCTGAAAGTCAGAACCGTCGAGCACCCGGGGGTGCCCGTCATCACGTTCGTCATGCAGATCGACGGCGGACTTGGCGCAGACCCGACTGGTCGCGAAGGCCTCGCCGCAATCACCGCCGACATGCTCGACGAAGGGACCGGGTCGCTTTCGGCCATTGACGTGTCGGATGCGCTGGCGCGCATTGGCGGCGACTACGACGTCGAAGTGGGCGCTGACGCGACGATCTTCACCCTCACGACGCTGACGCAGTTTGCCGGGCGCGGCGCAAAGCTGGTGTCCGAGATGCTCTCGGCGCCGTCGATGCGCGACGCCGATTTCGAGCGTGTCCGGCAGCTGCGGCTCGATCGACTCAGCCAGCTCAAGGATCTTCCACCTGCTGTCGCGGAACGCGCGTTTCTCCGACTGCTGTATCCGTCGCATCCGTACGGGCATCTGGCTATCGGCACCGATAGCGCCCTCCGCACGGTGACACGCGAGGAGGTCGTTCGGTTCCATGCGGCAACCTTTCTTCCGTGGCGGGCGACCCTGATTGTGACGGGCGCGTTATCGCACTCCGACCTTTTGACTGTCGCGGACCATGCGTTCGGCAACTGGACGGGCGAAGAGCGAGTGCTGGACTTGCCGTCATCGGCCGCCAATTTCGTCGCGGATATCGCACCCGCACCTCTGCTTGCGGTCGTTCCCCGGGAAGGCGCCGCGCAATCCGAACTTCGTCTGGGGCACCTCTCCGCGCGTCGCGACACGCCGGATTACCCGGCGCTGCTCGTGATGAATGCGATTCTCGGTGGACAGTTCGTCAGCCGCCTGAACATGAAGCTGCGCGAGCAAAAAGCATTCACCTATGGTGTCCGCACCGGTTTCGATTGGCGCCGCGGCCTCGGCCCCTTTTCCGTGCAGACGAGCGTCCATACGGCGGCGACGGCTGAATCGATCAGCGATGCGCTGATGGAGATGTCCGATCTCCGCGGTGGACGACCCGCGACCGCCGAGGAGCTGTCCATCGCGCAAGCGTCGTTGACGCGCGGATACCCGAGGAACTTCGAGACCGCCCAACAGGTGGCGCGCTCGGTCGGGCAGCTCGCGCTGTTCGATCTGCCGGATTCCTACTTCGAGCAATTCGTTCCGAAGGTGAACGCGGTCACCACCGCCGACGTCACCCGCGTCGCGCACACGTATCTCGATCCCGGCCGCGCGCTTGTCCTCGTCGTCGGGGATCACAACGCAACCGAGGACTCTCTCGCTCGCCTCGGATTCGCCGAGATGCACGTGCTGCCGCCCGGTGGTTAGTGCGATCAGGTTTCAGGGGTGGTCCAGGTATCAGTTAGGAAGGCATCGGGAATTAGCCCCGCCTATAGATTGCGGCGCAGAAATCGAATCAGAACGTACGCGTCCAGATAGCTGAACGGCGCGACGCCGGTGCTGTAGTGGCCGCACGGCAGGACGGTCACTTCGTGCGGCAGGTTCCGGCGCGCGAATTCGTTGACGAGCACACGCGACAGGTCAACCGGAAAGGTCAGATCGTAGCGCGCGTACACGAGCAGCGTTCGCGTGTCGGCGACGCGATCCAGGTACGACCATGGATTAATGGGACGCCACAGCTCCCGCAGCTCGTCGAGCGTGACGTTGCCGTCGAGCGATTCGCGGACGTGACGTGTGGACAACCCGCGCCAGACCACGTCGGCAAACCACGGAGAGACATGGTTCAGCGCCTGCGCCCGGATGCGTGGCTCGTGCGCAGACGTCAGCATCGCCAGACACGATCCGAGGCTTGTCCCCAGGATTCCGATCCGTTCGTAGCCCTGCAGCGCCAGCCAGGCGATTGCCCGCCGGGCGTCGAGCACAGCCTGCCGGCACACCTGCACCGTCCGCGCGATGTTGGCGCTGACGATGTAGTCAGCGCGCGTCAGCTCTGGAGGCATCCGCGCATCGTGGTAGGGAAGTGACAGGCGTAGAGCCGAGACTCCGCATCTGGCGAGCAGGCGCGAAAGGCCGACGTGCCCGTCCGCGTCGGAGTTCCACTGCGGCAGCACGACGACGACTCGTCCTCGCGTGCCGGTCGCGCCGATCGCGGGTTCGTCAGCAGCCGGAAACCATCGCGCAAGGACGGTATTGTTGGCCGAATGCGGTGTCGTCAGCGCGCTTGGAAAGCGAAGCTCGCCGGCGCGCGCGTCGAATTCGTAGTCGGACGCAGGCGGCGTCGCGAAAAAACCGCTCGTATCGCTCATCACATCGTCGACCCACCGACCGAGCGCGGAACTCGCCGAGCCGTTGGGCGCGGCAGAGATCCAATCCAGTCCCCAGTCAAACGGCCGGACGACGCGATCTTTCGTGAGCGAGGCGAGGCGCCGCTCCCAGGTATGGAAGAAACGGCTCAGCACCCTTCGACTCGCTTCGCTCGCTCGGTACAGGCCTGGGCAAGTGCCTTGCAACGATCAACCGCATGTTCGAACATCCGCAGCCGCCTGAGCCTGAATCGCCGCGACGGGAAGGTGTGCCGGACACCATCGACGCGCCTCCGCCGGACATTCCGGTGGTGCCGCCGCCCGATATCCCTCCCGCGGACTTTCCCGATCGGCCCAAGCCTCAACGAGATCTCCCGGGCCCCCGATAGATCTCGCTTGCGGCAACCGGAGCCGTGAGAGCGGCCTCGACGGCGCCCGCGACATGCAGCAGGCCTGTCGTGTCTCCGTACGCACCGACGACTTGCGCGCCGATCGGCAGCCCCTCAGTCGTGAAGCCGCACGGCAGTGCGACAGCGGGGTGCCCCGACACGTTGAACGCCTGTGAGCATCGAAGCATGATGTTGCGGACCGGTTCTTCCGCTCCGCCGATCCGGACGGTCGGAATGCCGATTTTCGGCGCGGGGATCGCGAGCGCCGGGAGAAACAGGCCATCGACGCCTGTGAGCGCCGCCTGGACCTCGCGCCGGATCACCTCGCGGCCACGCAAGGCCCGCGCATAGTCTTCACCAAGGATGTAACGTCCCATCTCGAGCCGCATGCGGACGTTCGGCGTGTAATCCTCGGGACGACGTTCCAGGGTCGTGGCGTGATACGCCGCAGCCTCGGATAGCACGATGTGGAGATAGATGGCGGCGACGTCTCCCGCATGCGGGACAGACACCTCCGTGAGTGTCGTCCCTGATTCTCGCAGCCGTTCGCAGGCAGCTTCAAAGCCCGCGGCGACTTGCGCGTCAAGGGTGGCCAGAAAGTAGTGGCGGGGGATCGCGAGCCGCAGCGGACGTGAATCGCGCGTTCGATCTGTACCCGCCCGACCGCCGCGAAGCGTGTCGTAAATGATCGCGGCGTCTTCAACGGATCGGCATATTGGACCAATGTGGTCGAGCGTCGGACTGAGAGGAACGACGCCATCCGTCGACAGCTCGCGATATGTCGGCTTCAGCCCCACAAGGCCACACGCGGCCGCCGGAATGCGGATCGATCCGCCGGTATCGCTCCCGAGCGAGGCGATGCACATGCCGTCGGCGACCGCTGCCGCAGATCCGCCAGACGATCCGCCGGGCGATCGGCTGGCATCGAGCGGGTGTCGTGCGGGTCCGAACGCGGAATCCTCGTTCGTCGTTCCCAGCGCAAACTCGTGGAGATTCGTCTTGCCGACGATGACGGCGCCCGCCTCTCGCAACACGGCCACTGCGGTCGCGTCGCGGTCCGCGACGTGCGCCTGACGTACCCGCGACGCGGCAGTTGTGACCGCTCCGCGAACGTCGAACAGGTCCTTCAGCGAAATCGGGATGCCGTGCAGCGGGCCGCGATGCCGTCCTGCGGCGATCTCACGATCCGCAGCGCGCGCTTGCTCGCGCGCCTCATCGTCGAACACCGTAATGAACGCGTTAAGTGTCGGATTACGTTCGGCGATTCGCTGAAGGCACCGCTCGACCACCGCCTCCGCTGTCGTGTGCCGCGACGTCAACGCGCGCGACAATTCGCTGATTGTTTGCGGCTCAGCGGCCATGTTCGGGTCCGCGTCCGGGATCCGGGATCGGGGATCCGGGAGCCGGATCGGAGGCGAATTCGCCTGTGGCGTCGGCATTCCATTCCGCCGCCCTCAGCGCAGCAGTGGCTTTCGCGAGCGCCTCGAGGAGCGGTTTGAGTTCGGGCAGCCCGCGACGTTCCGCATCGTGGATTGCCATCTCCAGCCACGCTTTCACCGTCATGGCCGTACAGCGTACTCTGACGGAGTGCGGCACACAAAGATTGTGGCGACCATTGGCCCGTCAAGCGACAGTGACGACACCATCCGCGCACTGATCGGCGCAGGCGTCGACGTATTCCGATTGAACTTCTCGCATGGCACGCAGGAGACGCATGCCGCCTCCATCGCGCGCATCCGCGCCGCGTCAGAAGCCGTGGACCGGCATGTGGCCATCATGCAGGACCTCTCTGGGCCGAAGATTCGTACAGGCGAGCTGAAGGACCACGCGCCGGTCGATCTGAAATCGGGCGATTCGCTGCGCGTCGTCGTCGGCGACATGCGCGGTGACCGCGAACAGATTTCGACGACGTATGAGCTGACGCAGGCCGTCGCGCCCGGCAGCACGCTTCTCCTTGACGACGGTCACATTCAACTACGGGTTGACGGTGTCAGCGGCAAGGAAATCCGCACAACGGTGATCGATGGCGGCACCCTCGGTGAACACAAAGGGATCAACGTTCCGGGCGCGGTGCTTCCGACGAGCGCGGTGACCGCAAAGGACGCGAACGATCTCGCGTTCGGCGTCAGCAAGGGCGTGGATTATGTGGCGCTGAGTTTCGTCCAGACCGCTGCCGATCTTCAGCAGGCGCGCGACTTGCTGCACAGAGCGGGTGCGGGTCGGACGACGCTGGTGGCCAAGCTCGAACGGCCTGAAGCCGTTGAGCACATCGACGACATTCTTGCGGCATGCGACGCCATCATGGTCGCTCGCGGGGATCTCGGGTTGGAGCTGCCGCTTGAACGCGTGCCGCGAGTTCAGAAGGAGGTCACGCGCAAGGCGCGCGCGCGCGCGATTCCCGTCATCGTTGCCACCCAGGTCCTCGAGTCGATGCGCACCGAGCCTCGTCCAACGCGTGCCGAAGTGAGTGACGCCGCGAACGCGGTTGACGACGGCGTTGACGCCATCATGCTGGCGGGGGAAACCGCGGCCGGAAAGTTTCCGATCAAGGCCGTGCAGACACTCGACCTGATCGTCAGAGATGCCGAGCAGATGCCGGCAGCCGCTCCCGTGGTGCTGGAGGACACGCAACTGCTTTCCGGCTCGGGACGTGCTCTCTGCGAGGCGGCGGTGACGCTCGCCGATCGGAGCAACGCGGCGGCGATCGTGGCCGTCACTCGCGGCGGCAAAACGGCCCGCGTGTTGTCGGCGCTTCGCCCGCGTGCGCCGATCTACGCGGCGACCGGCAGCGGCGAGGTGGCGCGGCAGCTCGCGCTCGCATGGGGCGTCATTCCAGTCATCGGAGATCTGGGAACCGATGTCGCGCAGGCACTCGATCGCATAACCAGCATGCTGATCTCGCGCTCGCTCGTCGCACCGTCGTCAGTGATCGTTGTCGTCAGCATTTCGCCGGATCTCGCGCACGGGCCGTCGAACTTCTTGAAGCTGCAGCGGATCTAACGGCTCAAGGCTCAAGGTTCGGGGCTCAAGGGCAAGACGTGCCTCGACTCCGTTGGACCATGGAGACGGTCGCGCCGAAAGAGATGTAGACGATCAATTCCGCCTCATCGTATGTCCTCAAACACTGTCGCCGACGTGACGAAGCGGCCAGGGTTGACCCGACGAGCGTGGCTCGTTGGCGCCTCCGCTGGAATCGGTGCGCTCGTCGGACGATTGTTGTCACCCACGAGCGACTCCGGACCGTCATTTCCGCCGACCGACACCGACGGTGCGATCAATTCCACGACGGTTTTGAACGACGCGAGCGAATTGTCGCCGACGCCCGTCGCGTCTCACGTGACCATCACTGACGATCGGCGGGAGGCAGTACGAGAGCGCATTCGCACAGCGATTGCCCAGGCGCGCGCGTCCGGTCGGTCGTTGGTTGCCAGTACGGCGAGGCACTCGATGGGTGGACAGAGCCTGGCGCGAAACGGCACTGTGGTAACCCTCGATCAAGCCTGGCTGGACCCCGATATCGCAGGCAAAGTCTATAGAGTCGCTGCTGGCACCCGTTGGTCCGTCGTGATCAAGAAGCTCGATGCGATTGGGTTTTCTCCGGTGGTGATGCAGTCCAACAACGACTTCGGCGTCGCCAGCACCTTCTCGGTTAACGCCCACGGTTGGCCAGTGCCCTTCAGCGGATGTGGCAGCACGGCGCGTGCAATCACCATGCTGCTGTCCGACGGCACGGCCGTCAGATGCTCACGCACAGAGAACGCCGATCTCTTTCGCCACGCCATGGGTGGGTACGGGCTACTCGGCGTCATCACGGAACTTGAACTCGACATGGTGCCAAACGTACGGCTCGCACCACATTTCGAGGAATTAGGTGGCGCTGACATTGGAGCTCGCTTCGCGCAGCAGATTGCGGCCGATCGTTCTATCCAGATGGCGTACGGACGCATGGACGTTGCGTTGGATCGCTTCCTCGAACACGCTTTGCTGATTACATATCGTGCCGCCGAGGATCAAGCCAATCTTCCTGCAGTATCGGGCTCCGGTTTTGTCAGCCGAGCCTCGCGATACGTCTTCCGAGCGCAAGTCGGGTCCGATCAGGCCAAACACTTTCGCTGGTGGATGGAATCAATCGCAGGGCCCCAATTCGTTGGAACCACCACTCGTAACAGCTTGATGAACGAACCGGTCATCACCCTCGATGATCGCGATGCGTTTCGCACCGACATCCTGCACGAGTACTTCATCGCACCGGCACGCTTCGCCGATTTCGTATACGCGTGCCAAATGGTGATCCCTGCGTCGTACCAGCAGCTGCTCAACATCACGCTACGCTATGTGAATTCCGACCGCGATAGCGTGATGGCCTATGCGCCGGAACCACGTATCGCCGCAGTCCTGCTGTTTTCGCAAGAAAAGACGGCTCGTGCAGAAGCCGACATGGCGCGGATGACGCGGACGCTGATCGAGCAGGTCCTCGACCTCGGTGGCACCTACTACCTGCCGTACCGGCCGCATGCCTCTCTTGATCAACTGTCGCGCGGTTACCCGCGTGCACAGGAATTCGCCGCGACGAAGCGCGCGGTCGATCGGGACTTGCTGTTTCGCAACCAGTTGTGGGACGGCTATCTCGCCAAGCTGTAGATTCGACACTCAGGGATCGAGCAAAGCCAGTGAAGTCTCCAGCCTAAGCCTTGAGTCGCGAGCCCTGAGCCGTTAATCCACCCGTCCCCGCTCGACGAACTTCTTCAGCGACTCGAGCGCTTTGGTCCAGCCGGGCGCAATCACCTCGTAATACCGGCGCCAGCGGGGACCTTCTTCGTAGCCGGACTGCCGCAAATGCAGCTGCGTTCCCCAGGTGTGGCGGCTGCAGGTAACTTCGAGCGCCATTGGTCCGATCGGATCGCCGTCTGGTGGCAACCAGTACGCGTCGGCGAGAAAGAATTCGCGTCCCGGCTTGAATTCCATGACCGTCGCGTGGAGTGCTCCGCCCAGACGGCCAAGAATCTCGTCACGCCACTCCGTTGGTTCCCATTCGATCGCATAGCTGCCCAGCGGACGCGGTACGCAGACAGCTTGCTTGGCCTGCCACCACGCCGCGAGCGCGTTTGTATCGAAGAACGCGTCCAGCACTTTGGTCGGCGGCGCCACGATGACGAGGTCGGTGGTGAACTCGAGCACGCTTCATTGTGCACTTTCGACGTGTGAACGGATAATCGGAGCATGGGTTCGCAGCCGAAGGCCTACCTGGATCACAACTTCCTGAAAAGCGAGGATGCGCGTCCCATCCGTCTCCTCGCCGAGTACCTGGAGCCGCAGCGCCGGTTCAAGCTGCAGAACATCCAGGACACCGTCGTCTTCTTCGGCTCAGCTCGTATCCATAGCCGCGAGGCGGCGCAGCACGCGCTCGAATCGCTGATGCGGACGCATACCGTCGGCTCCAGCCGGGAGGTCGAGGAGATCGTCGCGCGAGGGCGCCGCGCGGTCGAATGGTCGCGATATTACGAAGAAGCGCGCGAGCTCGCGTACATGCTGACGGAGTGGTCTCTCGAGCTCGACACGACGCATCACCGGTTCGTCGTCACCTCGGGCGGCGGCCCCGGCATCATGGAAGCGGCCAATCGCGGCGCCACTGAGGCGGGCGGCAAGACAATCGGCTTGAACATCAGCCTTCCGCACGAGCAGGGGCCCAATCCGTACATCACCGACGACCTGCACTTCGAGTTCCACTACTTCTTCATGCGGAAGTTCTGGTTCGCGTACCTCGCGAAAGCGCTCGTCATTTTTCCGGGAGGCTTCGGCACGCTCGACGAGATGTTCGAGATTCTCACCCTGATGCAGACCGAGAAGCTGGCGAAGCAGATCCAGATCCTGCTGTACGGCAGCGAATACTGGGATCAGGTACTGAACATGAAGCCGCTGGTTGAATGGGGTGCCATTGCGGACCGCGATGTCGATCTGTTGACGCGCGCCGATACGCCGAAGTCAGCGTTTGAGCAGCTGAAAGAGCACCTCACGAGGTACCACCTCCATCCACCCGTCGTGCAGGAGAAGAAGGCGCCTGGGCTCGCGAAAACGCGATCGGGGTCACCAACGTAGGGGCCGATCCCTACTCGTACAAGAGGTAGGGTTGGCGCAGGCGGCGGAACTCCTGTTCTTCATCGCGCCAGCTCGCCGCAATTTCCTCGACAGGCAGGCCGCGTTCCATTTGTTGCCGCAGTACGTCTGACCCCGCGAGG
>Ga0068857_100004495_pt1 | contig 11786 bp, 6 predicted proteins | sample KBSCornC72_FD_66591 | JGI IMG/M metagenome (GOLD analysis project Ga0068857, IMG submission 66591) | Corn rhizosphere microbial communities from Kellogg Biological Station, Michigan, USA - KBS Corn C7-2 | ecosystem: Host-associated > Plants > Roots > Rhizosphere > Soil ...
AGTTCTGCATGTTGAAAAGATTTAAGCCGCCGGTACCCGCCGTGCGTTGGGATCAGTTCCGATCCCGAAGAGTGAGGATTCTTCATTGTGAGGTGTTCCTTAAAGTTCTATAGGTCTTATAAGTCCTATAGGTCTTATAGGCCTTATTCTTCATAGGTCCTATAGGTCAAATAGGTCCTATAACCCCTATTTTAAATGGTGCCCGCTAGTAGATTCGAACTACTGACCCCTCGCGTGTGAAGCGAGTGCTCTACCACTGAGCCAAGCGGGCAAGTCTGTAGAATCAATCACTTAGGGCCACAATTGGACCAGCGTCTAGCTGTAAACTGATTGATTTGAACGCATCTTAAATCATCTGTGCTCGATCGCGCCAGCGGTAGAGCAAAGCCCTTCGGGATATTCGTTGAGAAGAGGTGGGCGCTTCATAGTTGAGCTAGCCATCTTGATCCTGATTTATTGCGTGAGATTGATTATTTGGGCCTGGATTTCGATACGACATTAGCTCAACAAACGGCAGCTGAATACGTCTTTACGACAAGTGCAATTCTGTTTGCTTTGGAAACTTTGAGGAAAGCTAAAAGTTCAAGGAGACAATGGATTTCGTACTAATGGTAAACGCTATGCTTCATCATTCATGATATGGAGCACCTAGTTTATGGAGAATGCAGCTTTGTGCCCTGGGACGGAGAAGAGGTTAAGAGTCTTCTTCGAGTGAACATTTACAAATAGGTGTGCGGAAACATCAATCGGCCAGCGGTGTACCTCTATTTACTCTTCATGCGAAGGTACTATCATTGGCACCTTTAAGCCGAGACTCTCTTGAAAATCGCTGTAGAAAGATCTATCAAACAAGAGAATTGAAGATGATTAATCGAAGAGCGAACTTAAGAGCCGTGCCTAGCAATGAGCGTGAGTATGCTTATCTAAGTGTTGCGATTGCAAATGTGCGAGAGCAGTTACCGCGTGTCGTAACGCGGTGATGTAATCTACCGCAGACGACACTCTAGCGGCTGCGGGTGCCGCACGCGCCTACAACAATGGTTAGTTATAGAGGAAGGGTCGAATGTGCTGTCGCAAATAGATTTTATTGTACAGCCATACTCACCACTCGATCACCCCGATTATTATTAACAAAGGATCTGGAGCCGAGAACCTGCCGAAAGAGGTAAACCCCCTGATTCATTACTGCTTCGGCTGCGTGGCTTTGCTTTTTTCCTGCAACTTGCGCAACTCATGCCAACGCTTGTACTGGTCTACCTTGGCTGGATCAGGATCTTCCTCATCTTTAAGCCAAAAACAAAACCAGTCCACATTTCCCTGTAGAGAAGTCAGTCGGTCTCGAGGTCGAACCAAATTGTGATTTGCGTCTGGTCTGTAGATCAGCTCAACTGGTTTACCCAGGCGTGTTAAGCCTGCAAACCATTCCCAGGTAAAGAATAGGGAGTAAGGATGATAGGCTTCCTCACGTACCGGCGTAGTGACTTTCGACAAGTTGAAACCGGGGGAATTTTTCACCCAACTGATCAAGCCATCATCAAAAGGTGGACCACCATTGATGCCTTCTACCATTGGGTAGCGAGTGGAAAGTGAAGGGATAAGCGACAAATAGAAGAAGTATCCTCCATCACTCGGATCGGCCATGGTGGCGGCGCCAAAGTGATATTTCGAGTGAGTGAGTGCGTACTGTACCCCCAGTCCTGTCTGGCTATGTGCAATAACGCCGACGCTATAGCGATCGATAATTCCTAAACTATCGAGGTAATCGATCCCTCCTTCGTATGCTGATGCTTCTCCTGGGGCTTCTCCGAGGGTCGACAGCTTGCTCAAATCCTCTTCCACTTGCAGCACGGCGAATCCTTTAGCCGCGAGGGGTTGAGCAGCAAACGCGGACGGAGAATAGCCATCAATCCAGAATTTTTTCGGATTCCAAGCATGCGTTTGAATGACAAGTGGATATTTCTGTCCTTGCACATAATTCGGCGGGAGGTACAGTCCCGCCTTCACCTTGTGACCATCAGTCGCGTTGAAAGCAATGCTCTGGACCCGGCCAAAATTGAGCTCTTTGAATTGAGGGTTGAGGTCCAGGAGAACCGACTTTTGTCCTGTCTGAAGATCAGTGACGAAAAGTTTTGGAGGCGTATTCATATCTTCCTCTAAAGTTACGGCTATCGCCCGCTTCTGTTGGTTGCCTGAACCTATGAACTCAATTTCTTTCCAACTGCCAGCACCTTTTTGAAATGCAACTAAACCTCGTTCGGCACCCGAGGACGCACGTGCAATCAAGGATTTGCCGCCTCGAGGATCCCACTCAATCGGGCGCAACTCTCTCGAACTAATGGGCACAATTTCTCCGCTTGGGACCTTAATTTCTACAACCATTTTCTTTGATTGCCGTAACTTACGTTCCGCTTTATCAGAGACATTGAGAGGTAGATAGGCGGAAACAATCACCGAACTACTGTCGGGAGACCACAGAGCATCTGATCTACCTCCGTCACTGACCGGCGCATCGAGCAAAACTTTGGTTTCGCCTGAATCAAGATTGGTGACCACATACTGATAGATTATGCGCACAGCTCCATTTGATGTGCTCGCACTAACAACATTTCGCAGCTGGCGATCTTCGTAGTCTTTCCAGCTCTCCGGAATATCAGGAGCCATGCGTTTAACGACAACGTATCGCGCATCTGGTGAAGGCAGAATACCAGCACGTGGTTCTAGATTACCTTGAGTGCCGACCTGACGTTCTCGATTATTCTTTGTGAAAAAGAGTTGCGACCTCGGCATTCTCGGTCCGCCGGTGCTGGCTACTCCTGCTATCAGATCCCATAACGGCTCGTTGGATACGACTACCCAATCTTTGCCGGTCTTCTCATCAAAGAGTGGCTTCAACTGAGGCTGAGCGAGGAACAATACACCGCGGTCTTTAGGATTGACCTCATAAGAAAGCACGCTTGTAGAATGGTTAGTAAGTTTCGTGATCTGCTTTGTGTCTCGATCGACAACATAAACTTGCTGCAGTTCTCCCGGGTTCTCTCCAAGAAACGCAAGTGTTCGGTCATCGATCCACTTGACGTCTTGAATTCCTGGATCGTTTGATGACGACGAAAGCGACGCGAGCACTATAGGATTAGGCGACAGAACTGCATTGTTAGTAGGGAACAAGAGCAAACGGTAAAGATTTGTATTGCTGTCTATGTATCCCTTTTTTGTAACAACGACAAAATACTGACCGTCCGGCGAGAACTGGGCTGGATTACCGTTCTCAACGACTAATTGGGTCATTTGAATGGCATCCACGACGTTTGCGGTTCGCGTGCCTTTACTTCGGTCGGAATTCTCCTGGCTTTGACCTATCCGAACAATCGTGGAAAAACAAATCACGATGAAGGCAAGCTTGCCCATACTTCTATACAGATGTTTCATGTTGTTTTCCCGCAAAAAGTTTCGCCAAGCTGGTCATCAGAAAAGAACCTTCATGCTCACTTGAATCGAACGTGGTCCACCAATCTGGTAGAGGGGATTCAGACCTCCCGAGATGTTTCCTGCGCCCAAACTCCGCCCAAACATTGCTGTCGAAACACCAAAGAACGTGTTGGGTACGCCATCCGTACCCAGGCTGCCGTCTGGATCTGCAAAGTTTGGATGGTTAAAAATATTGAAGAGCTCTCCCTTTAACTGTACTCGCCAGCGCTCGTTTAATTTCAGTTCGCGTCTCAATGCAAAGTCCAATTGATGAACATTGAATCCGCGCAACGCGTTGCGTCCTAGTGATCCCTGGCGCTTCGAATTTGCAGGTGGAATAAAAAACGCTGCCCGATTGAATCTTTTACCACCCGCGACAGTAGCGTTATCAAGGTATAGGGGAACTCCCGTTATTAGATCGGGGCGAGAAATCGACGGAACTCCCAGGCCAAGGACGTCCGTTGTCGTGAACACATTCACCGGCGACGCCGTGCGCAAGGTAAACACTGAATCAAGCGACCAGTTACGTACCAACTGCTCAAGCACTGGCGCTTTAGTAAAGGTTGGAACGTTATATGAAATCGCCCAATTAAAACTTTGACGTACGTCAAAATCTGACGATGCTCGATCAGTTTGTGGATCCATTGCAGCGCCCGGCGCAAAAGCAGCCGAATCATTGGACGCTGTGTCAATCGAATGGGACCACGTGTATGAGGCAAGCACCTGAACGCCGGCACTGAGGCGCCGATTGAATTGTGCTTGAAATGCATTGTAGTCAGAGTCAGCGGCATTTTTAGTGACGGTCACTTGTAAGAAAGTTGGGTTTGGGTTGATCAAAGTCTCTTGTCTTAATAGTCTGCGACCAGCAGCACCCACATAGCTTAGAGTGAGCACCTGTTTCCTTCCGAGAGACTGATCAACGGTTGCGGTCCACTGGTAAGTCAATGGAAGCTTCAAGTCTGGATCCGACAGGATCAAGTTTGAAACTGGCGGCGTCGTACTTAGCGGCAACGGAGTCGCGTTGGCCACGCTGTAAGGGAAGATTGTGTTTGCCGGTAGGTTTTTACGACCAACTGAGGGCCACGATTGTGAAAACGCATTTAAGATCGTTCCGTATGGCAGATCATAGAAAAGACCAAAGCCACCTCGCACTACCGTCTCTTTACCTGCTTCTCTTCTGAGTTGATATGAGAAACCGAGGCGTGGTGCAAAGTTGGTATAAGGTGTATTCCACAAAGGTGTACCTGCTGGCGCTAAGGTCATCGTTGCCGGGTTATCAAGTCCGATAACACCAACTGGCACATCCCCCGACTTTTCTTTCGGATATAGTGCGAGATCCCAACGAACGCCGTACGTTAAAGTGAGACGGGATGAAGCTCTCCAGGCGTCCTGCGCAAATAGCGAGAAGTTATCGGTAGAAATATCTTTGGGACCCTTGGTCGAAACGATCACACCTCTAAGCACTTGTCCGTTTAGCGCACCGCTTGCTCCAGCAAACACAGCTTGCCCGTTAATTCGAAGTGGTCGAAACGCGAGTAATGAGCGCCGCCAATCTACGCCGACCTTCACCTGGTGATTTCCGATCACAGCCAAAACACTGTCAGTGAGGTTGTACTGTGAGCGCAAATTATTTGCAAAGCCACCCTTTTGATAAGTTGCCGACGTCAAGCTGAAGGTGAAGTTGCGTTGTCCAGTAAAAGTTGACGGATAGTACATTTCGTCAGGCACCGGAACAGCGCCGCCAAAACTATCGAGGTCATTTACTTGTCGCCCGCGTACGGAACTCCAGTTGCCGCGGAAATCATTAACGATCGTTGGTTTGATGGAATAAATAGAACCGAACGTGAGTGTTTTGGTATTGATATATGTAGGACTGATAGCACTAAGTACACCACCGTTCAGCCCACGCGTAATAGTGTTTGATGGAGCTACGTTGTAGCGAACAAACGCGCTGAGGTTGCGACTAAAGGAATGATCGATCCGTATGCTGGTGGCATCAAGCGTACTCGGAATCGAATAGCTCGCATTAAAGATCGCCATTCCGAGGGTGGTATTTGGACCATTTGGCAAAGGAAACGCATTCAGAAACGGTCGGATCGAAGGTACGGCGTTCTGTCTCGACGCGAGTGAAGGTACTTGAGTTACTGCAGTAAGTGGTTGTCGCAAGCGTAGACCTTCGTACGAAAAGAAGAAGAACGTTCTATCCTTGCCACTCCATAGCTTTGGTCCACCCTCGCCAAAATGTGGCAAGTAAATTGGGCCACCTATTACTCCCCCGAAATCGTTTTGCCTTAGAGTCGGACGCTCTAGCCGATTGGCATTTGCAAACCAGTCGTTGGCATCGAATACGTCGTTTCGGATGTAGTCAAACATCGAACCGTGAAAACTGTTGGTTCCAGACCGCGTAACAATTGAAACCTGACCTCCAGGCATTCTTCCGTATTCGGGAGCATAGGTGCTAGTGAGAACTTTGAATTCTTCAAGAGCATCCACCGAGACTAGGTTGTTGGTGCCACCTGTAACTGAAAGAGCGGGAATAGATCCGGCGCCAGTCTGGCCCACCACAGCGTCTGCGGTAACCCCCACGTTTGCGCTAACGCCATCAACGAGAAAGTAATTGGAATCGGGGCGTTGGCCATTGACGCTGAATTGACCCGGGTTATTGCCATTGGCCTTGGTTAGCACCACGCCGGGAGTCAACGTGAGCAATGATTGGAAACTTCGACCGTTTAACGGCAGGTTTTCCACAAACTGTCGATCGACGAGGGTACCAGCTGCGGGCGACTCGTTAACGAGCGGGGGAGTGTCCAATATTTTTACCTGTTCAGAAATCGTAGCAGCGGTCAGCTTGATCTCTAACGATTTTTGATCTCCAACGTTGAGGACCAAGCTATTGATTTGTGCGGGCGCAAATCCCTCACGTTCTACTGCCACTGTGTATGTAGTCGGAGGAAGTAACGGAATAACAAAAGCGCCGTTTTCATTCGTTACGGTCTTTCGTTGAAACCCAACGTTTGCATTCGTAACAGTCACATTAGCGTTGGGAACAACAGCACCGTTCTGATCATGCACAATGCCGCTCAAAGTGGCGCTTACGGCTTGAGGTTTAACCGGGATTGTCAATAGAAGTTGAATGAAACACAGAACCGCGACTTGGATGAGTCGCGAATAAAGTGACGATGATCCACTAAGATGAGCGGTCATAAGATCTCCTTTGATAATTTTCTCGCTGTCAATGCGCTCGGACACATTTTCAAAGCACTAAACTGATTAGAAACAGCCGATTGGTGGGTTAAATCTACTGACGTGCTGCCGCTAAAATTGCAGCCAGTCGTCTGGTCTGTTCGAGCGAATCCCAAAATTCCCGATTCTTAATAGTTTGTCGTGAGGATGAGTTAGGCGAGGTAGTGAGCGAGTACCGAATAATCTGGTCGTTAGCAGTGGCTTGGTTTACTAACTGCTCGGCTGCTGCATTCGTCACTGCGGCGTCACTTGTTGAGCCGTACCCACTCGCAGATAACGATTGCCGAGGGAAAAAGACGGGCTGCAATTCGCTGCGTATCAGATCAACCTGAGCTTTGTAAGCGTTGGCGTGGGCTTGTAATAACCCTAACCATTTAGCCTTAGCGTCAACTCCCAACTCCTTAAACTCTTCCGGAGAAAACTGCCGGAGCAAACGTTTAAGGGCATAGATATGAGTCATTGAGTTGCGTGAGGTGACTATGATGCGCATCGCAAACTGCTGAGACAATTCATCCGCACGATCTCCCTCGTACGAAAAGAACTTTCGCAAGTCGTTTTCGAGAGGCATCCTTGCCGATTCTGGCTCACTTACCTCAATTGATTCGGACGGCCTATTGTCCAGGGAAAGAGTTTGGCTCTTAAGAGCATCCGCTATTGTGTTAAGTTCAACCGATGCTGCGTGAGTATCAATAATGGGCTTTAGCGTTGAAAGCAATGCTGATCTTCGTTGTTCCGTCTCAACAACTCCTGCGACACGCAATAAACCGTCCCGAGATCTAGTTACAGTGATCTGTTCTCCTAAATCGGCATTAGCGTCATGTAGCAGTTGCAACAATTCGACTTCAAGATCAGCAGTTGCCACTGGTCTCGTCGCAGTTTCAGGCGCTGTTACAACCGGCGATACCGGGTAAGCTTTGCCAACTCGATTCGATTCGTTGTTGAGTAATTCCTTCTCCGGCTCAAACGTTGAAGAGGGCACCATACTCGGTGAATGGCGCTCAAAACTCGATTCGGTGAAGTGATATTCAACCAGTTGAAGTGGTGAATTCACACCAGAACTAGCTTCGTTGACGACAACAGTCATCTCCGTGACATGAAGCTCCGCTTTTGTCAGCGCTACGGAAGCTTTAAATACCTGAGCATTGCAAGTTGGTTTTCGGTCGTAAGTTATTAGGTAGGTAGATGTGAGTTCTTCAACGTGTAATTCGGTACCGCATTCACCACTAGCAATTCTTTTAAACTCCGCAGCAGTCGGTTCTTCCTGCCAGAAGGTTAAAAGCGAAATTGGTTGCTGATTCGAAGAAACGAGTTTGAGTTCGGGTGCTTTGCCATGCTGATAAATCGTCTGAATACCATCGTGACGTTGCCATAGACCGGCGACTAGTTTGTCCTGTTGGTTGAAAAGTCTGTGTGTGGTAATTCCGTGCTCCGCATTTCGCCAGATTTCGATCTTATAGGTCGATGTTGGAACTTGTTTCGCGTTGTTGATTAGTTCCATTCGATCCACTTTAATCGAACGATGGAGAACGATATCGGTACGCGTTAGATATGCTTGTTCGACTGAGATTGCTCGGTGCAATAGATCAGCAGCAAGTGGTTCTTTGACAGAGTTCTCAGAACGGAAAGACTTGGTTAGCAGAAAGGCGGCCGCGCCGATTAGGCTCAGGAGAACCAACGTGAGCGCGAATTTGGGTATAGTGAATGTTCCAAAGAACCAGCCCATCGTTTCTCGAAACCTATTATGCCAGTCTCTATTATCTTGCTGGGGACTGGCGTCGTGGGCTTCAGCCGTTACAGTTACCTTAGCGTCATTCAGATGATTCGGGTGTTCGTAACAAACTCGCACGAGCGGACGTGAAGCGCTCTGATCTAATCTCAATCTGAGGATGCGGCCCTCGCTTAAGACGACCTCAGTAGATTGTGCTGCATTTTGTTCCACCTGCATCATCAGTAACCGGACGCCCTGTTCGCTGCTGATCTCTAACAACTCGATTTTGTCTGATGGCTCCAGGCTAAAAGTTTGCTCACAAATAGGCGATGCGATCTTTTGCCAAAACTGCCTGTCCCCATTAACTGACACGCACAATTCAGAAGGTTCGTGTTCAAAAACACTGCGAGCGTGGCGTCGACATTTCTTCCGAATATTTTCCAGGTGGGCCGTACCGCCACCGGGGCCGTCCGAACCGTCTGAATCCGAGCCTCCTCCTTTTTCGGTCTTATTCGGACTCAGCATGTCACTAGGATTGCGATCAGCGAGGAGTGGCAAATTGAGTATTTCGTTAACGGCATCGATACAAGCCTCGCAACTTACCAGATGAGCCAGCACTTCGATATCCACTGGTGCTGGCCGGTCAACGCGATACATTTCTTCAAGTTCGGCTCTTGAAAAACACGAACCGCTTCTCGATCTGAAAATTGCGCGACGAAGACCGTTGAGTATTACTGGATAAGACAGTCCTGTTTCGAGTGAAACGTCTTGAATATCATTTGCGTTACCCAAAAAGGACAGGGAGCTCGGATCCTCGCTGAATCGACGAGCTTCCTTTCGACCGATTTGCAGCAACTCGCTTACCACGGGGCGAGAACTTCGGATGACCAGGGAAATTTCGCTCGGATAATAGCCATGAAAGAAGCGTAGAATTAGCACACTTCCCGCTTTGGACGTCTTCTTTCGCTTACAGGAGTACTGGCAGATCAACGCAAGTTCGTTCTTAGTTTGTATTACCTGACTCAAGTCACGCGTGCGCAAACCTAGTTCAATCGAGTCGAAATCGATCAAAGCAAGTGGTTCGCTGCGACGATGAGTAGCTCTGCGCAGATCCATCAGGTGAAGATTGCGCAACATTCCGTAGAGATACGCATCGAGATACTTAATAGAACCGAGATCGGGACGGTTAAAAGTAAACTGGACAAAAGCTTCCTGAACCAGGTCTTCGCCAGCAATTCGATCGCCTTGGGTGATGAGCAAGGCTCTCCCAAGCAACCAGTCATACCGCTGGACAAAGACTTCCTCGTGATTGGAGGAAATCGCCCTGCCTACGGATTTCACCAGTTTTAGCATCACTTACTATTAAGTTGCGCGTCAGCTTTCTGAATTAGGATAGCAGTGTGTAATTTTTCTGCACGAAAAATTTTCTGTTTGCTCCTAAACCTCTAGGTGTATTTTGGTAAGGCATTCTGTCTTAAGCCGTCGTTAGCACCACAGCGCAATTGTTTTCGCCGAAAATTCAATACTTCGAAGGGTTCTGGTTCCGACCATTTGGAAGAGCACTAATTTATGACTTGTTACGATTCTCGGAGAGTCGATTAGCTAATTACCATGACCCAACAAATCTCTCAACTGATTACAAATGAAAACCAGGTAACTTACGAAACTGATGGAGTGGTGTTGATACCGGGTGCGTTCTCGACTCACTGGCTTTCCCTACTCGCCGAAGCAATAGAAGAGGCGATGAGTTGTCCGGGTCCACACTCTGAAGAGTTGAGCACAAGTGGAGGAAGATTCTTTGGGGATCTGGAAATGGCTCTTCGTTTATCAAAGTTCCGAAAGTTTGCACTTGAGTCGCCGGCCGCTGAAATCGCCGGACGAATCATGAACGCTACTCGAGTCAACTTTTTCTACGATCAGTTATTGGTGAAAGAACCTGGAACTTCAGAACGAACGCCATGGCATCAGGATCAACCATATTGGGCTATCAGTGGTCATCAGGTCTGTTCAGTTTGGTTGCCACTTGATCCGATTCCAGAAAACGTATCCGTTGAGTACGTATGTGGTAGTCATAAATGGGGTGAATTTAGTCCCTACCATTTCGCCGACGGCACGCCTTACCAAAATACAGGTCTAGACTTGCTGCCTGAAATTGAGAATAATAGGAACAAATACGACATAAAGAAGTTTGCGATGGAGCCAGGTGACTGCCTGGTCTTCAACTCGATGATTGTTCACGGTGCTCCGGGCAACACGGGTCGTTACCGGCGACGTGCGCTTGCAACTCGTTGGGCAGGAGACGATGCTCGCTACTATCGACGTCCGGGCGAAGTTGCTATCCCGACCGCCGATCCTGGATTAGCTGACGGAGGACTTCTCGACAGCGAGCGGTTTCCCCTGGTTTGGAGTGCACCCCCAAGATGAGAAATTTATTCCTCATATCTACTAAAGGATTAATTGGAACTTACATTAGAACACAACCTTATCGATCGAATGAATGTGTGACCAGATTAGACGCGGTAGCTATGTCAGTTAAACAATGACACTCATCGTAATAATTGCACAGCGCTTACGCAGTTCGCTTATTGATGAATCTGAAACTGGACGGCGAGGCTTCGCCGGATCACCGGCAACGTTGCAGCTGAGACGTAGGTTCTTGTTTAGTATCGGTGCTGTTCCCTCCAACAACGAATCGTAGGGAACGTTCATATCGGCGCAGGGCGCCAATACGTCCAGGTTTCTCGAATTTAAAGTCACTAATTGCGGCGAGCGTTGCACCAACCGAATGTGACGCGTGATGAATTGCCTTGAGATCTTTGGTTCTCTTCAACTCTTGAAATGTCAAAGCGTCTACATATTCACTGATCAAGAATGCAGGTGAGTCTTCGATACCGTCGGGCTCGGCATGAAGAGCCCGCGGAACTCGAATCGTTCGAGAGAGCAGATCGTGAAGGGCCAGCTCTTTGCGACAGACCTCAGCGCCATTCCGATAGAGGCGAATTACAACCGGCTCGTAATTGGCTTCAAAGTCAACTCTAATATTTGTGTTGATGAGTCCGCCGGATAGGACTTGCAGATTTCTAATTAAGCGCCAACATATCGTTGGTCCACAAAAGCCGTCCCGAAATTGAGACCAGCCGAAAACTGCTTAACCTTGCCCGATAACCTCACGATTTGAGACACTTTCTGGCAAAGCCATTCTGATTTGATTCTGCCCGAAAACCCTATCATTCTCGAGAACCACAGAAGCACACGCAAATGGCAACAATGCTTGGCCCACTTTGACCCATCAAATGCATATACCCTGAACACCACGTTTTTATTCGAGAGATGCCATAATTTCGCAACCCAAGGCAGGCCGGACAGCAGA
>Ga0068857_100004502_pt1 | contig 11780 bp, 9 predicted proteins | sample KBSCornC72_FD_66591 | JGI IMG/M metagenome (GOLD analysis project Ga0068857, IMG submission 66591) | Corn rhizosphere microbial communities from Kellogg Biological Station, Michigan, USA - KBS Corn C7-2 | ecosystem: Host-associated > Plants > Roots > Rhizosphere > Soil ...
CTTCGTTGGGATTGGCGCGAGTGCCACGACGACGTGCAGGAAAAGGAGCTTCGCGCGACGGGGGATTTCAAAGAGTGGAAATACCCTGCGCGGCTGTACGCCTATTATGTTTCGGCGACAGCACACACGAAGCGCACGCGCACGCCTCGGTCGAAGATCAAGGGGCGCATTTGGGGTGCCATCTCGATTCTCTGCATGTTGGTGATGATTGGTACGGTGGCGTACTACGCGCCCAAGCTGTGGCGGAAAGCACATGGTGTCGTGGACTCCGCGTCGACGTCGACCGATGGCAAGCCTAAGGCGGATGCGCCCGCCGCGCCTGGTGGTGGGGAAGGGCGCAAGGTGGTGCATCTCTCGACGCCTGAGTACGTGGCACAACAGGTGCCGCGCGTGGTGAGTCAGCCGTGGTCTGCGCCGATCTATGACGGCCAGTCGGTGACTCAGCATCCTCAGGTGTGGTGCATCGCGCCGGAGTTGCCGGAACACTGTCGTTGCATCACGGAGCAGGGCACACGCTACGAGATGCCGCAGCTTGAATGCCGGCGTTACGCCGAGACCGGGGGCGCCTATGACCCCTACCGCCAGGAACGCCGCAGGGACGATCCTGCGCGCTCGCCCGCCGCCGCCCCCGCCGACCCCTCGGCCGCGCCTGCTGTGGCCGCCGCAGCCCTCCCGGTGGGCATTCCTGGTCCTCGACCAGGTGGCGTGGGTGCGGCATCCTACGTGCCGCCCGCGTACGGGGCATGGAATTCTGACCCGTTCGGCTCGAACGGCAAGCAAAAATAGACACGAAAGTCAATAACGCAATAAGCGTGCCATACAGGAACCATTCATAATATGGTTACGATCCGTTCATTCTTGCGATATCTCGGTGAGTTGTGGGCCATTCGCAGCACCCGTGCCTACGCGGAATGGATGGATCGTGATATGGCACGCACCCGGGAGGGTCTGCGCTGACGTCCCGGTTGGGGCGGGTCTGACGGGCAAATGCCCGCATTTGTCCGGCTGGCCTGCCTGCCCACCCTCTGCCCGGAGCGGAGTGGGGTGTAGGGGTGAAACCCCTACGGATACGCCCTTGTGCTGTCGGTGTAGCCGCCATCTCCCCACAGCCTGCTCCCGCAGGCTGCATGCCAGTCCTGCATCTACCAGGCGCAACCTTCTCCCGCCAAACCCGCTTTTCTCTCCGCACCCTCAGCGGTGGATCCTCGGGGAAGTGCGCAGCACTTGCCCGAGGATCTGCCGCCACCCGCCGATCGCGTGACCAGCCCTCTAAACCCCTTGTTTTCAGCCCTTTTGAACACCTCATTCAACCGGACCCGAGTCCCGCTCGACGCTGTGCGGCATTCCTGCAGGAATGCCGTGCAGCGTTGAGCCGCACCCCTTGGGTGCACTACCTTCCGACTTACAGGGAGGGATCATGAAACCGGTGGATATCGTGCTGAGCGTTCTCACACTCGTTGCGGTAGGCCTGGGCTTCGCTGCCTACCGCGCATGGCACCCGGTGGCGGAAGTCAGCGAGCCTGCCGCGCCTGTCGAAACCGTGCCATATCGATCACCTGTGTCCGCTGCCGCGCCTCGCGCTGCTCAGCCCGCACGGGTTCCGCACAACCTTTGTGCCGGCGTGGTGGATCGCGTGGAGTGTCGGAACGGCATGCTGTATTGGCATGATGTGAAGCAGGGCACTCGGCCGGTAGCTGCGTCGAATGGCTGGGGCGTGGCTCGGTGTGAAATTCAAATGCTGCCTGCTGCTGCTCATAGCTCGCCAGCCACCGAGTGAACTGACGGGCATTGTTCGCGGTGATGTTCGGGCCGCGCACTGAGCCCCCGGGCGGGATCAGCCGGTTACCTCGGATTCGCCATCCCGTCCATGGGCCGGCGAGGTCGATACGGCATTGCGCGTAATCTGCGAGGATCGCGGCTACCTGTAGCAGTGACAGTGTGCCTGCTGGGGTGTCGAATTCCTGGCGTTCTTCGTTGTACCGCCAATTCAAGCGCTTACGGGGCATTCGTGCGTTCCATGCAGCAGGGATCGCAGGAATGCATGCAGCATGCCGGCCACCCGGCGCAGCCTGCGCAATTGCGCATAATGTATATTATGTAAAATAATGGAAAGCGTTTGGCCAAGGTCGGCACGTGGTCCGGGTTGTCGGCGCTCTTCATTGATGTCACTCGCTCCTCATTGGCGTCATTCGCTCCAATGATGTCACTGCGCCCGTGCGCCGAACTGTAACCGTCGATCCAGTGGTTTCTCGGTCCTAGATCTGGCCCGGATGTTCTCTATGCCTGCAGCCAGCAACCGGAGCTTTGTGCCAATCGCTGGTGCCTGCGCCGTGTTGAGCGGGAAAATTGGCGGCCAAATCCTAGGCCTTTCCATCCTTACGCAAACCAAGAAGTAAGCCCACAAAGGCCAACAGCGCCACGATTGCCGGAATCGCAATACTGGCCCAGGTAGGGTCAGCACCGTCTGCTGGTGCCTTGTAAGTTGCCACACCTGCTGCGAGAGAGACCAGCAGAGAGGCTGCCACTGGAGTGCCTCTCCCAACTCCCAGCGGGAAATCGTAGCGAGCCATAACGGATTCGTCGCGCTTTTTGGCCGACACTGCTCCACGATCACGCGCGTCCGCCGTGACAGCATCCTCTCCTTCGGGACTCGCAAATACAACAGTCCGAACAGAAAGATGACCATATGCGCGGCGAAAAAGTGCGGGTGTTGCAATACGCACGGATCGCACGTCACGTCGCGAGTCCACGCGTATACGTCTTGAGCTGCTAAAGGTGGCCGCAGGATGCGATAGTTCGAGCAAGACCTCGCCAGCGGGGTTGTGTAGCACGCCGGCAGCGGGGTCAGCCATCGTATGCACTTCCAAGGTTAAGGAGCGACCGGCCTCCAGATCCATGACGCCCTCGTCGCTAAGTCGCCAGTACCAGTGGTATGGCGGAGGGGCGAGAAAATAGAGGAACGGAATTTTGGTTGGTACTCCGCCCGCGCCCGCGGCTTCCGCTACCGCCACTTCAAAGAACGCATGTGCGCTGCGCTCCCAGCCCTCAATGCTCCGGGATGCGGATAGTCGCTCCGGCACGGCTGGCAGCTCCTGCAGGTACATTCCGCCCCGGGGCGTTGGGCCAAAGCTTTTGGGCAGCCCGGTGCCGGTCTGCTGCACCTCGCTCCATAGGGACATGCCTGGAATCAGGTCGATGACGAAATCGTCCAGGGTAATATCAAGTATCAGTACGCTCCCCTCGCATCGCGCGGAGCGAATGCGCGTCTTTCGGAGCGGGCGAACTATATTGGTGCCATCGGGATCTGTAGCTGCCAGCACTACCAGAGCGAAGGCGCCCTCCCCTGTATCGCCTTCAGACACACGGTTCCAGAGTCCTTCGTCGATATATGGCCGACGGTATCGCAGCCGCATAGTGGCTCCGCGTGGCAGCCCCAGCAGATGAATGGAGTCCTCCACAAAACGCCGATGGTGTAGCGTCGTGAGGCAAAGCCAAGTGCGGTCCCGAACATTGAAGGCGCGCTGCGCGTCGCGAGGGTATGGCGGCCGCTCCATAGTTAGGCCTTCGGGGTAACGTCAAGCATCCCTACTTCGGCAATACGCCGAATAGATGCCTGCAGGTTTGGAATGGTTATCTGCTGCAGCATGCCGATACCGTCTGAATAGTTCGTGGCCGCGAAGGATTCTGGCCGTGCGCTCACAAGCGATACCTCGGGTCGACCTAGTAGGGCGAGTGCAACACCAATCGCCTGGATCTTGGTGCCCATGTGAATCACGGACATGTTGGCACCTTCTTGGCGATCCACTTGCTCCAGCACAATTCGAGCGGCCTGAAGGTAATCCCAGACATCACAGTGGACATATTGCCCATGCGGCAAGTCCTGGTCGACGGCTGAGTTGTCGCCATGAATGAGACCGGAAAGCGCTTGCTTGACGGCCTGTTGACGCCACTGATGGGCTTCGTCGTCTGTCTTCGGGAGTACCCAGAAGACGCTTTCGGTGGCACCACTCAGCGGACCGACACCGAGGTGACTTAGGCAACGCTGTAGTCGTGCGCAGTACATTGACGGAAGTGCGATGACGAACCCCGGCAGGTGGTCGTGATGAATGCCTCGATAGAGCTCATTGGTATCCACTTCTCGGACACCGCGCTCGCGCAAGACGGTCTGCCCCCATTCGCCCACGGGTTGCGCGCGAGTATCGGCTCCGGGGTCGTGGTAATTGACGGCCGCCGCATATCCGATGGTTAGGCTTACCTGTCGCGGTAGTGACGCCAGCGTTGCCATGACGGCAAAAATCAACGTAGATGAAGCCCCGCTGATGTCGATCAAGACGCGAAGCTCTCGTTCAGGCGCGACCGTCGCCAAAGCGGCTTTGATTGTGCGGAGGGTGTCCTCGGGGCTATCGGCTTCGAAGTACACTGGCTCTGGACCAAGCTGTCTCAGTAGCGGCAGCAGCTCTCGCCCCCGGTTGGCGTTGTCGGCATCATTGGTCTGATAATGGCCCAGCAATATCGGGCCATGAACTTGCACCTTGGCGCTTACGAGGGCGCGCGGAATGCCTAAGACGCGCTCTTCGAAACCGGCCGCACCAATAAAGGCGTCAAATGACGTATCGCCGGGTTTGAATTCGCGTGGAAGTGGAAGGTCCGCGAGCGCGCTATCCATGCTGCGTCGGGATACCGCAAACTGCTTGCGTTCGATAGTCATTTCTTATCCTGATCGGCCAGGTCAGCAAACAAGTTCAAGCTACCCACATCACTGACAGGCGCGGGGTCAGCAGGCCGACTGTAGCGCTTGTACGCCTTTTCCAAGAACGTTTCAGGTCGCAGCAATAGATCCACGAAATCGTCGACATGCTTTAGGTCAATGTAGTGCTCACGAACCAGCGAGGTGCCGAAGCTCGGCAAAAAGGACGATCGCAGCTGCCAGCGCAGCGTGCGTCGGGCATGCCCTTCTTTGCCACGACTTGGTGCGAGCTCTATGAAGATGGCGCGCCGCACCAGTTCCCGCATAAGCTCCAGCGCTAGGGCGCCGTTGGAGTACTCGCGAAGTACCGACTCGAGTTCTACGCCAGCGGGTAGAGTCATTTCAAAGCGATACTTACGGTGAATGGTCGGCTCGTTGTTTCGATTTGTTTGATCAGGCGCATCGACCAAAAGCTTGCGACACAGTTCACCGTAAGCCTTGAGAACTTTCGCCATCTCCTCGCCAAACGGGTGGTAGCCAAGTACACGCTCACGTAACGCCGTGGACACTTTGATGATCGATTGATGCTGAATCCGCGGCGGAATTAACGTCACGGAATTCTTGGTGACGCTGCCTCGCGCAAACATCTCGCGAACCATGTGCAGTACGGTGGCCACGTCGCCACTCCAGGCGTTGGAAAGCACATGGATCCCGTGATAATGAGTGCGCTGACCGGGGTGCTTGGCGCGGATCTCTTCAGCCAGCGCAGGGTCAGTGGTAAACGTGCTATCGCCGATCAGACTCTTTACTCGACCATTGAACTCAGCTGCCTCGAGGCGCTTGTCGATCAGGCGACTGATAAATCGTCGACGCTCACTATGTTCCTCCTGGGCAATGCTGAGCTCACCAGCGTCCACCGGCACGTATTCTCGGTGCGCGTCGATGCGCGCACCATCCATGTGCCCCGAATCGAATCCGTGTGGTTCGCTTGACACCTTGAATACGTGGGTGTGCGACCGCTGCCACAAGACGGTATTCAGGATCTGCTGGATGGGGCGAGAAAGTCGGTGCGATGTGTAGTCATCGAGCAGGAAGACGATCCGATAATCTACAAAGCCCGGGGCTGCATCGATTACGCGCTGGCACAGATCACGAATGAAAGTCGGAGGCAGTCGATATTCCGGCGGCCGTTCTTCCAGTAAGGCGTTTCCCAAGTTGAGTCGAAGACGATCCAACAAATCGGCGCATGTTTGCAGCGGGTCCATGCCATGAAGCCTTATGACATTCAGCTCCGTCTTCAGTTGTTCTTGAATGTAGGTTGCAATCTCGAAACGCGCGCGATCCGTGATGCCGAGGGTACTTGCCACCCCTTGCACGCCGGCACTGATGGCCAGTGAGCGGAGCAACTCCCGGGCCAGCACCAGATTGAAATATGTCGTGATGCTATCTGCCCATCGCTCTGGCCGCCCCTGCTCTCGCGCTATCCAAAGCAAGTCGTTTCCAAGATCGCTGGCGCAGCCGATATACACCCCGAAAAACCCGAGCTGTCGCAATACGTCGACAGCGTCGGGAGACGTCAGATGGGTACGCAGACCAAGGTAGCGAAACACCATGGATTTGCCACACCCGCGGGGGCCGATGAGCACCGTCGGCTCTGCCGTTTGGACGAGCGAGATCCAGGGCAAATGGTTCACAAAGAGCTGCAGGAGCAGCCGATCATTGGCGAGGTGCTCCGCGCTAATTGCGTCAAACGGATGGAAGCTCGGCGTAGATGGCTTGACTACGGTTAGCGCCTCCCCTACGTCGCGCAAAGCGGTCAAGTAGGAGCCTGGATCGGGAAAATGGCGACTGAGATCTTCATCCGATAGGTTCTGGATGAATTGGCGAAGCCGGCGCATGAACTGGGGATAGCGTGAGGTGATCCCTCGGTCTCGATAAAGGCGGTTGTAGAGCTGCGCAAGGCACCGCGCGAGCATGGACCAATCGTCATCTTGCTTGTAGGTAAGGCAATCCTTGGGTTTAAGGCTCCCCAGATCGATTACTTTCAACCCGTATTCTGGGGCCCTAGGATCGATTAACCGAGTGTCCGGATCTGTTTGGACCAGCATGAGGTTTCCGAGGTGCAGGTCATCATGCTTGAGGCCCCGCAATTCGAGAAACAACACCGCTCTCAAAAGGGTTTCGGCTATCTCCATGACCAAGCCTGGCGACACGCGCTCAGGCTCGCTTTCAACTATGCGGGCGAGAGTGCTACCGTCGACCCAATCGCTGACGAAGCAAACCCATGGCCTAGAATCCTCACCATCACAAGGTGGCTGACCATCGAACGGCCGAACGCGTCCCACCTGACGTGGTAGGAGGAACATATCCTCGCCGCCATTTCGGAGTTTTCCTGCTGACTCGGCTTCCGTCAGCGGAGAGTGATCGACATCGTCGTAGTCCGATGGGATACACAATTTGGCAGCCAGTTGCTGCCCCGTTGCAGGGTCAGCCACACGAAGTACAAATCCCTTATGCCCACGCCGACCGCCACTACTAAGCACGGCGATGCGGTCGGTTGCATCACGATCAAGAATTTCGTAGGCAACCTGGGCGCTAGTTCCGTCAGCGCTTGGCAAAATAACCGTCAGGGCAGAAGGAAACGGCCCGCCACCATCCAGCCATCGACACAATTCCGGAGAAAGCTCCGGGCCGCGATGTCGCACTGTCCTATCCATAGACCGCCCCCCCTGTGATTGCGGCTTAATTATGTTGCAGCCTGGCGCATTCGCTTCCACTCAAACCGCTTGCCACTTGTACTGGCTCGCGCGGCGGCGGGAGCTATTGTCGATGACGCAAATTTCACTCGTTAACGGCTGAATTATGCCCCTTCGCCCGCCCTGCAGCCATCGATGCGCTGGCCCCCTTGGAAACGGCCGGTCCCGAGGGCCATGAAGGCAGTGCAGTGCAACTACGGAAGTAGCGTGCCTTGGGTCATCTGCCCCAAGAGGCTGGATGGGAAATTTCTCAGCTTCGCCCAACTGGGAGGGGGCTGAAGGTGGTTGCTTGATCGTTTATAGAGATGCGCCGAGAAGGCTTTCCTGTGCCCCGTTGATCGGATCTTGCCAGGTGACGCAAGCCCTTTTACATCGGGACCCCATCGCTAATGTCTTCGCACGACGCAGAGTTGCGGTCCCGACCCACTAATGGCCTATTCGATCAATAAAGGTCTACCCGGTTCCGGGCATATCGATCATAGGCCTCCCGGATTGTCCCCGGATTGAGCTCTTTATAGTTCCGATCAAACCGGTGCCTGATCCGATACTCGAGCGGATACCACACGGCGAACTCGTCAAATTCCATCTGAATTCCCGCGCGCGCAGCCTCTTCATCCGGCTCAGGGCGGTGAGATCGCACTTCTGCGACAGACCTCAGTCGCGTCACAGCGGCGTCGGCCGCCCCCATGCCCGCATCGGGGTCTCGGGAGTGAAGCGCTAAAGTGGTTATCCATAGCGCCTTCTCCATGGGTGTCATGAATTCCCAGGAAAGCTCAATTTCGAAGATGTCTTTGTTGACCATGACTGCCTCCTCAAGCATCCCGAGACCCCGTCTTGTAACGACCTGAAACATAACCCCTACCCTTCTCACGGATTGAGCGGGAACGATGTGGAGATGGCCGCGGAAGAATTAGGCGGAACTTTGCATCCGGACAAATCGCATGCGATCGAGTGGCCTCAACCCTGACAAGATGCGGGGATTGCACCCCGCCGACCGACAAGGCGCCGCAATGTGGAGGCGCCAACGTCGCCCCGCATCAATAGTAGTCACAGAGGCCGCGATCAAAGCGTTCGTAGGCCTCCCTAATCTGCTCAGAGCTGGGCTCGCTGTAGCCAGGCTCACGGCGATGCCGCATACGATACGCAATCGGATACCAGCCGGCGAACTCGGGGAACTCCATATACAAGTTGGCCCGCGCCGCCTCGTACTCCGGCTCGGGTCGAAACGATCGTGTGAGTTCTAGCGACCGCAATCGCAGGACCGCTGCATCAGCGGCACCGACTCCACCATCAGGATCTGGCGCGTGCAACGCAAGCGTAGTGGCCCATACGGCTTGCTCCATGGGCGGCATGAATTGCCATGAAACGAGTACTTCGTAGACGTCTTTATCAGCCATGGCTGTCTCCTGCGGACATCCCGGCATTCCCCGTCCTGTTACGACCAGAACCCTAGCCCCTGCCCTTCTCATGGATTGAGCGGAAATGGTGCGGAGATGGTCTTTGCGAAATGGAGCCTAACTTTGCAGTTCGGGCAAATCCCATGTGATGGGGAAACTTCCAACCAGGAGATCCTTATGGCTAAGTTGTCCCCCGTCCTGCGTCTCCATCGACAAATCCTCGAATTGGCAAACGCACTTCTGGCGCGGCCCGACTGGACCGATGCTGACCTAATGAAGAAGGTCATGGCGTTGCATACCCACTGGGTCGGCACTATGCGAGCGGTCACGCTTTTCCAAGCGTGTAATGCACTATCACAATGGGCGGAATCGAGCCGCCGTCTGCCCAGCGAAATATCTCCTGTGAGCCCGGACGGTGTTGAGCACTTCTTGAAGCACCTTCAAATGCTCGGAAAGTCCCACGGGGCCATTTGCCTGAATTTTTCTTACGTGCGCCGGTTTCTCGCCGGCATTGGTGCTGTGACGGCAGCCGAAACCGCCAGGGTATTGGTATCTGGCCATATGAGGAGTCGTTCTCTGCAGCCTCGAAACAGTCGCGCGCTGATCAACGAGGAGATCGAGGTCATGCTTTCCATGGTCGATATGGATGATGCGCGCCAGGTCCAGGATGCCGCACTTCTTCTGGTGTTGTACGAGGGGCCGGCCCGAATCGGGGAGCTCCTGGGCACAAACCGGTACGGTTGTTGGGATAGGCTCCCCGTTGCGGTATCGGACTTGGTGCTTCACCCTGATGACACCGCCGTTCTTCGTCTCAGTACACTCAAGGCACCGGGTGTTAACACGGTGCATCTGACACCGCGCTGCGGAAGATTCTTACGGCGTTGGATCGAATTGACGGGAATCGACGGCGGGCATCTGTTTCGATCGTTTGTACATGCGAGGATTGAGAGAATTTCGAAACGCCCCCTTCTGAGCGGCACCGCAGCCGAGCGACTGAAGGACTGGGTAAGGTGCGCAGGGTTACAAGTAGATGGTATATCGCTGGAATCCCCCAGAATGGGATTGGCCACCGACCTTCTTCGGACGACCAGGAACATGGGCGATCTCCTGAGTCGTACTCGCTGGGAGTGCCCCATCAGCTTGTTCCGTGCGCTAAATGTTTTACCGCATTCAATGGGCTCTCTGAGAGCGCCAGCCGGACGCGTGTCGAGCTGGACGGGATGCCGGCGTAAGCCGGCCCAGGGAACGCAGCAGCAGTCGTTCTCGTTTTAGGTTTTGCGTGCCGGCCCCTTAAGGACCGGGAAGCCAGCAAGGGCAATAGGATGGAGGTAAGTGAGGGACAAGCTGCCATCCAAGCAGCCATAGTGCGGCGCGTCGAAAGCCGGGGTCGCCATGTGCCTGGACGCCCTCCCAGTGAAGCGGGCGCGACGACCCCGACGACGTACATCGTGTGTGAACGAAGCGCCGCAGGGCTGGCGGCACCATCACTCGAGTGATGGAGAGATCGTCCCATTCTCTGGTCTCGACGTTACATGAAGCGGCTAGGCGACGCTGTGCTTCATGAGGATCGAATCGCCATTCCCGGGGCCAGGCTTCGCCATCAAATAGGACGCGATCAAGCGTCTCCCCTACGGCGTCGATCCAACGGAGCAATACGCCTGCCTCCCCCAAGGGATGCAGGTCGGCGACATCTCCGGCGGACTCGTGAAGTAGTACTAGCTCATCCAGCCAGTCGCTATCCAACCTCTCCTGCGCATGGGATTGTAGTAACGGTAAATCGTGCTTCTTGCACCGCATAGCGAGCACCCGGGCCCAGTCTCGGCGAAACCCGAATGGTCGCCCTGCCACCCGGTCCTCCAGCCAGCACGCCGGGCAATACGCCCGGCGTGCCTCCAGCCTCAGCCATCGAGGCCCATCAACGAGCAGGTGATTTCGTAGCGTCTCCGCGGGGGCGCCTAGCGCGCGAGCCAGGCGTTGCAGGGCATGGGGCGTCGGGTGGTCCAGGGAGCCGGACGATTCCAGGTGTGGGCCGTGGAGTTCGGCCCACAGGGCGCTCACCGTGCACCCATAGAAGGCCGCTGCACGCCCTATCACTGAGGCCAGCGTTTCGTCCGGACCTGGAGCTGGTATAAACCAGCGTGTCCGACCAGATGCTATGTCGGTCATGCCGCCTCCGCTATCGAAATGCGCCCATCCACTGCGGCCAGTGGAGGCTCTACGCTGGCCCGTTCAAGCAGGGTGACCGTGATGCATTCGTCACCTGTTTCGACCGCGTGCGCCGCTGCGTAGCCAATGGTTTTCACGATCCGATCGAGCACACCTCCGGACAATCGAAGGATGGCCGCCATCATGGGCATCGAGGAAAGCAGCGAGGGCTTAGCCAGAGGCAGGCTGGCCTCCAGAGCGTCCAGAAAGTTGACTAGGTAGCCGTCCTGCTTCCAGACGGGGAGCTCCCGATAGCGAAAGCGTGCATTGAGGTGCTCGTCCACCTGCATGGCTTTGGGGGCTTCCGCCGTGCCCAGTGCCACGATCGGGAGGTGAAGCTCGTTCATGAGGAATTTGATCGTGTCGAGCGCAATGCGTTGCTGGCGAGCGGTCGAGCTCAGGATGTCCTGAATTTCGTCGACAATCAGGAGCCGAACCCCTGCCGCGACGCAGGTTTTGAGCACCATGCGTTCCCGGTCACTGCCGACGTAGTTCATCGCGTTCGGTACAGCGAGCGCCGTGAGCATACGGTTGTAGAGCGTCTTGGCCTCCCGGGCGCCGGTCATGCTGATGGCTAGAACGGGCATGGTCGAGGCGGTCGTCTCCGTCGCGGGTTGCGGTGGAAAGCGTCGATGGACTGCAGTGGCCAGCATCGTCTTCCCGGAACCCGGGGTGCCGGACACGACAAGGCCACTAGCCCGCGTCTGTGGGGGCTGAAGGCAAAGGAACGCAATG
>Ga0068857_100004515_pt1 | contig 11768 bp, 9 predicted proteins | sample KBSCornC72_FD_66591 | JGI IMG/M metagenome (GOLD analysis project Ga0068857, IMG submission 66591) | Corn rhizosphere microbial communities from Kellogg Biological Station, Michigan, USA - KBS Corn C7-2 | ecosystem: Host-associated > Plants > Roots > Rhizosphere > Soil ...
CGGCGTCTAGCGCCGCTGCGCTCGCGGCGCTCCTGTATCTCGCTGCGCACGGCGCGCGCACTCCGTTCCTCGCGCTCCTCGGTCTGCGGCGCCTGCGCAACCTCGTGCTCGTCGTCGCGCCTTACGCGGTGACGGTGCCGCTGGCGTTCGTGGTGTCGGAGCGGTTCGACCCCAGGACGTCCGCGGGTCTTGTCGCTCTGATGCTCGCACCGGGCGCCCTCGTCGCGCCTGCGGTCGTCAACGCCGCGGGCGGACGGCGAGCCGACATGGCCGGCGCACTGCTCCTCGGCACCGCCGTCCTCTCGTTCGTGCTCGTCGCCTTTGGGCCGGGCGGGATCACGCTCGCGCTCACGGGGGCGCAGGCATTTGCCGTTGCAGCGCTCGTTGCCGGCGCGCTGCCGACGGTGCGCGACCGGGTCCTCCTGCCGCTGCGGTGGGCGGGTCACGTCGCGGGACTTGCGGTGATGCTGCTCGCGGCCGCCAGCGGTCCGCGCGTGGATGTGGCCACCGTCGCTGCCGCCCTCGCCGCGGTCGCTCTGCTCCTCGGTGTCGCGGGCGCCGCCGCACTCATCCTGCGGCGGGACCTGTTCTCCGCGCTCGCTGCAACAGGGACGCGCGACCCGGTCGTCGCGACCGCGCTCGCATGGTCGACCGGCGGTGTCGACGCGACCGGCGTGCCGCTGGCGAGTGCCGTAATTCTGGGTATCGTCGCGGCGGCGCTCGTCATTCGCCGGCGCTAGGCTCGGATTTGTGCTCCCGCTCATCACCGTATTCGTGTCCGGCGCGTTCGCCGTCGCGGTGGCGATGCAATACGCGCGAAAGCGGCGGCCATCACAGCTCGCGTGGGCGATCGGTCTTCTCCTGTTCACGGTCGCGGCGTTCATGGGCTATCTCGCGCGCAGCGGTGGCGCGACCGAGCTTGAGTACCGGCTCTTCTATCTGTTCGGCGCGATTGCGAACGTCGCGTGGCTGGCCCTCGGCACCGTCTTCATCGTCGCACCCCGGTACGGTCGCGCAGCGCTCGCGTTGGTCCTCGCGCTCTCTGCCGTCGCCGTCTACGCGGTCTTCGCTTCTCCGGTGGACATCGCGGTGGCCGTCGATACGGGCAAGGGCTATCCGGATGGCTCGCTTCCGCGCATCCTCGCCGCCATCGGCAGCGGCGTGGGCAGCATCGTCCTCTTCGGCGGCGCGCTGTGGTCGGCGTGGGTCTTCTTCCGTCGCCGCAACCAGGGGCGCCGCGCGGTCGCCAACGCGGTCATCGCCGTGGGGGTCCTGATCGTCGCGGCGGGTGGCACGGTCGCATTCACCGGTGCATCCGGGATCCTCGAAGCCACTAACCTGCTCGGCGTCTCGGTGATGTTCGTCGGCTTTCTGCTGATCTGACCTCGCGCACTAAACTCAGCGAAATTCCTCATAAGGAGGGGAGCCATGAGGAAACTCGTGTCGCTCGCCACGCTTGCACTGGTTCTTTCGATGTCTCAGCCGGCCGTCGCGGCGCCTGAGGCTGGCTCGGTCCAGAACTTCGGTCCCGAGCTCAGTGCCACCTGCAACCTTCCCGAAGGTATCGCTGTCGATCCGCGGGGCAACGTCTACGCATCCTCGCTGAACTTCGGTGCGGCGAGCGGTCCGGCGAACATCTGCGTTCTCGATCGGAGCGGCGCGCTCGTCGACGTCATCAGCGTCGCTCCGGTGTCCGGCGGCGTCGCAAGGCTTCTCGGGATGCTCTTCGTTCCCGGCGAGGGCCTGTACGTCGGAGACATCGGTGGCGGCAGAGTGTTACGCATCGACGTTGCCACGCATGCCGCGACCACGATCGCGACAGGCTTCGGCGCGCCGAATGCCTTCGCGCGCGACCATGCCGGGAACATCTGGGTGTCCGACTCGTTCCCCGGGACGATCACGAAGATCGCCCCGGACGGAGCGACCACGACCTTCGCGTATCCGGTCGAGCTCGCGCCGCGCGCGGGTGAAACACCGGGCTTCGGTGCGAACGGACTCGCGTTCGACCGGAACGAGCGGTACCTCTACGTCGCCGAGACGTCGCGCGACGAGATCTATCGGATCCGCTACGACGGCGGTAGCCTCGGTGCGATCGAGCTGTTCGCTCGCGGCACGGCGGGCGGCGCACTCGATGGGGCTGACGGCATCGCCTTCGACGTGCGCGGCAACCTGTACGTCTGCTCGAACCAGTCCGACGAGATCGCGGTGCTGTCGCCCGATGGTGCCGTGATCGCCGAATACCGCGGGACCGGCACGAACGCCTTCAACTCCCCGGCGAGTCTCGTGTTCAGTGGGCGCACGGTCTACGTCGCCAACCTCGCTCTCTTCCACGGCGGCCCGAACAAGGTCAGCGCCTTCACCGCACCCTATCCGGGGAAGTAGCGACGTCGCGGGGCTCGGCTCCGGCCGGGCCCCGCCGTGCTCTCAGCTTTCGGTCGGTAGATCCTCGTCGCCGACGAGACGCGACGCGAAGCGGCGCGCTACCAACGTGAGGGCTGCCGTCACCGCGGTGCTGACTGCCTGGAAGATCGCCTGCTGCGCTTTCGGTCCCTGCTCGACCTCCCCGATCTCCTTGCGTAGCGTCTCTCGGAGCCGCTTGCGCGCCTTGCCCGTCAGCTTGTCCACCCGGCCGCCGAGCCGAGCGATGACGGCGTCGACGTCGGTGTCAGAGCGACGTATGCGGCGCTCGCGCACGCCGCGAGTTATCGCGACAGCGCCGATCGCGAGCATCGAGCCGAGCGTGCCGAAGACCGCGGCGGGCTGGCGACGCACGAGGTTTCGCGGATCCACATCCTCGCGGATGCGGGTCCGCAGCTCGCTCAGATCGACGTCCAAGCTCGCGCGGAGATCGGCTAGCTCGCGCTCCGTCCGAGCAGACGGGCTTTCGCCCAACGCATCGTCTCCTTCAGCGAATTGATGCTTCGCGTGGGACCGCGAAGGTCCAGCTTCTTGTATCCGATGTACCCCGTGAGGGCGGCAAGCGCGATGAACAGCGCGAACACGATGAGCGCAGCCCCCCAGAGCGGCAGCCAGATCGCGATGACCGCGATCACGAGCACGGTGAGGGCGATGAGAGTGCCCATGACGAAGGCGAATGCGATGCCGAACCACATCGCCGCGCGCAGGTTCGCCTGAACGATCTCGGCGATCTCCTGGCGAGGCAGCTCGAGCTGTTTGCGGATGTACAGCCGGACGTTGTTTCGGATGCGGCCGAGGAGCGTGCGGTAACCGGGTCGTTCGTACAAGGAAGGCGAATGTACCGCAGGCGTACGCATCGCGGAGTCCGGCGGAGCACGAAATCTGCCAGAAAGCATCAACTCGGACACTTGGTTCTAGCCGGAAGCCATCGGACGGGTGTACCTAGGGGTCGACCCGCGGGGCACCGCCATGACGATTTGACCGCAGCCAGACGCTGGCGTGCGCCGGACGCACCGTCTTGTAGATGACGCTGATGAGGTCCGCACGCACGGCGTCCAGGTCGACCTCATCGCGTAACCTGACCGTGAACGCGTCGAGCGTGCGCGCGGCGTCGTAGCGCGAGCGGTCGAAGCGCCGGTCCACCGCAGACTGCAGGCGGCGGCGGACCGGCTGGAAGAGCGCGAATGAGACGAGCGTGGACGCCGCAATCGCCAACTCCGAGCCCGAGGTTAGCGGCCGAAGGACCGTCTGGAGCACCACGAGTCCGGCGAAGAACGTCAACGCGATCGCTGCGCTCGTGGCCCCGTACACGACGGTGCGGTTGATGAGTGCATCGATGTCGTAGAGGTGATAACGCGTGATCGCGATGCCCATCGCGACCGGGAGAAGCCCGAGCCCGAAGACGGTCAGGATCTCGACGAACGTACGGATGAGACCTAGTGGAAGCATGACCCCGGTGAGCATGAGCCCGAAGGTGATCCCCGCGGCGTACATGAGCCACTTGAGCTGCTCACGGTCACCTCCGCTGCTGCGACGAAAGCGGGCCACGACCGCGAGCGGCACGATGAGTAGAAGCGGCGTACCGATGGTGTAGGTCGCGGACGACGCGAGCAGCAGCAGATTGCCGAGCGGTCCGTGCTGCGCGAATGGATTCGGGATCGATCGAGCTGGTTCGCCGGTGTGCAGGCCGATGTACGGCAGGGGCACGAGGATCGGCTCGTCGGCTAGCGCGGACGTAACCGTGAAGATGACCCCGCCGGTAAGGGCAACACCCAGCAGGATGGCGAACGCGCGGCTTGTGGGGTGGCCGTCGGGAAATAGCACGATGGCCGGGACCATCAAGAGGAGCAGCGCATTCCCGATGACGAATCCCAACCACAGCACGACCTCACCACGTGGCAACGCTGCGCCGGCGTTCAGGCTCGCGTACCCGTACGTCTGCGACAGAAGCACCAACTGCATGAGCAGTCCGGTCCCACCCAGGAGCCAACCGATCGGGCCGCCGGCTCGCCGGACGACGAGCAGCGCTCCGACGATGGCGTACGACAGCAGCGGGAGCGAGGCGAAGACGGCTACCTGTGGGCCGAAGACGTCAAGGGTCCAGAGGTCAGTGGCCAACGAACCGATCGCGGTGGCGCTGACTAGGGCCGCGAAGACACGTTGGGCCCATGCCATCCGGCGAGTGTGCGCTGGCCGCGTCCGCGAATCGTTACGGCGGTGATCGCCAACCGGCGGCCCTGGCTAAGCGTCCATAAGCGGGCGCTCGAGTGCGATGAGCCGGCCGATCGCGTCGTACTTGAGCGTCGTGACCCCGGTGGCGCTGCTCATTGAGACCAGGCGGCCGGTCTTCGGGTCGAAGTTGAACGACCTGTGCGCTGATCGCGTCCTCGCTCACCATCACCGCTCTCGCCTCACGCAACGCGCTCAGCGCCTCGGCTGCGGCCTCGATGAGCATCGGGGGGTGTCTTGATTGTCCATTGGCTCAATGGTCACCCCTGATATGCGATGAGCGGCAGTGCTCATGTTGTGCAGTGCTCATCGATGAATAGGGGAAGGGTTTGTGCGTGCTCGCCTGTCCCTGTTCATTTGTCGTTCTGGGAAGCGTGTTTTTACTGCTGGTCGAGGTAGCTGCGAGTCCGAGTGGGTCTCAGCGCGTACCCCACACGCGTCACCCGCACTGAATATCTGCCAGAATCGCGACGTCCGAAGGAGAGGTGCGAGGTGCCCGCACGCCGACGCGTGACCGCCAAGAAGAGCTCGGCTACGGCGAGGAAGTGGGTCTACCTCTTCGTCGATGGGAAAGCCGAGGGCAGTGCGAAAATGCGCTCCCTGCTCGGTGGCAAGGGCGCTGGCATCGCGGAGATGACCAACGCGGCCCTCCCGGTGCCACCGGGCTTCACGATCACGACCCAGGCCTGCAACGCGTACTTCGCATCGGGAAAGAAGCTGCCGCCGGGCCTCTGGGATCAGGTGGAGAAGGCGCTCGGACGGGTCGAGAAGTCCACCGGAAAGAAGCTCGGCGACACGAAGAACCCGCTCCTCGTTTCGGTCCGTTCGGGGGCGGCGATGTCGATGCCCGGGATGATGGACACCGTCCTCAACCTGGGCCTGAATGACGAGAGTCGGGTCGCGCTCGAGAAGCTCACGAAGAACCCGCGCTTCGCGTGGGACGCATACCGCCGATTCATCTCGATGTTCGGCCGCATCGTGCAGGACATTCCGGCGGAGAAATTCGATCACGCTCTCGACGCGAAGAAGAAGGCGACCGGCGCAAAGAGCGACACTGATCTCACGCCAAAGGCGCTCCAGGAGCTCGTGGCGGAGTTCAAGGAGATCGTCCGTCGCGAGACCAAGAAGCCATTCCCGACCGAGCCCCTCGAACAGCTACGCCTCGCGATCGAGGCCGTGTTCGGTTCCTGGTTCGGCCGCCGCGCGGTGGACTACCGCAACGCGTTCAAGATCGCCCACGACCTCGGCACCGCCGTGAATGTCCAGTCGATGGTGTTCGGGAACATGGGAGACGACTCCGGCACTGGCGTCGCGTTCACCCGCAATCCGAACACCGGCGCGAAGGAGCTGTACGGCGAGTACCTCGTCAACGCGCAGGGTGAGGACGTCGTCGCCGGCATCCGCACGCCGTCGAAGATCTCTCAGATGAAGCAGGAAATGCCAAAGGTCTACGGGCAGTTCGAGAAGATCGCGCAGCGCCTCGAGAAGCATTACCGCGACGTGCAGGATCTCGAGTTCACGATCGAGCGCGGAAAGCTGTACATGCTCCAGACCCGCAGCGCGAAACGGACGGCGCGCGCGGCGGTGAAGATCGCGACCGACATGGTGCGCGAGAAGGTCCTCAACAAGGACGAGGCTCTTCAACGTGTGGACCCGATGCACGTCGAGCAGCTGCTTCTGCCGCGGTTCGATGAAGCTGAGGTCGAGAAGGCGCGAACGGCCGGTCGCTTCCTCGCGAAGGGTCTGAACGCGTCTCCCGGCGCAGCGACGGGACGTGCCGTGTTCGATGCGGATCGTGCCGTCGAGCTCAAGGGATCGAAGCAGCTGGTCGTGCTCGTGCGGCCCGAGACGAGTCCCGACGACTTCCACGGGATGATCGCGGCCACCGGGATCCTGACCGCCCGGGGCGGGTCGACCAGCCACGCCGCGGTCGTCGCGCGCGGTCTGGGGCTTCCATGCGTCGCGGGCGTCGCGGCACTCGACATCGACCTCGCGAAACGTCAGATGCATGTCGGCGACAAGATCGTGCGCGAGGGCGACTCGATCTCGATAGACGGAACGACCGGCGAGGTGTTCCTCGGCGACCTCCCCACGATCCAGCCCAACTTCCGCGAAGAGAAGGAGCTGATCGAGCTGCTGACGTGGGCGGACGCGCGTCGCACGCTCGGCGTGTGGGTGAACGCGGATACGCCCGAGGAGTGCCGTCTCGCGCGCGAGCTCGGTGCCGAGGGCGTCGGCCTCGCGCGGACCGAGCACATGTTCCGGCAGGCCGAACGGCTGCCGATCGTGCAGGACATGATCATGGCCGACGAGGTCGAAGGTCGGAAGAAGGCGCTCGCGAAGCTCCTTCCCTTCCAGCAGGGCGACTTCTTCGAGATGTACAAGGCGATGGACGGCCTATCTGTCGTCATCCGCCTCATCGACCCGCCGCTGCACGAGTTCCTCCGCGAATACGCCGACGTTGATGTCGATATCGCGGTGATGCGAGCGACCGGGAAGGACGGCGCGGAGCTCGAGCGCAAGGAAAAGATCGAGCGGCGCCTTCAGCAGCTTCACGAGGACAACCCGATGCTCGGCCTCCGTGGCTGCCGCCTTCTGCTCGTGTACCCCGAGATCCTCGAGATGCAGATCCGCGCCATCCTCGGCGCGGCGATCGACGCGTCCGAGAAGGGGATCAAGGCGAAGCCCGAGATCATGATGCCGCTCGTCGGCGTGATGGGAGAGCTCGACCGCTTGCAGGAGCAGGTCGTTGCCGTTGCCGAGGCCATCTTCAAGGAGCGCGGCAAGAAGGTCCCGTACAAGTTCGGGACGATGATCGAGATCCCGCGCGCGTGCCTCATCGCCGACGAGATCGCCACGAAGGCGGAGTTCTTCTCGTTCGGAACGAACGACCTGACTCAGACGATCCTCGGCATCTCGCGCGACGACGCGCAGAAGAGCTTCCTCACCAAGTACGTGGAGCAGAAGATCATTCCCGCGGACCCGTTCCAGGTCCTCGACCGCGATGGTGTCGGCGCGATGATGCGCATCGCCATCGAACGCGGACGCAAGACGCGGCCGGGACTCAAGATCGGCATCTGCGGCGAGCACGGCGGCGATCCCTCGTCGATCGCGTTCTGCCACGAGGTCGGCCTGACTTACGTGTCGCCGTCGACCTACCGCGTGCCCGTGGCTCGACTCGCGGCGGCGCAGGCGGCGATCGCTGGGGCGGGAGAGAAGGACCGCTAACAGTTGCCCTGGTGGAGGGGCGCGCTGTTGGCAGCGGGCGTCCTCCTGACGGCATACACCGCCGTCAGCCTGACGCCCGAGTTGCTGGACGCCATCACCAACGACCGCGCTGAACGCGGCTATGCCGAGGGGGCGTTCATGTGGGGCGTGATGTTGTACTTCTGCAGGGCACTCATCCATCGGCTGCTCACTGCCGGCCCGACACTGCCGACGTTCGAGGTCGGGCTTGCGGATGGCCTCCGGGCGTTTGGGCTGGGGTGGGGGCTCGGAGTGACCGTCCTCACTGCGCGCGTGATCGGAGACTCGCTGCTCCACTTCGGCGAACCACCACGGGATGGGTTTTACCTCGCCGACGCCTTCTTCTTCCTTCTCGTCACCTTGATCATCTCGACCCCGGGTCTGCTCGCTGCGACCTTGGCGAAGTGGCTCCGCTAGGTCCGTCCCCGACCACGTAGTCTTAGCGCCGACATGGCCACCAAAGTTGAACGCGCCGCGAAGCTCTCGCGCGATCGCAGCGTCGCGTCGCTGCGGATACGCGAGCGCTCGGAGGAGCTCGAAGGAACGACCCTCGCACCGTACGCGACGAAGAGCGCGGACGGGCAGCGTGACAAGCCAGACGAGCCGTCGCCGACACGGACAGCATTCGCGGTCGACCGCGACCGCATCATCCACAGCAAGGCGTTCCGGCGCACGAAGCACAAGACGCAGGTCTTCCTCGCGCCCGTGGGCGATCACTACCGCACGCGTCTGACGCACATCCTCGAGGTGAATCAGATCGGGCGCGCGCTGGCTCGCGCGCTACGGCTGAACGAAGATCTCGTGGAAGCGATGGCGCTCGGCCACGACATCGGGCACACGCCGTTCGGCCACATCGGCGAGGAGCTGCTCGCGCGTTTTCTGCCGGAGGGTTTCCGCCACAACCAGCAGAGCGTGCGGATCGTCGAGAAGCTCGAGAAGAACGGCGCGGGCCTTAACCTCACGAAGCAGACGCGTGACGGCATCCTCAAGCACAGCTCGCCGACCGAAGGCGGTCTCGAGACGGCGGCATGGGGCGAGCCGGAGACCCCTGAGGGCTGGGTCGTCCGTTACGCCGACAAGGTCGCGTACCTGCACCACGACATCGACGATGCGATGCGGGCCGAGATCATCACCGAGGCCGACCTACCCCAAGCTATCCGCACCGCGTTGGGCAACGACCGCGCCGAGCGCCTCGACACGATGATCTACGACGTTGTTGTCACCTCCTACGGGAAGCCCGAGGTGACGATGAGCGACGAGGTGCTGGAGGCCACCAACGCCTTACGGAAGTTCATGTTCGAGAACGTCTATCTCGCCGGACCGGCCAAGACGGAGGACGAGAAGGCGCAGGGCGTCCTCTGGGAGCTCCTCCAGTACTTCGAGACGCACCCGGACCGGATGCCGGCCGAGCATCAGCGCATCGCCGCCGCGGAGAACACCAAGCGGGCAGTCGCCGACTACATCGCTGGGATGACGGATGGTTATGCTCTGGACACGTTCACCAGCCTGTTTATCCCGGCGGCCTGGAGCCACCTGTAGCGCAAATCTCAGCGGCCTAGCCGCCGAGATTTGTAACAGTTACGCAAATCGGGCACGCCACTTGCGATGACGGGCGTGTGCTGAGGGAGATGGAGCCGGGTGCGCCGCGGGTGAACGGTCACGCGGTCCAGTTCTATGAGCGCGAGTCGTATCTCCTCGACAGCGTCACCCAGTACATCGGATCGGCTCTCCGCACCACTAACGCCGGGATCCTCATCGCGACCCCATCACACCGAGAGGGCGTGACCCAGCGCCTCACCACCCGGGGTCTCGACGTCGTGGGGGCCGGAGCGCGAGGCCTGTACGTGGCGCTCGACGCGCGGGAGACGCTCAACCGGTTCATGGTCGACGGATGGCCGGACCCGGCGCGGTTCGACGATGCGATCGGCGCGCTGATCGCGAAGACGCGTGCACGCGCGCCGCGGGTCCACGCGTTCGGCGAGATGGTCGCTCTCCTGTGGGCGGATGGGAATAGCGACGCTGCGATCCGTCTCGAGGAGCTGTGGAACGAGCTCGGCACGCGCCAGCAGTTCTCACTGCTGTGCGCGTATCCGATCGAAGCATTCAGAGACACAGCGCACGTCAAGCCCTTCAACGACATGTCCGCGACTCACACGCACGTGATCCCCGCGGAGAGCTACATGGAGCTCCAAGGCGACGCCCAGCTCCGCGTCATCGCACAGCTCCAACAGCAAGCGGCCGCGCTCGAAGCTGAGACGATCCAGCGGCGCCATGCGGAGGCTGAGCTGCGCAAGAAGATGGAGCAGCTCGCAGACGCGGACCGGCGCAAGGACGAGTTCCTCGCGATGCTCGGACATGAGCTTCGCAACCCGCTGGCCCCGGTGACCACGGCGCTACAGCTCATGCGCCTCCACAGCGACGAGCCGCTCCGCGTGAGCCGCGCGCGCGAGACGATCGAGCGTCAGGTCGAGCACATGACGCGCCTGATCGACGATCTTCTCGATGTCTCGCGGATCACGCGCGGCAAGATCGAGCTTCGGCAGGAAGCGGTCGCCGTATCGACGCTTGTCGCGCGCGCGGTCGAGGCGGCGCGGCCGGTCATCGACGAGCGCGGACATCGCTTGACGCTCGATCTGCCCGACGAGCCCGTCACGTTGAGCGCGGACCCAGCGCGTCTCGAGCAGGTGCTGGCGAATCTCCTCAACAACGCCGCGAAGTACACCGACGTGGGCGGACGCATCTGGCTGCGTGCGTTCGTGGACGCTGGTCAGCTTGTCCTGTCGGTGAAGGACAACGGCGCCGGACTCACATCCACGATGCGCGATCACGTCTTCGATCTCTTCGTTCAGGGACCCGAGGTGCGCGCGTACGCACGCGGCGGGCTCGGCATCGGACTCACGCTCGTTCGGCGCCTCGTCGAGATGCACGGCGGAACGGTCGAGGCACGCAGCGACGGGCCGGGAATGGGGAGCGAGTTCATCGCACGTCTTCCGATCCGACCGGTATCGCCCGTCGTGGTGAACCGCGATCCGATCGGCGCGGGCCTTGCCGCGCTGCCGAAGCGCCGGATCCTAGTCGTGGACGACAACGTCGACGCGGCCGACGCGCTCGCGGAGCTGTTGCGCGACTACGGTCACGACGTGCGCGCCGCACACGACGGTCCCAGCGCGATCGAGCAGGCCGAGCTTCATCGCCCGGACATCGTGCTGCTCGACATCGGTATGCCCGGATTCGATGGCTACGAGGTCGCTCGGCGCATGCGCGGCGAGCTCGGGCTGAAGGCGACGCTCGTGGCGCTGACCGGGTACGGCGAAGCTCGCCACCGCCGTCTTTCGCGAGACGCGGGATTCGACCAGCACGTGACGAAGCCGGTCGACATCCGCAAGCTGGAGAAGCTGCTCACAGTCTCGAACTGATCCGGTCGCATCGCTAGGCGCGCGCGACGTCACGAGTGTGCGCAACGTCCGACCGCTACCGTTGTAGTGGTGCCGGGTGATTTCGATCTCGTAAAAGAACGCGTTGACATCGTCCAGCTTGTCGGCACGAAGGTCGCGCTCAAGAAGGCCGGACGCATCTACCGCGGTCTTTGTCCCTTTCACGCCGAGAAGACCCCCTCGTTCACGGTCGATCCAGAGAGGCGCACCTATCACTGCTTCGGGTGCGGGGTTCACGGCGACGTCTTCACCTGGATGGAGACGCAGGTGGGCCTGTCGCCGGCGGAGGCGCTCAAGGAGCTAGCGGAGAGCGCCGGTGTCGAGCTGACTCGCCGCGCGCCGGAAGAGCGGAAGCAGGAAGACCGGCTCCTCCAGGCGAACGACGCCGCGACCTTCTACTTCCGGCAGGCGCTTCGCGGCACGCCGCGCGGCAAGTGGGTG
>Ga0068857_100004516_pt1 | contig 11768 bp, 8 predicted proteins | sample KBSCornC72_FD_66591 | JGI IMG/M metagenome (GOLD analysis project Ga0068857, IMG submission 66591) | Corn rhizosphere microbial communities from Kellogg Biological Station, Michigan, USA - KBS Corn C7-2 | ecosystem: Host-associated > Plants > Roots > Rhizosphere > Soil ...
GATTTATCCCCGTAAGCGACGGTCGTCTCTTCGCCGATGAATAGCGACCCATAATTGGTGAGATTGGTGAAATAAAATTCTGTGTCTTCAACGTGTAATTCGAGATGTTCGGGTGCGTAATCGTCACTGAGTTGAACGGCTTCTGCAGGGGAGTCGGCGGCCTGAATGATTCCGTTATCGCGCCAGGAGAGCGACGCAATGTCACGAGTGGGCAGGACCGCGAGTTGCTTTTCGACTTCTGAAATGGTTTTCCGAGCAAAACTTTCGCTGTGACAGATAAGGCAAATCCCGCTGTTCGGATCATGCTCGGCTTGGCCGAGAAGATCGCACGCCACCAACGCCGGATCAGCCGAGTCATCGGCGATAATGGCGATTTCGGTCGGACCAGCCAGAAGATCTATGCCGCATCGGCCAAAAAGCTGGCGCTTCGCTTCAGCAACGAATTTGTTCCCGGCGCCGCAAAGGATATCGGCCGGTTTGAGTCCTTCGAACCCGAAAGCCATCAGCGCCAGTGCCGGCACGCCTCCGAGAATAAAAATGCGATCTGCCCCTGCCTTTTTCATCGCGTTGATTGTCGCCGGAAACCAGCCTTCTCCCTTTACGGGCGGCGTGCACGCGGCGATGGTTTTGACGCCCGCGACACGTGCGGGAATGATGCTCATTTGCGCCGAGCCGAACATAGGATAACGACCACCGGGAATGTAGCTGCCAACCGAATTTACCGGGATATGCTTGTGCCCAAGTATAACACCGGGCCGAATTTCCACTTCGAGCGGAAAGAGCGTTTTGAGCTGGGCCTGCGCAAATCGACGCACGTTGCCCTGGCAGAAATCAGTATCTTGAACAAGCTGTTCGGGCAGGGCCGAAATAATTTCCACAATTTGAGGCTCGGAAAGTTCAAAACTCGCGGGAGACCAGTCATCGAACTTCTGGCTGTATTTCCGAACGGCGTCCATGCCGTTGCGCTCGATATCGAGAAGCATCTCGGACACAATGCGCGAGGTTTCAGAATCCTTCTCAAACAGCCGATGACCACCGGATTTTATCAATTTCATGTGAAGAAGCGAATTATCAATGTCGTCAAAATTGGCATGTTTTTGTTGACAATAAGAAATGCCAAATTTAAGAATACGTCAAGACTATCCTGAAAACCTTTGTAAGACTATGACGAAAACTCGCTATTCCCCCGGTAGAGCATCGCTCCGTATCGCATTCGTATGCATCATGGCCTCGGTCTCGAATCTAATCGGGGCGGGACTGGCCGTGCCCACCGAAGAAAAGTTCGCGACGTCTCGACTGCCGGAAGGTTGGACAGAGGAAGTTTCTACGGGAACGAAATTAGAACTGAAGAATGACGGATTGCACTTCAATGGACCGGCTCATGGAAAGGGCCATTTAAAAAGCGAATGCGGGAAAGATTTAATTATGGTTTCCGCGAAAATTGCGCAGTGGGGCGCGGTTTATCTGGTTTGGGATGAAAATAGCTGGTGTTCCGCGGGTCAGATTTCCCCCACACCGTTCGGGAGATTATTTAGTTCAATAGTCACGAAACGAGAAGGAGATGAGGAAGATCATCGCGGAATCAATTTCGGTCCGCCTCGTTGGGTTCGCATTCAGCTCGGCGAGAATTTCATACGCTTCTTCTATAGCGATGATGAAAAGCAATGGACTGAGTTGAGGACGGTGCCAAGACCGAAAGCTTTTGTGGGCGCGCCAAAATGGCTCGTGGTTGGGAAATATTACGAGACCGAGGATCGCCCTTTTGCGATAAAGGCCGGATCACAAACCAGCGGCTCAGGAACAAACGCATACGGCGACCAGATTTGGCAGGGAGGCGACAGGATTGGCGGGAGGATTCTGGAGGTGAAAGTGCAAGAAACGCCGGCAGCCGAACGAAAGCTCAGCGGTGCTGAAGTTAAGAAACTGCGCGAGCCAAAAGTCGATCCCGTTACGGCCGCGGTAAGGAAAAGCAAAGCTGACCCCAGTTACGAAAGCATCGTGAGTTTCTATCCCCCATTTAAATTGCCGCGAGAGGTAGTCGGGGTGCCGGTGCATCCGCTGGATATCGGAGTCGACCGGCTCGGAAGATTCGATGTCAGCCCCTGGTCGGCTGAACCGGTCGCGTGGTTCGAGGTAGGTGAACCGGGTACTTCATTGGGCCGGGACGGCGAACCATTCAAGAGGCGATTAAAAAAAGGATATTTGCCCATTGATGCCTTAAGCATCAACCGAAGCGGAACGGATTACGAACTTACAATATTCGGTTGGTCGGAAGATTTTAACGTGGAAAAGCCGTTGTATGCCTATGCACGTCTCAGGGCTAAGATTGGGGGAAATAATGCTTCGCGGAAGGCGGCTTTGGTGACACCAAAGAAACAGAGAAAAGACTTTGAACTGAAGGACGAACCTAAGGGGACCGCCGCGGTATGCTTACGCTTCAAGTTTCCCGAGCCGGGCACGGTGGAGGAGATTTCGGCCCAGGAATTCGAAAGCAAAGAGGCGGAGGTTGCGAAACGTTGGGAAGAATGGCTCGCTCCCGCAACGCGATTCGAGGTTCCAGAGAGGCGGGTGATGGAGGCCTATCGGGCATGGCTCACCTATTCGTTAATTAACGCGGATACGGTCAACGGCTACATCGAGCCGCATGATGGAACCGGTTTTTACGATGAGATGTTTGGTAACAGTGTGTCGGTCCACACAATGGCGCTGGACATGTATGGCTTGCACGATTATGCCACGAAGATTTTGGACATGCAGCGGCATTTTCAGCAGACAAACGGCCTCTATACACAGGTCTGTGGATTGACAGACCCCGGCGGCTTCCTCGTCGGTTTAGCCAGGCATTATCGAATGACGGCGGACAAAACCTGGCTTCGGCGGGTCAAGCCAAACATAATCAACCAATGTAATTGGATCATTGCGCAACGGCAAAAGACTCCGACCACTGGCGTGGCACGCGGCCTGATCAAGTTTCGGCCATACAACGATTATGTCGCGGAGGTTTACAATTACCTTGGAAATGTCTGGTGCGCGCAAGGATTAGCTGAAACCGCGGCGGCACTGGAAACCATCGGCGCTCCAGAAGCGAAGAACATCGCAATGGAAGCGCAGAAATATCGAAAGGATATTCTCGATTCAATGGAAGCAGCGGCTTTCAAGCATCAAGGACAAACGCTGCTCCCGTTGGAGCCTGACACGCATCGGATGCTCAAGCTCGAACGATACAAAGGAGCGGGATATTACTGCTTGAGCGCAAGTCCGCTGCTCGGAATCGGCTTTCTTTCGGCCTGGGACAAACCGACAACATTATACGTGGATGCACTGGAAAAGCGCGGCGGATTGATTGCGGGTCTATGTGAATTCGAAACCGGAATCGATCATGCCTACACGTACGGCTATTTGTTGAATGCTCTAAGGCGAGGAGATCCCCGAAAAACCTTGCTCGGTTTCTATTCAATGCTGGCGTTTGGAATGACCAGGGACACGTATTCGCCGGTCGAAGTGACGATGATTGAGACAGGCGAAAACCATCTCACATTACCACACTTATATTCATGCACCGAACAATTGCGATTGTTGCGCGCTTTATTGATTATGGACGAAGGGAATGAGCTGAAACTGGGCGAGGCAATCCCACGGCAATGGCTCGAGCCTGGAAAGAAAGTGAGTGTGAAAGCTGCACCAACGGAATTCGGAGACGTAAGTTACGAGATTCGGGCGCGTCAGGACGGCTCAATGGACGTTCACATTGATCCGCCGAAACGACAAACACCCTCGAAAATAACGCTCAAGATCCGCGCGCCCGGTGAGCGCAAAATTGCAAAGGTGGATGGGGTCGCGGGTGTGAAGTTCTCGAATGAAACGATTGTCTTGCCGAAATCAATCGCCCCATTCGATTTGATCGTGAATCTTAAAAACTAGCACCACCTAGAACGAAAATTCCGCGTAAAACTTGGGGCGCGGTGTCCTCACCGCGCCGGTTCTATTCGGCGCGCTTACAAAACCCCGTATTCATCAAAAACATCTCGGAGTTTCCGTCCTTTCAGAAGCTCTCGCCGTGAAGCGTTTTCTTTTCCCACCTTTTTGGCAGCGAGTTCCATGACCTTGTCTTCGATCTCAATCGGAATAACGACTACGCCATCGAAATCGCCGAAGATCAATTCTCCTGGTCGAACCAAAACTTCCCCGCAACGAACGGGAACGTCGTAAGCCATAACTCGTCCACGACCCTTGCTATCGACGGGGCGGATGCCGGCATGAAAGACGGGAAATTCCATTTTGAGGATGCGTTTACAATCGCGGACCAGGCCATCGCAGACGCAGCCGACCGCGCCATTCTGTTTCGCGACCGTCGTCATCAACTCGCCCCAGGGTGCGATTGTGCCGCTGGTGTCCGTCGAGTGAATGGCGACATCACCGGGTTTCAGAGAATCCATCGCTTCGATTTCGAGGCCATAGGGGTCACCATCGACACTATAGTCTGTTTCCATCCAACGAAATGTTCGAGCGCGGCCGACGATAACACAATTTTCGGAATCGAGGGGGCGCAGTCGCTGGTGCATTGCCTGGGAGCGGAAACCGAGATCGTCGAGAATGTCGCAGACAGCGGCAGCGTATAAATTTTGGCGAACCCACTGGAATCGCTGAATGTCTTTGGATTCAAGTTCGGATTTTTGGCGTCGGCCGACTACTTTGGGAGCGCCGTTATGACGGCCATTGCGACTGTTCGGGGTAATAGATGACATATGATCTCCTAGTTATGATCCTGCGTATGCGATGCAATCCACTTCGTATTTCACCAGGTTGCCAAGGCAACCGATGAGAGTTGTGCGTGCGGGGAAAGGTTCGGAAAAAAATTCGCGATAAATGCGATTGTGAGTGTCCCAATCACCTTGATTCGCGAGATAACAACGGACTTGAACGACGTGAGAAAAATCCAACCCGGCTGCCTTCAAGGTGCGCCCGATATTGGCATAGGTCCGGCGGGCTTCGTTTTCGAAAGTGTCCGCGATGATTCGGCCGTTTTCATCCACTGAAGCAAGGCCGGAAAGAAAAACGAAATCGCCGGCACGAACAGCCGTCGAGAACGGCAACGGGCCCTTGATCACGCCACGGCCAGAAATAGGTTGGAACGCTGCGGTCATTGAGCAGAAGCCGTTTTGACCTTCGAGTTCTCGGAGGAGGTCGGTGCGCTGAGGATTTTGCGACGAGCATGGTTCAGCCACTCTTCGTTTTTGGGAAAATCGGCGTAGGTCTTTAGATCGGAAAGCATCGAATCATCCGGCCTGACCCCAGCGCTCTGAAGGATGGCGTAGTCTTGGAGCGATTCAGAAAAAACTTCCCAGCGCAACGAATCGATTAGCCCCTGTTCCCCCGGATAGATCATGAACGGATCTCCGAACGGAATGCCTGGCCAATCTCCATTCGACGCATCGTGGAATGGATCGCCGGCTTCTTCTTTTTCCATTTTATCCCAATAATTGAAACCCCAATGAAGAAAACCCTTGGCGCCAAGATGATAAAAAAGCCAGCCGGACATTCGCACCTTCGCCAGTGGCGTGTCCATGAACCGATTCAACCATGGACCTTGCGGACCGCAACAATAGTAAACCCAATGCGGAATTTTTGCGTCGATATAAGCCTGCGCCGAGCTCACGATTGGAATCGGCATATCGGTCAGGCCTTCTTTGCCATACCGAATGTCACTCAGGGCGTCCATCACCTTCATCCAGGGGGCGAGTTCCTGCAAAACCTTCCGGGCACGTCGATAGTTTTCGACGTGCTGTCCGCTGCCGGGTTCGTCCGAAAGATGAAAGTACGAGGCTTCGAGCATTTTTTCGCGCACGAGAAAGTCATGAAATTCAGGCAAAAATTGCCGCAGGAAATTGAGATAGGTCTCGGACGTCGCTTTGGTATCAGGCGGCCAGAGCATCACGTATTTGTCGTCCACCTTTTTGTAAATACGCATAGGATTTTCAACTCCCCAATAAATCCACATGTGCGACCACTCGAATTGTTTGAAGCCGATCTCTTTCACCATATCGGTGAACTTCTTCACTTCGGACCAATCAAAAACGTATTTGCCGGGGCTGGGCTCGTTAACAACAAGTAACTGGCAGGGATGTTTGAACGTCTCGCGTCGATCGAAAAATACTGGCACATAAACGACATCGGAGCCATGGTCGAGCATGTCCTCAAGTTGAGCTCGGGTGAGTTTGTACCAGCGCTCATCAAACATACCGGTCTTGTAGTAGTCCCACGTTGCCTCCCCGCGCCACCAATGGATAACGGGAAAATCATGTCGCGGCTGAACGACCAGTTTGCTGATCTCCAATTGCGCAGGAAGTTCGACCTTCTGCTTCCCGCCTGCCATCGATAATTCCACCTTTATGGCGCGAGAACCTGGCGAAGCCGAGGCTGGAATTCGGAGGCTGATCCAGAACGAGCGGCTTTCCTGCGGGCCAAGTACGATGGAGTTTTGCGGATAAAGCGGATCCGGCACCAAACCGGGAAGAAATTCTGTGCCCTCAAGCTCACTCACGTCTGTATTTGGAGTGAGATGCGGCATAGGCACTAAGCCAACCGCTCTGACCTGAGACTTCAAATCGTCAATACCCGAGACCGAACATTCGACTTTCAAAGGATGGGTGCTTCGATTTTGCACGCAGGCCTGAAACGAGATTTTGCCGTTTCGAGGTGCGATTAGATCAAGATTTGTTTCGCCGGGAAGAGATTTCGGATAGACGCGATGCAGAGAGGATTCAAGCCATAATGCGGAATTGATGCCAGCTTTGGAATCGTTCAAAATCAACGGCTCGGCGGCGGAAAGACCTTGAGCCAACGCAGCCAACAGCACGATCGCGATAAAAAATCGATGGAATTGCAGCGGGTGGAGTTGGAAAATGGCCGGCAGTGCAGATTCTCGGCGATTAATTGTTGACAGCAATCGCATATATTTGTTGACAAAGAATAAAGACTTATCAGGATAGTGCAAGAAAAATTCATGGAAAAATTTAAGAGTTTCAGTGCCAAATGAAAATCTCTGGCGTTCGGACATTTCCAATTACTCTGACCGTACGTCCGGAATTTTACATCGTCTCCTCGGCGGGCGCTCACGCCATTTCCCGGTATGTGGTTGTGGCTATCGAAACCGACGAAGGAGTAACGGGTTGGGGAGAAGCCACCGTAGTCCCCTTGTGGAGCGGGGAAAGCCAGGGCGGAGCAATCGCATTGATACAGGACTACATTGCGCCGTTACTGAGGAATCGTGATCCGTCGGAAATCGATTTTAAGGAAATCGATTCCATCGCCATCGACAACCATTTTACCAAAGCCGCTATAGAAATGGCCCTTCTGGATTTGCTCGGCCAACAGCAACAAAAGCCAATATACGAGATGCTCGGCGGAGCGAAGAATTCGCTGCGAATTCCAATTAAATTCAGCATTGGCCTGCGCGAACCGGAGGACACAGCCGCAATTGCCGCTGAAAAAGTTCGGCAAGGATTTACCGCGATCAAAATAAAGGTCGGTCCTGACTCCGCAAAAGACTTACGCCGAGTCAAAGCGGTTCGCGAAGCCATTGGATCTAAAATTAAATTGAATGTGGACGTAAACGGAGGGTGGTCGGTTGAGCAAGCCATTCGGGAGATTCCCCGCTATTATGAATTTGGCCTCGAATACGTCGAGCAACCGACACCGCGTTGGGACATCGATGGCATGGCCAAAGTTCGGGCTGCGGTCGATGTGCCAATCATGGCGGATGAAGCCGTCTTCGCAATCTGGCAGGCTGAAGAAGTTATCAAAAAGAAGGCCGCGGACTTGATTAGCATTTACCCAGGAAAGAACGGCGGAATTCTGAAATCGCAAAAAATTTGCAAACTGGCGGAAGACGCGGGCATTGGCTGCCATCTTGGCTCAAATCTGGAATGGGACATTGGAACCGCGGCGATGTGTCACTTGGCAGCGGCGTGCGCGAACGTGCAGGTGGGCAGATTTCCCGTGGATATTTTGGGGCCACTTTATTATGCAGTGCATCCACGCAACAAACCGATCCGATTTGAAAATGGATGCGTGATCACACCGAGCGGGCCCGGGTTGGGAATTGAAATTGATCCAGAGGAAATTGAATCACTCACTGAAGCGAAAGAAGTTATGGCATGATCGTAGATTGTCACTCACACATCCAGGAGTACCCGGGTCACATCTCGGAGGAATTTGCGGCGGAAGCGAATGCCCGTTCGCGGGGCAAACCAATTGAACTGCACACGCCACCGGAACGGCATTGGGCGGCAATGGAGAACGTGAACAAGGCCATCGTATTCGGCGTGCGCGCCTTTCACTCAGGGTTGACCAGTCCCAATGAATACATTGCCGATTATGTTCGAGCTCATCCCGAAAAATTGATCGGATTCGCGGCGGTCGATCCGGCGCAGGACGACGTGCGGGAAATCCTGGAGCATGCCACAGACGATTTGAAATTGCGCGGCGCAAAACTCGGGCCGATTTACCAAAACATTCATCCGATGGATGAGCGGATGCTGCCGGTTTATGAATTTTGCCAGAAACGCAACCTCCCGATCATGATCCATCAGGGAACGACGTTCCCTCGGCGCGCACCATTAAAATTTTCACTGCCGATCCTTCTGGAAGATGTCGCAATGAAATTTCCGGATTTGAAAATGATTATTGCGCACATGGGTCATCCGTGGATTGCGGAGACCGTCGTACTAATTCGCAAGCAGCCGAATTTCTTTGCCGATATTTCCGCGCTTCATTACCGGCCATGGCAATTTTACAACGGCCTAATCTGCGCGAAGGAGTATGGCGTCTTGAACAAGCTGCTCTTCGGCTCGGATTATCCTTACACAAATCCCGATGCCACAATCAAAGATCTCCGCAACATCAACAAAATGATCGAAGGAACAAACCTGCCGAAACTCAGCTCCGAAGAGATCGAGGCTCTCATTCACAGCCCCACATTGCAGTTGCTCGAACTCGAATAAATGGGCCGCGTAAAAGACAAAATCGCGATTGTAACCGGAGCAGCGCAAGGCATTGGGCAAGCGATCAGCCAGGTCCTCGCTGAAGAAGGCGCATGGGTGCTTGTGACGGACATCAATCGCGAACTGGCGGAGAAAACGGCTGCGGACATTCGGCAAAATGGCGGACAGGCCGAATCATGCCGCGTTGATCTCGGTTCCCGCGAAGAAATCGAAAAGGCAGTGAAATTGGCGACCGATAAATTCGGGCGCGTTGACGTGCTTTGCAACAACGCTGCTTACATCGGCCAGTGGCATGATGTGCTGAATGCAACCGAAGAGGAGTGGCAGGGATGTCTGCAAACCACTTTGTTGGGAACCCAGAATTTTACTCGGGCGGTATTGCCATCGATGATCAAACAGAAGAACGGTTCAATCATAATCACGTCCTCGATACAAGGCGTGGTCGCATGCCCAAATTCCGCCAGTTACACAACGGCGAAAGCGGGACTGATCGGATTCGCTCGAAGTGCGGCATGCGATTATGGCAAGCACAGCATCCGCGTCAATGTCATCGCTCCTGGTCCGATTAAGGTCGGCTATTCTCCCCTGCCCGGCCATCCGGCGCATACGTACCAAATCAACAACACCTTTCTCGGCCGAGTCGGAATGCCGCGAGAAGTCGGCCTGGCGGCCCTGTTTTTGGCTTCTGATGAATCCTCCTATGTCACTGGCGCCGTGCTGCCGGTCGATGGCGGGTGGACGGCAATGTAGGAAAGCAAATCGCAAATATGTTAATCGGTTACGTTTTTTTGGTCACAGCAATTGTGGCGTTCGGCACTCTGGGAATTTTCCACAAAGTCGCGGATCATCCGAATTGCCGTCCGAAGATGACCGCTTTGTTGCTGCACTTTTGGGGCGGTGTAATGGCGATTGGTTATACCGTCTTCGCGGATTCGCACGGATTACACTTTCCGAATTCCGTGATCGCGATCGGCGCTTCTGCCGGGCTGATTGCATCACTGACTTTGTTCGTTTTTCAAACCGGTTTGAAGTACGGCAAAATCTCGACCAGTTGGCTCATCATTAATCTCACAACAGCCGTGCCCGTGCTCATTTCGATTTTCATTTTCAACGAAAAACTCAATCCAGCTAAGGCCGTGGGAGTGCTGCTGGTCTTCGCCGCGATTTTTATGTTGTGGCTCGACAAGAAAAAAGACCTTCAGAAAGCAGCCAGTCTGGACGAAGGGCCGAACAAAACAGATAAATCGAAATGGCTGCCGCTCATGTTGATTACGTTTTTGGGACAAGGGCTCGCCTCTTCAAGCCAAAAGGTCCTGGTCGAGGCCAATGTTGCAAATTACGTCTGGCAGTTTCTCATCGTTCTCTATTGGGCAGGCTTCTTCGTCATTCTCGCGCTGAGCGTTTTTCGCGAGGCATGGCCGAATCGCCGCGAATGGACAACCGCATTCGTTATGGCGGTTTGCAGCGTGGTCGGAAATGTAGCAATGACTACGTCGCTTAAAACTGTCAACGGTTCAATAGCGTACCCCGCGAGCAACGGGAGCTTGCTCATGGTAGTTATCGGTGGAGTCTTTCTGTTTCGCGAAAAAATTCATCCGATTGGGCTGGCGGGAATTGCGTGCGGCATCTGCGCCATTCTGATCCTGTTGTGATTTAGAGAAATTCTTTCTGCAGTTTCCAATTATGAATTCTTCAAATTCTTCGGCTTCTCAATGGCACGTCGGCGTCGCCCGTCGAAAAATCACACCAGAAAAACACGTCGAACTTGCCGGCCTCGGCTACTATTTGAATCGCACACCTGAAAGTGTTCGCGACGATCTGACGGCCACGGCATTAGTAATTGAGGACAGTCGTGGAAACGCTGTCGCGCTCGTGGCCCTCGACATCATGTATGCCGATGAAAACTTTACACGAAAGATTCGAGAACAGGTCGCGGCGAATACGAACATTCCGCAAAACGCAATTTGTGTGAATTGCTCGCACAGCCACAACGCGCCCAGCGCCGCATTCGTCAGAGGAGTAGGCGAATTGGATGCAGAATACATAGCACGCACTGCACAATCTGCTGCTGCGGCCATCTTTCAGGCCTGGCAGGAACGTAAGCCTGCAAATCTCAGAGTCGGTTTTGGCGAAGCGAAAGGCATGGCCTTCAACCGCACGAGGGAGAACGGTCCAATCGATTCCAAACTTGGCGTTTTGTGTGCCGATACGCTCGACGGCAAGCCACTGGCCGTTGCAGTGAATTTTCACTGCCACCTCAATGCACATCTTGAAGTGGATTTGCGAACGGTCAGCCGCGATTGGTCCGGTGAAGTCGTGGATCAAATCGAGACGGCCCTGCCCGGCGCGACTGCTCTTTATTTGCAGGGCACTTGCGGCGACGTCATGATCTCGTTCGATTTTGCTTCGACCAGACGCCGATTCGAGACTGCTCGGGAAATTACTCGCGTTGCTCTGGAAGCGCGCGATAATGCGCGCCCAGTTTCGGGCTCCATTCAAGCATTGACCGATCGAATCAAGCTTCCAACGCGGCGTTGGACAATGGAAGAGATAAATCGCGATCGCGAGGAAGCGTTGCATCGGCTGAAAACCGGCGACACGAAGGATTGGCTGACTGGTTTTGCGCGGGTAATCGTGACTTATCCCGACCGGCTGCCGAAACGATACGGCGGCAGTGTCGAAAAAACGGTAGCAGCAGTCTCACGGTTTGGAGTCGAATGGACCGAGGCGATTCTGCCCAATTTGAATTCGCGGCCCGAGCTCATA
>Ga0068857_100004517_pt1 | contig 11767 bp, 12 predicted proteins | sample KBSCornC72_FD_66591 | JGI IMG/M metagenome (GOLD analysis project Ga0068857, IMG submission 66591) | Corn rhizosphere microbial communities from Kellogg Biological Station, Michigan, USA - KBS Corn C7-2 | ecosystem: Host-associated > Plants > Roots > Rhizosphere > Soil ...
ACGCCTGCCGGATCACGCAAGGCGGCGTCCGGGCGCGGGCGGAAGTCCGATCTTCCCGACGACTGGAGCCTCGTCTGGGAGCGAAAGGGCGAGTCGTACCAATGGCCCGAGCAGCGTGAGCGTTACTCGCGGTACCGGGTCTTCATGGGCACGACCCGCTCCGAGGGGGTCGTTCACATCGGGCTCGGCGAGACCGTTCGTAAGAAGAAGTGGGGCCGCGACCGGAAGTACGTCGTCGCCTTCCTCGGCACGGGCTCGCCCCAGAAGCCACTGGCCGAGTTCCTTGCGGCCGACGACTATGCGAAGTCACGCGAACTCCTGGCGGTCATCCGCGGGAGCGACGGCGGCCGGCGCATGTACGGGCCCGGCGACGCTCTTCCCGACATCTACCAGGAGCACTTCAGGACGCAGATGTACGACGATCGGATCGACCACCCGGGTGTGTGGAAGCGGGTCGTTGTGGTCGCGGGTGAAGGCGATCACGCAACGATGCTCAACCACGCGTTGATCCAGGGCCGGCGGCGCCACTCCGTCTAGCCCAGTTTTGTAACAGGGGGCACAAAACGCTGATAGACTGGGGACAGCGCGTAGACCTTGCGCGGAAGCCGCCGAGGCGCCGCTCTACCTCTTCGACTCCCGATCCGGGCCTGAGTGCAAGGGAGAGCGAGGTTCGCTCTCAGGTGAGTCGTTCGAAGAAAAGGTGGTTCGGTATGGGGAATTTCCGATACTGGCGGAAGATGACCTGGGCGCTCGTGCTCTGGAGCGCAGGGGTCGTGGTGTTCATGATTCTCGGCGGGCTTGGAATCTCGTCGGTCGCAATAGCGCTGCTCGGTCTGATCGTCCTGGGCATCCTCTGGTTCATGACCAGGCCGCTCTGGCGCTCCGGCCACGGTGCGAGCTTCCGCCCGGTGCGCGCGGTCGACGTCCCGTTCAGGGCGCCGAAGACCGCCACGGAGGATTAGGGAACTCGGCAGTCGCTCGGTACGCGGTACTGGCTGTTCGGGCCTGAATCGGACGCGTTCGTCGCCAGCTGCTCCTGCATCATCGCGCGCGCCTTGCTCTTCGAGAGGCCGAGGTTCTGGCCAATCTTGACGCCGCTCTGGAAGCCGTAGCAGTTGGCCAGGCCCTCGTCGGCCTCGCCGCGTAGGTGCCACGACTCGTGGCCGAGCACCGCGATCGCGCGGGCCGTCTGCGAGAAGGACTGCACGCGGTGCTTGACCGCGAGCTGGTAGAGCGTGTTGCAGATCGACGGCGTCAGAAACGCCTGGTCGCCGCCGACCTCTGCCAGGCCGTCCGCGTCCTGGACGAAGCCGACGTAGTCGCCCTTCTTGTCGCACGTGACTCTGGCCGGATGGTTGGCGATCGTGCTCGCCTCGCGGGACAGGATCGCCTCGGTCTGCGCCTGGCGGCTCGCCGAGACCGCGTTCCAGCCGCTCGGGCGCGAGGCAAGGTAGAGGAGCACGGCGACGATCGCGATCGCCGCCACCGCCTCGGCGACGTGATGCCAGCGGAAGGTCGGCTCGGCTACGACCGGAGGCGTCGGCTCCGACGGGTCCCAGTAGCCCCACGAGCCGAGCTCGGACAGGTCTCGCTGCTGCGGGCCGCGATCCAGTGTCTCCGGTGCGGGCGCGGGGCGTCTCGTCTGCAGCCAGCCGCCGACGAAGAAGTCGATCTCGAGCCCGAGCGCGAGCAGGAAGAGCAGCCAGACGGGGAACCACGAGCGCACGCCGTAGGGCAGCAGGAAGTACGTGATCACGATCGCGAGCACCGCGATCCGCCCGACGCGGAAGAGCCGCGCACGGCGAAGCTGGTCTGAGGTCATCGCCTAACTGTTGCTGACGGCGATCAAGCCGGCGATCCCGGCCGCGTAGAGGACGAGCACGGCCGTGGAGTCGATCCCCATCCGCCACACCTGCCGGTGCGGGCGCGTGACGAGGCCCCACAGGTAGACGACGGTCAGCACGATCCCGAGCGCGGTCAGGTAGATGTCCGTCGCCTGGGCCTGGGGGAGGACCGCCGAACCGGAGAGGAGCCCCGCGACCAGGAACAGCACGGGCAGGAACGCGTTGCCGCCGAAGATGTCGGACACGGCGAGCTGATAGTCGCCGAGGCGCACGGCTGCGATGCCGGTCGAGATCTCCGGCAGGGAGGTGGCCGCGGCGAGGATCGTCGCGCCGAAGACGACGCCGGTCATGCCGAGGTGCTCGGCGATCTGCTCGCTCGACTGTTCGAGGACGACGCCCGCGGCGAGCGTGACCGCCGCGCCGACGCCGAACACGGTCCCCGCGCGCGCGAGAGACATCTTCGCCTTCGCCTTCGAATGGCCCCTTGGCTTTTCCTGGCCGCCGGGCGCGGTGCCGGTCGTGTCGTGCCAGGGCAGCCCGCGCCGCGCGCGGTTGACGAGCCAGACGCCTACGACCCAGAACGCGGCGATCAACAGCGCCGCCGGCTCGATCCGTGCGAAGAGCGCGTCGCCGGGCAGCTGCGCGCCCATGACCGAGATCGCGAGCACGAGGATCACGAGCAGTCCCTCGAGCCCGAGCACGAGCGACGCGGCCCGCGTCGTCAGCGCCGCCTCGCGGCCGATCGAGATGTCGAGGATCACGAGCACGACGGTCTGGATCGCGATCCCCCCGAGGATGTTCCCGATCGCGATCCCGAGGCTGTGCGAGAGCGCGGCCGCGACGACGATCGCGATCTCGGGCAGGTTGGTCGCGATCGCGAGCAGAATCGCGCCGCCGAGCGCCTCGCCGAGGCCCAGGCGCGTGTCGAGGACGTCCGTCGAGGTCGACAGGTGGATGCCCGCGACCCAGATCGCTCCGGCCGCGAGAGCGAAGATGAGGACGAGCGGCGCAAGGCCGAGGCCGGAGAACACGCGCGCAGCTTAGGATTCGAGGCTATGAAGGGACAGGACAAACCGAAGAAGCTCGGCAAGAAGGTGCCGCAGAAGTCGCTGAAGGAGAAGCGGAAGGAGAAGAAGGCCAAGAAGGCCTCGGGCGGCAGCACCTTCTAGCCGCCTGTGCATCTCGTTCCGCCTGTCGCGCCGCTCACGGACGGGACGATCGTCCTGCGCCTGCGGCATGCCGAGGACGTGCCGCTGATCTCCGCTGCGTCGCGCGATCCCGAGACGGTCCGCCGCCTGGAGGACGAGCCGATGACGCCCGAGCGCGAGGCGACCAGCGTGGCGCGGACCGAGGAGCAGTGGCGCACGGGCACCGCCGCGCCGTTCGTGATCGCGGACGCAGGCGACGACCGCGCGCTCGGGCTCGTCAATCTCCAGTTCGGCGACGATGCGACGGTTGCCGTCTCGGTGTTTCCGGAGGAGCGGGGCCGCGGCATCGCGACCCGGGCTCTACGGCTCGCCGCGACCTGGGGCCTGCGCGAGCTCGGCCTGCGCCGAGTCGTCGCCGAGGCCGCGTCCGACAACGCGGCGTCGATCCGCGCGATCGAGAAAGCCGGCTTTCGACGAGAGGGACTGCGCGACGATCAGGCGCGGTTCGTCTTGCTTCCGGAGGACGTCGACCTCCGGTAGCCGCCGCCTACCACTTGGAGCGGCGGCCCCTGCGGCTCGTGTAGACGAGCTTCGAACGCGCGGACTGGAGCCCGCTCTGCTCGTACCGCTCGCCGTGTCCGAGCCGTCGAGCGGCACGGCTTGTGTCGGCCTGCTGCTCGGGAAGGACGAGCGTGATCGCCGTTCCGCTGCGGCCGGCGCGACCCGTCCGGCCGGTGCGGTGCACGTAGCCCTTGTCCTCGGCCGGCGGGTCGTAGTTGATCACGTGCGTGATGTCGTCGAGGTCGAGCCCCCGGGCTGCCACGTCGGTTGCGACGAGGACAGCGGTCTTGCCGGACTCGAACTGCCGAAGGGCCCGCTGCCGAGCGTTCTGGGACATGTCCCCGTGCATCGCGGCCGCCTTCACCCCGTGGCGGGCGAGCTTCGTCACGAGCCGCTCGGCGCCGCGCTTCGTCCGCACGAAGACGAGTGTCGAGTACGAACCGCGCAGGTGCTCGACGAGCGTCTCGACCTTCGTGTCGGTCGTGACCGCGACGAAGTGGTGCTCGATCTCGCCGGGCTCGTCCGGGAGGGCGTCCCACTCGATGCGGGACGGGCTGTTCGTGTACTGGCGGGCCAGAGACCCGACCTCTCCGTCGAGCGTCGCCGAGAAGAACATCGTCTGCCGGTTGCGGGATATGCGGCGCACGAGCTTGTCGACCTGGGGCTTGAAGCCCATGTCGAGCATCCGGTCGGCCTCGTCGAGGATGAGGATGCGCACCCGGCCGAGGTCGACGAGCCTGCGCTGGACGAGATCTTCCAGCCGGCCCGGCGTCGCGACCAGCACGTGGGCGCGCTTCGCCCTCTTCGCCTGCGTGTGCAGTGGCATGCCTCCGTACACGGCCGTGACGCTCAGGCCCTTCGCCTGCGCCAGCGGCTCGATCTCGGCCGTCACCTGGACGGCGAGCTCGCGCGTCGGGACGAGGACGAGCGCCGACGGGCAGCCGGCGTCACGGGACGTGCGCTCCGCGATCGGCACCGCGAAGGCGAGCGTCTTGCCCGATCCGGTCGGTGAGCGCGCGAGCACGTCGAGCCCCGCGAGCGCGTCCGGGAGCACGAGCTCCTGGATCCGGAAGGGCGATTCGATCTTGCGAGCTGCGAGCGCGTCGACGACAGGGCGCGACACGCCGAGCTCGCGGAATGACTTGGACATTGTGTTCGACTCCTTTACGGGTTCGAGACCTGCAAGCTCGAAACACCCGAAGGAGGAACGAGAAGCGAATCTCACCGGGCGGCACGATTGCCGACCCGTGCGGACACAGTAGCAGCAGCCGATTTGCAGGCAGAAAACGCAGTCCGTCGACGACCGCCAGCTAAAGTGTGTCTGTCCGACGCGAATTCGGTCGCCCGCCCTGGCTTCCGCCTTCGCCGATTTGAAAGGAAGGCGATGCCTATGGCGTCGAAGTCGAAGCGTCAGCAGACGATGGCCAAGCGCAACCGGGAACAGGCGGTCAGGGAGAAGACAGCGCTCAGGCTCCAGAAGAAGTACGCGGCAGCGGAGGAGCGCCAGGCGAAGGCCGAGGCCGACGCGCCCAAGCTCCGCCCGCACGAGGGACCCTCCTAGATGCGCGGCACCATGGCGTGGTTCAACGAGACCAAGGGCCACGGCTACATCTGGACCGAGACGGGGGAGCGGCTGTACGTCTCGACGCAGGGCTTCACAGGCGGCAACGCGCCGATCGGCCGGTGTGCGGGGCTGGTCGTCGAGTTCGATGTCGCGACGGGCACCGACGGGCGCCAGGCGGTCGGGAGCTTCCTCGTCGAAGAGGACGCGCCGCGCCGCGCTCGCCGGCACCGGAGCGGTCACTAGCACCGCTCGCTCGCCTGCTGGCATCCTGGGGCGCGTGAGCGAGGACCTCGCAATCCGCCTGCGCGGAGTCGTCAAGCGCTACGGGGCGATCACCGCGGTCAACCAGCTCGACCTCGAGGTGCCGACGGGTACCTGCGTCGGACTGCTCGGGCCGAACGGCGCCGGCAAGTCGACGACGATGCGCATGCTGACCGCGCAGTCGATCGCCGACGAGGGCGAGCTCGAGGTGCTCGGCTTCCAGCTGCCGCGCGAGTCGAAGCAGGCCCGCGCGGAGTGCGGCGTCGTGCCGCAGCTCGACAACCTCGACGTCTCCCTGACCGTCGAGCAGAACCTGCTCGTCTTCTCGCACCTCTACCGGATCGGGCGCCACGAGCGGCCCGAGGCGATCGAGCGCTCGCTCGAGCTGGCGAACCTCGTCGACCGCCGCGAGACGCGCGTCGACAAGCTCTCCGGCGGGATGCGCCGGCGCCTGCTGATCGCCCGTGCGCTCGTGCACAAGCCGCGGCTCGTGCTGATGGACGAGCCGACGGTGGGCCTCGACCCGCAGGTGCGCCAGCAGCTGTGGGCGCTGATCGACCAGCTCCGCTACGAGGGGACGACGATCCTGATGTCGACGCACTACATCGAGGAGGCGCAGCGGCTCGCCGACACCGTCCTGATCATGTCCCACGGCGAGGCGGTCGCCCGTGGCAGGCCCGCCGACCTCGTCCTCGAGTACGCCGGCAGCGAGGTGCTCGAGGTCTACGGGCCGCCCAAACGGCTCGCGGAGGTCGAGTCGGAAGCGAGCGCGTCCGGCCTGAAGACGCGCCGCACCGGGACGAGCGTCTCGGTCCTCGGGCTCGACGGGAGCAACGGCTTCAAGTTCGAGGGCGAACGCAGGCAGGCCAACCTCGAGGACGTGTTCGTCCTGCTCACGGGCGAGGAGATCGCCTGATGGCCGCGGTGCGCACGGCGAAGATCGGCCGCCTCGAACGGCCCGCGATCACGGGCGTGCTCGTCCGCGAGATCGTCAACTTCTCGTCGTATTGGCGCGCGGCGACATTCTCGTCGACGGTCGAGCCGACGATCTACCTGCTCGCGTTCGGCTTCGGCTTCGGCTCGCTCGTCAGCACGATCAACGGCGTTCCGACCGTCGAGTGGATCGGCACCGGGACGGTGGCGACGGCCGTGCTCTTCTCGTCGGCCTTCGCGGCGATGTTCGGGACGTTCGTCAAGTACCAGTTCCAACGCACGTACGACGCGATCCTGGCCGCGCCGGTCGACACCGAGGAGCTCGTCACCGCCGAGTCGCTCTGGATCGCCTGTCGCGCGGGCGTCTACGGCTGCGTGCCGATGATCGTCGCGGTCTTCTTCGGGCTCAACCTGGCCTGGGGGATGCTCACGGTGCCGTTCATCGGCTTCCTGACCGGGCTCGGCTGGGCCAACTTCGGGATCATGACGGCCGGCTACGCGAAGGCGATCGAGAACTTCAACTACATCGTGAGCGCCGTGCTGACGCCGCTCTTCCTGCTCGCCGGCACGTTCTTCCCGATCAGCGGCCTGCCCAGATGGGCTCAGATCCTCGCCGCGTTCAACCCGCTGCACCAGTGCGTCGAGCTCGTCCGTGCTGCCGTCCTGTACGGCTTCGAGTGGAACGATCTGCTCCGCGTCGGGTACCTCATCCTGTTCGCGTTGTTCATGTGGAGAATGGCGATCCACGCGATGGAGAGGAAGCTGATCGATTGAGCGAGCCCGCGTACCGCATCGAGCCCTGGCGCCCGGATGACGAGCCGCTCCTCCAGCGGCTCCTCGGCGACCCTGCCCTGACCGAGCACCTCGGCGGCCCGGAGAGCCCCGAGAAGATCGCGGAGCGGCAGGAGAAGTACGTCCACCTGCCCGAGACCGGGACCGGCGCGATGTTCAAGATCGTCGAGACCGCGACCGGTGAGGGCGTCGGGTCGGTCGGCTACTGGGACCGCGAGGAGCAGGAGGGCCTGGTCTACGAGACGGGCTGGTCCGTCCTCCAGGAGTACCAGGGCCGCGGCATCGCCACGATCGCGACCGCTCAGCTGATCGAGCTCCTGCGAGCCGCACGCGAGCGCCGTTACCTGTACGCGTACCCGTCCGTCGAGAACGCGCCGTCGAATGCGATCTGCCGCAAGCTCGGCTTCGAGGTCGCCCGCGTGTCCGAGTACGAGTACCCGCCCGACTCGGGGAACATCATGCGCTGCAACGACTGGCGCCTCGAGCTGTTCTGATCCGCCGCTCGCGCCGAAAATCGGCGTTTCCTATACTCCGCCGGTCCTCGCATAGGTACTGGTGAGTTCTTCAAAGGGGAGGAGGAACCTGTGAGAGACAGACGTGCCCGGCTGGCGCTTGCGCTGGCCGCGGTTGGGCTCGTCGCTGTCGGCGCGATGTTCGCCGCCGGCGGGTCCCAGAACCGGAGCGTCGCGAAGGCCGCGGTCACACGTAGTGACGGCGACATGCCGACCGCTCTGGCAAACCATCTGGCGAAGCTCGGCCAGGCGATCCCGGGCAACGGCGGAGAGCCGGCCGGGGAATCGGCCGGGAACGCGCCCGGCGGCTCGACCGCCAGCCTGGAGCAGTTCGCCCAGATGGCGTATCCGAAGACGGACATCCCGCTCTCGAGCCTCAAGGCTGCGCGGGCGGCGTTCCAGAAGGCCGTGGCGCGGGCTCCTGGAGCGAATCCGGGCAACGGCCACGGATCGTGGCAGCAGGTCGGTCCGGACACGGGCCTGTACCAGTTCACGCAGTTCCGCACGGCGCGGTCCTACGTGCCGCAGGAGTACGCGGCGGCCGGGCGGACGACCGACCTGGCGATCGACCCGCACTGCGGGTCGCATCACTCGAACGGCCGAAGCTCGCGCTGCCGGATATGGATCACTCCCGCGGGCGGCGGTGTCTGGCGCACGGACAACGCGCTGGCGCCGCATCCGAAGTGGAAGTACCTCGCGGGAAGCTTCGGCATCAACTCCGCCGGAGCGATCACCATCGACCCGAACGACCCGAGCAGCAACACCCTCTGGGTCGGCACGGGCGAGGGCAACACCTGCGGTAGCGGCTGCGTCGCAGGGGTCGGTCTCTACAGGACGACCGACGGCGGCGACCACTGGACGGGCCCGTACGGAACCTCGGCGTTCAACGCCCGCGGCGTCGGCTCGATCCGGGTCAAGCCGGGCGACCCGAACACGATCTACGCGGGCTCCGCGTTCGCCGTGCGCGGGTATTCGTCGGTGTGCTGCTACGGCGGCATCACGCAGTACCGGGCGCTGATCCCGGGCGCCCCGCAGTGGGGCCTCTACCGGTCGACCGACGGCGGCCAGAACTGGACGCTCGTCCACAACGGCTCGACCAGCCCCGCTGATTGCGGCACGGACATCGCCGCGATCGCGAACAACACGACGCCCTGCTCACCGCGCGGTGTGCGGGACATCGAGATCGACCCGTCGAACCCCGACATCGTCTATGCGGCCTCGTACGCGCGCGGTGTCTGGCGTTCGACCGACAGCGGGACGACCTGGACGCAGATCAAGCCGTCCTTGAACGCGACGATCGGGACCACCCGGCCCGACATCGCCGTCACGACGCTGCCGAACGGGCACACGCGGATGTATGTCGGCGAGGGTCACACGAGTGCGACCGAGTACAGCCGGCTCTACCGCAGCGATGAGGTCGAGGACGGTAGCCCGACCTTCACGCAGCTGACGAGCGACGACCCGTCGACCTCGGCCTGGGACACGTTCAACTTCTGTACCGGGCAGTGCTGGTACGACAACTTCGTCTACACGCCGCCGGGGCACCCGGACATCGTCTATCTCGGCGGTTCGTACCAGTACGACGAGAACGGCGCGACGCTGCCCTACGTCGCCAACCACCGTGCGGTTCTGCGTTCGACGAACGCGGGCGAGAGCTTCACGGACATGACGATGGACGCGACGGACGTCGACCACCCGAACGGGATGCATCCCGACGAGCATCGCCTCGTGACGAACCCGGCCAATCCGGGTCAGTTCTTCGAGGCGTCCGACGGCGGGCTCATCCGTTCGAGCGGTCACTTCGCCGACACGTCCGACCAGTGCGACTCGCGTGGGCTCGCCGAGCCCTACCTGAGCCGCTGCCGCGAGCTCCTGTCGGCGATCCCGACGAGGCTCGAGAGCATGAACCGCGGCCTGGGCACGCTCCAGTTCCAGAGCCTTTCCGTGAGCCCGTTCGACAGCGGAGAGCTCCAGGGCGGAACCCAGGACAACGGCACGTGGGAGAACTACGGAAACAAGCACACGTGGCTCCAGACCTACTGGGGCGACGGCGGACAGTCGGGCTTCGACGTGGCCGACCCGCATTTCCGCTTCCACACGTACTTCGACGCCTCGCCGGACGTGAACTTCTCCGACGGCGCGATCGCGGACTGGAACTGGACCGGCGACCCGATCTACGGGACCGGGAACCAGTTCTACGTGGCGATCCTCTCGGATCCGGTCGTCTCCGGAACGATGTACGCCGGAGCCGGGACCGCGACGTCCGGCGGGAACACGGTCGTCCGGACGAAGACGCACGGCATGGGCACGATGACGCTGGACGAGTTCCGGCAGCACTGCAACGAGAACACCGGCGACTTCGCCGTTCCGTGCGGTGACTGGACCGAGCTCGGCAGCCCGGCGCTCACGGCCGCAGGCTGGGGCGACCGTTCAGGCGGCGCGATGGCCGCGGTCGAGCGGGCGACGACGGACACGTCGACGCTGTGGGCCGCGACCACGAACGGCCGCGTGTTCATCACGTCGAACGCGGACGCGGATCCCGCGAGCGCGGTTGCGTTCGTTCGGCTCGACTCGCTGGCAGCGAACTCGCCAGGCCGGTACGTGACCGGGATCTACATCGACCCGGACGATGCGAACCACGCCTGGATCTCGTACAGCGGGTTCAACGCCGCGACGCCCTCGACGCCGGGTCACATCTTCTCGGTGACCTACGACGCGGGCAACGGGACGGCAACGTGGACGAGCCTCGACGGCTCGCTCGGCGACCTGCCGCTCACGGACGTCGCGGTCGACGGCAACACGGCATACGTGTCGTCCGACTTCGGCGTGCTGAAGTCGAGTGGCGGTGCCTGGACGCCGGCAGCCTCCGGGATGCCGAACGTCGAGGTTGCGGGCCTCACCCTCGTCCCCGGCGAGAACGGTCACGGCCATCACAGCGACGCGATCCTCTACGCCGCGTCTCACGGTCTTGGGGCTTGGAAGCTCGGCCTCAAGCATCACGGCGGAGGACACTGACCAACTCCTCGTGGGGGTCGCCTGCGGGCGGCCCCCACGACGGCTCGGCGGCGGGACCGCGCGCACGGCGAAACTCGCCGCGGGCCGCAACGCGCTGCGAGTTTCGCCTGGAACTAGACGCCCATCCCCGACCCCACGGCGCCTGAACTGCACTCAAGCAAGCGGGCCGCTGGTTGACCAATACCCCTTTTGGGGGATCCCCTTGTCACTTCACTCGGGCCGCCGAAGGTCGCGAAAGCTTCCCTTTTCCGGCGAAAACGGCTAGCGTGGGCAAATCTCTGCGGACGCACGGACCCGGCTGCCGAGCTCGGCGGCGCCGTCTGCGCTCGGTGAGCGCATCCGGCAATTGCGCATCGCGCGTGGCTTGACGCAGAGCAAGCTCGGGCTCGACCGCTTCTCGAAGGAGTACGTCAGCCAGATCGAGCGGGGCCGCGTTCGCCCCAACGAGGCCGCTCTCGAGTGGCTTGCGGACCGGCTCGAGGTCTCGCGGCGCTTCCTCGAGTCCGGCGTCTCGGCTCCGGAGCACGAACGGGTCGCGAGCATGGTCTCGCGGGCGGAGGCGGCGATCGCGGCGCGCGAGTTCGACGAGGCGCTCGCCGTCATCGACCGGCTGGCCGCGGACGATCCGGTCCTCGAGCCCGACGTGGAGCTGCGGGCGCTCCTCGCCGACGCGACGGCGCGGGCCGAGCTCGGGCGCGTCGAGGAGGCGCTGGCGGTGCTCAACGAGGCGCGCGACCTCGCCGACGAAAGCTCGTTCTCGGACGTCGATCGCGCCAACGTCCTGTTCCACGTCGGTCGCTGCCGGTACCGGCTCTCGTCCGTGCCGACGGCGGTCGCGCTCTTCACGGAAGCGCTCGAGCTCATGCGTCACTCCGGCGCGATCGACGACCGGCTGCGCTGCCGGATCCTTCGCTGGCGGTCGCGCTGCTACCGGCGCCAGGGCGATTGGGAGGCGGCTCGCGGCGACGTCGAGGCTGCACTCGAGCTCTCGGAGCGCCTCGGCGACGGAGAGGCGCTCGCGCACGGCTACTTCCAGGCGTCGATCATCGCGGAGCGCCGCGGGCACTGGGTGCTCGCGCGCTCGTATGCCGAGCAGGCAAAGGCGCTCTACCAGGAACAGAAGGACCGGCTCAACGT